>Ga0208414_1001814_pt1 | contig 15311 bp, 9 predicted proteins | sample AntAceMetag02UKE_FD_184770 | JGI IMG/M metagenome (GOLD analysis project Ga0208414, IMG submission 184770) | Saline lake microbial communities from Ace Lake, Antarctica - Antarctic Ace Lake Metagenome 02UKE (SPAdes) (version 2) | ecosystem: Environmental > Aquatic > Non-marine Saline and Alkaline... | reverse complement strand
GGGCTGGGGTGTTTTCTGGAATTGCTGGTCATGGCGGCGGCACAAGACGGTTTCGCTGTGGATCTTGACGTCTTTCCACAAGGCTCAGACGAGATGGCGCTGGACGGCCGCCCTGTCGCCATCGCCACATTCCGCGCCGGTGCAGGCAGGCCGGACCCGTTGTTTGCCCATGTCATGACGCGCCGGTCGAACAAGGAACCGTTCGACACGACACGCCCCATAGCACCCGACACGATCGCCCAGATCGCCGGTGCCGCGATCCATGGCAGCCGAGTGGCAGGCGATGCATCCGAAAGCAGCATCGCCACCCTGCGCCAACTGACCACCGACGCGATGATCGTGGAAATCGAAACACCGCATACCTTCAAGGAAAGCGTGGACCTGTTCCGCATCGGCAAGGCCGAGGTCGAGGCGAACCCCGACGGCATCGACTTTTCCGGTCCCCTGTTCGAGGCATTAGGCGCCTTTGGCCTGATGACCCGCGCGGCGATGGCAGACCCAACGACCAGCATGTTCGCCCAAGGCAAGGCCGTTGTGCTGGCCAATACCGAAACCGCGATGGGCCATCTGTGGCAGGCGACAAGTGGCAATACACGCGCCGACCAGATCATCGCAGGGCGCGACTGGCTGCGGCTGAACCTTGCGGCGACGGCGCTGGGTGTGGGCATGCAACCGCTGAGCCAGGCACTGCAAGAATTCCCCGAAATGGCCCTGCATTACGAGGCCGCGCATGCAATGCTGGCGCAGGACGGAGAGACCCTTCAGATGCTGTGCCGTCTGGGCTATGGTCCGACCATCGCCCCAAGCCCGCGTTGGCCGCTGGAGGCCAAGCTGATCTGAGGGCAGAATGGACGAAAATGGCAGACGCGTGTTCCAGTTCTTCAACGAAATCGGGATCATCAACCAGTTGGCCGGGGCGATATTCACGGCCCGGCTGCCCGACGGTTTGCATGTGTCGCATTTCGCCCTGCTGAACCATCTGGTCCGGCTGGGCGATGAAAAGACGCCACTGGCGCTGGCATCCGCGTTTCAGGTGCCAAAGACGACAATGACCCACACGCTGGCCGTGCTGGAAAAACGTGCCGCAATCCAGCTGACCCCGCATCCCAGCGACGGGCGCAGCAAGATCGTGTTCCTGACGGATGCAGGGCGCAAGTTGCACGCCGACGCGATTGCCAGCATGGCGGACCCGATCCGTCAGATCACCGCTGATCTGGGGGATGGCACGATCAGCGACCTGATCCCGCAACTGGAAAAGATCAGGGCCTATCTGGACCAGAACCGTAGCATCTGACCCTAGTGGAAATCCCGCGATTTGGGGATCACGCGCACATCGCGCGGATGATGCACGCGCGGATCACCCCCGATGGGGCGGCGCACCTCGTCGGCATGAGCAAGCGGCGGGGTCATGCGATCCTCGGACAGACGTGCCAGCGCATCGCTGCGGTCGGTCAGCACATGGGCCACCACATGGATCACATCGCCGTCGCGCTGCACCACGCCATGCACGTCGATCAGGCGGGCCTGCATCACGGTCTTGCGGTTGGCCTCCATTACCTTGGGCCAGACGACCAGATTGGCGACACCCGTTTCATCCTCGAGCGTGATGAAACACACGCCCTTGGCGCTGCCGGGGCGCTGGCGGATCAGCACGACACCTGCCAGCTTCACCGGCTGGCCGCTGCGCATCTGGGCAAGCTCTGCCGCCGCGCGATAGCCCTGCCGCGTCATGCTGCGGCGCAGGAAGGATAGGGGATGCGCCTTCAGCGACAGGCGCAGGGTCTGGTAATCGGCGACCACCTGTTCGCAGACCGGCATCTGCGGCAGATCGAACCGGACCTCGGCCCCTTCGTCGCGGGTATCCGCAAAAAGCGGCAGGTCGGGTGCATCGCGCAAAGCGCGCGCCTCCCACAAAGCCTGACGACGGTCGAGCGTCATCGACCGCAGCGCATCCGCCGCCGCCAGCCTTTGCACCGTGCCTGCATCGAGTTTGGCGCGGGTTTTCATATCCTTGAGATCATCAAAAGGCCGCCCGCGTGCATCCATGATCCGCCCCGCCATATCGCGGCGCATCCCGTCGATCTGGCGTAACCCCAGCCTGACGGCAAACACACCGAGGGCCAACGGTTCAAGGCTGTTGTCCCAATCGGAATAATTCACATCCGCCGCGCGCACGATTACCCCGTGTTCGCGGGCATCGCGCACGATCTGGGCGGGGGCGTAAAAGCCCATCGGCTGGGAATTGAGCAAGGCAGCGCAAAACACGTCCGGGTAATGGCACTTGATCCAAGAGGAGATGTAGACCAGCAGCGCGAAACTGGCGGCATGGCTTTCGGGGAAACCGTAATCGCCAAAGCCTTTGATCTGGTTGAAACAGCGCGCTGCGAATGCGGGATCATAGCCACGCCTGATCATCCGGCCAACCATCTTTTCCTCGAGCGCGCCAATGGTGCCATGCGACCGGAAGGTCGCCATAGCCTTGCGCAATTCATTGGCCTCCTTGGTAGAAAATTCGGCGGCGACCATCGCAATCTTCATCGCCTGTTCTTGAAATATAGGCACACCGAGCGTGCGGCCCAGCACCTTTTTCAGCTCGTCAGGGTCATGCTGCGGGCCGGGGCTAGGGTATTCAACAACCTCGGCCCCGCTGCGACGGCGCAGGTAAGGATGCACCATATCGCCCTGAATAGGGCCGGGGCGGACGATAGCGACCTGAATGACCAGATCGTAAAACGCACGCGGTTTCAGCCGTGGCAGCATGTTCATCTGCGCGCGGCTTTCGACCTGAAACGTACCCAAGGAATCACCCTTGCACAGCATGTCATAGACGGCGGGATCTTCTTGCGGAACAGTTGCCAGATCGAAACGCTTGCCATGATGCGCCGCGATCAGATCAAACGCCTTGCGAATGCAGGTCAGCATGCCCAGCGCCAACACATCGACCTTGAGAATGCGCAATTCGTCAATGTCATCCTTGTCCCATTCGATGAAGCTACGGTCCGGCATGGCGCCATTGCCGATGGGGACAGTTTCGGTCAGCGCCTTTTCGGTCAGGATAAACCCGCCCACATGCTGGCCCAGATGGCGCGGCATCCCGATCATCTGGTCGGCCAGCCGGATCGTGCGCGCCATCAGCGGATCACGCAGGTCGATCCCCGCCTCTGCGGCCTGTGCCGCCCCGATCTCGCGGCCCCAAGAGCCCCAGATCGTCTTGGCCAGTGCAGTCGTCACATCCTCCGACAGCCCCATGACGCGCCCCACCTCGCGCACGGCCATGCGCGGGCGATAATGGATCACGGTGGCGCAAAGTGCGGCACGGTTGCGGCCATATTTGTCATAGATATGCTGGATCACCTCCTCGCGGCGTTCATGTTCGAAATCCACGTCGATATCGGGGGGTTCCTTGCGTTCCTCGCTGATGAAGCGCTCGAACAGCAGGTCGTTCTTGGCGGGGTCGACAGCGGTGATCCCCAGCACATAGCAGACGGCGGAATTGGCGGCAGACCCGCGCCCCTGACACAGGATCGGCGGCTTGCACTGGTTGCGGGCGAAATCGATGATCTCGTGGATCGTCAGAAAATATTGTGGGATATCCAGCTTGGCGATCAGCGCCAGTTCCTTGCGCAGCGTCGCCTGCAAGGCCGCAGGCACCCCATCAGGATAGTGCGCCGCAGCCCCCCGCCATGTCAGCTCTTCCAGATAATCCTGCGGGCTGCGTCCTTCGGGGACGGTTTCATGCGGATATTCATAGGCCAAATCGCGCAGATCAAAGGTGCAGGCATCGGCAACATCGCGGGTCGCACGGATCGCATGCGGCCATTCAGCAAACAGGCACGCCATCTGCTCGGGCGATTTGAGGTACCGTTCGGCATTGGCATCCAGCAAAAACCCCGCCTTGGCAATCGTGGTTTTGTGCCGGATGCAGGTCATCACATCCTGCAGGGGGCGGCGGTCTGGCGCATGGTAATGCACATCGTTCGTGGCCAGAATAGACATCCCCAGCCTGCGCGCCAAAGCATCAAGACGATTGATCCGCGCGCGGTCATCGCCACGGTAAAGACAGCTCGCCGCAATATGGCGCAGACCCGGCAAAGCGCGCGCCAGACGTGGCAGGCCCGCCGCAAAATGCCCCAGATCCACCCCCGGCACGGCAATCAACTGCACGCCTTCGCCATGGGCAGCAAGATCATCAAGGCTGATGTCGCAGGCCCCCTTGGCCTGCCAGCCCCCTCCCGCATCCTGCATCTTGCCCTTGGACAACAGCGCACAAAGCCGCCCGTAAGCCGCGCGATCCCGTGGATAGGCAAGAAAAGCCTCACCCGAAACCAGCTGCAACCGGCAGCCAATAACAGGGGTAACCCCCGCCTTCAGCGCCGCCGCATGCAGCCGAACAACCCCGGCCATGGTATTGAGATCGGCACAACCGAGCTTGTCATAGCCCAAACTATGCGCCGTCACGGCTAGATCCACCGCATCAGAGGCGCCGCGCAAAAACGAAAAACAGGTCGCGACCCCCAATTCCACGAAATCGGCGCGCGGATTGGGGACAAAACCGTCCCCTTCCAATGCGCGTCTGGGATGCTGGTGGTCATTCTGCGGCATGACACCCCACCTTCTTATTTCCCAAAATACTCCCGCCAGAGGCAGCGCAACCCATCCCCGTCACGCGAACATCCCGTGGACAAACCAGCGCGGGTCCCCGCCGCGCCCATCGCTATGCAAACCTTCACGGTATAGCCACAACCGCCGGCCCATCTGATCCTCGACCTTAAAATAATCGCGCAGGCGGGTGCCGGGGCGGTCGCGCCACCATTCGGGCGCAATGCGTTCGGGCCCTGCATAACGGGTCACACGGTGGGTCTGGCGGCGCCAGACGAATTGCGCGGGCGGGCCTTCGGGAACAGCGTAAAGCACGCGCACCTCCTCGGGCTGGTCCAGCAGGCGGATCGGGCGTTCGCTGGCGGGCACAGGCATCAGCGCAGGCGCATCGGCCAAGACCGGCAAACGCATCTCGGCCCGTTCAGGGATATGGCTGGCACGCAGCACCGGACGGGTCACGGCACGATCACCAAAACGGGCGGCCAGCCGGTCCAGCAGATGCGCAAGCTCCAGATCATCATCTGACCCGCCGTCAAGATTGCTCTGGACAGTCTTGACGCCCCCCAGATCAGCCGCCTCCAACGCGATCAGATCAAAGCCATAGCCCGGGTTGATCCGGTCCAGCTTGTCGCGAAACAAACCGTTAAGGTGGACAGGATCACGCGACAGGGCGGACATCGCCACCGACAGATGGCTGATATCGCCATCGGTGCGATAGATCGTCAGATGCAGCCGCCTGCAGCCCTGCCCTGCCTGTTGCAACTGGTCGCACAGATCTGCGCACAGCGCTGGCAAATAGGGGGTGGGGTCAAAGATCGGCTCTGCCAGACGGGTTTGCACGATGAGCCGCGGCGCGGGATCGATGCTCGACACCGGTTCCGCAAGCTTGCCCAGCACCTGATCCAACCGCAGCAGCGGATTGGCGGGCAAGGCCGCCTTGGCGAAACGGCGGGTCAGCGAAAGACGCGGCACATCCATCACCGCGCCAATAGTTTTCAGCCCCAGACGGCGCAACAGTAGCACCGTCGCCGGATCAAGGCGCAGGCCGGTCACAGGCAGCGCGCCCAGTTTCATCGCCAGATCCTCCGCACCACAGATCGCGCGCACAGGGCCATGGCGCGCCAGCGCCCAGGCCGCCCCCCATGTGGGCGCGACGGCAAGCCGCGACGTCAGGCCCAGCAGCGACAATTGCGTTTCCATCTCGACCAACATCGCGGCCTCGCCACCCAACAGATGGTCCGACCCGGTGGTATCAAGGATCAAGCCATCATCGCCGTCGCGCACATTCCACGGACACCAACGCCGCGCCCAAAGCACCAAGCGGTCCAATGCGGCACGATCCCCCGCCTGATCGGCATAGGCGACCTGCAAATCGGGACAAAGCGCGCGCATGTCCACCACGCGCGACCCCGCCATGATCCCTGCCAGCCGTGCAGCCCGGTTGGCGGCATGTACAACAGGGCCGTGCTGCCCGTCGCGTGCCAACACAAGGGGGATGTCATCCGGCGGCGCGTTGCCCTGCCGGTCCATCACCCGCATCCAGCGTTCGATCGGAAACTGCGGCAACCAGATCGACACGATCCGCCGTCCGGTCATAGCTGGCCACCCATTGCCCAGGCTTTGCATGGCGCGACCGGAACAATTCGACCGCCCAGCGCGGCGCCCCCGGCGATTGTGAATCGTGCGGATGCGGGGCAGAGGGACGCGCCCCGATCCGCCAACGGTCGCGCGCGGCACTCAGATTGGGATGCGCCAAGCGACGGATCAGCCAGCATGGCACCCCTGCCGCCTCGGACCGCAGAGCCAGCCTCTTGGTCGCGGTGAAATCCAGAACTGCCGGATCTCCCCAGATCTCGCCAATCACGCCACCAAGGCTGCGGCAGCGCAACCCGTCCTCCATCGTCCAGAGCACATCGGCGGCGCGCGTGACATTGACCATGATGATCGGACGCAACGGGCCTATCCCCGCAATGCAGGGATATCCGCTTTCCTTGCGCGATACGCGATCCTGCACCCACAAGACTGGCCGCTGACCACACGGCAACCGCGCCAGCGCAAAGCCGAGGGCAGCAGCATCCGCGACGGTTTCGACAAATACCTCGGACAAGGTAAAGCAGGACAACCCCGGCTGAGGCGGATAGCCTTGCAGCGTTTTCTGCATATGAAGCAAAGCCATACACGACACACCTAATTTCGGGTTATAATGTTCATGCTTTGTTCTATTTCATCATATTGATTCTGACAATCCGCCAACCGCCAGTGCCACGCAATGCCACAGGGCAAAGGCCTCTCGCGCCAGATCGAAACAAACGCGCATAGCGACAATTTCCGCTTGTTCTTGGCGCTTCATTGCTGCTAGACTCCGCGGCGGAGATGTGGCCGAGTGGTCGAAGGCGCTCCCCTGCTAAGGGAGTAGGCGGGAAACCGTCTCGAGGGTTCGAATCCCTTCGTCTCCGCCACTTGCCCTTCAGAAACTGTTCTCCCTATCCGGCTGCGGCCGGTTTTTTCCGTTATATTCAAGGGTTATGCGGGAGGTCCTGAGCACCGGCCTCCGCGCCAGGAGGGCCCAAAGCGTTCTCCCAGGGCCGATATTCTCTGGACCTGATGACTGCGCGGGTTTGGTGTTCAGGTTGTAAGTAACTGATCCAGATACGTTTTTTCCCAAGCGCGGCTGAACACTTCGACCTCAGTGGCGTTCTCCCAAAGGAACCGAAATCGAACGCCTTTCCAATACTAACAATTGTGCTCGTGCTCCTACGTCAGAAGAGCTCGACGTTTCCGTTGGCATCAATCCGAACCGCAGACCCAACACGGGTGTAAACCGTTGAATTTGCAGAAAATCGGCTCCGAAGTTGCTGCGCATGAGTGATATCCAAAAGTGTAAATGTAGCAGTCTCCGCGGCCCGCGCAGCAGCAAGACCCGCACCGACCATCAGACCGCCGACATCAGTTAGGAAGAAGCGGTCGTGAAGGTCCTCTCCTCCTGGCACCTCTGTCCACTCATAGAGTTCCAGAGAATATCCTTGCGGCAGAATTCCGTTGGTAAGCGCCGGAGCATTCTGTGCGAGGATATTCGGCGGAGGACGAGAGACGTGTGACCGGAAGTGTACCTTAATCACTTTCGGTGTGGGCGTCGCGGCGGCGAGCTTGCCAAGCAATGATGTCAATGGACCAGTATAGTTACCTCTCGCGGGACGCAGATCGAAATAGGGGTCGACGATGTCAATTTCGCCAGCCATCAGCGCGATCAGCAATAGGGCATCGGCGATATCATCCGAGGTCCTCGCAATGTCACGACTAATCGGTGCGTTGAAGAAGGCGTTCTCGTCAAAACAATCATCAGGCAAGAGTGCTTCTGCGCAGGGCACGGCAGCATCGACACAGACGATCGCACGAAATGGTCTATTTCCATGCTCGCGGATGGCGTTATCAACCCAGTTCGTCTCGTGGTCATAGGTTCGGTTAACATCGACCACTTTGTGCTTGGCAGTACGCAAACGCTCAACGATGCTCGCCATTTTCACCTCTGAGACACCCGCGTCCTTCGCCGCTTGAATGACCTTCCTTTCCCATTTGTTGGGAAACCGGGATATCAGTCTGCCTTTGTCGGCCCCGAATTTCTCGATCAGATATCGAAACGTGTTCCAATCTGCCCCAATCGCTGCAGGCTCCACCGCGTACTCCGAGAGCATCAGAACAGTTCCTCGGCTCGCTCTTCGAAAAAACCCTGCGGCCAGCGGTCAACGAAATCACCATCTTTCGCTACACGGAGCGGCCGGAAGCGGACGCCTTCATCTCCACTTTCCACATAGATCACGGAAAGATTGTCGGGTGTCAGTCCGAGGGTTCCAGGAGGCAATTCACCTTCCGTTTGCTCCCTAATCCGGCGCAGCAAACGCAGCATGATGTGCTCACTGTGTGTCTCGATGATGAGCGTTTTTCCTGAACATAGCTTGTCTGGATCGGTTCCTGCTGCCTTGATGAACAGATCCCCCATGCCGACCTGGATGGCGGGGTGGATATGCAGCTCAGGTTGTTCGACACCTAGGACGCCATCCTGCTTCCTCAGGGCAGCGACAATGACAGGAACCATTTGGGAGATGCCAACCCCCACGTCACCCGGGGCGACCAGAATGCCGTTTTGGAAGTCTCGAAGCGCGATCTCTGTGCGCGTCGCAAGGCTCATGTACAGATCCTGAAGCTCGCCGATATCGTCTTCGTTCAGTCCGCGCTCGAACATCTGATGCATGGCGCTTGGAACCGGGATTTCCTTGAATTCGACGCGCTCCAGCCGATAGCTGGTACGCAGGCGCTCCTCGCTCGAGAGCCATGCGTTTACCTCTTCCATTAGATCACCGCGACGATCGTTGTAAAGAAGATCCCAGGCGGCGAGGCCATGGGCCCAGCGGGCTTCATCGGGTGTCACCTGGGGCCGGTAGTTGCGTGTTGGGATTTTGCGCAACGGGCCGATATAGGTCATCTCCGCAAGGTGATCGCGGACAAGACGCGCGGGCCCGAGGATCAGTTCGGACAGGAGGGACCGTAGGCCGTTAACGCGGGGCGTGCGCTCTTCTAGTTCGGCCTTCTTCACGTCAGGGTCGCGGATATCGAGGATCAGGTCGCGGTCCAGCTTGGGAAGGGCACCGAGTTCGGTCCCGACAGCGATACGCAGCTGGTCGTCAGGAGTGTCCGGGGTCGAGCGGTCAGCAGCGGCCTCCCGCGCAAGTATCGATATTTCATTACTGAGCGGAGACCAGTTCAGCCACTCTGACTCTTCACGCTCGTCTTCCGGAAGATCATCGGGTGGAACAGCAAAAAGCAGGAGCGGATGTTTGAAGTTGAAGTCGGTCAATTGCGCGCGCCCCTCTGCTGGGGGCGAAACGATGGCTGCAAGCGGCTCACCGTCTATCTCGATTGCCATGCGCGAGACATACGGCGCCTGCTCCAGCCCACTCCAGCGGATGTCGACTTGCAGCCCGACTTCTTGGACGATGGCGTAGTCGCGGTACTCGTCGCTTTCGCCTACGAGATAGCGGACGGGCAGCTCAGTGAATTCAGGATCACCAAGTGAAAGGCCCGCGTTCAATGGCAGGCCCTCGGCGCCCTGTTCGTCAAAGAGGTCGAGGACGACCTTGAGCGTGACCGTCCGGTCGAGCTCGTGGTTATGAACGAGCGTCGCGAAGCCGCCGAGGTCGATGAGGCCGCCTGCGATCGTCCTGTCGGGATCGATGTTACCGCGTTCGAGGATTTCGCGCAGGTAGTGCAGCGCCTGCAGGATTGTACTCTTGCCCGCGCTGTTCGGACCGAAAAGAAGGGTAATTGGCCGCAAATCGATACCATGCAGCGTGACACTTCCGTCTGTGTTCTCTTGCCCGGCACCGATGCCTTTGAAGTTCTGGATCTCAATTCGGGTCAAACGCATCGCGGCACCTCAGAGTTCACAGCGGAATGCGCGCTGAGAAAGGGATTTGAACAGTACGTTCGCTTCATGGCTTGTGGCGGTCAAATTTGCGATCATAGCACTCTGGCGCGCTACAAAATCTGAGAAACCCTGCTGAGCATTTTCGTCAGGAAGAACAATCTCGATCGGGTAGATTCGGCCACCTGAAATAAGGGGTTGCGCTGCTCGGCCTGCATATTGGTTTAGATTGGCGAACCTAAGAGCCCATTCCAAGTAGGTTTGATTGACTGGGTGTTTGTATTCACGAACGTAGAGCGCGTTGTCGGTAACCCATGCCTTTGGCTTACTCACATGGACAGCGCCGCAATAGACACCTACGCGACCAATTACGATCTGCGACTCTTCAAACATATAATCTGAATGATATCCATTTATGCCATTTCCCCCATAGACTGGATAAAGGCCGTTATGGGCCATATTCCTCGCTGTCAAACCATTCCCACTGGAAACTTTTATCAGATCGCCCAAGGCTATTGTCGGGAGCTGTTTAGTATTAAGTACAGGATCCCCAAACATCTGAAGAAAAGTAGCTCGCAGTAGCTTGTCGCTCATTTCTAATGCCTTCTCCCGCTTACGTTTGATGTCGTTTGCTTTGTCCAAGATGCCTGCGATGCGTTGTTGTTCTTTGAGGCTCAAATCTGGGAACTCGAGAGACCGAAGAAGACTAAGCTTGATGCCTTTCACCGTGGCACCTTCTGCTCGACCTTCTAAAAACTCGGCCTTCGAAAGCAGGAAGTGTAGGAGAAATTGCCGGTCAACATCATTTCTTGGAAGGAGGGCCTTCAGATCCTGATTAATTGCAAGATCAATAAGGTTGATCGCCGCCTTACCAACTGCCATTCTGGTCGGTACAATAATTGAGCCAGCAGGAATAACATTCGTCGCAGAATTGGCTACACCTTCTTGCGTAATGCTTTCTTGGGTTGTGTCCAAACGCGTCGATTTGAAGTCCTTGACTGTTGCCCAAGGGATAGGACCACCCCAATAGGTCTCCACTGACCGGCTGGGAGTGCCTCCGCCTCTAATCTCAACAACGCTGCCAAGAGGAATAGTGGAATTCATCCGAGCATCTCCTCTAACTCGGCAATGTCATCTGAAATTTCATCATTTAGCGCCTTCATTCGCCCGAGGACCACCAGAGGCGGGTCATAATGCTCCTCTTCATAGATACGCTTCTTGTATTGACTCAGTGACAGATCATAAGACGCATCCCTGATCTCATCAGCCGAGACAAAGAATGCCTTGGACGTGCGTTCCGTATCCTTTGCCGGATCGCGTGATCGCCAGCGCGCAAGGCAATCCGGCAGATCGTTCTGATCGACCGGCTCGCGCTTGTCGTCGAGCGAGAGACCATCGGCCTGAACGTCGTAGAAAAAGACGTTGTCCGTCCTCCCGCCTTTGGTGAAGACGAGAATACCAGTGGACACTCCCGCATAGGGTTTGAAGACCCCGCTCGGCAGCTTTATCACCGCCTCAAGCTGGTTGTGGTCGATCAACCGCTCCCGCAATTGGCGGTGTGCACCGGAAGAACCAAACAGCACGCCATCGGGTACGATGGTCGCAGAACGACCGCCCGTCTTGAGCATTCGAAGGATCAGCACGAGGAACAGCAATTCGGTCTTCTTCGTCTTCACTTGGCGCAACAGGCCCGAATGCACGTCTTCGAAATCCAGGCTGCCCTTGAAGGGCGGATTGGCGAGGATGACGTCGAAGCCTTCGGTTGCTTGCTGCGGGTACTTTTCTGTGAATCCGGTGCTGAGCGTGTCCTGATAGTGGATGTCAGGGTCATCGACGCCATGCAGCATCAGGTTCATCGCGGCGATGCGCAGCATGGTGGCGTCAAAGTCGAAGCCATGGAACATGTCGCTGCGGATATGCTCGCGATGCTCTTCAAGGAGGTCACCGGTGTAGATTCTCTCGACCGCGCCGGTCTCTGGATCAGTTTCCTCAATTACGGCCTCTGGCGAGGTGAAGTTTTCGAGCAAGTACTCCATCACGTTGACGAGGAAGCCGCCCGTGCCACAAGACGGGTCGCCAATTACATCTGTCGGCTTGGGGTCCAGCATGTCGACCATCAGGCGGATGATATGTCGAGGCGTGCGGAATTGCCCGTTGATGCCTGCGGTGGTGAGCTTGCTGAGCAGATACTCGTAGAGGTCGCCTTTCGTATCGCCTTCGGTCAGCGGCAGCTCGTGGATCATGTTGACCGCCTTCACCAGAAGGCCAGGCTTCTGGATCATCAGTTGCGCGTCCTTCATGAACTCGGCAAATGCCGTCCCACTCGCAACGGTCGAGCGGAAATGCGGGAAGACCTTGTCGCGCACCAAGGGCAGCATTTCGTCTGCACCAAGGTGCCGGAACTGCGACCAGCGCAAATGCTGTTCATCTTCCTTGAACCGGCGCGTGAAGGACTTGCCGCTCCGCTTCTGACGGTTCTCATCCCGCGCCTCGTTGATATCGAGAAGGCGGGCGTACATCAGGAAGGTGATCTGCTCGATCACCGTCAGCGGGTTTGTAATTCCACCCTGCCAGAATTCCGTCCAGAGCGCGTCAACGCGCCGTTTTAGTTCACCCGTGACCATTTGTTATTTCCTCTCGTTCGGGTTGTCGTCGGAGCGTTCATCGGCTGTGAAGCAGAACGAGCGCACAATTCTAATGAGATCAGTGAGGTCTACTTCGTTTTCGAACACCCCGTCCGGGCCATCGGCATCAATGACGGTGAAGGGCGCGTCGTAGAGGCGTTCGACCTCAATGGTTCCGTAGCGCGCGATATGGTTCTGGAGGAGCGCGAGGAAGCGTGTTTGCTTAGCGCTCAGTTTTGGGTGTTTCTGCACGAAGCTCGCGAATTTATCTCGCACAGCCTCAGGGTCCATACCGATAATCGTCCGAATTGCGAGGTAGAGCGGCACTGCCGTTTCACTGAAGAACTCTTCAAGATTTTCACGCCGCACATCGGGGTTCTGGGTCAGGATGAGCGACACGAGAACATCGATTTCCCGATCTGAAACCGGCTCTCCAGAACGAATCTTCTTCAGGACCGGGTTGGTCTCGAAGTGTTTCTTCAGCTCGGCTTCAATGACCTGTTGGTAGGCCTTCATGTCCACGGACTTCAGAGTCGCAGAGCGTCGTGCGAACTGCACTTGGCCTGCATCCTCAGTGATGTCGACCACCTTCGGCGGAACACTTTGCGAACCGCCCTTGACGCGGTGATGCATGATCTCGCGCAGGTTGATCCGCGCGTATTCCAAGTCAGCCACGCTGACATCAGTCCAGAACGCGTCAGACTTCACGCGCTTTATGGTTTCTGCCTTTTCACGCACGGGATTGAGATGCATTTGGAGAGCCGCGATTCGGTCCATAAGTTCGATTTTCAGGTCAGCGAGCGCCCCGGAACCACGTAGAACGGCGAGTTGCATCCGCGCGACAAGCAGGTCAAGCGCCAATGCGTCACCCAGGCCGCGTATATTCCGCCACTGCATCAACGGAGCGATTTCCTGCCGGAGCCTAGCAACGGTCGCTGGCGCAAATGCCTTGAGCACTTCTGGCCGCGACAACGCGCGTTTTTCTTTCCATTTCTCTCGGACAGAAATCGACTCTTCCGGCAACGCGTTGATGTCCTGCGCGACAAGGTCGACTATTAGGTCGAAGACAGAAACTTCGCTCTTATTGAGCGCTGTCTCGGCGAGCACCAGGCGCTCCTCAAAAACCAGCTGCGCAAGCGGCTTGCCTTGCGTAGGTTCGGCGGGCCTGTAGCCCATTTCGAAACGCGCGAAATTGGCCCAATGGTCGAAGATGCGAAATACGCTCTTGTGCCGTCCCGGTCCGAACAGGTCGGCACAAAGGCGTGTTCCCCGACCGATCATCTGCCAAAACTTCACCGGTGATTTTACTGGCTTTGCGAACACCAAGTTTACGATTTCAGGGATGTCGATCCCGGTGTCGAGCATATCGACCGATATGGCGATCATAAGATCATCGTTCGTGCCTTCGCCCTTGAAGTCATCTATAAGTTGCTCCGCCCTAGGGTCATAGTTGTCGATGACTTGACAGAATTTGCCTGCAAATTGGGGATACATTTCATCAAAGAGCTGACGCATCAGCATGGCATGCTGGTGATTCCGCGCGAATAGAATGCTCTTGCCCAGCAGCTGGCCGGTCGCATCTTTGATGCCGTTCTCCATCAAGTTGCGAAGGATCGCGCGATTGGTGTCCTTATTGTAAATGATCTTGTCGATCTGCTCTGACGCAAAATCGTATTGCGCTGGATCCTCACCCTGTTCCTCCAGTTCTTTGATCTGCTCCGGTGAAAGACCGTCAAGCGTGATGCCTTGGCGAAGGAACTGGGTTGTATGTTCGAAGACTTCGAAAGGAGTCAGATAGCCTTCCTCAACTCCCTGCTCGAGTTCGTAATTTGCGGTCGGTAGCTGACCTTCGCAGCCAAATAGCCTGAACGTATTGCGTGTAACGAAGTCAACCGGCGTGGCCGTCAGGCCGACTTGATGGCAATCAAAATAATGAAAGATATCTCCATAGACATTGTACACGCTTCGGTGAGACTCGTCCGCGATAATTAGATCGAAGAAGCCTGGATCAAATGATTGAAAGACTTTCTGCATTGACGGATATGTCGCAAGGAACACGCGCTCGCTAGCATTCGACTTTACGCGCGACGTGATGATACGGGTTGGCTCTGACAGAAAATCGTTGAAAGCGTTCTTCGCCTGCTTACGCAGCTCTTTTCGGTCGCACAGGAAAAGAACGCGTTTCACCCATCCAGCCCGGATCAGCAAATCAGTGAGCGCGATTGCCACGCGCGTCTTGCCAGTTCCGGTCGCTTGTACAATCAAAACTTTGCGATGCTTCTGTGTGAAACGCTCCGACACCCGCTTGATTGCCTCGAGCTGATAAAGGCGATCAACGATCTGCTCGTTGATCTTTATCGCGTCGAGCGGCTTCTTATGGAGACGCTGGTAGTTGGCCAAATGCTGCAGGCTGTCCTTCGAATAGAAACCGAAGAGCTTTCGCGGCGGAAAGTCCTGCGCGTCATCCCAAATCCAGATATCGAAGCCGTTTGTGTAGAAAATAATAGGGCGGTGGCCGTATTTTTTCTCCAGACTATCAGCATAAAGCTTGGCCTGGTGCCGCCCTCGCTCCGCATCGACGGCCGCCTTCTTGGCCTCCACAACAGCGAGTGGATTGCCGTTATCGTCCCAGAGCACATAGTCGGCATAGCCTGTTCCAGTTGCCGTCG
>Ga0208414_1001799_pt1 | contig 15384 bp, 12 predicted proteins | sample AntAceMetag02UKE_FD_184770 | JGI IMG/M metagenome (GOLD analysis project Ga0208414, IMG submission 184770) | Saline lake microbial communities from Ace Lake, Antarctica - Antarctic Ace Lake Metagenome 02UKE (SPAdes) (version 2) | ecosystem: Environmental > Aquatic > Non-marine Saline and... | reverse complement strand
TGGTTTTCACGCTGACGTGGTCGTACTGGACGATATAGTAGTACCTGGTAACGCATATACAGAAGAGGGAAGAGATAAAGTAGCTTCAGCTTATTCACAGCTAGCCTCTATTGAGAATCCTGGTGCGGTTGAGTGGGTTGTTGGCACTCGTTATCATCCTAGAGACATTTATGATACTATGATAAACATGAAAGAGGTTTATTATGCTACAGATGAAGAAGAAGAAACCGAACATGAAGTATATGAACTCTTTCAAAAAGTAGTAGAGATAGACGGAGAGTTTCTCTGGGCAAAACGAACAAGAAGTGATGGGAAGTCTTTTGGTTTTGATGCTAAGGAACTTGCAAGGATTAAAGCTAAATACATTGACCAGACACAATTCTTTGCTCAGTATTATAATGATCCTAATACTACAGAAAGTGCTAGAATTAATAAAGATAACTTTCAGTACTTTGATAAAGCAGTCTTACAAAATAAAGAAGGAGACTGGTATATTAGAGATAGAAAACTAAACATCTATGCAGCAATTGACTTTGCGTTTAGTTTAAGGAAACAAGCAGATTATACTGCTCTTGTAGTAGTAGGTGTTGATCACCAAGCAAACTATTATATCTTAGAAATAGATAGATTTAAAACAGAAAAGATTGTAGATTACTACAAACATATATTACAGTCATGGGAAAAATGGGGATTCAGGAAGATACGTGCTGAGATTACTGTAGCACAACAAACGATTGTAAAAGAACTAAAAGATAGTTACCTTAAACCTAATGGAATACCTTTGTCAATAGATGAGTTTAGACCTACAAGACATCTAGGAGATAAAGCCCAACGAGTGGGTTCTGTATTAGAACCTAAGTATGATAACTTACAAATATGGCACTACAAGGGTGGTAACTGTCAGACATTAGAAGAAGAATTAGTAATGGTACATCCACCACATGATGATATTAAAGATGCCTTATCTAATGCGATAGCTATATCTTTAGTTCCAAAGGTAAGAGCATATCAAGGTTTAAGTTTTAGTAAACCATTACCAACCCACAGCAGGTTTGGCGGGATAACACATTAAGGAAATAATATGGCAGGTGAAGTAGCACAAATAGAGCAAGCAATTGGTACAGAAAACTTAGCTAAGACACTAGCTGGATTATATAACCAATGGTGGATTCAAAGAAATAATAAAGAATCAGAATGGAGAGAGTTAAGGAATTACCTCTTTGCTACTGATACTACAACTACGTCTAATAGTTCTCTTCCTTGGAAAAACAAAACTACTCTTCCTAAGTTAACACAGATTAGAGATAATCTACATGCTAACTATATGGATGCTTTGTTCCCTAATGACAACTGGATGAAGTGGGAAGGAGCTACACAAGAAGCTACTACCATGAAAAAACGCAAAGCTATTGAAGCTTACATGAAGACTAAACTGAAAGAGTCTAGGTTTAGAGAAGAGGTTAGCTTACTTGTTTATGACTATATTGACTATGGTAATTCTTTTGGTGAGGTTATGTATGTTAATGACTCACATGTAGATCCTATTACGGAAGAAATTATTACTACTTACAATGGTCCTAAACTAAAAAGGATTTCTCCTTTTGATCTTGTCTTTAATCCTATAGCATCTTCCTTTGCTAAGTCACCAAAGTTTACTAGAAAAGTAACCTCTATTGGTGAACTAAAAAAACAACTAACTACCCGTCCTGACTTAAACTATGACAAAGCAGCTTTTGATAAAGCTGTGGCTATTAGAAAAACTATATCTATGTTTAGAGTAGAGGATGTAAACAAAGCAGAAGCATACATTGCTGATGGCTTTGGTACACTACAAGAATATTATCAATCAGGTATGGTAGAGATACTAGAGTTTGAAGGAGATTGGTATGATAAAGATGAAGATAAACTCTATGAGAATAGATTAATAACTATCATTGACAGATCTTATATTCTAAGAAACATAGAGAATCCTAGTTACATTGGTCATGACAGCAAAGCTCATGTAGCATGGAGAAAACGTCCTGATAATTTATATGGTATGGGACCACTAGATAACCTAGTAGGTTTACAATATCGTATTGACCACCTAGAGAATGCTAAGGCAGATGCACTAGACTTAACTATCCATCCCCCTATGGTAGTTAGAGGTGAGGTAGAACCATTTACTTGGGGTCCTGAAGTAACTATTCATTTACAAGAAGATGGTGATATACAAATGTTACCACCTAACCCTGCAGCTTTCCAAGTTAACAATGAGCTAGCAGCACTAATGAATACAATGGAAGAGATGGCTGGTGCTCCTAAAGAAGCAATGGGTATCAGAACACCTGGAGAGAAGACAGCCTTTGAAGTACAGTCATTACAGAATGCTGCTGGTAGAATATTCCAAAATAAAGTTAATCAGTTTGAGATTGAGTTCCTAGAACCTGTTCTTAACATGATGTTAGAAACTGCTAAACGGAATCTTAACTTACCAGAATTAGCTAAAGTCTATGATGATGACTTTGGTGTGCAAGATTTCTTGTCTATTACTAAAGAAGATTTAACCGCACGTGGTAAAATTAGACCTATAGGTGCTAGACACTATGCAGCTAGAGCACAGTTACTACAGAACATACTAGGTATATTTAATAGTCCTATTGGTCAAATAATTGCTCCACATGTATCACCTAAACATTTAGCCGAAATGGTAGAGGAGTATATGGGTTTTGATAAATATGGATTTATTAAAGATAATGCTGCATTATTTGAAGCAGGAGAGCAAGAGAAAATTAAAATGCAGATTCAACAAGATTTACAATCTCAGCAAGCAGGTCCTTCTATGGAAGAGCAAATGGTGGATCAACAGATTCAGCAAGTAGAAGGGCAGATGCCTCCTGAGATGTAATACATAGGTCAAGTATTACTTGACTTTTACTTAAAAATATGGTATAATTATAGTATGGATTTAAAAAGTGATAAAGCACAGTCTTTAACAAAGAAACAAGTTATTGAAGAGTTAAAGGTTTACCTTGATGATCAAGTAGGAGTATCTCAAAGAAAGTGTATAGATGAAGAATCTTTCAAACTACCTGCTTACAATGAGTATCAAGCTTATCATAGAGGTGTCCAAAAAGCTTTAACAAAACTATACAACTTATTACCTTGACCAAAGGAGAAGCAACATGGAAAATGAAACACAAGCAACAGAACAACCTGTAGAGCAGAGTACCAACGAAGCTGTACAAACAGATACTGCACCAAAGACATTTGAAATTCCGACCGAAGTTCAAGCATTAGTTGGTGAAGGGAAAAAGTACCAGAGCACAGAAGATGCATTAAGATCTGTTCCTCATGCACAGAAGCATATTGAGACTCTTGAGTCTGAACTTGCTGAAGTAAGGGAAGAACTAACTAAACGCAAAACTACTCAGGAACTTTTAGATGAAATCAAGTCTGGAGTTCAACCGACAGCCACGACAATGCCAGTAGGGGAACTTAATCAAGATAGCGTAATGGATTTAGTTAATCAAACATTAAGTATTAGAGAGAAACAAGCTACGGCTAAAACTAATGCTGATCAGGTAGCGAAAGCTTTTACTAGTCAGTATGGTCAAGAAGCTGAAAAAACTTATAACTCTATTGCTAATGACTTGGGACTAACTGTTACACAACTAAACGAGCTTGCAGCAACAAGCCCTAAAGTAGTATTAAAAGCAGCAGGATTACATTCTGCTAAAGCACCTTCAGGTTCTTTTGAAAGTGATATTAATACACAAGCTTTAAGTAATCAAACAACTCCTGCAATACTATCTGCAAAGGTAAAAGGGGGTTCTACGAAAGACTTATTAGCTGCTTGGGGTAACGCTAAAGCTAAAATACAACAACAGTCTTAGGAGACTTTTAAATGTCACAACTGACAAGTAATACTACTGCCTTTATTGAGGCACAGCAGTATTCTCAGTTTATTCTTGATAACTTACACGACTACCTTCTTCCAGAAGGGATGTGGCGTGATGTAACAGACTTCGGTTCAGGTACAACACTTAACATTAAAACTGTCGGTACTGTAACACTTCAAGATGCAGCAGAGGATACACCTTTAAACTTTACAAACATTGACACAGGTACTATCAACCTAACTATCACTGATTACATTGGTGATGCTTGGAAAGTATCTGATGACCTTCGTGAAGATGGATCACAAGTTGATACATTGATGGCTATGCGTGCAATGGAATCTACACGTGCTCTTGGTGAAAACCATGAGTCAAGATTCTTAGGTACAGCTAACGCAGGACAAACCGCAGCAGCTCTTAACTTAGTGAATGCAAGACCTCACCGTTGGGTAGCTGGAGGTGCATCAGCAACAACACGTAACATGGTGTTAGCTGATTTTGTATCTATGAAACTCGCATTTGATAAAGCTAACTCACCAGCAGGTGGTCGTATAGCAATTGTTGATCCTATCGTAGAAGCTTCTCTCAACACTTTGATTTCTTCAACATCAGTAATTAATAATACTCCGCAATTCCAAGGTGTTGTTAATGAAGGTTTTGCTAAAGATCATCGTTTTGTAAGAAACATTATGGGTTGGGATGTATACACATCAAACTTTGTACCATCATTGACTGCAACTGAAGCTATTGACGCTTCTGCTTATAGTCTTGCAAATGACACTGGAGAAGTTGGCGATAAAGCTAATGTCTTTATGTGTGTTGCTGATGACTCTTGTAAACCTGTTATGCATGCATGGAGACGTGCTCCGCAAACAGAAGGATGGAGAGACAACGAGGAAAGAGCTGATAAATATCAAGTTACTTCTCGTTTTGGTTTCGGTGTTCAGCGTGCTGATACACTGGGTGTGATTATCACTAACGACTCAACTTACTAGGAGATATATATTATGACTATTGAATTAGCTCCTATCAGGGGCGTAGCAAGTCACTACGGGGTTCGTACATCTAATAATGCATTAGGTGGTCAAGAATCTACAAAAGAGGGTATTGTTAAAAGTGCGGAGTGGTCATTTAGCTACGACAATCTTTCAGCAGTACTAAACAGTAATCTTGCACAGACTATACCTGCAAATGCTTCTATCGTTGAAGCTACTTTGTATGTAGATACTGCTTGGGTTGGTGGTACTAACCTAACTATCGGTTTATATACACCAGCTGGTGTTGCAATTGATGCAGATGGTCTGGTTGTAGCAACAGTTACAGCATCATTAACTGCAAATAAAGTTATTGCTGGTGGTGGTGCTTTAGTAGGCACTACTGTTGGTGCTGCCGCAGGGCAATTAGTAGCAGCAACCACAGGTACTTATTCTGCAGGTACTGCCAGAGTTGTAGTTAAGTTTAAATACAACGTGTAATACAACGAGATAGCTCCCCTTTGGGGAGTGTATCTCCCTAATTTAATACACAGAGGAATTAGTAATGACGATTCAACATTCAGTAATTACAGGAGCAGACTTGCATGAACCTAAAGGGGTAGCTGCAGCGTCAGCAAATGAAGTTTATGTTGCAGATGGTTCCTCTTCAGGAGCTTGGTCAATACTAACTACAAGCACTATGGCTTTACCAAAAGGAAAGTTTCATTTCTATAATGTAGGATCTCCATATACACATACATGGAATGCCTCTCCTACTATTGTAGCACCTGCAACAATAGCCTCAGGCTTAGCAGTAGGAGTTACTGAAGCAACAACAGCAAGACTTACATATACAGCAACACCAACAGCAGTACTTAAGCTAGACTTTGATATTACAGTTCAACATGCTGTAGGTACTGATGTTCCAGTATTAATAGCGATACATAAAAATGGCACAGTAATAGCAGGATCTGAAGCTTATGCAGATGTGGTTACAGCTGATGCAACGAGTCTAGTAGGATCTTGTTTAGTATCAGCAGCAACTTCTGATTATTTTGAAGTATATGCAGATAATACAACAGGTGCAGGTGATATGACAGTTACTAAACTAGCATTAACACTGACAGCAACTTAGGATAAATTATGGCTAAAATGACATTACTAGAAATGACACAAGACATCATGTCTGATATGGATTCAGATGATATCAATAGTATTAATGATAGTGTTGAAGCTTTACAAGTAGCTCAAATAATTAAAACAACTTACTATAATATTATTGATGGTAAGAACTATGCTTTTTTATATGAACTGTTTCAAGTAGATACAGGAGGTACTGTAACTCGTCCTACTCATATGGCATTACCTGATGATGTTATAGATTTAAAATGGCTTAAGTATAATTGTAAAACAAGTACCTCTGCTAAAAATATATTTAAAACAATAGAATATAAAGTACCAGAAGACTTCATGTATATTGTAGATGGTAGAGATAGTACTGCAACAAATGTTCAAATAGTAACAGATAGTACTGGTATATCAATCAATGTATTAAATGATAAAGCTCCACAATACTTTACCTCTTTTGATGATGTTAACTTAGTCTTTGATTCATATGATAACACAGTAGATTCTGCATTACAGAATTCTAAGACACAGTGTTGGGGTAAACGATCTATAGCTTTTGTTTTATCAGATACCTTTACTCCTGACTTACCTATACAGATGTTTACTTACCTTCTTAATGAGGCTAAGTCTGCAGCGTTCTTAACTCTTAAACAAATGACTAATCAAAAAGCAGAGCAGATCTCTGTTAGTCAACGAAGAAGAATGAGTCAAGATGCTTGGAAAATTGAACAAGGTATTAAGTATCCAAACTATGGTAGAAACAGAGCAACTAAAAGGACACCTAACTATTGAGTTCTTTAACAAGTAATACTGCTCCCTTTATTAAAGGGGATGTATATGGTGCAAAGAAGAAAAAGAAATTAAAGAAAGGTATATCGACAACAATGGATGGTACAGTATTTAAGAATATACCAGGTAGTTTTAGTAAACAGCTTAGAACAAAATCAGGGAGAAAGAAGTAATGGCTAATTTTATAGAACGATATAGAATGAAACGAAAAGTAAAAGAAAACATGACAAAAAAGAAGACAGCTGTTCAAGGTACTATGAAAGGTAAACCTATTGATACAACAGGTGGTCCCTCTTACATGAAAAAAACAACTAAACCTTCTGCAAGTACAATGGATGGTAATGCTTATACTCCTACACAACTTAAACCTGTAGGTCCTAATATGGGTAAGGTTAATCGTAATACTAAAGGTAATTCTGTTCCTGGTAGTGCAGCAGTTAAAAAGAAAGCACCTGTTAATCCAGCATTAGTAAGTAAGAATACACCTTCAGGTGTAAATAGAATGGATAAAAAGAAACCAAGTACTAAAAAGAAGAGTAGAGGCTTAGTAACAATGACCTCTATGCAAAATAAATATTTATAAAAATAAGGATAAACATGACCAATGTTGCAAAGAGTTATAAAACAAATGGTACTATGGATATACAAGCAGTAATACAACCAGGTACATCACATTACGTATTACAATGGAGTGGTGGAGGATCAATTCCACAAGCTCTAGCAGGACAGTTTACTTCTCTTGCCTTTGTAGATACACAGGTAGCTAACTATGTTAACTCAACTATAGAAGAACCTAAGTTAGATGAAGCAGAAAAAGCTGTAATACGTTACGAGAAAAAACAGGCTAAGAAAGAAGCTACCACAATAGAGGAATAGAATGGCGAAGAAGGGTGAAAAGGCTTTTAGGTCCTTTGTTAAGGGACTTATTACTGAAGCAAATCAATTAACATTTCCAGATGATGCTTCTGTAGATGAAGCTAATTTTGTTCTTAATCGTGATGGTTCACGATATAGACGTCTGGGTGTTGATTATGAATCAGACTATTCCTTAACATCTACTGGTTTTACTCCTACTGATATAAAAGAAGGTAAACAATCTTTTCATCCCTGGGAAAGTCCTGGTGGAGATACAACAGTATCTTTAGGTATTATACGCATTAAGAATAAACTTTGGTTTATGGATTTGTTAACTCCTTCCCCATCTTCTAATCTTAAGAATAGTGGTGCTGCTATTACTATTGCAGGATTAAGTAATAGTAACATTGAAACATCTGTTATTAATAATAATTGTATTATTGTTTCTAAAGATTTATCTAAACCTATTTTACTTAAGTATGAACCTACCACAGGTGCTGTAACTCAATCAGAGATTACTCTTGAAATTAGAGATTTATATGGTGTAAATGATAATTTATTTATTGATACTAGACCTGTTACATTAACTGATACTCATAAGTATAACCTACGTAACCAAGGTTGGAATAAGAATATTGTTACAAGTACTGGTGCAGATGCTATTACGTATACTTTTACTGAGATTGCTCAGTATCCAAGTAATTCTGATAACTGGACATTAGGTAAAATATCAAATGCTGCAAGTACAGACTATGAAAAGTATGATCCAGATACACTAGTTAAGAACTCACAGTCTAACTATCAGATTGCTAAAGGCTCATTTATTATTGATGCTTTTAACAGAGGAACCTCTAGGATGGCTAAGTCAGACGTTACCTCTGGTTTACCTTTAGATCAGGAGCAAGGTAAAATTACTAGTGTTACCTCTTATGCACAAAGAATATTTTATGCAGGTATAGACTCTAGCGTAACTAGTGGAGACTCAAGATCACCTAATTACTCTGGTTATATCTTCTTTTCAAAAGTTATTAAAAATGATGATGACTTAGGAACTTGTTATCAAGAAGCTGATCCTACTGATCCAGGTATTAATGATTTAATAGATACTGATGGTGGCTCTATACAAATACCAGAGATTACTAGTATTGTAAAAATTGTAGCTTCACAAGCCTCTATATTAGTCTTTGCAGAAAATGGCATATGGGAGATCTATGGAGATACTGGTGGGTTTATTGCTACCTCTTTTCAAGCTTCTAAACTTTCTACCAATGGTGTATTTAATCCTAAAGCAATTGTTAATGTTAATGGTAACTTTATTTACTGGTCAAGAGCTGGTATATACTTACTTAAACCTGATTCAGCCTCAGGACGATTTGCAGCAGAATCTATTTCATTAACATCTATACAAAATCTTTACTTAGAGATACCTGAAGCAGGTAAGAACAATGCTAAAGGATTTTATGATGAGAAAGAAAACAGAGTTAGATTTTTATACAATGATAGTGCAGCTTATACTACATTAAATTATATTAATAAGTATAATAAAGAATTAATCTATGACTTAACTTTAACTGCCTGGTATAAAAATGAGTTATCTGATTTAGCATCTGACTCCCCTTATGTAGCATCCTATGTAGATATTCCAGGATATTCTGTTAATGAACAAGAGGAAACTGTTGTTGCAGGCACAGATACTGTACTAGTAACTGCAGGAGATACTGTAGTTGTAGATGATGATGTGGAAATAAATAGAACAGCTCAATTTAGTTTCTTAACAATAGTTGGTACCTCTTTTACCTTGGCTGAGTACAATGATAATACTTTTGTAGATTGGAAAACTAAAGATACTGTAGGAGCTAACTATAGTAGTTATTTAATAACAGGTTATGAATTGTTTGGTGACATAATGAGAGAGAAACAGATACCTTATATATTCTTTTATTTCCAAAGAACTGAAAATAGTTTTGTTTTATCGGGTAGTGATTTAGTATATAGTCCTCAATCAGGTTGTCAAGTACAAGCACAATGGGGGTGGTCTAACTCTAATGCTAATGGTAAATGGGGAACTGCCTTTCAAGCATACAAAATATTAAGAAACTATACTCCTTCAGGAGCAGGGACTTTTGATAGTGGTGAGACTATGGTAGTTACTAAGAATAAACTACGAGGATCAGGTAAGTGCTTAAGTTTATACATTGCTTCAGAATCAAATAAAGATATGAGATTACTAGGATGGGGTCATCCAGTAACTATGCTAACAACACAATAATATGGAAATATTATATGAAGAAGAAGATAATGGTTTTATAGGCATTACTTGGAATGAAGCACTTAATGATTGGGAGATGCATATAGAATGTAACTCTTGGAGTCATACAAAGTTTAAGAGATATTTAAAAGGTTTAGAGATTGCTAAACAAAAGCTTAGAGATAGAGGAATTGATCATGTCATAGGTATTTGTGAAACAAAGAAAGAAAGAAAGTTTAACATAGTATTTGGAGCTAAAGCAGTAACAAATGGAATAGTTTTAACAGAAGATGGTGTATTAAATTATATGACAAAATTGGAGATTTAAATGAGTATAGCAAATTTATCAATGAAAGAAAAGGTTTCTTTATTAAAAGAACTCTATTCAGAGCTTGCTAATAAAGGGCAAGATGGTGATACTATGCTTGCTCATATTAATTCTGAAGAGGCTGTTCTGTTAAAAGCTCATGGTGGATCGGGAACTATTAATCCTATAACAGGACTTCCTGAATATAAGAAGGCAGTAGTTAAAGTAGCTAAAGTAGCAGCAGTTGGTGCAGCAGTTTACTATGGTGGTAGTGCTTTAATGGCAGCAAGTTCTGGTGCTGGAGTAGGACTAGCAGGAGGCACCTTCCCAACATTAATGACTACAGCAGGTGGAATAGGAACAGCCTCAAGTGCTTTTGGTGGTCTAGCTACTGCAGGTAGCTTTCTAGCCAAAAATGCTGGTACTATCATGCAAGCAGGAGGACTTGTTGGTCAAGTGGCTGGTAATGTTCAATCTCAAAAGTATATTTCTCAAGGGGTAGATGCTACAAGAGAACAAACAATTCAATCAAATAAAGCAGATGAAGCTAGGAATAGGTATAATCAATTACTACAAAAAAGAAGTAGACTTGCTTCTATTAGACAAGCTCGTGTTGGGCAAGGACAGATTGGTGGTAATATGGGTATATTAGGTCAAGGTGGAACATCTGGATACACTGGCTCAATAGGTTCTATTGGTTCTCAAACCTCTGCTAACCTTGGTAACATTAATGTAGCAGAAGATGTTGGTAATCAAATTACTGGATTTAATGTAGCAGGTGCTAATGCAGGATCACAAGCTAATAGTGCAAAAGCTAAAGCGGGTATGTGGAGTAGTGTAGATACTCTAGGAGGCACCCTGCTATCTCAAGGTAGTAATATTGCTAGTATATTTGGTCAAACATAAGGATATAAATGGAATTAGAAAATATAGGAATTGCTCCTCCTCCTTATAGACCTCCACAAACAGGTTATAATAAGGATGAGCCAGCTTATGCTGCTTTAATTGAAAGCTCTGAGACAGAGGAGCCTGCTACTAGTTTGTTTGATACTATGGAAACTGAGATACTTAACTATGGTTACTCTAGTCTAGTTGATAAAGTTAAAGAAAAATGGGTATTAGAGCAAGATGCAGAAAAACAGCAGGTAGTAACTAATCTTATTGATGATCCTACCATTGATGTTGAATTTAAAAAAACACAATTAAGAAAGTACTTAACTGATGTTCCTTTTATGTCTACTGAACTTAAAGATAAATGGACAAAGGATCTAAATGATGAGTATATAGTAGAAAATAACTTACAAAGTACAGACTCGTTTATTGCAGCAGATAATGAAGTTGGTGAACTACAAACAGAGCAATCTTTTGAACAAATAAAAGACTCCATAGAAGCTGCAGATGCAGGAGAGATACAAACTCCTCCTGACTTTGATACCTTTTCTACAAGATTTAATAGAATATTAGATACATGGAAAGAGTTTGGTACATATAATTTAAATCCAACAGAAGCTGATGATCCTGGTTATATTCCAGTATGGGATGACCTTGCCTTTCTAGCTAGTATGGTATATCATACACCTGATTATTTTATGGAGATAATACAAACATGGGATCAAGCTTCAAGTGCTGCTGATCTACGTTCTTTACGTGCATCTTTTTTTACTGAGATAACAGGACTAGATAAACTCTTACCTACAATGTCTTCAGACGAGGCAGGTAAACAATTAATTGAAAATAGAAAAAGGACTTTTACTGAGATAAGAGAAGGTGTGCAGGAGCAACGAAAAACTGCATTAACCAAAGAAATTGCAGAAGGATTAGATTGGTCTTTAAGACAATTAGGAATGGATGTACAAGCCAATTCAATAGCTAAAATGCCTTTTGATCTACTAGGAGAAGCTATAGATGCAGCAGCAAAGTCTAGTAAGGATCCTGGTAAAACAGCATTAATGCTAGAAACTGTATTATTATTTGCTTTACCTTATGCTATTCACAAAATAAGACAGCCTAAAAAGAAACCTTTTAGATTTGAAAAAGAAGTTAAGAGTGTAGTAGATCCTGCATTAGAAAACATAACACTACCTACAAGTACTATAACCTCTGCTGGTATAGTAGTTCCTATTAACTATAACCCTACTGGTCGTGTTAGTCTAAAGGGTAATCCAGTAAAGGCACAGTTTAATAAAGAAACACTAGAAATTACTGTAGATGCAGAATTAATTAAAAAAACATTTCCAAAAGTACCTGCTAGAGCATTCATTGTAGATGGTATAGTAACATGGAGAAATCCAGCTATACCTGAACAACAAAAACAAATAGAAGACTTTGAAGCATTTGGTGAGTTTGAGATTGTAATTAATACTCCTGAAGAGTATGTACAGTTTATTGTAGAACATGAAATAGCTCATGTAACTAATCTTCAGTTACCTGAAGAGTCTAAAGCAAACTATGAAGCAAGGATTAATCGTAGTTCATATGAAAGTTTTAATGCTAAAAGATATAAAGATATTCAAAAAGTAATGCCTGCAGAAGGTAATCCAAAAGTTAACACTCCTTTAGTTACAACTAATATTGCTAATCCTACCGCAGGTATAGAAATGTGGACAGAGATCCTAAGAAATCCTGATACACTTCCTAAGGTAGGTCTTAATCCTGAGCAACTACTCCTTAAGATGTATGATCCTGTAGATAATGTATATAAAGCTAATAACATAGGACCAGTTCCTGATGCAACTTACATTGCTCAAATAGCCAGAGCTAAAAAAGCTGAAGATATGATGGCATTACTTGACCCTGCTGATCCTCATGTAGCTTTAAAAAGAGAATATATATTTAAAACATTAGAACTTAATGAACAAATAATAAAAGATTATCCAGTAGTTCAAGCACCTTCTTTAGATATATTACAAGGTACAGGTACTGGCTTTAATTATGGAGTTGCTTATAGAAAAAGTATTGTAGAAAACTTTAAGAGTCCTCAAGAAGTTATGAGAGTATACAATGCTATTAAAGCTAAGATATTAAATACTAGGAAAGCTAAAGAATTACTACCTGAACAATCATTAGAAATTCATGAGGTACTAGACAGAGATGGCTCATTCCAACCTATTGAGGTATATAAAGATGGTATCATTCCTGAAGAACGATTAAACAGGGATACTACTAGTTCTTTTATTATTAGATGGAATGAAAAGACTTCTTTTACTGAGTTCTTTGATAATGAACTTACTAGAACTCCTGAAGAATTATATAGTAATAGTATAGTAGGAGGATTTTTTCCTAAAGCTACAATCAGAATACTACCAGGAAGTAGTCCTAATATTGGTGGTCCTACAGCGTATTGGAATATGAGTATTGGTAGATTTCCTAAAGAGGTTGAGCAGCATTATAGACAAAGTATGCTACGAGTACAACAGTATGGTGATCAACAACGTAAGATTATGCTTAAAAACGTAGTAGCTAGACTAGGTAAAACAGATCAAATCATGTTAGATAAAGTATTGGATGCTGCTCGTCAATTACAAATGGATTATCCTACATTAGAGTTAATTCAAGATGTCTTACCTCCTATGAAATTAGAACGTCAACTACGTATTCAAAGAGCTGCTCATAACTTTAGAATGTTTTTAAATAGTATGTATCGTTTTCAAAGTAGTGAAGCATATAATGTACTTACACGTTCTGGATATAATCAACAGTTTATTTTAAAAGATCCTCGTACAGGGGTACCCCAAGTTCTTCCTGTAATGGAGAACTTTATGATAACTCCAGATAATGTTATAGCTGTAGGTCCTGATGGTAATATCTATAATATTATGGTATATCATAGTGATTACCAGGGAATGAGACTAATTACTGTAAATAAACAACATATGCATGAAACAGGAAAAGTATTTAACTTTGAAAATGGTATGCCTAAAGAACAAATCTTTAGAGCAAGTCATATAATAGAAGATCCTAATACTCCATTAGAAGTAAAATCTGATTATGTGATGTCTAATACATTTAAACCACAGCCATTACAAACTAATGTGATTCCTTACATACCTGGTCATATACCAAGAATTAATACTGACTCAAATGTTATTGTAGCTATTCCTTACAAAGTAGTACGTAATGGTATTACCTCAAACTTTATGGATTCAAAAGGAAATACTCCTAATATAGGTACTGTAAAAGAAGGACTAGTAGATTTATCAGAACAAAACTTATCACAAAAGGTTAGTGAGGCTAAGTCTGAATTAATTACAGCTCATGAACAATATGGTAGAGTTGTTGGTACTTTTGAATCTCTTAAAAATGCACAAGAGTTTTCATCAATGTCGTTAAATAAAATGAAACAAATGTATCCTAACCATGTTTTTATTGTACGCTTAGGTAAAGACTTACAAGCTCAAACAGTACGTTTGCATTATGAAGCAGAAGCAAACACAGCTATGTCTGGATCATTACGTGGTAATCTATTACATTGGGATACTGCAGATGGACCATTAAAATCAACACTCATTAAGAGTCATACAACAGGTAAAAAATATCTTAATGATCTTGCAGTAACTCGTATGGAAGAGATGTATGTAAAACTATATGTAAAACCTGGAGCTAAAGGTAAAGTTACAATAACTCCTAATCCTAAACATTCTGTACGTACAGATAAATCAAATGCTTTTCCTGTATCGAGAGACCAAATTAAGAAAAAAGCAGAAATGCAAGCAGAGTTTGATCAAGCCTTAGCTTTGTATGATCAAATTGTAGAGCTACGCCAAGGTGTTCCTAATAGAGTATTAGCTAACATTGTGTTTAATACGGCAAAAGGTATTGCAGATAAGCTAGAAAATAATTCTGGATTCTTAAAAAGTATTAACACAAATCCAGTTATTATAGCTTTAAGAAGAACACAAAGAGGATCTAAAGAAATTGAAGGAGCTCTTGATAGAGCAATAACTTTTTTAAGTATTAGACTTAATCCTTTTAATATGTTATTAGTACAATCTCCTGCAGCACTAGCAAACTTGTTTGTTTATGGTCAAGATGGACCTTTATATAATCCGATAAAAGTAGCAGAAAACTTTAGAGATTCCTCTCGTTTATTTATGATGGCAATGAGACTAGGATTTAAAGAGAAAGCAACAGACAAAGCAGTATGGGATGCTTTAGATAAGTATATGGAAATGGGAGAATTAGTTAATTTACCTGAAAGTAAGAAAG
>Ga0208414_1001798_pt1 | contig 15388 bp, 12 predicted proteins | sample AntAceMetag02UKE_FD_184770 | JGI IMG/M metagenome (GOLD analysis project Ga0208414, IMG submission 184770) | Saline lake microbial communities from Ace Lake, Antarctica - Antarctic Ace Lake Metagenome 02UKE (SPAdes) (version 2) | ecosystem: Environmental > Aquatic > Non-marine Saline and... | reverse complement strand
ATACGCCAGCGGCACACTGAGACGCGAACAAGCGGTCGCGGCGGAGACCGGACTCGACATCTCGGACTGGTAGTTGGAGCCCCGGTGTTCGAGAAACGACTGCAACGTGGCCAACGCTGCCTGACGCCGAGCCGATTGCCGGCGCGGACACGGTTCGCCGACTAGTCCGAGGACCTCCGCCGTCGGCAGATCATCGCTCTCTGCCACCGGGAGCACGTGTTCCGCTTCCTGCCGTAGTTCCTCCGACTGGGACCGATGCGGAGATGCGATGGGCCGATGCATCAACTCCTCCCATCGCTGCGCCCAACCCTCGCGCCGGGGGAGCATGCGGAATACGCCATGTTGCAAAAACTCGGTCCACTGAACCTCCGCCGCCTTCGCCCACCGCGTCACCGCTCGGTCTCGCTCAAACGTAATGTCGTTACCGGTTTCCTGATGAGACCAAATCCGCAACGTTTGCTCTTGCGAGCGAGCACGGTCACGCAGTCCGTCTAGCGCCGGAACGACATCTCCTCGAGCGACGAGCAAGGGCACGCCGATTTCCGCCAACACCACTTTCAAGTCCGCCAATGCCTCCGCGATGCACTGCCAATGCCGCGGCGCGAAATCCTCCGCCGCGATCACCGGCGGCTCGATCACATAAAGTCCCACCACCGGCCCGCCCGCTTCGAGCGCCGTTTGCAAAGGCTCATGATCGGCCGCCCGCAGGTCACGTTTGAACCATACTACATTAATGTCGCGGCGCTGGGAACTCACCGGAGCACCAAACGCCAAACTCTACCGCCCGCAAGCTGCGGCCCCAACCCGAAGGAGACTGCCTCTATCAAAGAAGCGGTGATTTGAATCACCGAGTTTGGGGGGCGCTCAGAAAAGATCATCGCGGGGCGTGCGAAGAGGTCATTCCGTCGGTCTTTCAATCGTTGAGGGAGGAGGGTCGTCGATGCCCCTCCTTAGAAAGTCGACGCGCGCTCCATTCTATCCGGATGATGGTTGATGGGAACGGGTCCATTCCTGATTCTACCCGCCCTTACATCCGGCACTGTTGCGACCGCGAGCCGTCACATAAATGCTAAGACCAACGATATGACCCTTTGGAAGATTCCCGCTTCATTGGGTTACACAAATAGTTGGACTCCCTCCTGATCAAAATCGTTAGGCGAAACATGATTGAACCCATTAAAACAAGACGCCTTCGACTCGAGTCGCTGAGCGCGGAAATTCTTCAGGCTCTCGTTGATGAAGACTTGGAGCGAACACGCCAACTGGCACCGTTTCGACTACCTTTTGGAACTTCTCTAGCCGGGAAAGCATGGCTAGCTCGACGATTAAAGATGATTCACAAAGATGCTTCTCAGCATCCTTGGATGTATCGGGCGATTGTCAGGAAAGAAGACAGCGAAATGGTAGGCTACACAAGCTTCCATCACGCATTCCCCGACCCCGACTTGGCTCAATACTCCGAGTGCGGGGTAGAACTAGGATACACCATCGAACCGAGTTACCGAAGACTCGGGTATGCGCCCGAGAGCATTCTCGCCGTAATCGACTGGGCCCGAAAAAAACATACGAATGCCGAAGTATTTGTGACGATAAGTCCCGCAAATAAGCCGTCTATCAACCTTGCAAAATCTCTCGCTTTTGTGAAAGCGGGAGAGAGAAGCGACGATATCGACGGGCTGGAGCATGTGCTTAAATATCCAGCCAATAGGAATGCCCCAGCCTGAGAGTTAGGATATCGCGATGCCGACAATCTGACTCCTGATGAACAAGCTCTCACCACCGTGGAGCGAGGAGGCCTACGCCTTATACGTTCGGTATTTTCGGGGTATCCACTCTACGGTGACGGTCCCGACCATCAAACTACGGTCGCCCGCGTCAATGCCCGCGCGCAAGCTGCGGTGCCAACCCCACGGCGAAGTTAGGTCGTGAGGATGGCAACAGACCTGCCCGTCGCGGCGGATCGAGACCTGGGCGTAGATCTGGGTCGTACCCAAGTGCGGGGGCGCGCGTTCTGACTCTCCATCTTTCGGAATTGACCGGTCCTCATCGATCTTAGAGGCCCCTTATCCCATGCTGACTATTTCTCGTTCCCGCTATGGTTCCCCGGACGACCTGCAACTGATCGACCGCCCCAAACCCACCCCAAGGGCCGGTGAGATCTTGGTGCAAGTGCACGCGGTCTCGGTCAATCTATCCGACTGGGAATTCATGGTGGGGCGGCCCTACTACGTGCGGGTGTTTGGCCTCTTTCGCCCGAAGTTTAAAATCCTCGGATCTGATGTAGCCGGTGTCGTGACTGCGGTGGGTAAAGGGGTCACCCAGTTCCGCACCGGGGACGCCGTGTTCGGGGACATCATGGAGACCTGCGGCGGATTCGCCGAATACGTGGCGGCACCCGCACAATGCTGGGCTCGCAAACCAGACTTCCTGAGTTTTGAAGAAGCCGCCACCCTGCCCCAAACCGGCTGCATCGCGGTGCAGGGCATTCGTGATACCGGTCGCGTGCAGTCCGGTGAGAAAGTGTTGATCAACGGCGCAGGTGGTGGGTCCGGCACACTTGCCATTCCTTTAGCTAAGTCACTCGGCGCGGAGGTCACCGGCGTGGATAATGGCCACAAACAGGCACTCATGAAGCAGGTGGGGGCCGACCACGTAATCGACTACACTAAGACGGATTTCACCCAACGGGAGGAACGCTACGACTACATCCTAGATTTGGCGGCTTACCGACCCATGTCCCACTATTTGAAAGCGCTCAAACCCGGTGGACGTTACCGCATGGTGGGTGGATCGGTGCGCCTGATGCTCAAGCTTCTCACGGGGGGGGAACTCATTTCCCAACGGCGCCGGGTGAGTTTGGGCGTGCTAGCCGTGAACCCGCACCACGACCTCGAAGGCATCGCCCAACTCGTCAAAGCAGGCACCCTCACCCCCATCATCGATCAGGTGCTCCCCTTGGCCAAAGTGCCCGCGGCCATTCGGCGGGTGGGTAACGGCGAAGCGTTGGGCAAGATCGTGATCAGGTTGGTCTAGCAGCTCTCGCCGTGAGGTCCGCTCTTTAGATTTAGCATTCGGTGCCGGTTGATGAGCCGTTCCTTTAGGAGAGCCCGCAATCAACGCGTAGCAGCCCACGCCCCACTGCCTACCCCGTTGGGTTGTCTCCGTCCCCCGGACTGCCTCAAACAGGCGACCCGCTTGGCCCAGCAGCGGAAAGCTCCGCGTCTCCTTGATTCCAAAGCCGCTGGCTCCGTTCCCTCAACACTGAGACCGACTGAAAGCCCTGCCTCGGCTTCGGGTTTTCTCTTTTTCTCTCTCCTCCAAGGAATGTGAAACATTGATTCAATTTTAGGTCCGCCTCAAGGTTTCCGGTTTCGGAGCGCTTGTTTACTTCCCGACTGATCTTCCCTGCGCGGGCTTCTCGTCTGCCCGGTTTTTATTCGCTTCTTCCCACTCTCGTGACTGCTCATCTCAAAACCATCTGGTCATTAATGCAGGGGCAACGCCGGCGCTATGGCGTGGCTCTGGGCTGTTTGGTGGTGGCGACGTTACTCAACTACGGCGTGCCCCTCATTGGCAGTGTCACCATCGATTTCGCGGTATCAAATAAACCCGTCACAGCCGATACGCCGCGCCCCATTCTTTGGTTGCTCAATCTCCTTGGCGGAAGCGATCACCTGAGGGCCAATCTGTGGCTCGCTCCCGTCGTGATGGTCCTGCTCAGTGCGATCGGAGGGGTGTTTAGCTACTTAAAGGGTTGGCAGGCCTCTCTCGCCAGCGACGGCATTGTTCGCCGACTTAAGAACAATCTCTACGACCACCTGAACCAACTGCCCGCCCGTCATCATGACCAATCCGACACGGGCGATCTGGTGCAACGCTGCACCAGCGATGTGGAAACGACCCGTCAGTTTCTGGCCACCCAGATCATGGATATTGGCAATGCCTTGATTCTGGCCGGCACCGCGCTGCCTTTGCTGCTCTCCATTCATGTGCCGATGACCCTCGTCTCGTTTGCCCTCATCGGTCCCATCATCGTCTACGGCTACGTTTATTTCCGCAAGGTGCGCCACGTCTTCAAACAGGTGGAACAGGCCGAAGGCGAGCTGACCGGTATTGTGCAGGAAAACCTTACCGGCATCCGGGTGGTGCGCGCGTTTTCCCAGCACGAATACGAACGCAAAAAATTTGCCGAACCCAACGCCAACTATCGCGACCGCGCCCTGCACATGATTCGGATGCTCGCCTGGTATTGGTCGATCAGTGATTTCGTGGCCCTCAGCCAAATCGGACTCACGCTCCTCGTCGGCGCGCATTGGATCGCCACCGGAGAGATCACCGTCGGCATGCTTTTCGCCTTCCTCTCATTTCTGGCGATCATGCTGTGGCCCGTGCGTCAGATGGGCCGCATCCTGACCGACCTGGGCAAAACCACTGTCGCCCTCGCCCGCATCCATGAAATCCTGACCGTCGCCCCGGAACCCGACCCGGCGTCGCCCGACGCATCCCCCCCTCCACCGTTCACCGGCCGCCTCGTCGTTTCGGACCTGCACTTTAATCACGCCGCGGCCGATCTGCCCACCGAGGGACGCGGTGCGCTCAACGGCATTTCCTTCGAAGTAAATCCCGGTGAAACCATCGCAATTTTGGGCCCCTCGGGGTCGGGCAAGAGCACGCTCATGCACCTGCTGCTGCGACTCTATGACTACGAATCGGGGTCCATTAAATTCGATGACCACGAGTTGAATTCCCTCTCGCGTAAATGGGTCCGCCGCCAAATCGGCGTGGTCATGCAGGAGCCCTTTCTTTTCTCCAAAAGCCTGCGCGAAAACCTGCGTCTCGGCCAAGGCGACGCCGCGGATCACGAAGTGGAAATCGCGGCCCGCATGGCCAGCATTCACGAAACCATCCTCTCCTTCGAACACGGTTATGAAACCGTCATCGGCGAACGTGGTGTCACCCTGTCGGGTGGCCAGCGCCAGCGCGTCGCCATCGCCCGCGCCGTCCTCCGCCAAGCCCCGCTCCTCATCCTCGACGACGCCATGAGTGCCATCGATGCCGAGACCGAAACGGTCATCCTCAACGCCCTCAAAACCCGGCGCGGTCAGACCACCACGCTGGTCATCGCGCACCGTTTGGCGACCCTCGTCCACGCCGACCGCATCATCGTGCTCGATCACGGCCGCATCATTCAGACCGGAACCCATGACGAACTTGCGGCTCAGGACGGCCTCTACCGCCGACTCTGGCAGATCCAAACCAACGTGGAAACCGAGTTTAAAAGCGAACTCGAAACCCCCTGATCCCGCATGCCTCCCTCCGAACCAGAAGACGATTTCAAAGCCGAGCTCGATGCAGGACTTTGGTGGAAAATTCTGCGCCGGGCTCTTCACCTGAAGCGCTACCTGGTGCCGCTGTTTATCGTGGCCCTGCTCATGGCCGCCTGCGATGCGAGTTTCGCATTTGTGACCCGCTGGGTGATCGATGGGGTCGTTCGCGATGGGACCGATGCCCCGTTCACGCTCTACGCGGCGACCTATTTGGGCATTACGCTAGTCCTGTGCGTCTCCGTGTGGTTTTTCATATTTTTGGCCGGAAATATTTCCAACCGCCTCGCCCACGATATCCGCCGCGATAGCTTTGATCGACTGCAGGAACTTGAATTCTCCTTTTTTGATACCCGACCCGTGGGGTGGTTGATCGCCCGCCTGACCAGTGATTGCGACCGACTCGCCCGCACCATCGGTTGGGGATTTCTCGATATCGTTTGGGGCCTGAGTTTTGTGCTCATGATTTCCATCAGTCTGCTGGTGTTGAATTGGCAACTCGGCCTGATCGTTTTGGCGATCGTTCCGCCTCTCGTGATCATCTCCCGTTTCTTCCAAAAGAAACTGCTCTTCAGCGCGCGGGATGTGCGGAAATACAATTCGCAGATCACCGCCCGCTACAACGAATCGATCCAAGGCGTGCGCACCACGAAAACTCTCGTGCGGGAGGCGGAGAATCTCGCCGAATTCGAAAACCTATCCACCTCCATGTTCTCGGCCGCCGTGCTCAACGCGCGCCAGAATGCGGTCTACTTTCCCATTGTGGTCACCCTCGGTAGTTTGGCCGCCGGCGTCGCCCTGTGGCGAGGTGGCGGCATGGCGGCCAATGATACCATCAGCTTGGGCACCCTCGTGGCTTTCATAAACTTCGCGGGCATGTTCTTCCAGCCCATCAATCAATTGGCCCAACGTCTGACCGAAATTCAAACGGCCCAAGCCGCCGGCGAACGGATCATGGGACTGCTTGAAACCGTACCCACCATTAAGGACAGCCCGGCCGTCGCCCAAAAAATCGCTCAGTCTTTTACCGCCGGTTCCGCCCCTTCGCCCGACCTCGCTGCCGATGGCATGCCCAACCGGATCGATACCATCGAATTCCGCGATGTGAGTTTTCACTATACCGACGGCACCGCCGTGCTGGATAACTTTAATCTAAAAGTAGCCCCCGGTGAAACCATTGCCCTGGTCGGGCCTTCCGGGGGCGGCAAAAGCACGCTCGTTTCTCTGGTCTGTCGTTTCTACGAACCCGTCTCGGGGCAAGTCCTGATCAACGGCACCGACTACCGGGAACGCGGCCTCTCTTGGCTCCAATCCCAACTCGGGATCGTGCTGCAAACGCCTCATCTCTTCAAAGGCACCATCCGGGAGAACATTCGCTACGGCCGCCTCGATGCCACCGATGCCGAAGTCGAAGCTGCCGCCAAAATGGTCAACGCCCACGAATTCATCACCGAAATACCCGACGGGTATGACTCCAGTGTGGGCGAAGGGGGCAACCAGCTCTCCACCGGTCAGCGCCAGCTGATTTCCTTCGCCCGGGCCCTGTTGGCCGATCCCCAGATTTTCGTCATGGATGAAGCCACGTCATCCATCGACACCGAGACCGAGCAACTCATCCAACGCGGGCTCGAAACCGTCCTCGCCGGGCGGATCAGCTTCGTCATCGCTCATCGCCTCAGCACCATCCGAGGGGCCGACCGCATTCTCGTCATCACCAAAGGGAAAATCGAAGAGTCCGGCACGCACGAAGAATTGCTCCGGCAGCGCGGTCACTACTACGGTCTCTACACCAATCAATTTCGCCGGGAACGCGAAGCAGAGGTGCTGTTGGGCAAGCCGCTTGATCCTCCGCCGCCGTCCGGCGCCGCCTCCGCCGACTAGACCTCGCGGTGACGCCCGCCCAAATGTTGCGCCAAAAACGCCTCGATCGCCGTGTAAACCTCAATGCGGTTTTCCTCATTGGTGAAGCCATGCCCTTCGTTGTCTTTGACGATATACGGCACGTCCAACCCCCGCTTTTTCAACGCCGCCACGATCTGGTCAGCCTCGGCCTTTTTGACGCGCGGGTCGTTGCCGCCTTGGATGACCAACAGGGGCGCCTTGATCTTGTCGGCACTAAATAATGGCGACGCCGCGCGCAGGAGCGTTTCATCCGCTACCGGATCGCCGACCTGCTCATACATGAGCTGCTTAAACGGCCCCCAATACGCCGGCAGCGTCTCCAGCAATGTGAACAGGTTCGACGGCCCCACGTAGTCGACCCCGGCCGCATACAACTCCGGCGTGAACGCCAGACCTGCCAGTGTAGCATAGCCGCCGTAGGAAGCGCCATAGATGCCCACGCGGTCGGGATCGGCGATGCCTTGCTCGATTAGCCAACGCACCCCATCGGTCAAATCATCCTGCATCGCGCGTCCCCATTGCTTGAAGCCCGCCTCCCAAAATTTCCGGCCCAAACCCGTCGACCCCCGGTAGTTAATTTGCAGCACGGCATAACCGCGATTGGCCAAAAACTGCACCTCCGGATCAAAACCCCAATAGTCCCGCGCCCACGGCCCTCCGTGCGGATGCACGACCACTGGCAGCTTCCGTCCCTCCGCTCCGCAGGGCCGCGTGAGATAACCGGTGAGCGGCAGGCCGTCGCGGGCCACAAACGCGATCGGCGCTTGGTCCGCCATCTCGCTCTCGCGTAACCAGGGCGCCAGCTCGGCCACTTTGCGCAGCTCACGCGTTCCGACGTCGAACAGGTAGTAGGTCCCGCGCAATTTATCGCCGGTCACCCCCACGAGCACCGTCTGTTCATCGCGCGTCATACTCGTGATCGACAGGCTGTAGTTCGGCAGTCGCTCCGACAGCTCGGCAAACATCCGCGCCTGCTCCTCCTCCTCGTCGATAAAGAAATACTCGAGCCGCTCCCGCTGATACACCACCCCGGTCACGATCCGCCGCCGCCGCGATGCTAGCAGCCCGAAGCTGTCCACCTCGGGATGCTCAAAGAGCACCTCCTCCTCCTCACCCGTCTCGAGGTTCAGCCGCACGATCGCCTGTTTGTCCCGGCCGCGATTCGACGCGGCATAAAGCTCCCGGTTGTCGAAGGTGAAGAACAAGGGCACCACCTTATCGTGCAAATCAACCGTGAGCACCGACCGAAACGATTCCGTCTCATCGCGCCGATGCATGAGGACGGTATCGAGGCCCTCGCTCGCCACCGCGATCCGCACCACGCCCGTCCGATCTGCTAGCCACCGAGTGACGTTGCCGGGATTTTCTACCACCAGGGTCAACTCCCCCGTCACTGTATCCAAAAGATGGACATCAAAGACCTGCGGGTCGCGGCGGTTGAGTTCGACGAGGATTTCGTCATCCTGATCCTCTAACTCATCCAGCACCTTGGTCTGCGTGTGCTCGAACGCCGTCAGCGCCTGCGGGTTGCCCCCCGTGGCATCGACACCGAACAGCTGGTAATTTTCGTCGCCGCCCTCGTCCTGCAAATACGCCAGCCGCGTAGGCGACGTCCAAAAATAGTTATGCACATCGCGTTTCGTCGCGGCCGTGACCCGTTTGACCTCATGGGTGCTCAGCTCCTCCACCCAGACATTCAGCCGGCTTTCCCACGGCGCGAGCCATGACAGGTACCGCCCGTCCGGCGACAGCTGTAGGTCGGTCTTGGCGGGGTTGCGAAAAAAGTCTTTCAACGGCACCAGCCGCGATTGGGCAGAAGAGGAAGTTGTCATAAGTTAAAGGAGCTGTTGCGACCGCCAGAAACATCCGGCAAATCCTCGCGAGAAACCGCTACTCAAGCCAGATAGCTCCAGGTTTTCAACTTCAGCCGCCCACGAAGATAAGAACATAACGGTTCCGACATCCTTCGACTCCTACCAAGCAACGAACCCTGTTGCCCGCAACACTCCGATCTCAAACTAACAGGTAGCAGGCTCCCCCATCGGATTACCTCCTGACCTCTTAGCGCGCTTGCCGCCCCCCGGGGAACGCCGGCGTCCCCGTCGGCCCAACAACCGGCGACCGCCCCTGCCGCATCGTTCACTTGCCCGCGAGTCTTCAAATCCAAGTTGGCCACGGCACCGCAACCTCATCGCCCGAAGACAGCCTTATCTGGAACCACGCCGCCGGAATCACGCTCTGCGACGACCCCCCCAACCAAGTAGCGGCGAGCGGAAGCGAGCCGACCCCCACTCACTCCCGCTCCCGACCACCGGGTAATCGGCCCCTCCGAATCCTACTCCTGCTCTTACTCCTCCGCAGCATGAAACTTCCCGGGGCCTTTGGTTAACCCGTCCCTTAAAAAGGTCCGTCCCTTAAAAAGGTCCCCTGAATGGATCGTCTCCCTGCTCGCAGATGTGGTTAAAAACCGCAGCGGAATGGCGCTGTTTTCCTCCCTTCACTCCTACAAAACCAGCGTCGGCGTGGCCATAAACAACCTGACCCCATCGGGTTGCCCTATAGCGCTTTCACGCGGGGCGTGTATTCCTTGAGATACTGCTCGTTGTGCTCATCGCCACCGATCGTATTGGCGCTCTTCCACACCGGCGGCTCCACCCCATTTTTCAAGCATAGCTCAATCGATTCCATCACGAGCCAATTGATCGCGAAACACGCGAGCACATTGCAGGTGCCCCCCACTTTCTGAGGATAATCGTGTAGGCTCATCAGCGTTTCACCATGCGGCACGTGGTTGTCGATGATCACATCGGCGATCTCGCCCAAGTTTTTCTGACAACTATGGCGGGCGACGAAATCGCGGGGCGTTGCTTCCGCGAAGGCGACCGAGGAAATCGCGATCACCTTGCACCCGCGGCGCTTCGCCTCGAGGGCGGCGTCGATCGAACATGAGTTGATCCCATAGGCACTGGTAATCACGAGGAGATTGTCCGGACCGAGTTGGTGCGCTTGCACGATCTTATCCCCGATATTCTCCTGACGCTCCAACAATGTGGATTTTTGACCGCCGGCGGCGAGGGAGAGACTCGCTTCGAACATCGGGCTGATATTCGCCAGACCGCCCGCGCGGTAGAAGAACTCCTCGCTGCCCACATACGAATGACCGCCCACCCCATAAACGTGGATCAGACGGTCCGCCTTAATCTGTTCAAAAAACATCTGCGCGGCCCGATTAACGGCGTCCTGCTGCGTATTGGTCATCGTGGTGAGACGCTCGGTGATGCCGTCACGGTAGCGTTTCGCAATATCACTGGGGGAAGTTTGGTTCATAAGAATATCGTGGTTCTGGATTGATAGAAATTAGGCCGAGAGGAGACGGGCGAGATCCGCGCCCGCGCCATGGCGGAAGCCTTAGTAGAGACGGGCTCGAACTGGCAAACCCAAGCCGAATCCGAATCGATCCACCATTCACCATGAGGTCGGACAAACTCCCGCACGCCGACCACCAGAACTGATCCGATTTCGATCTCAGTATTCAAGTCCACCCCACCCAACGAAACCCCCGTCGCATCCGCCCCCCCATCAGCTGGCCCGGGAAGGCCGACCTCCCCGTCGGCCCGCCCTACCTGCCCCCATCGGCCTGCCACCACCCCTAACATACCTCGCGCTGATACGTGGGCTCACCGAAACTGACCGGTTGCGCTCGCCGAAGGTCACAATTCTTACCAACTTCAATTCGACCGCAATTTTCCAAATCTCATGAAACACCCTCGTTCACTCATCACCTTATTTCTCTTCGCGCTATGGGCGCTCCCTAGTTTTGCGAGTGGTCGTACCCTCACAATCACCGCGCCCACCCAAGCGACTCCCGGCACTGAATTGTCGGTAATCGTCGCAGCGAGCACCGCCGACACCGCAGGCGAGCAGGTCTGGTTCTTCCACTCGGAATATTCGGTTGATCAAGGTGAGACCTGGGTCGGCATCAGCTATGATCAAGATCTTGGCGGAGCGGTGACGCGCACGGCGCAGATCAAGGTCGGCCCTGATTCATCTCAAGTCTGGGTCCGAGTGCGGGCGTCTTTCCGCGGCGGTCCCGACGGCGATGTCGATTTCACCGGTGATCCGATTAAGTGGGAAAAATCTTGGGCCAATTGGTCTTCCCCTCCCGCGAAGATGGTGAAAATTCCCGTTAAATAACGCGCCTGCAGCGCCCCCCAGAAAACATTCCCACGGACGCCGAAAAGGATCAGGCCCGGAAGTCTTTTTGCTGCCCTGCCCCGGAAACGCCGACGCCCTCGTCGGCCTGCCCTATTGGGCTGCTTCCCGGCTTTGCTGGATAAACCACGAAAGCCACCAAAAACGCGAAAAGTCTCCGGCGTATTGTAAACGGTTTGGCGGGCTCGCCGTAGCACGTCAAACGCGGCGGGGTGAATCAGAGGGGACGGCCAGTCGCCGTCGCGGGCCATCGGATTTTGACCGTATTTCCAGAGTCATGATCTGCCCTCTTTTGACTGCATCGAATTAACGACTAGCAGCCTGACACCGTTGGATTGCCACCCCCTCGGATTGCCCTCCCGAGTTGGTGCAACGTCCGATTCTTCACCTATTTAATATTGGGGATTTCATGCCACATAGTTTCAAGATCAGGATCGTCCAATGCAGTCGCTTTGAACTGTGGATCCATTTTGCACGCCGTTGAAAGACGACTCTTGGCCTCCTCGATATGCCCCAGCAAGCAGGCGTAGCACGCTAAGTTGTAGTGAAGCACGGCACACGTGTCGCCCCGAAGTGGGACGGCTCTTAAAAGCACTTTCTGGGCTTCGCTGACACCCTGTAACCTTCGGGTGGCATAGGCCCATGAGATCCAGCCCTGATCTTCGTTTGGGGCTAAACGAGTCAGAGCTGACGCAACAACTACGAGTAGATCCCAATTTTTCGTTTGGTGGTATAGTCCTATCCGTATCCGCATGACGTCGGCAGATAGCGCTTCGCTCTCCCGAATCATTTCGAGTTCTTCTGATGCTTCCTCGAGCATGCCCAGCTCAAGATACCCGGCAGCATATTGGAGGTGGCGGTGGGTCGGGATCATTGAATCAAACAATCCTAAACAGATCCGGAATGATACGCCAATTTCTAGCCGAGATCATTTGGTGATTCCCGGACCCACTCTCTCAATGCCTCAGTTTTCGTGAGCCCGACCACTCCCCCTCGGCGAATGAAGCTATGACTCTAAATCGCCACTGGGGACGGCCTCTCACTATTTCTTTATCTTTCGCGCCCCCTGTTCAGGCCCTCCGCTCAGGTCACGAATTAACGGGTAGTAGCCTGACCCCATCGGATCGACCACTCCATCGGATCGACCCCCTCGCTACCCTGAATCCCGTCTCAGCACTATCTAATTATGTCAAACAGTATGGATTGACCCTTTCCCCCTTCGCTTTCAAACCCAATTGCGGTGGTTTCCACGATTGATGACGTGATATAGCCCGCCTTCGGAATTAAATCTCAGTTTCCTTGCCACCGCCTTTCTTTAATCCAACTTACCCAGAAATATCAAACAGTATGGATTGACCCCGTTTGCCCTCCCCCTGTTCAGGCCCTCCGCTCAGGTCACGAATTAACGGGTAGCAGCTGACCCCGTCCGTCTGCCCTCAAAGGTGAAATTTTTGAGCGTGGCAAACTGAGATATTGCTCTTTCCCGACATTCACTTCCTCTGGAAGGGTGCCTCAACAGTTACTCGATCTAGAATTTCAAGAATCAACGTTGGAGGAGACCAACCCGGTCCCAGCAAGCTTTCTGGATGCAATTCGTTCTTTCCGATTTGAGGGCAAGCAACCGCTGGAGGTGGAGAAGGATGGAATCCCTTTCTTTATCGGAGAATTTTGGACCGCACGACAACGCCAAGGTCATCGACTTCATGAGATAAGCTACAGAGCATGCTTCAAGCCGCAGCTTCCTGAATTTTTTATTTCGAGACTAACCAAGCCGGGCCAGATGGTATACGACCCATTCATGGGAAGAGGGACGACCGTGCTACAGGCGGCGTTGATGGACAGAAAAGGAGTTGGGGTTGATATCAACCCACTCAGTATTCTTCTAACGAAGCCTCGTTTGAGCCCGCCTCCGTTAGAAAAAATTCAAGAACGTCTTCAGGAAATAGTCCTAGAAGGAGACATCGACACTCCCGAAGACCTTCTTGTGTTCTTTCACCCGAACACCCTTCGTGCTCTCTGCAAACTAAGGGAATGGTTTTCCAACCGAAACTATGAGGGTAAGATCGATTCTGTTGATGAATGGATTCAAATGATTGCGCTAAATCGGTTAACTGGTCATTCTAGCGGTTTCTTTTCGGTCTTCACGCTCCCTCCAAATCAGGCCGTAACAGTTAAATCTCAACGGAAGATTAATGAAAAGAGAAATCAGATTCCGCCCGAGAGAGATGTTAGAGCGCTAATTCTAAAAAAATCTAGGATCCTGTTAAAGGATCTTGGACCTACTAGAGTCAAAGGGCACTCTTTATATACAGCCTCGGCATCTAGTGCTTCCATGGTTCCGAAAGGGGCCATAGATTTAATTGTCACTTCTCCGCCATTTATGGATGTCGTTCAATACTCATCAGACAACTGGATGAGGCTCTGGTTTGCTAAAATCGATCCTGCGTCGATTTCAATTTCTATATTCAAAACTGAATCAGATTGGAAAAATTTCATTTTAGAGTGTTTTACGGATTTCGCACGCGTCTTGCGTCACGGGGGGAAGATAGCCTTCGAAGTTGGGGAAGTAAGAGGAGGATCAATAAATTTGGAGGATTTAGTGATCTCAGCCATTAAAAGTCTACCTTTCGCTATTATCGGGGTTGTGGTGAATTCTCAAGATTTCACTAAGACTTCAAATTGTTGGGGCGTCGCAAACAACGTTAAAGGAACGAATACAAATCGTATTGTCGTCTTAGAAAGAAATTAGTATGGAAATGAACGAAAGAATGGAGAGGCTGGAGGAGGTCATAACGCAAATGTTGCGTCCCATTAAAGGCATACCTTTCGATCTAGTAGTAAAAGGACTTTGTGGACACTCAGTAATCGGTATTGATCGGAGCAATCATCAAGATATCGAGGTCATAAAAGTGCTACAGAAAGTAGCTTTGGAATGCGGAGAAATGCTGCGACGCGAGCCAATTCTAAGACCGCGACCAAATGAGGTCGGTAACGATATTGAAAGATACGTTAAATCCGCGCTGGATCGTAATAAACTTAAAACAGCATCTCCTCGTTCAAAATCCGGAAAAGCAAAATCGACTGGATATCCGGATCTGCTCTTCTACGATTCTTCAAATCGACCCTTCTATCTAGAGTGTAAAACCTTCAGTGCAGGAACAGAGAATACGTCGCTGCGTTCGTTTTTCTTATCTCCGTCAGAGAACTTCAAGGTATCAATGGACGCTAGACATTTGGTTATGTCGTTCGAAATGACGAGAGAGGAGATTTCCGGATCTAGGAATTCGAGCTACACTGCTACCGCATACAAATTAGTAGATATCAAAGAACTCGAATGCGATGTGAAGCATGAATTTAATTCCGATAATAAAAGACTTTATTCGGATAGCATGATTTTGGCATCAGGTCGTTTAGACGTAAGCGAGTAACTTGGACATGGTGACGAGGAGCGAAAGAGAAAAGGGTCATTCCTTACTGTTTGCACTAATTAGAGTGAAGAGCTTATGGGCCTCTGGACGCAACCCCCTTCGCTTTCAAACACCCAATTGCGGTGGTTTCCACGATTGATGACGTGATATAGCCCGCCTTCGGATTCAAATCTCAGTTTCCTGGCCACGGCCTTTCTTTAATCCAACTTACCCAGAAATATCAAACAGTATGGATTGACCCTTTTTGCCCTTTCCCTTTTTGCCCTTTCTAGATCTCAGTGGGAAGCTCGTCTGTCTGATTCCTTCTAAGTGTTTCCAACCTATCGTTCCGCCGAGCCATAGTTTCGTTCCACTCTTGTGCCTCCTGATCAGGAAAGAAGTCCGCGTTCGGAGCCAACCTCGCCACAGCTTCTTCAATTTCATCTAAGGCAGCCAATAAGACGTCATGTCTTGACTCTTGACTAATCTAACCGCGGTTCACTCCAAGCTGGGCGGGCAATCCAATGGAGGGCAAAAGGGAGG
>Ga0208414_1001793_pt1 | contig 15402 bp, 17 predicted proteins | sample AntAceMetag02UKE_FD_184770 | JGI IMG/M metagenome (GOLD analysis project Ga0208414, IMG submission 184770) | Saline lake microbial communities from Ace Lake, Antarctica - Antarctic Ace Lake Metagenome 02UKE (SPAdes) (version 2) | ecosystem: Environmental > Aquatic > Non-marine Saline and... | reverse complement strand
ATACGAAAAAAGATTAAGAATGGTTCCATATGATAACCATGTGAAATCAATAGTGGGCATTTACAATTCATTCTTGTTTAGAAAACAACCAAAAAGAGATCTTGGCAGTTTAGAATCAGATCCCACAGTGACTAATTTTATGAAAGATGCTGACTTGGATGGCAGATCATTTAAATCTTTCATGCACGATGTTTCAATCAACGCAATGGTGTATGGCACAACATGGATCATATGTGACAAACCCAACACTCAAGTGAACACAAGAGCAGACGAACTAGATCAAGACATCAGACCTTATGTGTCAATGTTTACACCAGACAATGTGTTGGATTGGACATACTCAAGACAGCCCAACGGACACTATCAATTGACATATCTTAAAGTCAAAGAAGAAATTGTGGAAGATGCACAATTTGTGAGAGAATACACACCCACAGAAATCAATGTGTACAAACTGTATGGCAAAGATAGAAAAGGTGAATATGTGGAAAGCATTCCAAACGAATTGGGTCGTATTCCAGCAATTTGTGTGTATGCACAAAGAAGCAATGTGAGAGGAATTGGAATTTCAACTGTGGGCGATATCGCAGATATGTCCAAAGCCATATATGAAGAATTTTGTGAAGTACAAGAAATTATAAGATTAACAAATCATCCATCACTGGTCAAAACTGCTTCTGTTGAAGCGGCGGCAGGTGCTGGTGCAATCATACAAATGCCAGAGAACATGGATCCACAACTAAAACCATTTCTTTTACAACCCAATGGATCATCAATTGATTCTGTGTTAAAAAGCATAGACAAAAAAGTAGAAGCCATAGACAGAATGGCTTGCTTGGGCGGAATCAGATCAGTAGAATCAAGAAGAATGAGTGGTGTTGGATTACAAACAGAATTCCAAATGTTAAATGCCAAATTGGCAGATTTTGCAGGCAATTTAGAATTAGCAGAAGAACAATTATGGAGATTTTATGCCATGTATCAAGGCACAGCATTTGATGGTGAAATTGAATATCCAAGATCTTTTTCAATACAAGACAAAGCCAATGACATTGTGATGTTGAAGATGGCTAAAGAATCGGCTCCAAATGATCCAATGATTGAGAAGAAATTAGACAAAATGATATTGGAAACTGTGACAGAACAAACTTATGAACAAGTAAAACAAGACATGGATGAATTGAATCAAAACAACGAAATGGTGCATCCTACTTTAAATGATCAAACCAAAGGACCACACATGAGAGAAATGATTATGCAAGGTTACACAGACGCACAAATTTTACAACTACATCCAGAATTGACACAACAGGATATTCAAGACACAAAACAAGCACTGTTGCAAGAAGGTCAGTAATGGCAGTCACATCCACAGCCATTGCAGGCGTTGTGGGGCAAAAGCCTTTCAAAAGAAAATTTAAACTAACCACAGGAGGAACCACTATGGCGACTAGAGGCAAAAAACAGTCTAGAGGCAAAACAATGTCTAAAGGCAAGAAGAAAAAGAACAAGCGATAATAAATAACAGCATTACTGTCATATGACAGGGAGGGCACTCAACTCATAACAAAAGAGGTAATATATGGACGCAGAAAACACAGCGGTAAAATCACAGGACACTGCACCTGTAAACCAACAGCAGGCAGATACACCAGTAACTGAAGAAACAAAGACTCAAACTTTTACGCAACAAGATTTAGATAAAATTGTGGCAGACAGAGTACAGAGGGAAAAGAGCAAATACGATAAAAAGTATGGCTCAATAGATGTTGATCACTACAACAAGTTGATTGAGAAAGAAGAAAAGACTCGACAGTCAGAGTTGGAAAAGAGAGGTGAATTCGAAAAATTGCTTCGCGAACAAGCGGAGAAATTCACAGGTAAAATCCAACAATATCAGTCTGAATTGACTTCTATCAAAGTTGATGGCACATTGTTAAGTGAGGCTTCAAATCTTAAAGCAGTGAATCCTACACAGGTATCACAATTGCTTAAAGCACAATTGAAGTTGAACGAAGCAGGCACAGTGGATGTGATAGACACCAAAACAGGTCAAGTGCGTTATAATGACAAAGGCGACCCAATACAAGTGAAAGACTTGGTATCAGAGTTTCTTCAATCAAACCCACACTTTGTTTCAGCAGGACCAAATGGTTCAGGCACAGGACAAGGCGCAGGCAAACAGAACAACATGGTGGACTCAGACATAAGCAAACTAAACATGAACAACCCAGAGCATCGTGAACAATACAAAAAGATCATGGCGCAAAAGGGAGTTCGTTTTTAACCATTAAAGGAGATAAAAAATGGCTAATGAAATAACAAGTACAGTAACATCAGAACTGTACACAAACATTGTCCAAGCCGCTCTATACACTTACTCAGAAGGTACAGTGATCAGACCGCTTGTTAGACAATACGACATGACAGGTACACCAGGACTAGTTTCTACTGTTCCCAAGTACCCAGCAGTGTCAGCCGCAGATTTGACTGAAAACACAGACATCCCAGACAACACTGCGTTCAACACAACAGAAGCAACTATCACAGCAGTAGAAAGAGGAGCAAAAGTTCTTTTAACTGATGTGGCTAAAGAAGCGGCACAAGAAGACATCGCGGCGGCAATTGGTAGACAATTGGGTGACGCAATGGCGAAAAAAGTGGACACAGACATTGCGGCACTATTCCCATCATTCTCAGGTAGAGTTGGTGCGGCAGGTGATGCAGTACAAATAGACACTGTATTCGACGCAATCGCAACTTTGAGAAATGCTAACGCACAAGGACAAGTTAATATTGTTCTTCATCCGTTCCAAACACTTGCTTTACAAAAGCAATTAACTGGATCAGCGGCGGCTAACATGACTTCACTTTCAGACTTGGGTAACCAGGCTTTAAGAACAGGTTTTGTTGGTACAATTGGTGGAGCGAATATTTTCTCTTCTACAACTGTAGGCAAAGACACTAACGATTCTGTATCAGGAACTGGCAACTATGTAGGTTTAGCATTTACATCAGATGCAATTGGTTTCATGATGAAAAGAAATGTTAGACTAGAAGTTGAAAGAGATGCTTCTTTAAGAGCAGAAGAAATTGTAGGTTCAATGAGTTATGGAACTGCGGAATTATTCGACGCTTACGGAGTTGGTATCTTAGGATCAGCAACTATATAATAAATATTGTATAACTTTAAGTTATACTCATATATTGAAAGGCCCTTCGGGGCCTTTCTTTTTACAGGCATTTCATATAAATAATCATATAAAGGCAAGTAGAACTTGCTAATTTTACAGGAAGGGAAGAACCCACAAATGGCCAGACTATTAACAATTTCAGACATACAAGACTACGAACCGGATATCCTTAATTACGGTGTACCAGACTTTGACGCAGAGATCACAAAAGCACAACAAGATGTGTTTAGACTGCTTCGTATAAGATGGTGGCCTACTCAGATGATAGGATTGTATGATGTTACTCACCTTGCAGGAGCAGATCAAGAACCAGTTGAATCATTATACACACCCAGCCAACTCACAAGAGCGGCAGTGTATCATTGTTTGGGTCATCACATCTATCCTAAATTAGCCAAGTTTGAACCCGACCAAGACATCTTTGAAAGAAAGATGATTCATTACAGACAAGAATTTGAAGGAGAATTTGATCTTGTACTGCGTGACGGCGTAGAATACGATAGAGATTCATCAGGCACAGTGAGTGATAGTGAAAAGACACCTACACATCATCTGCGCCTAAAGAGGTAGCAAATGTCAAACAGAGAATTAGCAATCAACAACATCATAGAAGTGTTAAAGGATATGGATCATCCTAAAGCCACATTTGTCACAAGAGAACCGTTTGATGTGTTAAAATTAGCCATCACACAGTTTCCTGCTGTGTTGGTAACCACAGGCAATGAATCAAGAGAAGATCATGCCATGGGCGGTGCAAGACGAGGCACAATACAGGTACAGATCAGAGGTTATGTGAGAGGCGATGGCAGAAGCAATCAAGTGATCACAGTGGATCAAAAAAGAAACGAATTGATTGAAAGAATTGAAGAAACATTGAATTCAGACAGAACAAGAGAATTATCAGTATTGAGGGCATCGACGACACACATCACCAGCATAGAAATAATTGATAGAACACCACCGTTGGGAGAATTTTTAGTCACAGCGGAAGTGAGATATTCATTTACTAAAGGAGCAACATAATGGATCAAAGCAAGTACACAAAAATGATTGACAACAACAACGAAACACAATTAGTGGAAGCAGACAGAGTTACAAGATTTCTTAATCAAGGTTGGCAGATTGTTAACCCGGATCAGAAACCATCACAGGATAAACCAAAAATAAAATTAGAAGTTATTCCCACAGTGATAAGCAAAAAGAAGTCTACCAAGAAAAAGAAAGAAATCTCAATTCAAGATGAAACTGCATATGACATCACAGATGAAATTGCATATGACATCGAAGATTTAGAATCAGATTTTCCTTCAGTAGATTACAACGACAACAACAACAACCATAAAGAGGAGAAATAAAAATGGCTACATTTACAGGCGAGTCGGGCACAGTAAAAGTGATCGACGCAAATGATTCTGCTGGTGGTTCAAATATTGCGGAAATTCGTTCATGGACAGTGGATCACACAAAAGATGTTATCGAAGACACTGCAATGGGTGACGCGGCAAGAACTTACAAAGCAGGGTTACATCAATTTACAGGATCAATGGAAGTGATATATGATTCAGATCATACTTCAAACGCATATCATGCCTTTGATCCAGCAAATGACACAGCTCTAGCGGTAGAATTCTACCCAAATGAAACATCAGGTGAAAAGTTTTCAGGCAATGTGCTTGTGACTTCTGTTTCAAGAACAGCATCATTTGACGATTTAGTAACTGCGACTGTTAGTTTCCAAGGAACAGGTGCATTAACGACATCATCGGTATAAGGATAATGTTTAAGACTAGAGTCTTAAATGTTGACGCGGTGTTGACTGGGATAGAAAAAGAAATATCCAAAGTTGGCACCAAACTGAGCAACACCTTGTTGATTGAAGCCAAGAAATTGACTCCAATTAAACAAGGTAGAGCCAGAAGGGGGTGGCGAGTTGAACGACAAGGCACAAATACACATGTCGTCAACCGTGTACCTTACATAGGGTCATTAGAACGAGGGCGATCAACACAAGCACCAAACGGTATACTTAAACCCACGGTGCGTAATTTAAAAAATAGGAGAAAACTATATGAGTAATGTGTTAACAAAAGCAACATCGCACTTCAAAACAAAATTGAATGGCGAACTACAAAAGATTACTGTGCCAGAATGGGAAACAGATATCTATTACAAGAGTGCCCATTCGTTTGCTGTAGAATCAAAAATACTTGAACTACAACAACAAGGTAAAACAGTAGAAGCATTGGTTGAATCTGTGATTTCAAAAGCATTGGATCCAGATAAGAAACCAATCTTTACAAGATTTGACAAGAATACTTTATTAAATGAAGTTGACCCCGCTGTGTTAGTGCGTGTGGCAACTGCATTGAATAGTGCTATTTCCGAATACAAAACTGTGGAGGAAACAGCAAAAAACTAAAAGAGGACGCGGAACTTCTACACTTAATTCAGGTTGCTAAAACTTTGGGTAAAAGTGTAGAAGAGGTCACGCACTTCAGCGTCCTCGAGCTCCAACTTTGGAGTGCTTATTTTCAACTGGAGCGTGACCAAACAAAGAAGGTAATGGATAGTGGCCGATCAAGTAAAAATAGAACTAGTCGTCGTTGATAAAACATCTAAAGCATTAGGTGGAGTTAATAGACAACTTAAAGGTTTACAAACATCAGGACTTAAATTAAGCACAGTGCTTAAAGGTGCTGGTGTGGCTCTAGCCGCTATTGGAGTTGGCAGACTTATTAAAGGCATTGTTTCAACCACAGCAAGATTTGAAGATTTAAATGATGCTTTGGCATCTGTTACTGGATCAGCACAGTCAGGTGGTGAAGCATTTGATTTTATCAGCAAATTTGCTACTCAAACACAATTTGGTGTTGAAGACTTAACCACTACTTTCATCAAACTGAAAGCATCGGGTATAGAACCCACACAAGATTTATTAACATTGTTTACGGACACAGCGGCAGTTACAACTGACCAATTGGGTTCATTACAAGCAATCACCGATCTATTTGCTAGAACAACTTCAGGTGGATTGGGTCTTGAAGAATTAAACAGACTGGCAGATAGAGGTGTTCCGGTATTCAGAATACTTGAAGAACAATTAGGACTTGCTAGATTAGAAATATCCAATGTTGGTAAGACAGCAGAAGGATCTAAAAAAATTCTAAATGCACTAACTACAGGATTGAAAAAAGACTTTAGTGGTGCCACAGCGAGAGTGGTTGATAACTTATCTACTCAATTTTCAAACTTATCCATTGCACTTAAAACTTCAGCCAACGAGTTTGGTAAAGGACTTTCACCAGTCCTAAAAGAGTCAACTGCTGAACTTACAGCATTCATTGAAAACAACGAAGAAACAATTGCGGCATTGGGTAGACTGGGTGGAGTAATTCTACAAGGTGTTGTAAAACTGTTCATAGGATTTGCAGAAGCACTTGGTCACATTGTAATTGCTGGAGAAAAATTAATTGGATTCCTTAAAGATGTAAAAGAAGATACTGAAGATCTCAATGAAGATTTCAGCGGATTAAATTCTGATCTTATGATGACTGGAGAAGGATTCTCAGCATTGATTAAAGCAGGACCACCAGTTGTTAAACAATTAGGCGACATGCAGATGTCTACTGAGGAATTAGGCAACAGCGTGGCAGAGGCGGCAGAACAACAAGCCAACTTTGTGAATGCTATGGGTGACTACGAAGAGACTGGCAAGACAGTATTAGAAATACAAAAAGAATTAAATTTAGAACAAGCGGCATCCAACAGAGAAATTTATAGAGCTCAAGTAGGTTATAGAAAAACTGCTGAGGCTGTGAAGAAAGCAAACAAAGTGTTAGGCAACTATCAAGACCATTTAATAGAAATGGGCAAAAACTATACTGATATTGCTATTGCTACAGACACATTGATTGGTATGACAGATGCTTTTGCTTCAACGGCAGAATCGGCTTTGACTGATGTAATTTTAGGCACAAAAACTTTAAAAGCCGCATTGGGTGAAATTGGACAAGCCATATTGAGAGAATTAATAGGAGGCATGATTAGAATATTAGTGATTGCACCAATACTAAAAAAGATTGCAGATATATTTGGTGTGGACATGGTGGAAGGCACACTGAATCAGGTTAACGCACAGAAGAAATTAAATTCAGCACTCAAACAAGAAGTTGCATTGAGAGCAATTTTGATGTTAATGGGTGGAGGCGGAGGCGGTATTCCGTTCCTAGCAGAAGGTGGACCAGCCACAAGAGGACAACCTTATATTGTGGGAGAAGAAGGACCAGAATTGTTTGTGCCTAATCAATCAGGATCTGTAATTCCTAACAACTTAATGCCACAAGCCGCAAGTTCAACAGGCAACAATGCAGGCATGGGTGATGAAGTCACAGTGAACTTTAATATCAACACAGTGGATGCATCAGGATTTGATGAACTTCTAGTTGGAAGACGAAATACCATTGTGGGGATAATTAATCAAGCATTAACAAAAAGAGGCAAACAAGGAGTAACTGGCTAATGGCTTACATAGGATTTTTTAACGGACCAACTTCAGTATTATCAAATGTGGATCAAATTGGATTCAGATCAGTAAATTTTAAACAAAGAACACAAACAGTGGTCACCAAAACAATTTCAGGTAGATCCATAAGAACACAACAAGCCACAACACTGTGGGAAGGCACACTGGAATTTCCTACACTAACACACATAGAATTTAGACAGATACAAGGATTTGTGGCATTGGCACAAGGAGCATTCAACGAATTTGATATCATACTGCCCAACATATCATCAAGAACAGCAGGCGGTAGATTGCACAATCTTGCTGTAAAAGACGACACAGCGGCAGGTAGCACAACCATAGCGGCATATCAAACTGTGGACTCAGCAGGACAACCTATAAAAGGAGATGGAGATTCAGCAGGTTACACACCAGCAGATGACTTCACAATTATTAACATGGGTGACATCATAAGATTTGACAATCACAACAAAGTGTATATGTGTACCTCAGATATTACACCAGACACAGCAGGAGATTTTGATATTACTATACAACCAGCACTCACATCAGCAGTGATAGGTATGACTGACAAGGACAACAGTGATTATGCCACAATCACAGAAATCAATTATGATAATGTGGCATTCAGAATGGTGTTCAAAACAGATTCACAAGATTACAGATACAATGTGGATGGCACAGTGAGTTTTAGAGTAGATGTAGAAGAGGTGCTTTAATGACTAGAGAATTTTCAAGTTCTTTACAGACCTATCTAGCAGGCAACACTCTTATTGAAGTGTTTTTAGTTTCAATTCAAACAACCACGGGCACAAACTATTTTACTTCAGCACCTTATGATATCACATTTGATTCACAAACATATCAAGCACAGGGTGATTTCTTAACACTGTCAGAAGGACAAGAAACAGCAGAACTACAGATACATTCTGTCAACATAATTTTAAGTGCTGTGGATGTGACCAATGTGACCACATATGGTGTGAGCGGCATCATCAACAAAGATGTTGAAATACACAGAGCATATCTAGATCCAATCACATTACAATTACAAGGTGACAGTGCCGGCGATGCTGTGTTCCTAGCATTCAAAGGCAAGGTAGCAGGTTACCAAATCACCAACAATATAAACACAGCAGACATACAACTACAAGTTTCAAGTCAATTCATAAACTTTACAAGAAAAGCAGGACGCAGATCCAACCTTGTGAGTTTTCAAAGAGAACATCCAAACGATTATTCAATGCAGTATTCACACGAAACATTGACTGATATCTTTTGGGGTAGAAAAGGAATATAATGATTAGAGAGTGCATAATAGATGACATCAACAAACTGATTGAATGCGTTGATCTAATGCAAGAAGTTAATGATGTGCCCACATCAAATCAAGTGGACAAAAATTTTCTAATTGAAAATCTTAAAAAAGGCATTGTGTCTCCACAACACAAAATAATGATAAAAGAAACTGCAAACAAAATTGTGGCTTTTGCAATTGGTTCAGTGTCACAAAACATACACAACAACAAACTGTATGGAGAAATAACTTATATGTTTGTGCATCCAGAAATGATGAACCTATCAGTATCACAACAATTGTTTGATCAATTGGAAGAATGGTTTAAAGAACAACAGTGTCAATATCTTATAGCACTGCCCAGCATATGGAATGAAGATTACACTATGAATGAATTGATAGAACAAATAAAAAACTTTTACACAAAAAATTGTAATCTTGTGGGTTACACTTTTATCAAAGGATTGAAATGATAGATTTTAAAACAACCACATTGGAAGATTGTGCTAAACTTGCTGACAACATAGGCAACATGGACAAAAAAGAAATATTTTATGCCACAGGTTTAGAACCTTATCAAGGCATTGTGTTGTGTTATCAACTCAGCAAAGAAGATTGTGAAGTGGCATACAATGAACACAATCAAATATTAAGTATTCACGGAGTTATGGATCGCGGTACACATGGTGCACCTTGGATGTTGTTGAGTAAAGATGCCTACAAAAAAGCAGGTATAAGAACAGGCATGGTGGAAACAATTGATTGGGTCAATATAAAATTACAAAAATATGGCAGATTAAAAAATTACATCAGCGAAGAAAACACAAGAACAATTCGTTGGTTGAAATGTTTAGGATTTGACATAAAAGAAAAAATAGAAAATTATGGTTTTGCTAAAAAACCTTTTTACAAATTTGAAAGGTGTTCATAATGTGTTGTTGTTTTGATGCAGATACAGAAATTAAATTAGCAGGTGGTGAATCTAAAAAGATAAAAGACATCAAACCAGGTGATCAAGTGATTGGGTTGAACAATCGTATCAACACAGTGAAAAAGATAATGAAACCTATCAAACACTTTAGAAACTTGTATGCCATCAATAACGGCAAACACTTTACCACAGCAGAACACCCATTCAAAACACCTACAGGTTGGCACAGCATAAAACCTAAATTCAAATTGACAGATCCAGACACATGGGCAAATCTAGTGGATGACATAGAAGTGTCATGTAAAAAACTTAAAAAAGGCATGACTTTAGAAAACACATCAGGCAAGAAAAAAATAGAAAAAATTACCAAACAAAATAGATGGAGAGACTTTTTTAAATCAGTATACAATTTACAACTGGACGGTAATCACACATTTTATGCCAACAATTATCTTGTACACAACAAAGGCGGCCCAGGCGGCGGCTTTGGTAAAATTATTGGTGGAGTGGTCAGTGTGTTCAAAAAAACTGTGGGTAAAATATTTGATTTCTTAGGTGATGTGATTGGATTTGTATTCAAACCATTTGGTATTCCAGACATTCCAGATTTTTCAGCAGAAAATTCTGCATCAGGTGTAAAACTGCAAAAACCAGGAACCAATGTGGGTTTCCCAGTGGTGTACGGTTTTAGAAGATTGGGTTCAGTGCCTGTGTATGCAGAAACAAATGGTGCAGACAATCAAGATTTATATGTGGTGTATGCCATATGTGAAGGAGAAATAGAAGGCATCAGAAACATCAAAGTGGACGGCAACTCAATTGGTAATTCATCTGCTATCTACACAGCAGGACAACAACTGAATGGAGGTTATCCTTATGATGGCGGCAGAATGGTGTTTCAATGTTTTAACGGCACAGAAAATCAAACACAATCTTCATTAATGGCTGGGTCTGCAAGTTGGGGCAACAAACAGAGAACAATGCCAGGACTGGCATATGTGGCGGCAAGATTTAGATGGATAGCAAGTGATCAAGCAGAATCAGATCGTAATCCGTTTGGTGGCGGTATTCCTGCACTAGAATTTGATGTGTATGGTAAAAAAGTTTATGATTTAGCCACTCACTCAGGAGGTTTAGACTTATCAAATGATTATGCCAATCTTACAAAAACCTATTCAACCAACCCTGCCAATTGTTTGTTGGATATTTTAATGAATCCTAGATACGGAGCAGGTTATGATAAAAGTTTTATCAATGCAGATTCATTCAAAACAGTGGCTACCAAATTAAATCAAACAGTGGTGCATGATGCCAACGATCCTGCCAACTCCACAGCAAAAATTATAACCTGCAACGGTGTGTTGAACACAGAAGCAGAAATATTACAAAATGTTAAAAAGATTTTATCAGGTTGCAGAACCATGATGCCATTTGTGAAAGGTAGATACAAACTAAAAGTGGAAGATGGAGGTCATCCTACAGACATCACTTCAAGCACAGTGGCTATTGCATTTGATGTGACATCAGATCATATTGTGAGTGCAATTAATCTTTCAGGTGAATCAAAAGAATCCAAATACAATCAAGTGTTGGTGAATTACATAGATCCAGATGAAGAATTTTCATCACAACAAGAATTTTTTAACACCACAGGAGATCTAGCAATAGATGACAATGAAACACTCACAGGTGAATTTACATTTGACACCATGACCAACAGAGCCATGGCCAAAGACTTTGCTAGACTGATCTATCAAAAATCAAGAAATCAAAGAACAATAGCATTCAGTGCCACACAAGAATTAATGAATGTGGAAGTGGGAGATGTAATTAGAGTAACAGATTCTGTTCTCAATCTAAATCAAGCCACATTTAGAGTGGTAGCAATGACACTGCAAAATAACAGCACAGTTAGTGTGGAAGGTGTAGAACATGATGCCTCAATATATCCACACATATCAACACCACAAAAAGAAATTGCACCGCAAATATTCAAACCCAACACAGTGTACAATTATGTGAGAACAGCACCACAAAATGCCGCTCCAGAAAATTACAACAACGGTGTTACATCAGCACCACCTTTATTGACCTATCAAATAGCACCACAGGTTAATCAATATTCAATACTAACCACAGGTGCTGGACCTAGCCAGATCACTTTACCATACAATTATCAATTGGTAGATCAAGATTCATTTGTGCTACAACACCAGGAACCATCAAGAAGAACACTGTTTGGTGGTGCCATAGACATACGAACCAATCAAGGGTACGAACCAATCACTTACAACAACACCAAAGTTACAAGAGCCTTAAACATGCAGTTGTTTGTGTCACCACCTGTTGGTTTTTTTCAATTTGAAATGGTGATTGACATTTTTGAAGGCACAAAACATTTAGAAACTATTCCAATACAACTTTTTAACAATATCGCAGTGCAAGGCCCGAGTGGAGGATTATTTGGACCACCAATACCCACAATACCTGAAACAAGAATTAAAATGACATCTGTTATTGTACCTATTCATCCTGCATTCAGTTATCAAATTAGATACAGAAATTTAAGCAGTCAACAAAGATATGTGGTGTTGGGCGACACCAACACATGGACAGGTTTTACCAGTCATCAATACAAAGTGAATGGCAGAGAATACATCGACACAGGATTAGAAGGCATGGTGAATTATGTGGCCAACAATTATTCAATCAGTGTTGCGGCATTTCCAAATGGATCAAACTTTGTTGCCAAAACAGGTGGTTCAATTAATCTTGGAGGCACACCATAATGGCAAGCAACGGATATTTTGATCAGACATCAGGCACATACAAAGCACTGCCCACAGAAACTTGGGCTTCATACACCAATTGGAGCACATTTACTTCTTGGGCTGGTACACCATCAGACACAGTTACATTTTCAACAGAAATGTTTGACGGAGGCAAGATAGATTATTTCAATCCCACAGTGTTGGTGAATGCCAGCATTCCTGTGGACATCACAATCAATTATGGCAACACAGCAGACTCATCAGGTGGTGCAATTGATTCGCCCAGCAGTGTTGCTGTTGTTCCCAACACAGCCACAGTGGCAGGCATACTGGCAAGATATTTTCAATTTGATATCACACTCAACAGAGACAGTGCCACACAGGCAGATCCAGAAATATTTGCAATAGATGTCAATCTATCCAATCAATTGAAACAGGTACAACAATCAGATTTGGACACCAGCACACTGGCGGGTTCTGTGGGTGCTAGACAATTAAGTTTCAATGTGCAAACAGGTAAAATTGTTAATCTATTGATACAAGTTCACAGCAACACACTGAATGAAGATTCTGCAGGCGACAGTGTGACACCCATGGTGTTTGTGGACAAGACATCATCACCTGCTGTCTTAAATATATTCAACATAGACACATACGGCAAAAGAACCAGAATTGACTGTGTGGTAGATGTTCAAGCAACAACACTGCCCTTGCTACAAACAGATGTGGACGGCAACCTAGTGGAGGTAAATGACTAATGCCAACTTGGCCAACTAACAAACCCAATTCAAACAGATTCAATTCTGATTCAGACTCTATTAAACAATCAAGAGTGGATCTAAAAACAATGAGTGATGCAGTCAACGACATTGTGGATTTCATAGACACCAGTGCTATTGCAAATAATAAAATATTAAAATACAATTCAACATCTGGTAAATTAGAATTTGTAACAGAATCAGGAGGCAGTGCATCACATCCATTATTGATTGGTGAAGATATTGTGGATTCTGCAGGTTCAGTGGTTGGTATGTTGGAATTTGAAGGCGATAATTCAGCATCTTATTCCAATTTGACCATCACAACCACAGAATCAAATCAATACAACAAAGCTCAAATTGTGATCAATTCAGGTTTAGTTACTGACAATGGTGTATCCATAAAAACATCAGGCGTCATTGGTGGTAACAACATCAGCAATGATTTTCAATTCAATTCCACACAAATTTACTTAGAATCAGGCGGTCTCACTAATCAAGGTATTCAAGTAAGGGCCAATCAATTGATTGTGACAGGTCCTCCAGGCTCAAATGTAAATTATCCTGTACCCAGCATAGGTTCAGAATCAAAAGATTTTTACATTGGTAACAATATTGGTGGTGATTTAAATAATGGTGAATCCAGTCAATTACCTGCCAGTAGTGAAACTGCCATAAACGGTGCTGTGATTTATTTTGATCACAGTGAAGGCAACATCTACATCAACACAAGAAGATCAGATTCTGCTGGTGATCCAGATGATGGCAACATCTATTTGAACCAACAAAAATGGCCCAATGCTGATGGCACTAATGGACAATTTTTAAGCACCAACGGATCAGGTGTATTGAGTTGGAGCACAGCACCAACTGGTCCAAATTTATGGGCAACTGTTACAGGTGATTCAGGTAGCACCACTGCAAACACAACCACAGACACTTTGGAAATTAGAGGTGGTTCTGATATTGGTACATCAGTTTCAGGAGATGTTCTCACAATTAATTTCACAGGTTCGGCAGGTGGAGGAGGAATCACAGACATCAATGGAGGTGCCAACATCACAGTGACACAAGATTCTGCAGGTGGTGTTACTCTCAGTCAAGAAACATTGAGCAATCCGCTCAACATGAACGATCAGCAGTTAACTAATCTTGCAATCAAAAATTATGGAGAGATTGTGTACACTGGTGGAGGTGCCACAGGCACAATCACACCTGATCCCAACGATGGTTCAGTGCAAAAAATTACATTGACTGGCAGTATCACACTGAACAGTCTTGCCAGTGTGGCATCAGGAGACAGCATGACCTTGATCGTGCAACAACCAGCATCAGGTGGTCCTTACACATTATCCAGCACAATGAAGTTTGCAGGTGGCACAAAAACATTAAGCACTGCCGCTGATGCCATTGATGTGATCACAATATTTTATGACGGCACAAATTACCTAGCATCCTTGGGTGCAAACTTCAGTTAAATGGTGGTTTACTGCGTCATACAGCGTCATACAAGCGTGACAAAACAGAAACACGAATAGTACAACATGATAAACAATTTTATAAATAAAAACAACACAAGGAGAACATTATGGCTTGGGCAAATCCGGCTAACATAGACACAACAAATTTAAACGATGCCACAGATTCACCAGCATCAGCTCGTGCAAATTTAAAAACAGCACTGGATGAATTAAGCATTGTTATCAATGGCAGAAACACCGCAAATGGTGTGCCAGGGTTAGATGCTTCTTCAAAATTATCTGCCGCACAACTGCCAGATGAAATTAATTCTTCTTCAGCAACAGATTTAACACTGGATCCCAACACAGGCAAAGTCAACATAGAAGAAATACTACAACTTAAACCACAAACACTCTCAGAACTCAACGCAAGAACAGACAAAGAAGCAGGCGATTTAGCATACTG
>Ga0208414_1001791_pt1 | contig 15425 bp, 8 predicted proteins | sample AntAceMetag02UKE_FD_184770 | JGI IMG/M metagenome (GOLD analysis project Ga0208414, IMG submission 184770) | Saline lake microbial communities from Ace Lake, Antarctica - Antarctic Ace Lake Metagenome 02UKE (SPAdes) (version 2) | ecosystem: Environmental > Aquatic > Non-marine Saline and Alkaline... | reverse complement strand
GGGCAGGAAGGGACGGGCGGCGAAGAGGATATCGGCTACCAACATCACCCACGCGGCGATCATCCAGTAGCGCAGCGATTCACGGCTATCGCTCTGCGCCCAAGCATCGGTCATCAGAACCGCAATGATAGCGCAGATAATCGTGTTGGTGAGATAGATTACGGTCTCAATTTCCATACAACAAGAAGGCGAGAGAGGGGTGCCAGATGAGCCCGAGCATCACAAGCGGCGAATTCGCATCCAGCGCCGGCCTAGGGGTGAAGGCACGGATACGCCGTGACCGCAGCGGGTTGATTGAAGGTAGGGCGGTTTCGCCGAATGCGGCGGGTAGGGTGAAACGGCGCGTTCCCTCCTTCGTGCCGCTTGGCGCGGGACAGGATACCAAACCCCACTCTGCTGCCGTTAATCCGAATCGAATCCGGGTAATCTGTGGTTAAAGAACTCCGTTTGATTGGTCCGTCTAAAGCCCCGGAATTTTTTAACCACAGATTTCACCGATGCGCTTGGCGGGACTTCGGAGGACACCGCGGCGAACCCGCCCTACCTAAAAAGGGCACTACCATAGCGCAGACCGGGCGGAGGCCGGTCCCTCCCGGGAGGGACGACCTCTGTATCGTCCGCGGTCGTAGGGCGTGGGTCGGGCTTTACGCCCGACTGCTTCCCCCGAATCAGTCCTTGGATTTCTTGGCCCGATCGGCTTTGCGCCGATCGTTGCTATTGAGGATCTTCTTGCGCAAGCGCAGCAGGGACGGGGTCACTTCGACATATTCGTCGTCGGCGACGTATTCAATGCAGCGCTCCAAAGACATTTTAATCGGCGGGGTGAGTTGGATGCCCTTGCCGTCGCCTTGAGAGCGGAAGTTGGTGAGCTGCTTCGCCTTCACCGCGTTGACCGAGATATCCTCGTTGCGGGGATTTTCGCCAATAATCATACCCTCGTAGACGATCTCTTGCGCGCCGACGAAAAGTTTCCCGCGTTCCTGGATCGTCTCGAGCGCGTAGGCTCGGGTTTCACCGGCTTCCGTGGCGATGATCGTGCCCGTCAAGCGCGTGCTCAGTTCGCCTACCCAGGGGCCATATTCCTTGAACAAATGGGACATGATGCCGTGGCCGCTCGTGGCATTGACGAGGTCGACCTCCATGCCGATCAGGCCACGGGTGGTGATGGTCGCTTCGATCATCGTCGTGGTGTTGAGCTTCTCCATGTTGGTCATCTGGCCCTTGCGGTTGGCTAGGTTCTGCATGATCGCGCCGACATTCTCATCGGGGACTTCGACCCAAACGGTTTCGTAGGGCTCGTGGATGGAGCCGTCGACTTCCTTGGTGATCACGGTGGGTCGAGAGACGAGGAGCTCGAAGCCCTCGCGTCGCATGGTCTCGACCAAAACGGCGATTTGCATGGCGCCGCGGGCCTTCACTTTAAAGGCACCACCGACATCCGCGTCTTCCACGGAAATGGAGATGTTGGTCTTCACCTCACGGTAGATCCGCTCGCGCAGTTGTCGGGAGGTGACGAATTTACCATCCTGGCCGACGAGCGGACCGTCGTTGACGGCCAGCTGCATTTCTAGGGTGGGCGGATCCACATCGGTAAACGGCAAGGCGTGTCCCTCGGGGTCGGCGGTGAGCGTATCACCGATATCGATTTCCTCGAAGCCGGAGAGACCCACGATGTTGCCGGCGACGGCGTTGGCCGTCTCTTGGGTGCCGAGACCGGAATACTCGAACACCTTGGTGATTTTCCCGCGTTGGCGCTTGTCGCCATTGTGAGGAATGACGTGAACGGCGTCGCCGATTTTCACTTCGCCGCCGAGAATCTTACCGATGGCAATACGGCCGACGTAGTCGCTCCAATCTACGTTGGAAACGAGCATGTGGAAAGGTTGGTTCGGGCGAGCAAAGGGAGGGGGGATGTGCTCGAGAATCGCCTCGAATAGGGGCGCGAGGTCTTTTTGCTCGTCGTTGAGGTTGCGGATCATGAAGCCATCGCGACCGCTACCATAGATGACGGGAGCATCGAACTGTTCTTCGGTGGCGTTCAGTTCGAGGAGGAGTTCGAGGACCTTCTCATACATGCCTTTGGGATCGGCGTTTTCGCGGTCGATCTTGTTGATGACGATGATGACCTTGAGACCGAGGGAGAGGGCCTTGCGGAGTACAAAACGCGTTTGAGCTTGCGGGCCTTCGTAGGCGTCGACCAGCAGCAGCACGCCATCGACCATGCGCAGCGCCCGCTCGACTTCGCCGCCGAAGTCAGCGTGACCGGGGGTATCGACGATGTTAATGATCTTGGAGCCCCAATGCACCGAAGTGTTCTTGGCCTTGATGGTGATGCCTTTTTCCTTTTCGAGGTCCATGGAGTCCATGGCGCGGTCTTGAACCTGCTGGTTGGCGCGATAGGCCCCGCCTTGCTGGAGGAGGGTGTCGACGAGGGTGGTTTTCCCGTGATCGACGTGGGCGATGATGGCGATGTTGCGGATGTTATGGTTCATGACCGGTAAGTGCTTAGGTCGGAGCGAAAAGGAAGAACGTGCAAGGCGCGGTGGGCCAACGCAAGGCGGAAGGCGGGTGGCGTGGTCCGGCGGAATTGCAGCACAAAAAGGCCCAGAGAACCGAAGTTCTCTGGGCCAAATATGGGGGGTGGGCACTCGCCACGTGCTCTTTCCCGAACATCTACATTTGGCGCTCTCGCTTTCGCGGGCTGCAGACTCCCCGACGCCACTCCGCACGGCATGCGCGGTTCTCGATCTCATGGCGGGATCGCTCCTGTCGTCTCCGACCGGAGTTTATTGAGTGAGGCCTCTTCGCCCAGTTCGATCTCTCCCTGCCGGGAGAGATTCGCCGGACATGGTGCTGATGTGCTTGCAAGGGCGCATCTTCACATCGGCACCTTTCTCGCGGGGACGGCCCCAGCTTTTGGCTGGGCGTTGGCCCCGTGAAACGGGTCTGACCTCTTAACTCTCAGGCTGCTTTCTACCTTGCAATGGGGTGACGCGGTTTTTCGCACCGCCCCGTTGTTGAGACCTTTCAGATTTTGCCACACCTGTCTGATCTCCTGCGCTTCCGTTTTGTTTTCGCATTAACGCCCTGACTTGGGCGTAACCTTTTGGCAGATCTCTCTGCCCAAAACCGATTGCAGGCTGGCTTACCGTAGCAGCCGGGACCCTCTGGGTCACGGTATCAACACAACGTTCGAAACTTCCGTTGTGCCTGACTCGACTCGCCGGCGGTTTCTTAATTCGCCGCTCGTCGCTCAGCTCCTGATTTCGTGTTTCTAACTCGGACACGAATCCAAGTAGAGGAGCTGGTGATATATGCCTCTCGCGGTGCGAGCACCAGACGTGAGGGGGTGAACCGGACCAGCTCCGATTTCCCTTTCCCCGGTTTCCCGGGCGTATCCCAGTTTCCGCTTCCGCCGCTTTTTTCATTACGCGTCGTGCGCTTAACTGTGCTATCAAGGAACGAATGAAAATATTTAGGATTTTTTCGAAAAAGTCACGAATTAGATATGCACAAGTTATTTACCATCAATGGACTAGTGAATAGATGGTGAATAACTTTTCGCAAAATTGGCACGAGTTAGGCTTGATTGGAAACGACGGGCGGTGAGGGTGGCGGAGTGAACCCAGCGGGACTGCTGCCTATCTACGAAATCGAATCTGCGCTGCTGGCCGGATTGCGGGAGCATGGTCGCGTAGTGATCTCGGCACCGACGGGATCGGGCAAGTCCACCCAAGTGCCCCGGATGTTGCGCCGTCATGGGATGTTGGATACGGGCCAAGTGGTCGTCTTGCAACCGCGCCGACTGGCGACGCGGATGCTGGCCCAGCGCGTGGCGGCGGAAGAGCAGGTGCGGTTGGGCGAGGAAGTGGGCTATCAGATCCGACTCGAAAATCGCACCTCCGATCGCACGCAGATTCGTTTCGTGACCGAAGGGATTTTACTCCGGCAGATGACCCACGATCCGCAGCTCCGCGGGATCAGCGTGCTGGTCTTCGATGAGTTCCATGAACGCCACTTGTATGGCGATATCACGCTGGCACGGGCCAAACAGATTCAAGCGGACGAACGGCCGGATCTGAAAATTATCGTCATGTCGGCGACACTCGATCGCGCCAAGCTGATGGATTTCCTCGCGCCGTGTGCAGCGGTGGAATCAGCCGGTCGTACCTATCCGGTCGAGATTAGCTACTTGTCGCGTTCGCCGAACTTTGAACGGGAATCCGTTTGGGACGTCGCGGCGCGCGAAGCAGTCCGATTGGCGGCCGATACGACGGGCGACCTGTTGGTGTTCATGCCGGGGGCATTTGCGATCAGTCGGACGGTGGCGGCCTTGCAGGCGGAGCGCGGTTTGCGGGAGTTTTCCATCATGCCCTTGCACGGCGAACTGTCGGCGGAACGGCAAGACGCCGCGGTGGGTCGAAGCGCGGGTCGCAAGATCATTGTTTCCACCAACGTGGCGGAAACTTCCCTGACCATTGAAGGCGTCACGGCGGTCATCGACGCGGGCCTGGCGCGGGTGGCGCGGTTCGATCCGCGCCGAGGCATCAACACCTTGTTGATCGAAAAAATCTCCCGCGCCAGTGCCGACCAACGCGCCGGGCGAGCGGGCCGCACCCAAGCGGGCCAGTGCCTGCGCCTGTGGTCGGAGCGCGACCACGCCGATCGACCCGCGCACGAACGTCCGGAAGTGCATCGCGTGGACCTAGCGGAGAGTGTGCTCACCCTCAAAGCCGCTGGTATCCGAGAAGTGGATGCGTTCCCGTGGTTCGAGCTACCGGAGCCTCTCGCCCTCGCTCGCGCCGAGACGTTGCTCCACGATCTGGGGGCGACTTCGCGGGCGGGCGATATCACCCCGGTGGGTCGCCGCATGTTGGCGTTTCCGAGTCATCCCCGTTACGCCCGGATGTTGATCGAGGCGGATCGTCGCGGTTGCGTGCGGGTCGTGGCGCTCATGGCGGCGATGGCCCAAGGGCGAAACTTTTTGTTACGCGGGGTGGACCGCAGCGTGGTGCAAGCGCGCGAGCAGGCGTGGGGCGATAATGAGCAGAGTGATTTCTTCCATTTGATTGCCGCGTGGAATCAAGCGCGTTCGGATCGGTTTGATTTAACGGCCTGCCAACGCTGGGGTATCCATGCGCAGGCGGCCCGGCAGGTAGGGCCCTTGTTCGAGCAGCTGTGGGACGTGGCGCAACGGCAGGGCATGACTGGCGATGAAGCGGTGCCGGATGCCGAAATCGGTAAGTGTGTGCTGGCCGGCTTTTCGGATCAGCTCGCCCTGCGGTTGGATCGGGGCACGTTGCGCTGTGCGTTGGTGCATGGCCGCAAGGGGCAACTCGCCCGCGAAAGTGTCGTGCAGGGCGCGGAGCTGCTGGTGGCCTCAGACATCAATGAGATTGAGGGCCGGGGCGGGGAAGTGAACGTGTTGTTGGCGTTGGCGACGGCAGTGGAGGAAGCGTGGTTGGCGGAGCTTTTCCCGGACGATTTCACAGACGAAAATCACGTGATTTACGACGAACAGGTGCGCCGGGTGATCGTCCGCCAAGAGCGTCGGTTTCGCGATCTCGTGCTGGCGAGTAAAACCACGGCGGCAGTTCCGCCCGAGGATGCGGCGGCGGGACTTTTGGCTCAGCGGGTGCAGGCGGGAGAGATCAAATTCAAGACCTGGACCGAAGCCGTCGACCGTTGGATTACCCGGGTGAACTGCCTTGCGCGCTTCTTCCCGGAGTTGGAGGTGACCGGCATCACAGCGGACGACCAGTTGTTGTTAGTGGAACAGATTTGTTTGGGGAGTTTTGGAGCTCGCGAATTGAAAGATAAACCGGTGCTGCCGGTATTGCAGGGATGGTTACGACCGGAGCAGTTGGCGGTGATGGATGATTATCTGCCGGAGCGCGTGGAGCTCCCCAATGGCCGGCGGGCGCGAATCACTTATGGTGATAAAGGGGCGCCGATCTTATCCGCCCGGGTGCAGGATGTGATCGGCTTAACCAACGCCTTCACTCTCGGAGTAGGGCGCTTGGCGGTGCGGTGGGAACTGCTCGCGCCCAACCAGCGACCGGTCCAGCTGACGGACGACTTGGATGGATTCTGGAGCGGTGCCTACCGCGAGGTGCGGTCGCAGCTGGCCGGGCGATACCCTAAGCATAATTGGCCTCCGGTGGCCAAGGGTTAGGCGCTAGGGGGGCTATCCGGCGCAAAGCCCGACCCACGTCGGACTCGCTGTCTGCCTAGGGTAAGCGCAATCGTATCGGTTGCTGATCGATGACAAATCCACCCGCCGAAAGCGTTTGGCATCCGTCGTCAGCTTGCCATCTCGACCCGACCACCATGGACTCAGCTCTTCTTCCGGCGCTTCCGTTTTTTGCCATGCTCGATGTTGAGGTAGGTTTTGGTTTCCATAACCCCCTCGTAAAAATCGAGCCAACGGATGCCTTCGCGTGGTTTTATTTCGTCGCGGCGGGTCGCGGCATCGATCTGTTTTTTGATCTTCCGCGCGAGGTCGACGTGAGAATATTGCACGCCTTGAATGACGTCACGGATGCGACTGCCGCTGAGCGTTTCCTCAATGTAGAATCCGTTCTCCTCATCGTCTTCGAGAAACACATGCACCTCGTTGACGCGGCCAAAGAGGTTGTGGAGGTCCCCCATGATATCCTGATAGGCGCCGGTGAGGAACACGCCAAGGTAGTAGGGCTTGCCGTTCAGCGGATGCAGGGGGAGGTGATTACTGGTATCTTCGAGATCGATGAACGTATCGATCTTGCCGTCGGAATCGCAGGTGATGTCGACCAGCGTCGCATTGACGGATGGTTTCTCATCGAGCCGATGCAGCGGGGCGATGGGGAAGAGCTGATTAAGCGCCCAGTGGTCGAGCAGGGACTGGAAGACCGAGAAGTTGCAGACGTATTGGTCGGCCAACAGCTTGGTCAGTCCATGGAGCTCCTCGGGCACGTAGCCGGATTCCTGAGTCTCGGCGGCTAGTTCGTGGCAGACTTGCCAAAAACACGACTCAGCGGCGGCGCGATTTTCGAGATCGAGATAACCGAGATTGAAGAGCTGAAAGGCTTCCTCCTTGCGCTGGACGGCATCGTGGTAGCGCTCGAGGCGTCCGAGAGGAGGACTGTTTTTAACCAGCGCTTCGAGGTCCTTTACCACCTTGTGCTTGTGCTTGGGCTTTTGCTTCAAGCTGAGCGATTCGCGCTTACTGATCCGCTCGAACACCTCCACCACCAACATGGAGTGAGGCGCGACGACGGCTCGGCCCGATTCCGAGGTGATGTCGGGCAACGTGACGTTTTCGGCCACGCAGATATCGCGGATATTGGCGACGACGTCTCGTGCGTATTGCGCCATCGAGTAGTTCATCGAACTCTCGAAGTTGGTGCGTGATCCGTCGTAGTCGATGCCGAGGCCGCCGCCGACATCGATGATGCCCATGGGAAATCCCATCTTGGCCAACTGGCAGTAAAAGCGGGAGGCCTCGACTACCGCATTCTTGATGGTCAGGATATTCGGGACTTGGGATCCGATATGGAAGTGCAGCAGCCGGAGGGATGAGGTCAGCTTGGCTTTCTGGAGCTTCTGAGCCGCGAGCAGGATCTCAGCGGTGTTGAGTCCAAATTTTGCGCCGTCGCCGGTCGAGGTCGCCCATTTGCCCTCGCCGCGGGTCAGCAGTTTCGCGCGGAAGCCGATTAAGGGCTCCACGCCCGTTTCTTCCGCGATCTCGATGATGTTGTCCAACTCGCTCAGTTGCTCGACGACGATGATAATCTGTTTGCCCAGTCTCCGGCCCAGCAAAGCGAGACGGATGTAGTCTTGGTCCTTGTAGCCGTTGCAGATGAGCAACCGGTCTTCGCCCTCGTGCATGGCTAGGGCGATCACGAGTTCCGGCTTGGAGCCCGCTTCGAGGCCGTAGTCGAATTCCGAGCCGGCATCCACGATCTCCTCCACGACCTCGCGAAGTTGATTCACCTTGATGGGAAATACGCCCCGGTAACGTCCGTCGTAACCCTCCTCTTTGATGGCCGCGTTGAAGTGGCGGTTGATTTGCTCCACCTGATACCGGAGCAAGTCTTGAAAACGGATGACAAACGGCGCCTTTAATCCGTCCTCAATCGCCTCGTCAATGACGTCGCGAATCACGATTTTGCGGCCATCAGCCAAAGGATCGACGGTGACTAAGCCCTCCGCGTTGGCGTGGAAGTGGCCGGCGCCCCAGCGGGAGAAGCCATACAGCTCTGCGGATTGGGTAGTGGACCAGGTTGTTTTGGATTCGCTCTTCAAGGGACGATAAGGGTGGGTTTGTTGGCTTGCTTTTTCAACTTCTCGAACGGTTAGATCCTCGTTTCTTTTTTTACGACCTTCAACTAGCAACGCCTAATATGACTTCCTTTCCCATTCTGTTTGCCCAAGCCCAAGATGCTGCGCCCTCCGGAGCAGTCGGCAGTCAGCTCCTGTTCTTTGGCCTTTTGTTCGCGGCTATGTGGTTTTTGATGATCGCGCCGCAGCGCAAAAAACAGAAGCTCCACGACAAAATGCTCAAGGAATTAGGCAACGGTGATGAGGTGGTGACCGCCGGAGGGATTTTGGGTACCATCGTCGCCGTCAAGGACGACCGGTTCATCGTGCGAGTCGCAGACAACACCAAGGTCGAGCTCGGCAAGTCGTTCGTCTCATCGGTGATGAACAAGTCCGATAAGTAAGTAGCTCCCTGCACCAACCCCCCTCATTTCCAGGTGCGTGACGCTCTTGGTAGGCCGCACCGCTGTCCGGTGTTGCCCTCGTTCTCTTTAACCTAAGTAAGCAATGTTCAAACGTAACCTCTGGAAGATCACACTGACCGCATTCATCGGGGCATGGGCGATCTCGTCGATTCTTCCCCTCCAAGACACCCCGTTCAACGACTACATCACGACTCAAGCCACTGCCGAAATCAGCGAGTTTGAGTCCGTGATGGCGCAAGCCAGCGTGAAGGTCGCCAACGGTGAAGCTCCCACGGTCTTCATCGCCCTCAAACGGATCGGCAATGAACAACGCATCGACTTGTCGAAGTTCTTTCCCGAAGTGCGGCTGGAGGCATCGCTCCGGAACCTAGAAAAGCGCAACGCCATTCTGCTGGACCACATCCTGCAGCAATCCAAGGGGCGCCTGCAGCTCGGCTTGGATCTCAAGGGTGGCGTCGCCTTCATGCTCGAAGTCCAAGACGACGGTGTTTCCGACGACCTCGCGGAGCATGAGCGAAAAGACAACCTCGCCAAAGCGATCGAGATCATCGGCGACCGCGTGAATGAGTTTGGGGTCTCTGAGCCCATTATCCGCCCGGTCGGCACCAACCGTATCGAAGTGCAGCTCCCCGGCGTCAGCACCCGGGACAACCCCGAGGTCGTCGACGCGGTCAAGAAGCCCGCCCGCCTCGATTTCCGGCTGGTGCATCCCCAGCTGATGCCCGCCACGACCCCGCCCGAACAGTCGCCGCCGGGTTATGAGGTGATGTCGATGGAAGGGGAAAACCGCGATGGCACGGCCTTCGTCGCCGAATACTTCGTAAAGCGGGTTCCCGAAATGACCGGTGAATTCGTCGCCACCGCCTTTCCCACCATGGATGAGTATGGCCGCTTCAAAGTGAACCTCCAGTTCACCGATGAAGGCGGCGCGCGCTTTGGCGACGTCACGGAAGAGATTGCCAACATGGGCACGGCTCAGCGTCCCGGGCAACTTGCCATCGTGCTCGACGGCCGCCTCTCCTCGGCCCCCTCCGTGCGGCAACGCATCGGCGGCGGTTCGGCCGAGATTACCGGTTCCTTCACCCAGCGCGAAGCCATCGATCTAGCCAATGTGCTCAACAACCCGCTCGACGTAGAGTTGATCATCCGAGAACAGAATGAAGTCGGTCCGTCGCTCGCGGCTGATGCCATCGCTTCCGGAATAGCGGCCTCGGAAATCGCCATCTTCCTCGTGGCGGGCTTCATGATTCTGATCTACACGATCGGCGGCGTATTTGCGGTGATTTCGCTCTCGGTGAATTTGCTCATTATTCTCGGCGTGCTCGCCAGTTTGGGCGCCACGATCACCCTGCCGGGAGTCGCCGGTGTCGTGCTGACCGTGGGGATGGCGGTGGATTCCAATATCCTTATCTTCGAGCGTATTCGAGAAGAGCTCAACGCCGGCAAGTCGCTCAAGGCGGCGTTTCTCGCCGGCCACGAGAAGGTGCTGTCGACTATTCTAGATGCGAACATCACGACGCTGATCACCTCCTCGCTGATGATCGCGTTCGGCACGGGTCCGGTTAAGGGCTTCGGCATCACGCTCACCATCGGTGTTTTCTCCACGGTCTTCTGTGCGTTGGTCGTCACCAAGCTGCTCCTCGAGCTCTTCATCGAAGGTGAAATCATTAAGAAATTCCGGATGAATGTATGGGCCAAGGTCCCCACCTTCGATTACTTGAGGTTCGCTCGGCCGGCTTTTGGCGCTTCCTGGCTCATCGTTCTGATCGGTATCGGGATGGTCGCCTACAAGGGCCACCGCATCTACGGTATTGATTTTGTGGGCGGTGACGAAGTCACGCTGTCGTTCAACGAAGCTGTATCGACGAGCGAAATCCGCGGTATTTTGGAAGGTGGCGGCATCGGTGAAGCCAATCCGATTTTCCAGAATGATTTCACCGGCGACAATGAAGCCGTGAAAATCCAAGTTCCCGTGGGGGACGGAGAGCGCGTCGAACCGCTCTTGCTCGCGGCCTTTCCCAATGCGGGCTTCGAGGTTCTCGGGCAGACGACCATCGGTCCGTCGATTGGCAAGGAGGTTCAATTGAACGCCTTCATGTCCCTCGGTCTCGCGATTATCGGCATTCTGCTCTACGTGGCATTCCGTTTCGAATTTGGTTTCGGCCTTGGGGCGGTGACCTCGACGATTCACGACATCCTCATGACGATCGGCATCTTTGTGCTGTTTGATCGTCAGTTCACGGCGCCCATGGTAGCGGCGATTCTACTGGTGGCGGGTTATTCGATTAACGACACCATCGTAGTGTTTGATCGTATCCGGGAGGAGTTGAAGATGAACCCGGATACTAAGCTCCGCGATGTCATCAACAACGCGATCAACAAGGTGCTCACTCGCTCGATCCTGACCAGCATCACGACGTTCCTCGCGTCCATCGCGCTCTTCATCTGGGGCGGCGGTATCATCAACGACTTGGCCTTCACCTTCCTCGTCGGTGTCGTTACCGGCACCTTCTCATCCATCTTCATCGCGAGTCCGATCTTCTTCTGGTATCACAGGGGTGATCGCAAACACGTGGAGAAGCACCAGGACGTCAAACCGACCTACGAGTGGACCGGATCTAGCCGCGCATCGGAGTAAGCTGATTTTCAGCCCTACCTGATGCGTTGGATTTATACGCCGCCCCCGGCCGATGCGGTCGGGGCGCTGAGCCGCGACGCGGGCATAAGCCCGGTGATGGCCGAGTTGTTGTGGCGTCTCGGCATCAAAGACGAGGCCGCTGCGACCCGGTTCATGCAACCGAAGCTAGCGGAACTCGGTGATCCCTTTGCGCTGACCAATCTCGAAGACGCCGCCAAGCGATTGGCTCAAGCTATTGCCGATCGCGAAGACGTCGTGGTGCTAGGCGACTACGATGTTGATGGCGTGAGCAGCACGACGCTGCTGGTGAGCCTCCTGCGGCGATTCGGCCTCAGCCCTCGCTTCGTCGTCCCGCGGCGCATGCAAGACGGTTACGGCATGTCGCGCAGCGTCATTGATCGCGCGCTCGAAGGGGGCAAGCCGGGGCTGTTTGTGGCGCTCGACTGCGGCACCAACTCTGTCGACGAAGTCGACTACCTCAAGTCAGAGGGGATCGACGTCATCGTGATCGACCATCACCGCTCGCGCGAAGAAGGGGCGGTCGAAAAGGCCATCCTCGTAAATCCTCACGTGTTGCCCAGTGAGGGCGACGATGGTTGGCGAAATCTATGCACCGTCGGGCTCGTTTTCAAAGTTGCCCATGGCTTGTTGAAACACCTGCGTCAGGAAAATCATCCGGTCGCGTTTCGCATCAAACTGCGGGAGTATTTAGACTTGGTCGCGATGGGCACCATAGCGGATCTCGTGCCCTTGCAAGGCGAGAATCGTCTGATGGCGCGGCACGGCCTGCGCATGCTGAGTTTCACTGCGCGTCCCGGCCTCAAAGCGCTGATGACGGTATCGGGCGTGCGCTCGGAAATTGGCGTGGCACCGGTGGATATCTCGTTCCGGTTGGGCCCTCGCATCAACGCCAGCGGGCGTTTGGCCGATGCGGCTCTGTCGGTCGATCTGCTCCTCAGCGAAGACGCTGCCGCGGGCATGCGGTCCGCAGAGCAACTCGATGCCTTTAACCGGGAACGGCAGGACATTGAACGCGTGATTACGCTAGAGGCCGATCGATTGATTGAGGCACATTACCGTGAGGATGCCGGTATCGTGCTCTACGCCGATGCGTGGCATCCGGGCGTCGTCGGCATCGTGGCCGGTCGCGTCTCCCGCAAATACAATCGTCCGGCCGTGGTGTTGGGCAATGAAGGCGATCAAGCCAAAGGTTCGGGCCGCAGTGTGGCCGGCATCAATCTCGTGGAAGTCTTGGGTGACTGTTCGGAGCACTTGAGCAGTTGGGGCGGACACCCGATGGCGGTGGGCGTTGGGGTCCTGAAGGAAAATCTCGAGAGATTCCGGAAAGCGTTTGCGGCCGCCGTGACGGCCCACGTTGGGGGCGAGATCGATGAACGCGAACTGCCCATCTCCAGTTGGATCGAATCCGAAGAAATTGGTCCCCCATTGATGGATGAATTGGACGGGTTACACCCATTTGGCCAAGCCAACGCGGAGCCCGTATTTGGCGTGCGTGGCGTGGTATTTCGCCAGAAACCCGACGTATTTAAGCAAGTCCATTTCCGGTTTAACTTTGAGGACGCGCGCGGCCGTCGCCTCTTCGGTGTCGCCTGGAAAATGGCCGACCGCCTCCCGCCAGCCGGACAACCCATTGATCTCGCGGTGCATCTGCGCTGGAACCATTTCAACGACCGCAAACTCCTCCAACTCGACCTCGTCGACTGGCGACCAAGCGAGAGCTGAAGCCCGGCGCCCGCGCAGTAACTCGGGAAGTATGGTCTGCTTCGTGCGGATGCAGTTGTTCGCGTCGGCGAATCAGTTTTTGCAACAGTGACGAGCGGCCAGATTTTCGCCGGACCTACTTGAGGTCATTTTATGAATCCCGCCCAAAGTTAAGGATCAATGCAATGATGCCTCTGCCCATTTTTTGCCGTGGGCTGGGTAGGGGGTGCCGCTTCACGGCACCCGAACGCGGTGGAGTTCTCTCCGCGAAGGGGGCTCGCCGTTCTCGCTGTGACCTCCGGTGAAAAATGCGCTAGGCTAGGGATGGTTTTACACCAAGGAAGCAAAGGTAGCAAAGGGCTGACGCACCGCTGGTTTTACAGGACGACATCGAGAGACCGACTCTTTCAACTACCAGAGTTTGAACCTGACCCTTTTGATCGATCTCGGGATTAAGCTTACGCAGGATCGGGTCTAGGATATGCGTTTAAAGGGACAGCCCATATCCAGCCTCCAGATTATGAGAAAATTTGCGGTGGAACAGAGACGAATGAGTGAGATTGAGAGAGCTATGAATATGTGCTTAATCTGTGCATTATTGTTAGCCATTTTTAGCCGGAAATAGCAACCAATAACCCTTGACGTTGCTTCTTAATTAAATCTGTGCGTTATTTGAGAAGATATGGCTCGTTTGCCTACAGTTTCATTGAGCGATTTAACCCTACGCTTGCAGGTGTCAGGGCCCTTGACTGCGGTCGAATTGGCCGCCGTAGGGCGAGTAGACCGGTCACGGGTGTCACGGTTATTTACTGATGCAGGGGAGGAAAGGGGCGTAGTGCAGATAGGAGCGGCGCGGCGTGCACGCTATGCGCTGCGCCGGCGAGTGCGGGCCGCGGGCGACCGTTGGCCGATTCATCGATTGGATGCCACAGGGCGGGCTCACGAGTGGGCGCAATGGGAAGCATTTCACGGAGGCTACCGTCTATTGTGGGCAGGGCAGCAGCCTGATTGGGCCCGGCTGATGGTGGATGAGGACGGGTGGATTGATGGCATGCCTTTTTTTGTCGGTGATCTGCGGCCTCAAGGGTTTGTGGGGCGATCCATTGGTCTGCGGGTGGGATCCGGGTTAGGGCTGCCCACGGATATCGGTCGATGGGGCGACGATGAGACTATTATGTTTCTGCAGGCCGAAGGCTCGGACCTTCCGGGGGATTTGGTGGTGGGAGAATCTCCCTTGCGGCGGGCCTTGGCGGAGCAGATGGAGTCTGACCAGGTGGTCGATTCCGGAGAGGTGGATTTGGTCTACCCGCGACTGGCGGCCTCGGCGATGGAGACCGGCTTGCCGGGATCATCGGCTGGAGGAGAGCAACCCAAGTTTCTCACGCGAGTGACAAGATCGAGCGACAGCGAAGAAAGTTGCGCGGTTATCGTGAAGTTTTCACCTCCTTTGGAATCTCAAGCAGGCCAGCGTTGGGCCGATCTATTGGCTGCGGAAGGACATGCTTTGGTCGTTTTGGTCGAGGCGGGAGAAGCCATGGGCGGATCTAGGGTATTCGATGCCGGTGGCCGCCGATTTCTTGAGGCGCCTCGTTTTGATCGAGTCGGCGACTTTGGTCGTAGGGGCGTGGTCTCTTTGGCGGCCCTAGAGGGGACGATGGAAAATACCCCGTCTTCCGATTGGGGAAATCTAACCGCCGAACTCGCGGAGGCGGGTCTGGTCGATTCAGCGAGTGTTCAAACGGTCCTACGGCGGGCTGCCCTCGGGGAACTCATCGGTAATTCCGATATGCACTCTGGCAACTTAGCGTTCTGGCTGGACGATGGCGGCCCTCTGCAAGTGGCACCGACGTATGACATGCTCCCGATGTTGTGGGCGCCGGCGGCTGGAGGTGAGCTGGTGCCAAGAAGGTTTGCTCCGCGACCGCCGACTCCCACTCAAGCTGAGTCCTGGGCGACTGCGGCTGGCTGGGCGGTCAATTTCTGGGGTCGAGTAGCCGCGGATTCGATGATATCAGAGGATTTCAGATCGATTGCAGAACAAGCAGGCGAGCAAGTGGAAAACCTGTTGCGCCGATTTGGGTAGATTGCGCTTGGCAGTCGCCCTCCCTTCCCCCCCCAACGGGTTCTAGACGGCGTTGCGTTTTCGGCCCCAGCTCGGCCCGCCGCCCTAGTATCATGTAACATAAAAGAATTCGTATTGAATACCGTGGTTACTTGAGGTAGACCTCGGCATGGCCAATCGATACAAAGTGACGTTGACGAAAGCCGAGCGTGAGCAGCTCACCGGGCAGACTCGCGGCAAATCCACGGCAGCGAAGTTCATTCACGCCCGTGCCTTG
>Ga0208414_1001789_pt1 | contig 15431 bp, 16 predicted proteins | sample AntAceMetag02UKE_FD_184770 | JGI IMG/M metagenome (GOLD analysis project Ga0208414, IMG submission 184770) | Saline lake microbial communities from Ace Lake, Antarctica - Antarctic Ace Lake Metagenome 02UKE (SPAdes) (version 2) | ecosystem: Environmental > Aquatic > Non-marine Saline and... | reverse complement strand
TAAGTACTTGGAGTAAAGACTTCATTGATCGTTCAATTCTCTTAAATATGATTTGATATCTTGTTCATGTTCAATGGGGCAAATTAGTAGAGAATCGTCGGTGTCAACAACAATAAAATTTGATAATCCAGCGATTAAAGTTCTTTTTTCTTTAGGAAGAACAATAATATTATTTGAACTATCCTTCATTAATTTTTGCTGAGAGCCTATAATTGTATTGTCTTGGTCGTCGGACAAAACGTGGTCTTTTAATGAGCTCCAACTTCCCAAATCACTCCAACCAAAATCACCTGGAATTACAAAAACATTTTTATCCTGCTCAAGGATTGCATAATCAACAGAAATATCCTGACATTTAGGATAAAGTATTTTTAAAACTTCTTTTTCTTTGGGAGTATTGAACGCCGATAAGTCATCCTTGAAAAGCTTAAACATTTTAGGTTGTAAGTCCTCATAAAGATGCATAAGTCGCTTTGCATTCCAAATGAAAAGACCACTGTTCCAGTAGTAATCTCCAGATTTTAGCATTTCTTTGGCCATATTCAATGCTGGTTTTTCAGTAAACTGTTCGACCTGATAAACACCTTCCTGGCTAATATTCCCTCTTTTTATATATCCGAAGCCTGTGGCTGCATGCCAAGGCTTAATTCCTAACGTTATACTTTTTGTAGGATCATTTTGACAAACGTCCATTCCCAAATGAATCGCGTTGTTAAATTCTTGTGTATTTGTTATTAAATGATCGGCAGGCGCAATCACAAAAGAAGCCTCTGGGTTTTCTTTCCAAATTTTTACCGCAGCATATAAAATACAAGGAGCGGTATTTCTTCTTGCAGGCTCACAAATTATTTGGTCTGGAGTAAGGCTAGGTAATTGCTTTTGAACTAAATATTTATAGTTCTCATTCGTTAAAATGAGAATGTTTTCTTCTTTGATTATAGGCTTAAAACGATCAAAAGTTTGTTGTAATAACGTTCTTCCTGTTCCTAAAATATCAAGGAATTGTTTCGGGTTTTTATCGGTACTAGCGGGCCAAAATCGTGAACCAACACCACCTGCCATTATTATACAATAGTTTTCGCTCATGAGACTAAATTACTGATATGTTATTAATTGAATCCAATAATTTTATTTCTGCTAATCCGCTGACGACATACATTTTATTCGTTGTTAATTCCTTACATAAAAATCGAGTTCGGCGTTTCTGACCTTTCTGAAATATTTTTTTCCCAATCTGAAACACAGCTTGCCCGGGAAGATCATTTAAAATTGGTTGATTTCCTTCGTCATATTTCTTTAAAGCAAGCATTAGATTTATGTCTGAAACGCTACTTGCTTTTGGATTTTGAGCATAGTTGGCGAGTTCTTTTGAAATGTCATCAGGGAAAATGTTTCTTACCAGTAGGTTTCTGAGCATTTGTCCAAAAGTGTTTTTCCATTCTATACCATGAGGTAGGATATTGCTTTTAAAATTTTCAAAAACCTCTAAATGAGCTAATTCATGAACAAGAGTGATTAAGAAAGAGTACTTGTTAAGTGAACCATTCACAGATATTCTGTGGTATTTTACTTTAGATGTTGGTCGTCTATAGTCCCCAAGTTTAGTGGATCTTTTCTTAGTTATAGTAAGCTGTACGTTTTTATTCTTTAAAACAGCAAGAATTTCATTCGCCAAATTAGCAGGCAGATGCGTCTCTAATTCTAAGAGTTGAGGTTCTGCAATCATTTTGGACGTTTATATCTGGTTTTCCTTTTGTTTTTTGTTTTTTCACCAAATGTTGGGCAATCACAATCTTTTTTGATTGACTTACAAGAAGTAATCAATGTTGGACAAATAAACAGCATTACCAATAAAAATGCGCCAAATGTAATTTTAGGTCTCACAAAACAAATGTATAGCTACGCAAGTATTAAATTTGTATTCATGTTGAAGATTCTACACCAACTTGGTGAGTATTTTATTTTTATTTCAAAGGTTTTTCGCCGTCCTGAAAAAGGTAAGGTGTTTAGAGAGCTCTATGTCCAGGAATTATGGAAACTAGGTGTTGGTTCAATTGGAATAATCGTAATTATCTCGGGTTTCATGGGTATGGTGATTACCATACAGACAGCCTCTCAAATTAATAGTGGTTGGATTCCAGCTTATCTGGTAGGTTACACTACTAGACAAAGTATGATTTTGGAGTTTTCACCAACTATGTTAGCATTAATTCTATCTGGTAAAATCGGATCCAATATAGCGTCGGAGTTAGGAACAATGAGAGTTTCTGAACAAATTGATGCTTTGGAAATAATGGGAATAAATTCAGCTAATTATTTAGTGCTCCCAAAGATTACAGCACTAATGAGCATCATGCCATTTTTGGTCATACTCAGTATGTTTATAGGTATCTTCTTTGGTTATGTTATTTGTGAAACAGTTGAAATCATAACTCCTTCGGATTATATTACTGGTATTCAATATGACTTTAGGCCTTTCGATATTGTCTACGCACTAATCAAAGCAACGATTTTTGCTTTCCTGATTACTTCTGTTTCATCATATTATGGATACTATGCTAGTGGTTCTGCGTTAGAAGTAGGTCGTTCTAGTACCAAGGCGGTCGTTTACAGTAGCATTGCAGTACTTGTTTTCAATTATATAATAACTCAAATGTTGTTGATATGATTGAGATTAAAGGCATTAATAAATCTTTTGGAGATAACCATGTTCTGCGCGACATAGACGTAACCTTCGAATCTGGAAAAGCTAATTTATTAATTGGCGCATCCGGGAGCGGTAAGACAACTTTGTGTAAATGCACAGTTGGTCTGCATTCACCGGATTCAGGTACTATTTCTTACGACGGACGCATCTTTAATTTAATGTCAAGAACGGAGAAAAAAGAAGTACGCAGAGAAATTGGATTCTTATTTCAAGGCAGTGCTTTGTTTGATTATATGACGGTGGAAGAGAATATCCTCTTTCCAATAAAAATGTTTTCAAACTTGACTAAAAGGGAGGGGCTTGATAGAGTCAATTTTTGTTTGGATAGAGTTGATTTAAATGGTGCAAACAAACTAATGCCGAGTGAACTTAGTGGTGGCATGAAAAAAAGAGTCGGAATTGCACGAGCAATTTCCGCTAAACCAAAGTATTTGTTCTGCGATGAGCCAAATTCTGGGTTAGACCCTCAAACTAGTATTTTAATAGATAATTTAATCAAGGAAATTACGCATGAGTACAATATGACCACTGTCGTAATAACTCATGATATGAATTCTGTTTTAGAAATTGGGGAGCATACGTCCTTTATTCACAAAGGAGTTATGCTTTGGGATGGAACCAACAAAGAAATCATGGATGCCGAAACCACTGAGTTAACGGATTTTGTGTATGCTTCTTCATTTATGAAGGAACTAAAAAGGATGAAGGGTTAGTGATTAATAATTGTTAGGTTTCATCATAGCAATCGAATTATTAGAGCAAAAAAAAAGGCGCCAAAGGCGCCTTTTTTAGTTTCAATATTTAATCGATTACTCGATAATTATTTTCTTAGAAACCTCTGAAGTTCCATTACTAATGTTTATGAAATAAACACCAGCGTCAGCACTTTCAAGATCTAATACTTTATTTAAACTTCCATTTATGTTAACAGTTTCAGTATATACAACTTGTCCTACCACGTTTTTAACGCTAATAGTATAATCACCTGAAGTACTGTTATCCAATTTGATGTTAACCATTCCTTTTGAAGGGTTAGGAAAAATACTTAGTGAAGAGTTTATACCAAATTCAGCAATCGAGAATGGAAATAAATACTCTTCTTGTAGAACAGTAAATACAGCAGCAGCGGATTTACACCCTACTGTATTTTTAGCAACAGCAATATAATCACCATATCCGTCTCTATTTGCTTTAGTTGGATCAATAATTAATAGCGCTAGTTCTTGTCCTAAAATGATATTTCCTGCAGGGTTTCTCCATTCAACACCCTTGCTTGAAGCAATTGTTGAAGTAATACCACCTGATGTTTTAACTTCAAGTTCAACGCTGTTGTTCGAAGAAATAGGAGTAATAGAACTTATACCAGTAGCTGCACCGTAAGCCGGTGTTGTAATTGAAAAAGGAGTAGAAGGCTGAGTTACATTATGAGATGCTGTCAACGTACAATTGTTACCATCCGTTACTGTATAAGCATAGCTTCCAGCTGCAAGGCTTGTTCTTTTCGTTGCATTGCTTCCGCCTGCCCAAGCAATAGTAAGACTTCCTGTACCTCCAGTAAGAACCATCTCTACTTCACCTTTTACATCACCTACACACTCGTTATTTACCACACTTCCAGAAGCAGCCTTGATACCTTCACTTGGCCCTGAAACAACTACGTTAATAGATTGTATGCATGGAGGATTGGATCCGTCGTTTACTTCAACTCTGTATGTTCCAGCTTCAATATTAATTATGTTAGAATCTGTAGAGATAGTAGTTGTTGGAGCACTTGTTTCAACCCATTTAAAAGTATAGTTTGGATTTGGGTTAGCACCTTTAACAACAATAATTGAAATTTTCCCCTGTCTATCACCAAAACAAGTAGTAGCAGTCATGCTATTTGCAACATCTTGTGTTACAGTTGGAGCTCCAAAATCGCTAACTCCTGCACTAGAAACAACTGTACATCCATTACCATCAGTAATGGTAACTTGATAAGAACCAGAACCAAGTCCAGAAACTTTTTTACCAGCAGTTATTGAACCCTTGATATCCCATGCATATGTATATGGTGACAAACCATTTGAAGGATCAGATGTAACTTCAACTTCACCATCAGTATTTCCACAAGCCGTAGTAGGTGTTCCTGTTGCAACGCCTCCTACTAAAGTTGGGCAAGCTGTAGGCTTTGTGATTAGTCTAACCATGTATTTTCTTCCACCAAAACTCCAATTACCCATTGCTCCACCTGATTGTGCAACTCTAACTAGATATTGAGAATTAACGAAATCTGTTCTTTGGACTGGCCAGAAGATAGTATCTGAACCGAAGTTTTGATCTCCTCTTAGTGTTACAAGATAATTTCCAGGTCCTAGCGTATCATCAGTGCCACCTACAACTCTTGACAATGGAGTATGAACCCATTCGTCTATACTATCCTTCAAAGCAGACATATTAATAGAGCTTGAAGAGAATATAGGAGCATTTGCAACTCCAGAGATACTGTTTCTGGTGTAATCACCAACATTGTAAATATTAACCGTTACAGTTCCTGTTTTTCCAGCTCTTCTTGTATTAGCGGCAGTATTTAACCACTCAACACCCACGATATTATCTAATGTTTTTAGTTCAAAAATCGCGCCTACTTCCCATTCCCAAATAGCAGAAGGATTGTAATAAAATGCTCCAGCTCCACTAATGTCGTTATTATCACGAGCATATGTGCCGCTAGTAACTTCTACTGTTGCACCTAAAGTATCATCATCATTAAGCTTTAAAGTTGAATCTGAAGTAACGATTAAGTCAACATTGTAGACGCCAACTCCTGCAGTAAGTGTAATTGCGTTTGTTGTAGAGGTAGAATCAGTAGCTAAAGGAGATAAAGAACTTTTTGTAGCAGTTTCAGTTTGGCTAAAAGCAGAGGGACCAGTCACCATTGCTTTGAATCCAGCATTAGTTTGAGTAGCTCCACCTAAATTACTGTATTTAGCACTAAATTGAATGGGATATTTTCGAGCTTGACGATTAGGTATTTGAGTATAAAAATCGGCATAATGAATAAAGGTAGAATCTGTGTAAGGCTTCCAATAAGAATCTACTATTGAAAGATCGTTGCTTTCGCCTTCAAATAACATCAAATCATCAATCCACCAACCGTAACCAATACCAGGCTGAGTTTGTGTTCTTGATTTCCAATAAAATCGAACATAAACATTTGCTTTGTTTGCAGCTAACTGAGAAATGTTAACTGTAACTTTCATAGGGTTTGCCGTAGGATTTGATCCATTTTGATTAGACGTTAAAGGAACATCCATATTGTCATAAACCGTAGTGAAGTTTGTCCCATCTGAACTAATCTGAACTCGCGCTGTATCTTCAAATCGTGCGTAAAACTGTTCGAAAGAAAGAACTACAGAGTTTTTACCAGTACAATTAATTGCGCTTGTTGTCATAGTGTAAGTTGCAGCAGAAAGTGCTCCTTGTCTTGGATCTCCAGGATTTAAGTTTGCCCAATCAGCTCCTGAGGTAGAAACAATACCTTGTGTTGACCACCAAGTATTAGTTGTTCCTAAAGACCAACCCCTAGCTGAACCTCCTGTAAGAGTAAGGCCTACACTAGAATTAAAATCATAATAGGCAATTGTATCGCCTGAGGCAGCAAGAGTACCTGATTTATTAGCCAGATAGGAAATTGGCGTTGTGTTTTGAGGAGAGATAGTGTTAACCGTAGCACTTTCTCCTTTTAATGAGCTGTTGAATTTCTCAACAACTGATTGAGCATTTGCTGCGAAAGCAAAAAGAACACTCATTAGTAAAAAGGAAACTTTTTTCATGACTTCTCTAAATTATTTGTGTGTAAATCGTAATTAATTAATTTAAAATTAACTTCAAAAGGTTCGCAAATTTAGTAGATTATGTTATTAACCAAAGAAATTTGATTCTTTTTTGTGTCAGGTTAACAAGCAGGGCAAAGCAGGGTTGGGTGAAATCACTGTATTAAACCGTCTTTCATTCGAATAGTTCGCTGGGCGCATTTAGCTATATCCTCTTCATGAGTGACCATCACGATTGTATTGCCTTGCTCATGAATATCCTTAAGCAAATCCATTATTTCATGTGAGGTTACGGAGTCTAAGTTTCCTGTTGGTTCATCGGCTAGTATAATTGATGGTGAGTTTACGAGGGCGCGAGCAATCGCAACCCGTTGTCTTTGCCCACCACTTAATTCATTAGGCTGGTGCTTCATTCTATCTGATAAGCCAACAAGGGTAAGTACTTTTTCAGCCATTTCGTTTCGCTCCTTTTTTGGGGTACCATTATATATGAGTGGAAGAGCAACATTGTCAATCGCACTATATCTTGGAAGAAGATTAAATGATTGAAATACAAAACCGATTTCCTTATTCCGAACTTCGGCCAATTGATTTTCCATCATGGTAGAAACGTCTTGATTATTTAAAAAATAGTTCCCTGCGGTTGGGGTATCCAAGCAGCCAAGAATATTCATAAGAGTGGATTTGCCTGAACCAGAAGTTCCCATAAGTGCGACGTATTCCCCACGATTTATTGAAATGTCAACACCTTTTAATGCTTCAACAAGTTCTTTACCCACCATAAAATGGCGTTTTAGATTTTCGGTTCTAATAATTTCAAGCATTGGTCAAAAGTAAACTCAAATTCTGCTTGAATGAATTAAAGAAGGGATGGGCGGTAAAACAGGTACTTTTGCCGCTTGAAATTTGAGATAAATACACCCGCGAGGCAATACATTTCGATTGCACTTTTAGCTTTAATCTGGGGAAGCTCCTTCATTCTTATGAAAAGAGGACTGGAATCTTTTTCGGCAATGCAGGTTGCTGAATATCGGCTATTCATATCTGGATTAGCTCTACTTCCTCTTGCTTTCCGTCAATTAAAAAAATTCCCAATTTGGAACAAGGAGTTTTTAGCCATTTGTATGGTGGCAATTTTCGGAAATTTATTACCCGCCATTTTATTTGCGACCGCGCAGCTGAAGTTGCCTAGTGGTGCAACTGGGATGTTGAATAGTCTTGTGCCTCTTTTTACATTAGCAGTGGGTTTTTTGTTTTTCGGAGTATCACCCATTCTTAGGCAAATTCTAGGAGTCTTAATTGGCTTGGTGGGAGCTGTTGTTCTGATTTTTGGTTCTTCACAGATAGGACTGGAGGGGGTGCCCATAGTATATTCGCTTATGGTAATCGCAGCAACCTTGTGTTATGGAATTAGTGTGAATACGATAAAGTCATGGCTTACAGATATGTCAGCATTTCAGATTACCGCATTTGCTTTTTTTGTGTTGATGCCGTTTATGGTACTTGGACTCTTTTATAATGGGTTCTTTGAAATTGCTTTTGAAACTGAAAATCAATTGAATCTGGGTTATCTCACAATTCTAGGAATTGTTGGAACGGCTGGAGCATTACTGCTGTTTAATCAACTTATAAAATTCACATCTGCAGTTTTTGCATCATCTGTAACGTATATGATACCGATAGTTGCGATGTCTTGGGGCCTTTTGGACGGAGAGGAGTTGAATCTTTTTCATGCCTTCGGCTTCATTTTAATACTGGTAGGAGTGTATGTCATTAGCAGAGTAAAATCGAAAGCTAAACCTTGATCAGTCAGTTTAGTTGGTACTTTAGCTAATCTAAAATAACCTTTCAATCAGAATTCGTTTTTTACTTTTTACGCTTTCAGCTACGTTTATTCAAACCATTTTTGCTCAAGATTATAGCTTGTTTCATTCCAATGATACTTGAACGTATAAAAATGAAGCAGAATATCCAGGTGTTGCTTTAAAGTGCACGTCCTTAATTGTTGACTCCTCCATATCAAATGGAGGAGTCGTGCCACTTTCGAGAGAGAAGGTGTATGATTTTAATATTGGAGATGTTTTTCACTATAAAATTTTCGACGTTAAAGTTGAAAGAAATGCCACCAGTTGTTTATCCAAATCCTTCAAAAGGAATAATGAACTTAACTGGAATTGCATCGGAACTAATTCAATTCTATGAAATCAGCGGCAGAAAAGTTTCAGTGTAAACTATTAAAAAAACCGATCCAATACTACCGAAATTGATGTTTCATTTTTAGAGAATGGATTTTATACAATCAAGGCCGTTTCAGGAGAACAACAGTATTCTCAACGCATTCAAATCCAACACTAGATTAAGGGTTGTACACCTTCAAAAAATAATTACTTTTGCCTTCCGATTTTTAATAGGTATAATTAATTAATAATAAACGATGTACGCAATTGTAGAGATAGCAGGGCAGCAGTTTAAAGTGCAAAAAGACCAAAAGCTTTTTGTTCATCGTCTAGAAGCAGCAGAAGGAGACAACGTGTCTTTCGATAAAGTAATGCTGACAGATGATAACGGAAAAGTGACAATTGGCGCCCCAGTTATAGAAGGTGTAGCAGTTAATGCTAAAATATTACAACACCTTAAAGGAGATAAAGTAATTGTCTTCAAGAAGAAGAGAAGAAAAGGGTACCAAAAATCTAACGGTCACCGTCAGTATTTAACTGAATTGGTAATTGAAGGAATTGGTTCTGAAGCTAAAAAAGCACCAGCTAAGAAAGCCGCTGCTCCAAAGGCAGAAAAGGCAACTGAAAAAGCACCAGTAAAGAAAGCTGCCCCTGCAAAGGAAGTGGCTCCAAAGGCTGAAGCTAAAAAAGCTGCTCCTAAGAAAGAAACTAAAAAAGAAGATTAATCGGCGTTTAGCCAAAAAGAATAAATCATGGCACATAAGAAAGGTGTAGGTAGTTCTAGAAACGGTCGGGAATCACAAAGTAAACGACTTGGTATCAAAGTAAGTGGTGGTCAAGCTGCAAGAGCAGGTAACATCATTTTACGACAAAGAGGTACAAAATATAAAGTAGGTGAGAATGTAGGTCTAGGAAAAGATCATACAATTTTTGCTCTTGTCGACGGAACAGTAGTTTTTAAGAAGAAAAGAGATAATCGTTCGTACGTTTCGGTTGAGGCATTACAAGCATAGCCGATAGCAAGAAATATTAAGGATTTAAGATCCCGTTTCTAAACCGATAGCTATCGGAATGGTAACGGGATTTTTGTTTTATATCATTAACAAAAAGCAAAGTTTAGCTATCCACTCTAAACGTAAATTCGCTAACAATAACAGTTATGTTACTTCAGTCTACAATAAGAAATAATCCAGAGGAAATCATTGATCGAATGAAGGTTCGAAATATTGATGTTACTGATATTATTGAAAAAATTACTGCGCTAGACAAAAGAAAGCGCGAAGTTCAAACTCGTTTTGAAAACAACCAGCACGCAATTAAAGAAAGCTCTAAAGTAATTGGAGATCTTTTCAAATCTGGAAAGCAAGCGGATGCTAGTTCTTTGCGTGAGAAAACAGCATCTCAAAAAGAAGACAATAAATTATTGAGTGATGAACTCAGTCGTTTGGATGTTGACCTTCTTGAACAAATGTATCACCTTCCAAATATTCCAAATGAAACCGTTCCTGCTGGAAAAGATGATGCTGATAATGTTGAAATTGCAATTTGGGGACAAAAGCCAGTTCTAGAAAGTTCAGAACCACATTGGGAAATTGCGAAAAACCTAAACCTTATAGATTGGGAGCTTGGAGTTAAGATTGCAGGAGCTGGATTCCCGGTTTATCGAAATCAAGGCGCTAGATTGCAACGTGGATTAGTTCAGTTTTTCTTGGATCGTGCAGTTGAGAATGGATACGAAGAAATTAATCCTCCACTTTTAATTAATGAAGCTTCTGGATACGGAACAGGACAGTTGCCTGATAAGGATGGGCAGATGTACCATACTGAAAGAGATCACTTGTACTTGATACCGACTGCTGAGGTTCCGGTGACGAACATTTACCGAGGTACAATTATAAAAGAAGCCGATTTACCAATGAAAAACACGGCCTTTTCTCCTTGTTTTAGGAGAGAAGCAGGAAGCTATGGTAAGGATGTAAGAGGGTTAAACCGACTGCATCAGTTTGAGAAAGTTGAGATCCTTCAAGTCGTACATCCTGATGAATCTTATAAGGTTCTAGATCAGATGGTAGATCATGTAAAAGGTCTATTAGAGTCCCTTGAATTGCATTATAGGGTAGTAAGGCTTTGCGGCGGAGATCTTGGGTTTGCCGCAGCAATTACCTATGATTTTGAGGTTTGGAGTGCTGCTCAGGAAATGTGGTTGGAGGTTAGTTCTGTATCTAACTTCGAAACTTTTCAAGCCAATCGATTGAAGTGCAGATTCAAAGATTCAGAAGGCAAAAATCAATTAGTGCATACATTGAATGGCAGTGCAATGGCTTTGCCCAGAATTATGGCGGCGCTTTTGGAAAATAATCAAACAAAAAATGAAATTAATATCCCAAAGGCGTTGATTCCTTATGTGGGGTTTGATAAAATTAATAAGTAATAATGAACAGATTAATTGCATTTGTGAGCTTAATAAGTTTTTTAAGTTCATGTTCAGAAAGCCCAAATGAAAAACCTATTCAGCAGGTAGATTCTTTACTAATAGTGGTAGCTGGAGCTCAAGGAAACTTGGCAAGTTTAAATTCTAATGACTATAGTTCACTTATTGATACTGTAAAACAAGATGTTCAGTTTATTCAAAGTCAATATCCTGATACGATGGATTTGCAAACGGCATTGAAGGTTGATTATTACTACAGAACAATTAAATCGGTACGTAAATTTTCAGAAACTTATTCTAGCCAAAATTCAGAGTTGAACTACACCATGACGCAGCTAAACAACCTGAAAAATGACTTGTCCAATGAAATTTTTGACAAAAAGAGTTTTGTTGAAATATTTCCGTCTGAATCTAAAGCTGTAGCAAGACATAAAGAAAGTGTTGAGAACCTCAAATCATGGCATGAATCTATTGGTACGGCATATAATAGACATAAACCGGGTATCGACTCTTTGATCGTGTACATTAAAGAAAGCGTCGATTAGTAATGTAATGAATCAGGTAGTTAAAATAGTGTTTTTGGTTATGTTGAGTATGGTTCCGCTTGTCGGAATTAGTCAAACTACTGATAGCCAATTAGCTGCCCATTATTACCAAAATCAAGAATACGAAAAGGCTCTTTTATATTACAGTCGCCTTTATTCCAAGCAAACCAATACTTCCAATTACAATTATCTTTTTAAGTGCCTTGTAAAGTTAGAAAACTACTCTGAGGCGCGAAAATTATCGAAAAGACACGTCAAAATTGATCCGATAAATCAAAAAGCCAAAGTTGATTATGGCTATACCTATGATTTGGAAGGTAATGTAAAAATGCAATCGAAAGAATTTAAGAAAATCATCAAATCGATTGCTCCAAATTATCTTGTAATCAATGAATTAGCTATTGCTTTTCTTGATATAAAAAAGAATCAAGAAGCATTAGATGTATATCAACAAGGTAGGTCGATTATGAAAAACACCTACCCTTTTAATACGGAAATTGCTGATATCTATTATCGCATGGAGCGGTATAATGATATGACCGATGAGTTGCTCAATCTGTTGGAATTAAATCCTGGATATTTAAAAACAGTTGAGGGATTACTTAATAAAACAGCCGCAAATGAAAAGGGTAGTCCTGCAAATACAGCTCTTAAAAAGGGGCTGATTCAAAAAATCAATCAAAAACCAAATTCTACTGTATTCTCTGAAATGCTAATATGGGTATTTATGCAAGAGGCGAATTGGAGCGCTGCATTTATTCAAGTTAAAGCTTTGGATAGAAGGTTAAACGAAGAAGGCCGAAGAGTCTATAATCTTGCAGAAACCCTAGCAAATAATAAAGAATATGACGTTGCGGCTGATGCTTATGCTTACGTTGTGAAAGTTGGAACCAAATCACAGTATTACGTAGAATCAAGAATTGGTGGGCTGATGGTTCGATTTAATCAATTAGCGGATGGAGGTTCAATTGATTCTTTGGCAATGACAGCATTAATTGCCGACTTTGATGCAACGATAAATATTTTTGGGAAGAATGAAGGTACTTCAACTCTTTTGCGAAAGAAGGCATTTGTCCAGTGTTTTTATCAGCATAAATTGGAAGAAGGGTTGGATACTTACGAAGAAGCATTATCAATTAATGGGATAGCCCCACATCAATTAGCTGAAATAAAGCTGGAATATGGAGATGCACTTTTAGCAGGAGGATATGTTTGGGATGCATCATTAGTATATGGCCAAGTTGATAAAGGATTTAAGTACGATTTCTTAGGAGAAAAAGCGAAATTTAAAAGTTCTAAAGTGCATTTTTATACAGGAAACTTTGATTTAGCTAAAGCACAATTGGATATTTTAAAAGGTGCTACTACAAAGCTGATTGCTAATGATGCCATGCTACTATCGGTAATCATAACAGACAATAGCACTGTTGACACTTCAACCGCGCCGTTGAAATTGTATGCTGATGCAGATCTACTCATTTTTCAAAACAGATTGCCTGAGGCAAGTGGTAAGTTAGATAGCATTAAAGCAATTTATCCAGGACACGCATTGGAAGATGAAATGCTAATGCTTCGTTATGAAATGGCATCAAAGGAAAAAAAATATGAGAAGGGAGCTAGTTTTCTGGAAGATATTAAGGCGCTATACCCAACGGATATTTTAGCAGATAAAGCAATTTATCGTTTGGCAGAATTGTATGAGGAAAAATTAATGCAACCCAGCAAAGCCAAAGAACTTTACCAATTAATTATTACCGATTATCAAGATAGTTTGTTTGCTACTGAAAGTCGCAAACGATTTCGAAGGTTAAGAGGCGATAACCTGTAATTCATTTTAATTTAGGAGCATGATTGTATACAATGTAACGGTAAAAGTTAATACTGAGGTTCATGATGAGTGGTTTACATGGATGAAAGAAACCCACATTCCTGAGGTGATGAAAACAGGACTTTTTTCAGATAAAAACATGTTGAAGGTACTCGTTGATGAGGCTGATGGTATTACCTACAGTATTCAGTACAAAACAACTTCTTGGGAGAATTTAGAGGAATATCAAACTAAACATGCCCCTGCGCTTCAAAAAGCCCACACTGATAAATATCAAGGAAAATTTGTGGCTTTTAGAACTTTGCTGGAAGAAGTATAATGGTACAACCAAAAAAACATCTTGGCCAACACTTCCTGACGGACGAGTCTGTAGTGCAAAAAATTGTTGAGGCACTTTCTACATCTCCTTCAACACAAGTAATTGAAATTGGCCCTGGTACCGGAGCTCTCTCTAAATATTTGCTAAAGAAGGAATTAAAAAACCTTTGGCTTTGCGAAGTCGACAGAGAGTCGGTAGACTATTTAATTGATGAATTAGGCGTTCCAGATTATCAGCTTTTACAAAAGAGTTTTCTCAGGCTAGAATTAAGTGACCTTAGTTCCGAACCCATTTCTATAATTGGAAATTTCCCTTACAATATCTCTTCTCAAATTCTATTTAGAGTTTTCGATCAGAGAGATCAAGTTCCTGAATTAGTTGGAACATTTCAGAAAGAAGTTGGGTTAAGAGTTGCAGCAAACCCAGGTTCTAAAACCTATGGTATTTTAAGTGTTTTATTACAGGCATTCTACAACGTTGAATATTTGAATGACATTGATAGAGGTGCTTTTTTTCCTCCTCCTAATGTGGTTAGCGGTGTCATTAGAATGAAAAGAAATTCGGTTAAAGATTTGGGTTGTGACACAAAGAATTTTGTTTTGACAGTAAAAACGGCCTTTAATCAAAGAAGAAAGACCTTGAACAACGCTTTGAAATCTCTCAATACTGAAAAGCGTGAATTACCTTATGGAACGCTTAGAGCTGAGACCTTAACAGTTGAGCAGTTTGTTGAAATGACTAGGGTTTTGTTTGGTTAGTTCCTCTCATTAGTTTTAAAGTAAAAGCCTTAATATTCCTTTGGCTCATGCGCGATTGTGTCGTTTGATATTGAAAAATTTCAATTGTTGCTTAGTTGATTAGATTGTGAAATTCAACCTTGCGTGCATGCGGATTTCAATCTTTATTAAATCGCTTTCGTTTTTTTGAAGAATGAAATACTCCATTTCTAAAAACCAATTTTTGATACCATTTTCCATCATCATTAAATAATAGTTCCGTTATTTCATATCCTCTGATATAGTTTATTTGCTTAATTATGTTACCATTATCATCGTACCAATGACATTCCAGTTTATTAGTATCCGATTGATTTTCAAAACAGTACCTCATTCGTTCTCCGGTACTATAAAATTGTAATTTACTGATTAAACGATTTCTATCGATAATAAATGTGCTAGATAATTGGCCATTCTCATAATATGTTGAAATAACACCTTTACTAATGCCCCCTTCAAAACGCCGGCGAATCAGTGTGTCATTCTCAAAATTAACGGCATACCAATTCCCGTTATTAGGTAAATTAGTTATTTGAACATAATTTTCATCATAAATACTAATACTATCCAGACTTTCATAATACAAATCCAATTCAGGTTCTAACTTATATTTAAAACTTTGCGAATATCCTTCGGGGGAATAAAAAAAAAGGACAAATAATAACAACCTAGATGGTAAAAATATATTCATATCTATATAACCATTTCTGATTCCCCCAGAGATTACCAGTATTGTTTAGCAACAGCTAAAGTAAGTCTATCAAATAGCTTATCGCCGAAATACCTTCTGTTGAGCTTGTAGCAAAACTCATCAAGATAAGCTTGAAGGTACT
>Ga0208414_1001787_pt1 | contig 15443 bp, 7 predicted proteins | sample AntAceMetag02UKE_FD_184770 | JGI IMG/M metagenome (GOLD analysis project Ga0208414, IMG submission 184770) | Saline lake microbial communities from Ace Lake, Antarctica - Antarctic Ace Lake Metagenome 02UKE (SPAdes) (version 2) | ecosystem: Environmental > Aquatic > Non-marine Saline and Alkaline... | reverse complement strand
GTCGCCATTGGTATCCCGTGCGCTCGGGCGAACCATGCCGCTTGCGCTTAAAAAAGCGTCGTCATCTTCATAAAGATTCACTAGTTGAAAGGCGCGAAAACTCGGTGAATCCGGGCTCAAAGAATAGGCGCCATTGAAGTAGTCTGGATAAAGAATTTGCAGCGCCATGGATACCCAGCCGCCAGTAGAACAGCCAGTAACAAAACGGCTAGTGGGAACATCATCAATTGGGAAGCGCTGCGCCAGGTAAGGAAAGAGTTCGAAGAAATTTGCATTGGCGTAGGGCCCAGATACGGCACTATTCATTTGATAGGAGTCACCATAGGGAGATTCGCCATCAAGAAAAACGATCACCGCCGCAGGAGTGGAGGCATCCTGCCAGTAGTCCATAAAAGTGCTGTCATTGAGCAATCTCTGACTGCGTGTGAAGCGCCCGTTTAGTCCAGCCACCTGATACAGAACTGGATAACGCTCATCGGAATCTTCGGTATAACCTGACGGTAACAAGACCGATGCCCGCAAGAAGATATCCTTTTCATAAAACTCTGAAAGTAAATCAGACCTGATGCGAACATACTTCAACAGCTGCGTATCGTTTGGCAGCACTTCATCCTCAACAGTTTCGCTCAAATTAAAATTCACCGAGCTGGGAGTGGAACTAATCTGCAGCGTCTGCGGCAGTGAGTAATAATTACCGGGAGAATCAAGATCAGAAAGCACATTATTTTGATCGAGAAGTGCCTGTACCCGCCACTCGCCCTGCTCAAGCTGTGAGATTGACTGCAATGGAAAGCCAGCGCTTGGCTTAAACTCAATGTTCTCTCCCCCCCAATCTTCAACATCAACCGCGAAAAATGGCGACGCATTGAGCGGAGCCACCTCGTCACCAATGCTGAGTCTGGGCTCCGCTTGTGCGTCTTTGGTAAAAACCACAAAGAGACGGCCTGAATAAGTCGATCCGGTGCCTGGTAAGGAGACAGTAATCTCCTCAACTTGTGCCTGAAGAGCCTGAAAGGGCAGGCAAAAAACACAAGAAATGCCAGCAGCTATTACCGGTAAACGCATCTGTAGTCTCCATCTTTTGAAAGTACAATTTGAATCTGTAGAGTACGTTGATTTATCAAATGGTCAAGTAATTAGCTTTGAGATTCCCCTTTTCCCAGATGACTTCCCCCGCCTCCCAAGCCGACGTTCGGCTGAACTGAATTTAGGACAGCACTAAGACTCTGCTCATTTTTTCTTTTCACAAAGATGAAAAGTCAGCCGCTCGTGCTTCGTGGTGGTGCGCTCGTTGAAAACTGCCGCTGCAGTGGTTAGAAAACCCTCAAATATTTTTCAGTATTTTACGAAACCAATTGGTCAAGCGATTCAATAATACGATCTTGCAAAATCTCATTGCGCGGGGAAGTGTGCTGAAAAAATTAATTAAAATAGGCTTATTCCTAGGCTAGGAAATAAATATGCGCTTATTTGTGGCATTTGATTTTTTGCCGAGCGGTGTGTAGCCAGGTTCTTATGCTCGAATGGTGCTTATGTGTTCTATCTGCCTGTTTATCTATCTATCTGTCTATCCATCCATCTATCTAACGGTTTTTAGCAAAGCACCTCCCGAGTTAGAACTATCATCCCAGTACCGATGATTTTGAAGAGCATGGCAGCATGAGGCTTTATTGTTTTGGTGCGTTAACAAAAAAGAGAACCGTTTTAGTGCCAGTTAAGTGGTCATAACACGTCCTACTATTGGCACGACTATGGGTTTACGGGCTTCGAGACTTATGGCGCATATCTTGCTGGATCTCAGAAAGCTTGGCGTATTAAATGTTTATCAAGTGAGAAATACTATTGCTAATAAAGGTGCACTGAGTGGCGCCGAGAGTCGCATACAGGTAATTGTTCCGATACTGATCGGTACAGTTTAATAACGTTCGCAATTCTGATGTTACGCATTTACTCCTGAAATAAAATAGGAGCCGGTGCGCAGTGTTGCAGGCTAGTTTTTCTACTACTTTATCTTTGGAGTTCATTAATGAAGACCCGCATTTAAAATTTTGGTCAGAAAAAGGGGCTTCGATTTTTTATTGCCCTGTGCGCTGGCACGGCGAGCATATCAATCTTTTCCCCAGTGGCCTCTGCACAGGACGATCAGATAGAGGAAGTTGTAGTAACCGGTTCGCGAATTGCAAGAGATAGCGCCACCTAAGCCGCTAGTCCGATTTCAGTAATCGGTGGCGACGGCATTCGAACAGCAGGACAGGCAGACCTTGGTGAGTTACTGCGTGAGTCACCGGCTCTCAACAACTCGCTGCCGGCAAATTTTTCGGCAATTAACGACGCTGGCACAACTGACTCTGATATCGGTCTTGGCCTGCTCGACCTTCGCGGCCTCGGTGCAAACCGGACGCTGGTTTTTGTCAACGGCCGCCGCCATGTGGCTAGCGGTCAGGGTTCAGCCGCGGTTGACATAAACTCTATTCCCAGCGTAATGCTTAAGCAGGTCGAAACGCTTACCGGCGGTGCGTCATCTATTTACGGCGCTGATGCCGTGTCGGGTGTTGTTAACTTCTTACTCCGTGAAGGCGGGGACTTTGACGGCATTGAGATTACCGCGCAAACAGGCATGTCCAGCCGATGGGATACCGAAGAGTACTATGTATCTGCCGCTGGAGGCTTCGAGTTTGCTGAAGGTCGCGGTGAAGCAGTCATTGCGATAGAAGGCCTATCCAACGCTCACGTGTTTGAACGAAATAGAGGCTTCGCAGGCCCAGCTGTAGGTAATGACATCCAAAACAATCCGGCCATTGCCGCCGCCGGTATCAATCCGGACGCTTCGCGTGCCTATGTCCGTCCTACTGGCAACCCAATTTCCAGTCCGGTTGGTGTCTTTAGCATCGCGTCGCAGGATTCTTTTGGTGCAGTGGCAGATGCAGTTAGCGGTGTTAGAGCGGGTACCGGTGTACCTCTTATTCCAGGCACGAATATCCCGGTAGCACAGGTTATCGATTCTCCATTTACAGGCACACCTCGTGCATTTAATTCAGGTCTACCAGCGAATGTTAGTCAAAGCCTGTTTGTAGAGGATGGCCTAGGTTCTACCAATCAGACAATATTGCCAGAGCAGGGTTGCTGGTCCATCAACCTCAACGGCAGTTTCGAAATCAACGACAACGCGACCGTGTTCGTGGAATCCAAGTACGCCTATTCGAATAATGTGCAGGTTCAAGGTGTCGACTTCAACGACGGCCTTCCGATCGGGTACGACAACCCTTACATTCCCCCAGCTCTGCAGGGGCAGATCACTGAGCTGCAAGGTTTGGGTATTATTCCGCCAAATCCAAACGATGGCAGTTTCCACGGCTTCGCTTCAAGCCGAGATAGCGACGATTTACTCGTGTTGCCAGAGGACGATGTTGAGCGTGAGACGTTCCGTATTGTTGCCGGTGTCGAGGGCAAATTCGACATAGCCGGCGGCATTGAGTACGAGCTTTCATATAACTACGGCAAGACAACAGTGGATACAAATAACGTTAATATCCGCCTTGAAGACCGTTTTTATGCGGCAATGGACTCAGTGGTTGACCCTGTATCAGGCGATATCGTTTGCCGATCGAGCCTAGATGCAACTGCGCTGCCTCCAATCGCGGCAGGAACATTTCCTACCCCCGCATTTGCTAGCAATGGCCGCTTCACTGAATTTGTAAGTTTCACGCCAGGCGCTAACAGTGGTTGTGCTCCGTTTAATCCTTTTGGTCGCAATTCGACTACGCAAGAATATGCCGACTTCGCCTATATCGATACGCTCGATACTTCAGAGCTTGAACAGAACATCATTTTTGCATCGCTTTTTGGTTCAACCGCAAGCTTTTTCGAACTGCCAGCAGGCCCTATCGGTTGGGCGGGCGGCTTGGAGTACCGCGATGAAGAGAGCAACTTTGTAGTGTCAGAATTTGAGCTTTCCCAAAACACTTGGGACGGTTCTAACGGCAACGCCGCGCAAGGCTTGGGAGGAAGTTTCGATGTGTTTGAATATTTCGCTGAGATTCAGGTTCCACTTATTGCGGATGTACCGGGTATAGAATTGCTTGAAGTGACTGGCGCTATCCGTTTTGCCGACTACAGCACAGTGGGAAACAATGACGCATGGTCGACTGGTCTGCGTTACTCACCTGGCTATGGTCTGACAGTACGTGGAACGTTTTCGGATGCGGTTCGCGCACCTAATATCGCAGCATTTTTTGCACCACAGCAGCCTGACTTTTTCGCCTTTCAGGATGACCCGTGTACGGTTCAAAATATCAACCTAGGCACAGCAAACCGCGCGAGCAACTGTGCTCAGTTTGTCCCTAATGGTTACGACGTGAACAATTTCATTACTGCCGGAATTCCAGGTGTAACTGGGGGCAATCCATCGCTTGCCCAGGAGGAGTCAACTACGATTACGGCAGGTATTGTTTACCAGCCTGAGTTCGTCGATGGTCTGCGTATTATAATCGACTACTACAACACTGAAATTGAAGGAGCCATCGATGCACTTTCTCCTGAGCGAATCGCTGAGGCCTGTGTAGATCTAGGGTCAACCTCTAACCAGTTCGGCCCGCTAATCGAGCGAGCCCCCGCAGGCTTTATTACTTTTCACCAGTCAGGTCAGGTGAATTTGGGGGCATTTGAAGTATCAGGTATCGATTTCGCATTTGACTACGGTTTTGATATAGGCGAGTTGGGATCGATCAATTTCGGTGTTACGGGTACGCATCTCCTAGATTTCGATGAGTTTCAGGACCCTATCGATTCCTCAGTTGTTGAAACTCGCGTCGGTGAGTTTGGCTTCCCGGAATGGATCTACAATGTCAACGCATCTTGGACCATAAGCGATTTAAGGCTTAGCTGGGCTGGGCGCTATGAGGATCGCCAACTGCTGCCTACAATTTCTAATCAGCAGATCGTCGGTAATCCTCTGTTTGTGGATCCATCACAAACCGGCGACTCTAGGGTTCATGATTTCAACTTCTCTTATGACATTAACGAGCGAGCTAATATCTACGGAGGACTCAACAACGCTTTTGATCAGACTCCTTACTTAGGCATCTTATCGAGCCCTGCAGGGCCGCGTGGTCGATTTGGATTTGTTGCCGTAAACTTTCAAATCTGATCAATCGCTTTAATGGCTTGAGTAGATTTATTGAATAGATAAATGAGCTGCAACCACGCGTTTCGATCCAGTCAACGGGACGCTCTATCGAGCGCCCCGTTTTTGTAACGAGCACAAAGCAGCCGGGCAGGAAAGCCAAACGGCCACTCTTTTTAAATTTTGTCTATCTACTGGTGTCTGCGCATTTTAGATAAAACTGGCGTAGTCGTCTTCTTCCACTATTGCCGTTCGAGTCTCTCTTAGATAATTTAGGTCCTCCTACAATCGGTTCAAGTAACGCCGTTCCCTGCCTGCGTATTTTAAGTGCAAGGCTCAATACCTCTGTTTGCTGCTTCCTTGCTGATTCAGTTCAAAGTTGTGGGGGGTGTAGAATACGCCCATGCATCCACCTAGCTTGGTATTTCTTTTACATCAGTTAGATAGTCTTACCGGTCTACGGTCTTTTATTTTTAAGGTATCTAATAAACTCTTCGTCTCAAAGTATTTACTTTAAGTTTGCGTATAGCCATTCTCATTTGTTGATTTGGTACTCGGTTGATTTACTTGGACTAAAACAGTTCTGAGTTAGGGTTACTATTCCAGCACCGGTAATTGCCTTTGATATGACACAACAAGTGCTTTCTATTTTGGTGCATCGCCAAAAAAGAGAACCGTTTTAGTGCCGGTTGAGTGGGCGTTATATCGCGCTGCTTTGCGCAAAAACTATGGGTTTACCTGCTATAAGACGTATGGCACATGTCTTGCTGTATCCTTAGAGGTTAAAAGGCTGGGATCACTAAAGGATTAGGTGTTTATCAAGTAAAAAAGTATGGCTCTAATTATTCGTTAAAATTTAAATAGTAGATTGTTAAAACAGTGCGCTAAACACTAGCCCCTGATTTACTTCTTATCCCTTAAACTGATCTAGCCCTTTGATTGTTTTACTCTCGACCCTAGCCAAGGCGGTTGCAGCGACCTAGATGGCGCTGCAATCGGTCCATACTAAATTTGGAGAGCCTCCTATGTACAAGTCACTCAAAAAACAAACCGCAACTTACATGTTATGCATGGCTGGCTTTTCAGCGTGTTCCGGCGAAGCGGATAGCGCGGCACAATTGGCATCAAACCTCGCAACCGCCGAAGGGATGATCGATGCATTCTATTCGTTTGATGCAAATAGCTTGCAACCCTTTCTCAGTGAGGCTGGCGAGTCGCAGGCGAGCATCCTTAATTACCAAGCTTGGGCCGAAGGTGGCAATTACAAAGTCTTGGTTCGTGCGCCTTGCGCAAGTGAATCAGCGGATACTATCAGCTGCGCGGTCACAGTGCAGGACGATCCGGTGGTGGCACTAGAAACCGGGTTTGATGTTACAGATACCTTCCACGTAACATTCGAAGGAGCTGTCATCAAAGGGGTCGAAACTAGTTCCAATGATCAGCCTATTTATTTTGAGGCCAGAGAATGGGTTGAGGCTAACTTACCTGAGGTGATTGAGGGCCCGTGCAAACGCGAAGACGGCATGCGTGTAACGCCCGGCGAGTGCGCTAGAGCCATGACCGACGGCTATAAGCAGTTTATGGCCGCGAAAAAAACAGAAGCCAGTTCAGCTTTTATTCCCGATGAATTCGAGCTACCAGTTCTGGTGGAATCGGACGACTTCAAGCTGGTGCCACTTGGTCCAGATTTAGTTGACCTTGATTTGCAGCGTACATGTCATCAATCGAGCACCTGCAGGAGACCTTTACCCGCAGCGTAAATTGGCCCCACGAAAATATCACTGGTGACGCTGCTATGGACGACATGTTGAATGAGCAAGGCCGATTCAATCGACGTGAGTCATTTGCTTATGCGGTGCTTACCACCGATGGCGAGCGGGAAATAGGGTGTGTTTATGTTAGGCCTAGTAGCAAACCTGGGTATGATGCAGAGGTTTCGCTTTGGATCACCAAGGCTGATTTTGATTCGGGTTTTGATGAGGTGCTTTATGAATGGACCGAGCAGTGGGTGGAGATGAGCTGGCCTTTTGCTGAGGTTGCTTACCCAGGACGGGCCATTGAATGGGCCGCCTGGGATAATCTTTAAAAACAGCTATAAATCTTTCAATCTCGCATTTGAATAGGACGCTAGAGCAAATTGCTCTTTGAGAGATAAGGCTTTGCCTTTGCCAGCTCCGCATTGAACTACTTCGGTATCGTCGCAGTAAGTCCCGAAAACCCGATCCCACAATATAATGTTACACCCGTAGTTTGAATCAGCTTGCCTTCGATCCATCGCATGGTGAGCTTGATGCTGCGGCGCCGTAGCGAAAATCCAATCGTAAACCGGCAGGGAAGTAAGCGGCAGATTCGCATGGTTGAGTTTACCGTTGCACATACCGAATGCGGCAGAGACTGTGATAACACTGTCGCTTGCGCCCAGCAGCGCGAGCGTAATGGGTGTACCAAGACTTAAAGCGAAATATTCAAGCGGGTGGGTTCTTGCGCCACGCATGCAGCCCATTTTGGTGATGAAGTGACGAGTCGCGTGCATGCGCCACCAAAACAATGATTCGTGCTGAACACGGGACAACCAGTAGTAAATAAAACCTGAGGTGACGCGAAGAAGCAGCGCAGCGGCGAGCAATCCTAAGACTGTGTTGGGCTCTATTGTTATCTGTAAGGGAGCGGCATCACGTACTGCTCGAAAACCTTCAGAGATTGGGGTCCTGTAGTAATCGCTGATTAATGGAGCCCAAAGCAGCCCCCCCCAGAGGCAAGCCAGAAAGCATCTTCAGCTAATTCTTTCGATTCTAGCAGCCAGTCATCACGCTTGGTCCAAATACGTTCAGCAACGATGAGCAGGGGGATAGGCAACAACAACATAATGAGTGCGTAAAGTTTATGGTTCACCTGCTCATCTGCTCATCTGTCACCATAGTGGCCACCAGCGCCGTAGATCCGAGAACAAGGACAGGCTGCGCAAGAGACCACAAAATTCTGCTTCTATCTCAGGTTTTTGGGACTAGTTTCAACTCGTTAATTGAGTCCATGCCAGTAAAAGATTGGTCGCTCATAGATACCCCGTTAAATACGAGTGTTAAATGTAAGTTTAGATATTAAATCTGCTGTATTGACTTCCCTTATGTCTCTTAATAGTTTTGCGTCTCTTAACAACGTTGAATCTCGAAAAAATAGGGTGGGCCTGAAGTGCCACTGACTGCCTGTACTAGCTTGAGAGTTACAAGCTCTTTAATTTTTTATCCGAATAAAACGCTAGTGCCAGCTGCTGTTTAATTGAAAGCGGTACGGCCTTTCCAGCGCCGATTTGGCCCACCTCTGCATCGCCGCAGTAAGTGCCAAAAACACGATCCCAAAGAATAATCATACATCCGTAGTTGGAGTCAGCCTGTCTGCGTTCTAGCGCATGATGAGCATGATGCTGAGGTGCGGTGGCAAATATCCAGTCGTAGACAGGCATTGTCTTGAGCGGCAAATTTGAGTGGTTAAGTACCCCGTTCCAAATACCAAAAGAGCCAGCCACGGCCATGACACCATCGCTGGCACCCAGGAGCGCCAGCGCGACTGGAGTACCCAAAAACAGGGTCATGTACTCTAACGGGTGCGTGCGATCACCGCGCATACAACCCATTTTTGTGATGTGATGATGAGTGGCATGCATGCGCCAGAAGAAAAGTGATTCGTGTTGAACGCGGTGAAGCCAATAATAAACGAAGCTAGATACCAACAGCACTAGAAGCGTTGTACCGAGGATTCCTAAAGTAGATGAAGGATTCAGAGTAATTTGCAAAGGCGCTAGATCGCGAACTGCCTTAAAACCGGCCGAGAGCGGGGTGTCGTAGAAATCGCTGTAAAGTGGAACCCAAAGCAAGCCGGCGAAGGCCAGCCAAAATGCGTCCTCGGCCATCTCTTTGGGCTCGAGCAACCAATCCTTACGCTTGGTCCATATCCTCTCTGCGACTATACAAAGTATCGTAGGTAGAATGATCATTATGGCGCCAAATAGATGCCGGTATTCCCAATCACCGGAAATCATTACTGCAACTAGAATCATCGATCCAAGTACCAGAATGGGTTGAACACTAGCCCAGACAACGTGGTTTAAGGTCCACAGCTTAGGCGTGATGGGTATCCCAATTTTCAGGTCTTCAACAGCTCCATGTGTCAGGTCGCTCATTTAAACTGCTCCAAATTTTGTTTTTGCTAAAATATGTAGCGTATACACTTGCAAAATCTCCGCCACCTTTGGTTGCAACGAGCTTGCGTTTGAAACGATGCTGTCAATAATTATTTATTATAATTATCAATAGCTTAAAGCTTATTTCGAGAGGGTAGCGAGAGTCCTCGTAAAGTATGTAAGAAGTGACTCAAAAAAGCCATAAACCGCTCAGCTCAAAAGCCCTCAAATGAATCATCTGGGGCTCTAAAACTGTGCACAAAGAGCTGGTCTGTACAGATAACGGTGGGCTAATGACGTCAGGAAGTAGCGCTGGGCACTGGTGTGTGAAAGCGACTCAAAGAATACTATTGAGTACTATTTAGATGCTAGGTACGTGCGCCATCCACCAAAATGTGAAATATCTGTTGCATCGCTAATACCCCCTTCTTCACAAATAAATCCGGAAAGACTTTCTCCTGATTCTAGCGTCACCTTGCCTATGCCAAGCGGTGAAGGAATGCCGGCGACAAAACTGCCAAACTCTGCCATAGGCATGCGCCACACTTCTACTTCGATAGCGGACCCAGCTGCCTGTGGAACAAGCGCGGGGCGCTTGCCATCTGGGAGTGCAAATAAAGCATAGGCTGGCTTTGTTGTGGTTTTAGTTTTGAATTTTGCACCGCGATCTTGTAACTGCCAGTTAAGCGGCTGCCCCGATAGATGAGCGCCACATACCACAACATCGACTGATTCTTGCGGAGCGGCACGGCCAGACCGCGCCGTCGGCGGGAGCAAGTACGGTGTGGCCCCAAGTAGAAGATTGAGTTGCCTGTGCAGAGCGCCTGAGAAGCTCAGCAGCCGTATATCTGTAAAGGCTCTACTAAATAAAGTCACTCCCCAACTGACTTCTGAACTCAATCGTCCAACGGGGACGGCGGTCGCGGTATAGTCGAGCAAATTCATAAAATTAGTGTAGGTGCCAAGCTTTGAATTTAATGCTATTGGTTCTTTTTCGATCTCAGACCTTAGATAGCAGGAGGGGGTTGTAGGGGTTACCACAAAGTCCACTTTATCCAATTCGCGGTCACAGATTCGCTTTAGTGCTTGCAGTTTATACTGTGCATCAAATGTATCAGTGACATCAAAATTTTCGGTTGTCGCCAGAATTTTTCGAATGACCGGCAGCATGTCATTCGGGCTTACACCCTTTGTTGCCCAGGCACGTTCCGCGACCCATGGGCCCTCGTACAATAGTCTTGCAGTTTTTAGGAATGGTTCAAAGTCAATTGCAACGGCTTGGCCGCCGAGTGTTTTGAGTTGCTCGCAGGCAAAGTGAAATAACTCTTCTGTTTCTGCGTTGTTGTCGAAATCAAGCTGGTCAGGGATGCCGAAGCTAAAGGCTGCCGGCTTTTCATCTTGCCAGTAGGACTTAGTGTTAAACGGCGTGTTTTTTCTTGAGTAGGGATCATTGTCGTCATCAACCGCGGCAACGTCCAAAACCTTTACAAGGTCTTCACTGGTTAGTGCAAGAATTGACACACAGTCCAAGGACTTGCAGGCTGGCACGACGCCGACCGTGCTGAGCAATCCTTTGGTCGGCTTATGGCCAACTATATTGTTAAACGCAGCGGGCACTCGACCTGATCCTGCTGTGTCTGTACCTAGTGCAAATGAAACCTGCCCCAACGCGGTCGCAATAGCGGAACCTGCGCTACTGCCGCCGCTGATGTAATCTTTGTTGAAAACATTCTTTGCTTCGCCAAATGGAGAGCGCGTTCCAACTAGGCCAGTAGCAAATTGATCGAGGTTGGTTTTACCCAATGGTATCGCTCCGGCTTCGATCAGCAGAGCAACAACCGTCGCAGATTTCTCGGCTGAGTATGTAAATGATTCGCAGCCTGCGCTGGTTGGAACACCTTTTAGATCAATGTTGTCTTTAATCGCAAAGGGTATTCCCCACAGAGGTTTTGATTCAATAGATTTGTGTTTCAACGCATCAAAATGAACTTGCAACTCGTCTTCGCTCAGCAAATAAATCCAAGCGTTGTATTCATGTTGAGCCAGCGCTTGAGATCGCAGTTTAGAAAATAGAGATTCGGGCGTCTCGCCACCGCTGGCATAAGAATCATGCACGGCTTTAATAGTTAGATTATTTATTGCGCTCATTATGTTTCTGTCTCCTGTTCGAGCCACATGAGGCATTGGCCGGCCTGAACATCTTGCCCGGTGCGAACCCACAGTTTTTCTATCTTGCCTGAAAATTGCGCCTGAATTGCGATTTCCATTTTCATGGATTCCAATACCATTAACGTTTGACCTTTGCTGATGACCTGGCCCTCTTGAACTTCGATTTTCCAAACATTGCCCGATATGGAGCTGTCTATCGCCACGCATCCTTCGGTGATCTCATCTTCGCGCGCTATGCCTATGGTTGCTTGCGGCGCATCAAAAGTAAATTGACCATCGTCGCGCCAGCGTTGTAACTCTTCTTCAAAGGCTTGTTCGCGCATCGCGGTAAACTTGCCTATGCTGTCGTCATGCTCGCCTAACCAGCTCTGATAGTCAGATAACGAAAACTTGGCGTCCTCGATACGAAGGGACGTCTGACCCTTTGGAAGGTCGCGCCGAATTTCAGCGAGCTCATCAGGGGTTACCTCGTAAAAGTGAATCTGATCAAAAAAGCGCAGTAACCAAGGTTTGGAAAACTGCTCAGTTTGATTGTAACGATTCCACACTTGCGAGGTGCGCCCAACAAATTGATAGCCTCCAGGGCCTTCCATGCCGTAAACACACATGTAGGCTCCACCGATACCCACTGAATTTTCTGCTGTCCATGTTCGAGCGGGATTGTACTTAGTTGTAATCAGGCGATGTCTCGGGTCGATGGGAGTTGCAACCGGCGCACCTAAGTAAACATCACCCAAGCCCATCACTAAGTAGGAGGCGTTGAAGACAATATCTTTAACCTCGTCGATTGAATTTAATCCATTCGTGCGCCGGATAAATTCTAGATTGCTGGGGCACCAAGGAGCGTCAGGGCGCACTGATTGCATGTATTTTTCGATTGCCAATTTGCAGGCTTCGTCATCCCAGCTCAACGGTAAATAAACATTGCGGCTGGGCACGCTCAGGTCGCCGGTAGTTAACGAGTTTACGGTTTTCTCGATAAGGTTTAGCAAGTAGTTCAGTTCAAGTTCTTGGCTGTCGTAGTGGATTTGAAGCGAACGAATACCTGGCGTGAGCTCTCTCACACCAGGTATGCCTTGCTGTTCAAGGGCCAGCATCAGTGCATGGACTTTAAAACGCCGCGGTATATCCAACACCAGTGGTCCGACTTCGATCAGCAAGAAGTGATCGCCAGCTAATCGACAAACTAAATCATCACCTTCCCATTGCATGCGTTTAACAATGGGCTGCGATAATTGTAAAAGGGCGGGATGATCGCTTAACTCTGGTAATTGCAGTGCGTTAATACATGCCAGTTGGGTTTTCTCAGCGTCTACCGCTTCCTCATAGCTGACAGGAATGAAGCGTAGCGATTGACCAGCGGACAGCTGGCCCAATTTCCATAAATCGGCGGTGATGACAGTGCTAGGGCAAACGAATCCGCCCAAAGAAGGTCCGTCCGGGCCAAGTATGACAGGCATGTCTCCGGTAAAATCAATCGTGCCGAAAGCATAGGCGTTGTCGTGAATATTGGACGGGTGCATTCCTGCTTCGCCACCGGAGGCTCTTGCCCAGGTTGGTTTTGGCCCAATTAATCGAACACCAGTGCGGCTTGAATTGTAGTGCACTTGCCATTGACTGGAAAAAAATTGTGCAATGTCGTCATCAGTAAAAAAGTCTGGCGCTCCGTGAGGGCCGTAGATAACACGTAATTCCATAACATCTGGAATCTGAGGAATTGCCATTGCCCGAGGCTCGACATCTGCAGGCTCAGTTAAATGGAGCACATCACCTGTTCTTAATGCGCGGCCCGCATGCCCGCCAAACTGCCCTAGAGTAAAGGTTGAACTTGAGCCTAAGTAAAGAGGGCATTGGATTCCACCAGAAACAGCTAGATAGGCGCGCGCGCCGAAGCCATTGACTTTGCCAACCGTCAGAATTTGACCGGCAGCTACCGCCACAGTTTGAAATCTAGGAACCAATTGGCCATCAAGCTCTGCTTGCATGTCAGCGCCGGTTAAAGCGACCACCGTATCTGATTCAAATTGCAGAGTAGGCCCGTTCAGCGTCATTTCAAGAGCCGGTGCATCGGCTGCATTGCCCAATAGCTGATTGGCTAAGCGAAACGACAATGAGTCCATCGGCCCTGAGGGAGGAACGCCGACGTGCCAGTAGCCTTGACGACCGGGATAGTCCTGTACCGTTGTTTGAGTGCTGGCGCTAAGAACTCGAAATGAAGGAGATCGGAACGAATGGGATGCAAGAGTCTTGGTTAGTAGCTGACCGGCCTGCGCTGCGCGAGTTGCTAGAACCGATGCTACATATTTGAGGTTGGTTTCAATGCCATAGACTCGAGTTTGCTGAAGAACTTGTGTCATGGTCGCTAACGCTTCTTCGCGTGAGTTTTTTGACACAATCAGCTTGCCTAGCATGGGATCAAATAAAGCCGAAACTTCGACACCAGCTTCGACCCACGTGTCGACACGCAAACCCTCCATTTCTGGAAAATAGACTTCGGACAACAGCCCAGCGCTTGGCTGAAAATCTTGCTGAGTGTCCTCAGCGTATAAGCGCATCTGTATTGAATGGCCGGCAGCTTTCAGTGTTGGGCGAATCAATTCTAGGTTTTGTAAGTCTCCAGAGGCAAGAGTGATCATCCACTCAACGAGATCGACACCAAACACTTGTTCCGTAACGCCGTGCTCTACCTGTAAGCGAGTATTCACTTCTAGAAAATAAAATGATTGCTGATCAACATCAAAGATAAATTCAACCGTGCCGGCGTTCCTATAATTTACCGATGCCATCAATTCTTCGGCGGTACGGTGCATGGTGTCGCGCATTTCTTGACTCAAATTTGGTGCTGGACATTCTTCAATAACTTTCTGGTTTCTACGTTGGGCAGAACAATCCCGCTCCCCTAATGCAATGGCATCACCGTTTCCATCACCAAATATTTGAACTTCGATGTGACGCGCATTGTCGATAAATTTCTCGAGAAAAACCCTGTCATCTGAAAAATAGTTGGCGCTGAGCCTCTTCACACTTTCCCAAGCCTCAGCTAAAGAGCCTGCGTCCCAACACACTTGCATGCCGATTCCGCCGCCGCCAGCACTGCTTTTTAACATGACCGGGAAGCCAATTTTCTCGCCCCAGCTGACCGCGTCGTCAATGTCTGCCAGAACCGGAGAGCCTTTCAATAAGGGAACCTTGGCTTTTTCAGCGGCCTCTCTGGCTAAATGTTTTAAGCCGAAGACATTCATCTGCTGAGGTGTCGGGCCAATGAATTTAAGTCCGTGGGATTCGCATTTTTCGACAAATTTGGGGTTCTCACTGAGAAAACCGTAGCCCGGGTGAACGGCATCGACGTTATTGTCGATTGCTATCTGGATGATTTTTTCCTGATTAAGATAGGTTTCTGCAACCGTGCCGGCGCCCAAACTCACGGCAATATCAGCACGCTGTACATGTAAACTATCTTGATCTTTTTCGTGGTAAACAACGACAGATTCGATGTCTAATTTTTTGAGGGTTCGAATGATTCGAGTGGCTATGGCGCCACGATTGGCTATGAGTATGCGCTTGAACATGGTATTTCCCTTACTGTGTGGGTCGTCCCAGGGTTTCGAAATGCGGGCAGGTCGTCCTGCGAGTTAAGGCTGTACTAGTTTGTTACTGGTTTTATACGGATTTTTCGCTGGTTTATGCTGCGCCCCATACGACCACTTCAACTGCGGTAGGGTTGTACGCGTTGCAGGGGTTGTTTAACTGAGGGCAGTTGGAAATCAACACAATCGTATCCATTTTTGCTGTTAGCTCGACGTACTTACCTGGCGCTGAAACACCGTCGGCAAACTGAAGCTGCCCGCCTGGCGTTACAGGGACGTTCATGAAAAAGTTGATGTTGTGGCCGATGTCTTCTTTGGCCAATCCATATTCCTCATGTTCAGCAATGGCTAGCATCCAGCTGTCTCTGCACGCGTGCATGCAGCGCTT
>Ga0208414_1001784_pt1 | contig 15467 bp, 16 predicted proteins | sample AntAceMetag02UKE_FD_184770 | JGI IMG/M metagenome (GOLD analysis project Ga0208414, IMG submission 184770) | Saline lake microbial communities from Ace Lake, Antarctica - Antarctic Ace Lake Metagenome 02UKE (SPAdes) (version 2) | ecosystem: Environmental > Aquatic > Non-marine Saline and... | reverse complement strand
CCGCTCGCACCTTGAGAAGGTTTAGTCTCGTGAAGGCGAAAAGACCGCTTGGAGCAAAAGCCACTCTCATTTATGGCGCCGGGCAGATGGCGGAAAAACTGATCCCGCAATTACTGGAAGACCCGCTATCTCTTTTTCTTCCTATCGGGCTTGTGGACGATGACCCGCAGCAATCAAACCGTTGGATCGCCGGTGTGAAGATGCAGGGCACGTTCATGGACCTTGCCACCATCGTAGAAAGGACAAAGGCTCAGCGCCTCATTGTCGCCATCCCTCGTGCCACCGCAGAGACGTTAAAGAGGGTTAGAGATGCTGCCAAGCCGCTAGGCCTGGAGATTTTTATCCTCCCCTCTTTCAGTGAGATATTGAGCTCTTCTGGGCGAGAACTAGTACTTCGTGAGTTGGGAATCGAAGACCTGGTTGGTCGACGTGCGATAAAGATTAACTCACCCCAAGTGAGTTCTCTCATTCGCGGCAAAAAGATTTTGATCACGGGCGCAGGAGGCTCCATCGGTCTCGAGCTCTGCAAACAGGTCGCAAGCCTCCTGCCGAAAGAGCTGATTTTTCTTGACCGGGATGAGACTGGGCTACAACAGGCCCAATTGCTCACCCAAAGTTCTGGCCTGCTCGATTCGCCCAATGTGGTGCTCGCAGACATTCGTGATGCGGAAGCCATTCACAGCATCCTGTCGAACCACAGGCCCGATGTAGTTTTCCATGCTGCCGCGCTCAAGCACCTGCCAATGTTGGAAAGTTTCCCCACCGAGGCATGGAAAACCAACGTCCTTGGAACCCTGAATGTCCTGGCTGCGTCGCTTCACGCAGGAGTAGGAACCTTCGTTAATATTTCTACCGATAAGGCGGCCGACCCTTCCAGCGTTTTGGGCCGTTCCAAGCTGCTCGCAGAGGAGCTGACAGCCTGGGCTTCACTGCAGGGCGAAGGTAGCTATATGTCGGTGAGGTTTGGCAACGTACTCGGGTCTCGAGGGTCGCTTGTCCCCACCCTGGGCTATCTAATCGAAAATGGGCTGCCCCTCACCATCACTCATCCGGAGGCAACGCGCTATTTCATGACGATTGCTGAGGCGTGCCAGCTAGTAATGCAGGCTGGTACCCAGACATCCAAGGGCTCCGTCTTCGTTCTCGATATGGGGGAACCAGTGCGAATAATGGATATAGCCCAGAGGATGATTGAGCTATCCGGGAAAACTGTCGACATTATCTACACCGGCTTGCGCCCTGGTGAAAAGCTCCACGAGGCACTGTACTCCGCCGACGCAAACCTGATGGAGAGTGACCATGATTTGATTTGGAGGCTAGCGTCCTTAATAACGGACCCCGAAGAGTTGATCACGGTGGAAAAAATCTTTGGCAGTAACCCTTCGCCGGCTGGATAAATTCGCTCACCCGGTCTCTATGGACGTTGCGTTAGGCGGTAGGAACCGAGAAAATAGGATTCGGCGTCCCAGAAGACCGGCCATGCCCTACCCCGGTCGAGAGCCTCGCTGCGTCGGGTTTTCCTAGACATAAAGCAAAAGCTTCCAAACAGTAGGCCGCTAAAGTTTCCTCGCTCAAGGGGAATGCCTCGACAGTCGGTGGTGAACCCCCTGGGTTTCTCGGAGTCGGGTACTTAGAATTCCGTGCGTGACAGTGTGGTTTCCTCGTATAGTTTCTCCTACTCGACAGGGCGGCGCATCCCCAACATTGAGTGGCGCCGTCTTAAGTGGTCAGACACTTCAAGGTACTCGAACATCGCGTTGGCTAATTCGAGGCGAGGCCGCAAAGCTTCCCCTATTCAGAAGCGCGGTGTGCACGCGGCCCCAAAATGATTCAATCATGCTGTTGTCAAAGCAAGACCCAACAGCGCCCATTGAGGGCAGGAACCCTGCATCTTTCGCGCGCTGTGTAAAAACCCTGCTGGTGAAGACGGTTCCCTGGTCCGAATGAATGGCGGTGCCATGTTTCGGCGGTCCCGGTTTGTTCCCGCGTTTCTTCCGGGTTTTCACGATCGCGGACATGATCCCCGACTGCTGACACAGCCGCCACGCGGTCCGATCCGCCATCGCGAACCCTGCCTGACGGGCTTCATCAGCTAATAGGCGATAGCCGAACTCGGCGTCATCCTCATGCGCTTGACGAAGCGCTGCAATCCTCTCCCCCCGGAGTCTCCCAGCAGGACCGACGGGTTCACGCAACCACCGGTAATAGGGGGGCCCTGGCAAGCTTCAACACCCCACACGACACCGTGACAGGAATCCCATCAACAGCGAGCTCACTTACGAGCGGGTAGAACCTTTTCCCGTGATACTGCCCTGCGACACATAGGCCACGCACGTTTCAACACTTCTGCTTCCTGCTCCAACAAACGAATACGTTTGTTGGCTTCACGAAGCTCAGCAGACTCTGCTGACCTGATCCCGGGGCGGACACCATCTTCCACGCTGGCGCGTTTCAACCAGGTCGGCAACGTGATCGGGTGAATCCCGAAATCAGCAGAAATTTTCTCCAGGGTGACCCCTGGTTCACGATTCATCGCGACAGTGACAACGTCGCGACGGAACTCACTTGGATAAGCGTTAGGCATGAGGAACATCTTTCCAGCCAACCCTCCGGGTTAGCCACTTTAAGTGTCCCCTTAACCTGCATCAGTCCCCAATCTCCAACAAACCTAGGGTGGTTCACTAGCGACTGCCGAGGCTCCGATTATTTCTCCGGGGCCAGAGAATTAGTTTGCCCATAACGTACCTAATTCCCAATAATTTAAGCCCCATCTAAACACCGGGAGAGACGATATTTGTGCCGATATGCGCCGCAGTTGGCGTTTGATTGTGGAACAGTGAACACCTAAACCGAAGTTGCGACAGGTTTTAATGGTGGTTCGCTGTCGTCGCGCGGGTTGTGACATTGCTCTTCCGAGATTATGTAGACACAATGTGCGGCGTGGCGGACACAACAATCCCGAGCGATGCGCATCGAATAGACGCACGAGCGGACATGGTGGTGTGGTTCACGTGCTCAGTTTCCTGCACTCCGCCTCCTCCAGAAGCAAGTGTGCACTCAAGCGGAGCCACAGCCAGCGTTGCCAGAGAGACCCTAACGACCTAGTCGCCGATAAGCCTCGACCAAATTGTGCCCAACGCGAGACAGGGAGTAAAGCTCCAACGCCTCTGTTTTCGCCGGTCTCAGGGCACTAGCGGCGAAGCACGCCCGAACGATTTCCTCCGGCGCGGTTTGCTCGACAAGTACCCCTCCTCCAACTTCTTCCAAAACTTCTGCTATTTCTTTACGCGGATACGCCACGACTCTCAATCCTGCAAACAAACTCTCGAATAGCTTGTTTGGTAAAGAATATTCATAACTTAAGGTCACCGACTCAATGAGACAGAGACCAACATCAGCATCGCGCAAAAACCCGACGACCTGGTCACCATTGACCGGCTCGATTATTGACACATTCCCCAATTCTTCGGCAGCCAGGGCAATTGCACCCCTCAAAGGCCCCGAACCCAGGAAAGTAAAGTGGAGACCTCGTACTTCGAGTTTCGCAGCTTCCAGAATCGCGTCAATGCCTCTCCCTGATGAGAATCCCCCAACATAAACTGCTAGTACGTCTCCCTGCGAGCAGCCTGATCTGGTTCGAACTGTCCCGACCCTCCGGGGGGTGTTCTCCCCACGGACTTCTGGAGTATTCACAACTACTAAGCTCGTTTTCCAACCGTATCTTCGCAAATAAAAGTCCACAATCGACTGAGACACCGAGATAAACAAGTCAACATGTGGCCAGCTAATACGTTCAACAATAGAAACGACCAAACGATTGGACCTCGTTTGCAGGTTTCGCCTCGTAGCTAACTCGTGGGAATCGTAAATGAGTTTTGCTCCTGTTCTGCGAGAAATTTTCCTGCCTGCGAAAAGGAGGACCCAATCGTGGCAGTGCACAAAGTCATAATCTTTTGTATCGGTGATACTTCCAAGTTGACTAGAGAACCAAGGCCCTTGGAGGACAAAGCCTGCAACTATCTGGCCCAGAACGCGGTGAGCCCTAGAGCCCCGCCAGGCCTCGACAGCAGACATCACGAGAGGCTTTTCTGACCTCGAATGCCGCGTTCTAAAGAAAATTTTCGATGCAAAGGAATCTAAGTTTGGTTTCACAAACTCACAGACTCGAAAGCCCATGCCTCGATTTGCCGAGAACAGTTGCCAGCCCACCGCTCCACTTAGGTCGTCTGTAAACCCTACGATGTCCACCTCAAAATCTCCGGTGGAGGCTAATGCACGGGCTTCTCTAAGAATTCTAGGATCTCTTGATGGCGTTGAGTGAGTCAGAGTCAGTATCCGCTTTGTTCCCACGGTTAAAATCATATCCCCCGGAGTTAGGCATCCGTTCCTTCCGCTCTCGTGGAACCGCTCGGTTCCTTCGGCCTTCTCTGGCCTAGGCCTGGACCGTAATTTTGACAATGCGTACCGGATTGCCGGCGCCTAGGAGATGGTGCCCATAAGCGGCCTAGGAATTGCCCACCGACGGCCAGGAGTCCTGCCCGTCGGTGGCCATAAGATTAGCCCGCCTTCTTTTATGGGCCCGACTGGTTGACCTCGGGGAACGACTACTCGAGGTTTGATTGCGGTATTTAGACGTATCAAGCCGGAAAGAGGCCCATTTATGAAGATAAGCCTAGAGATAGTAAAAATTCTTGCTGCATATGATCTGACCGAAACTTTGCGCGGTGCTACAGAGCTGACTCTGTGCTCGCACCACACCGTTGCCCGTCATGTCGCGGCCCGTGACGCGGGCCAACCGATCGCTGAACCTGCCTATCGGGGCCGTGTCACGGACCCGTTCTTGCCGAGATTGAGGAGTGGATTGAGGCCTCCTACGGCAAACTTCACGCAGACAAAGTCCACAGGAAGTTGCAGACCCTCGGTTATGCCGGGTCGGAACAATCCACGCGGCGAGGGATGGCACAGGTCCGCGTCAACTATCTCTTCAGTAACGTTCGAGAACATCGCCCCAGGGTGACAAAGCCCAGTCAGTGGCTTCAGTATTATTTCCGCGACCGGTCCGGTCGTCAACGAAAAGAAGACAGTGTTGTTCGTGGCGTGCCTGGCGTGGTCGAGATTTCGCATCGTCATCGTCATCGTCATCGTGCTGCGTGACCGGACATCGCCAACGGTGTTCGCGGCGTTGAATCGGACGCTGCGGATCATTGGCGGCGCACCGACCTATGTCCTGAGGTACAAGGAGAAAACATTCACCGTGTCGCATATCGCCGTTGTTTCGATGCGGAACCTCCAGGCGGTCAATTTTACCCGGCACTGCGGCGTGACGGTGTTGACGGGTCAGCCGGCGGACCCGGCTACCAAGGGCGATTCGGAGGGGTCCGTCAAGCTGGCCAAGGCCGACATTGCCGCCAAGGACACCAACCTTCGACCCGAGTATGACTCGTTCGCGTAGATTGAGGAGGCCTTCCAGAAGTTCATGGACGAGCTCAACAATCGGGAGCTCCGCGCCACCGGCCGCAAGCCCACCGCGATGCTGCTGGAGGAACCACTCCAGCAGCACCGCAATCCCCGCCACCGCCCACACGATCGCGTTCGGTCTGTCTCGCAGTGTCCCCGACCACACCCCGATGATCACGTTCGAGAACGGTCAATACTCGGTGCCGTCGTCTTCGCTGGGATCGCGGGTGTTTGTGCGCAGCCACGGTGTCGGCAGTGACGAACGCATCGTCGTCATGCATCACAGTGCCGACGGGCCGCCGGAAGCGGCCCGTCATGCTCGCGCCCGGCCGGGCAGCCCCGTGATTGACGACACACACTTTCCAACCGTGCGCCCAAAATCCCGGGTGATGGCGTAGTGAAAGCGCGCGGCGCGGCAGAAACGGAGTTCTTGAACATTGGCACTGGAGCGCGCGCCTGGCCGCTGGAAGCTGCCAGTGTCGGCTCGATGCGTCTGAAGCAGAAAATGGCCGAAGCGGTCGCGTTGGCCACAATCGCCGGGCAGGCCGACGTTGACCAGGCGTTGGGCGCGGCGGCCGTCCACGGCCGGTTCGCGCACAAGGACCTCGCCTCCATCCTCAACGCTGCGGGCCTACGCGCCAGCGCCCACACCGCCAGTAAAACCCGGTCTCTGACCCAGGGCACCAGCGGTCGGGCAACGATCGGCCAACGATCGGCCAAGGCCACTCCGAACGCTACTGACATCTCCACAGAACACGAGCAGGAGGAGTGGGCATGAGTCCCGTTCCTAGTGCTGCCAGCGGATTTGGAAGCGAAGATGCGCCAGCTGAAGATGGCCTAAGCTCGCGCTCTGGCACCGGAACTACTCTTCACTGCCCGCACCCAACGTTGGGAACCGACCGAGATCGTCAAGGCCCTCCTCGTTGAGGATGTCACCGGCCGGCCTCGGTGCATGCTCGCTACCCGACGCTAAGCCGCTGGGTTCCCGACGGGGAAAACGTTCTTGCTTGAAGCCCTCGGCCAGCAGGTTGTCGAAACCGGAATGCGCGTAGTGTGGTTTCACCTCGAAGACCTCGGTGCGTTGATGCGTGCCCACCGTTCCGACGACAACGTTACTCGCGTCGTCACCAGAATCCTCCGCGCCTGCGTCGTTGTGATCGATGACGTAGGGCTGCTCGCCGCGGGGACAGACGCGGCCTAGGGAGCCTATCGCCTCGTGGACGCCGCTTATGAAAAAAGATCCACGGCGATTAGTTCGAATCTGCACCTCGCCGGTTTTGAAGAGCTGATGTGTCTACACTCTTCCAATAGTAGGCCAGTCTCTCTCGGCGGTTTCACGGCTCGCACCAGCGAGTCGAGCTGCTTCTCGATCTCGTCTTGCAAGATCACGTAGCGGACGGCAAGCCGTTTTACGGTTTGTCTGGTCACCAGGTTGGGGTCGAACCCAGAACCTGTGGGTCTGGTGCGGGCGAGTGTCTTGACGGTTTCGTGCTGCCCAACGCCCGATAAGTGTCCCGCACTGGCTCGGGCGCGGTGACCAGCAATTCATGGATCTGGTTCATCGTCTGCGACTTCGCTTTCGCGGCGGAGCACCGCTCGGTGATGAGAATCCGCGACGACTCGACCTGACCATCAGCGGTTTTCGGGACGGTGTCAGCGCGATTGAGCACCGCCAGAGCAGCCTTGTGAGCATCGATTGGATTAGACGTGCCCCGTAGCCGGCGAGGTTGGGGATTTGGCGGCATAATCTCGACGACGGTGAAACCAGCGACCGTCAGTTCTCGAGCTATGCCGGCGCCGCAGGATCCAGGTCCCTCAACCCCGGCGCGGTCGACGTGACCGTGCGCGTGGAGGAAGTTGATGACCTGCTGCTAGCCGCGGCCTGTCGCCGGGAACTGGCTGTCTGCGAGGGGACGGCCGAGGTGATCAACGGCGGCGGCATGGTAGGTGTTCTTATGCGTATCGATCCCTCCGACCAACCGGCCCGACACGAGCGGGTTGGTCGGAGGGAAGGATGGGCGTCATGCTTGTCATAGATGGTTTCCTCTCCATTGGTGAACATTGTCACCGCGGGTCGAGTTGGTGCAGACGGCACAGAGGTGAGAGACGACTTTCCGGTCAGGCTCCTATCAAGTCATGTTCCCCGCCCGGCCTGCAGTGGCCCCGGCGTCGATGGAGAGATCCACTCAAAGACAGCCCTCGCGGACCTCTGCTTAATTTCCGGCTGCTGAGCGTCGCTGTTGCGATGTCAGAAGCCACTGTGTAATGGTCAGTGAGAACCGATCAAAGTTACTCACACGAAGGACAACACACGATGGCTCTTGACCGGTCTGCCCAGCTTGATATGTTTGCCCAACTGAAGCTCACCGATATCACCGCGTTCGAGCGCACCACCGAGCACAGCACCCACCGCAATGACACCAGGCTCAGAACGCTGACAGCGACTGCGGGGAATTTGGAGCTGTCGGTCCCGAAGCTTTGGCAGGGCTCCTTCTTCCCCGCCTTGCTGGAGCGTCGCCGCCGAGACGACCAGGCCCTATTCGCCGTCGTGATGGAGGCCTACCTTCAGCGGGCCTCCACGCGCAAGGTTGACGATCCGGCGAATGCTCTCGGCGTTGATTCAGGGGTCTCGAAGTCTGAGGCGTCGAGGATCTGCGCGGGTCTCGACGAGAAGGTCGCCCTGTTCCTCGACCGGTATCTGGCCGCGCTGGACTTCCCCTATGTGTTCCTCGACGCCACCTATTGCAAAGCGCGCGTGAATCATCGGATCGTGTCCCAAGCGGTCGTCGTCGCTGTTGGTGTTGCCGCCGACGGGCGCCGCGAAGTGCTTGGCTTCGACGCGGGAGACACCGAGAATGTGGCCTTCTGGACGGGATTTCTTTAGTCGTTGAAAACTCGCGGGTTGGGCGGCGTGGTGTTGGTTATGTCTGATGCGCACCCCGGGGCTGAAGAAAGCCATCAACACCGTCTTTCAGGGCGCGAGTCGGCAACGCTGCCGAGTGCACTTCATGCGCAACGTTCTCGCAGTGACCCCCAAGGGCAGCCAAGACATGGTCGCCTCGATAATCCGCACGGTCTTTGCTCGACCCGACGCGCACCAAATCAGCAAGCAGTTCACCGAAGTCGTTGCGATGTGGGGCCACTCCCACCCCAAGGTTGCGATCATGCTCGACGATGCCCGAGACGACCTGCCAGCGTTCTCCGCTTTCCCGCACCGGCATTAGCGACAGATTTGGTCAACGAATCCGCTGGAACGCGTCAACAGAGCGATCACACGCCGCACCGATGTATTGGGCGTGTTCCCGAACCCAGCCGACTTGTTGCGCCTCGCAGGCTCTGTTCTGATCGAGCAACACGACGAAGGGGAAGCTGACGACCGACGCTACTTCTCTGCAGCCTCGATGCCCGAGCTCAAGGCCATGAACGTCAGCACCGAGACGATTGAGGAGGTCAACCTCATCCTCGAACTCGAACTCGAACTCGAACAACGAGCCACGCTCGCACCCGCACGAATCGACCACACCGAAGCAGTTTGACAAGAACAGGAGCATCCACTTGGCGGGACGGGACCGATCTCATGGCCGCCAGCGGGCCGTTCCTCGGGGCCCTTGACACCGGATGGGTCTTCGTCTAAGCGTATGCCCAATACCTGCGACGGGGCACGCCAGGATTCACGAACTGGCAGCGCAGTCCCCAAAGTAATCCAGGGCAATGTAATTGTGTGTTTCTCTAACGGGGGTAAAGCTTTAAGTACCGAGCTACTCCGAGTAACTTTCTGAATGCGAGTGTTGTCAGATAAGAGTTAGGAAGATTTCGAAAACTACTAGTGTCGAGCGCAATCATGCGTTCGAGATCGCTATCTCGCAATCGAAGTTTCTTTTGAATCAATTTCTGGTCAAGAAGCCGAGCATCTTCCGAGTAATGCACCTTGTCCAATTCAGCCTTCGCTGACGCCCTGGATAGCTGCCCTGAACGAATTAAATCGGAGAGGTGAATGTAGCGTTTATCGATTCCAAACTTGCGAGGCAGAAGGTATCCCTGAATCCAGCGGGTGTAGAGGGATTCGAAATGTTTTCCCTCGTAAGGCTCCCAACCCATCTCCTGGATGAGAGTCGCTTCCGCTTGCTGTTTTGAGAACTCGAGATAATTCAACAATGAAATACTCCGGATTCCGCCAAGGGCTGACATCCGAACAAGGTCAATCAGAGAGTAATGCGGGTAATTTTCTGGATCTGGGTGCCCAAATCTCTTCCACACACCACTGATGTATTTCCAGTCCGAGTGCCCGTATGACCAATCCACATTTCCCGAGGATTCAGTTGCATAGTTCATCCCTGTAACGATGGTGGGTGCACCGAACTTTGCTGCATTTTTCCAGAGGGAAGCTTGAATTGCGTGATCGGTCGGGATCTCCAAATCTGGCACGGATGCCATTAGAAAGGCTTTTTGAAGGTCATTAAAGGCCTTTAGGTCGAGGACTTCTGTGTAAAGGTCAATATTCGTGTGAGAAACAATTTTTTGGATGTTGGAAACGGCGAGGTTGCTATTCCACCCGTTATCGACGTGAACTGCGAGTGCTCTAAGGCCTAAATTATGGACCATAAGCAACAAATAGCTACTGTCCACACCACCACTCACTCCCACAACGCAGTCGTATTTGTGCCCAACACCCTTCTGTCTAATCGAGTGAACAATCGCAGCTAAGCCACTGTGATTGATTCGTCGGGGTGCATTCACGGTGAAAGCTCTGCAGTGTTGGCATTCCCCTTCGAGCAAGGTGATTTTTGGATCAACTGCTGACGTGAGCAAACACCTCTCGCATTCGACATTCAACGTTCCGTTTTTCTCGTGTCTCAATCTCCACCAACTTTCGGCTCGTCGGGCTTCATGACAAATGGTTTTGATAGGAGAGCTAATTCTTTCGCAGATGGGTAGCTGAGGAGGAGAGCTTCGTGGGGCCCATGGAAAAGCGAAAAAGAGCCGATTCCTACCGAGTCAGCACCTGCCTCTAGCCCTGCGGATATGTCGCCCAGGCTGCCCACACCTCCGTGGGCAACAAATGGGACAGGACACGTCAAGCTCAGGTTGTGAACTAACTCCAGGTTGAGCCCCGTTCGAGTTCCCTCGCGGTCTACGTCCGTGCAAAAAACCTCACCGACGCCGGCATCGAGCAGGAACGCTAAATAGTCACCTAAGGGGAGCGGACTGTAGTCGCTCACAGAATGAATCCAGTGTCTAAAATTTCCTGCATCGTCTGCGCGGACATCTACAGAACCAACTATCGCTTGCGACCCATACATCGAAACCAGTTCCTTCAAAAATCTGGGAGATAGGGAAGCCGCTGTTTGAACAGACACTTTCTCAAAACCAGAGGAGAAAATTTCTCCTGCGAGATCGATGTTCGATATTCCCCCTCCGTAGGTCAGTGGCATCATCGCCTCAGAGGCAAGATCTCTGAGAAAAGAAATATCAGGCCTTCTCCCCTGAAAAGAGCAAGCTATGTCGAGGATGATTACCTCATCAGCTTCTTTCTCGGTGAAGATTTTCAGCGCGTTAATTGGATCGCCGAGATACCTCTGGTTGCTGAAATTCTTGGTCTTCACCAACCTCTGATCCTCGAGCAAAAGTACCGGAATGACACGTGGCCGAATCACTTGCCAATTTCTTTCAACAAGGCTCTCATCAGCTCAACTCCAAATTTATGACTTTTCTCAGGATGAAACTGCAACCCATAAATCTTGCCGCGGCCGACGATCGAAGTGAAACCAAATCCATAAATTGTCTCCCCCAACTTTGCGACCTCATCCGGCCCTTCGTAGTAGAAAGAATGAACAAAGTAGTAGCGGGAGTTCTGGATGGAATGTTCCAGCCAGCTGGGGCAGTGCGCCGTTGCGCTCACAACGTTCCATCCCATGTGCGGGACCTTCAGAATTCTCTCGGCTGTCTTGCCTCCAGCGAATCGTCGAAATCGCCCCGGAAGAAGGTGTAATCCCGATTCCGCGCCCTCTTCACTTCCTTCGCAAAGCAGCTGCATGCCCAAGCACAGCCCGATTATCGCTTTTGTGGGGGCCTCTGAAATCAAAAAGTCTGCCCAACCAGTGGACCTCAAGCGTGCAATTCCATGGTCAAAGGCACCAACTCCGGGGAGGATATAAATTGTGCCGACCACGGGTTGTTCAGATGACACCCACGGAACGTTGAGCCGATCCAGTAAACTGCCAACGCTCCCAAGGTTCCCCAGTCCTAAATCAACAATAATGATCGGGCTTTCGAGAATTAAGCCGCTATGTGAGGACTGGTTTGCCCACATCACGAGACGCTCCGCAGAAAACTCTGGAGATATTCCGACTCTTTATCGAAGCGTATTTCTCTCCTAGCCAACCTGGCGTTAGCCCGAGAGTCCAATATTTCTTCGGGTGTGAGCGAAGCTAACAACTTGATGAGGCTCGCCGCGCTTGCATCTTCTGTCACAAACCCAAATTTGAACTTGTCGACTAAATCGCGTTGATCTTTGCTCGGACTCGCGATGACCGCCAAGCCGGAGTACACATACTCGAAGAACTTATTAGGCAGCACGTTTGCTAGGTTGGGCGTCGCGCTAGGAAAGACGCTGAGACCCACATCGTACTGGCTTATGGTTTCCACGATTGAGGCGTGAGGGACCGCGTCCAGCACAGTTACGTTGGGCAATCTGCGGGCAAGACGGGACAATCTCGATTTGCTCCCCCCATTATTCAGATATAAGTCAAGAGTGTACCTGCTGGGGAACGCACCCGCTGCGACCACCAAATTCTCGAGTTTTCTCATTCTTGTCGCGTTCCCGTGGTGAACCAGTCGAATGACCGGACCGACCGTCCGAAAAGAATCAACCACCTCATCTCGGGGGATACTCCTCATGACCGCTAAAGCCAAAGGCCCAAAGTGCTGTCGATAAAGTTCTGCAACGCCGGCGGAGACTGTCAGCACCAAATCGCAACGCATGAGATATTCCGCACAAATTTTGTATGCGTAGTTGAGACGCAGTATGCGATACAGGGCCGTGTCAGGAAACTGCCCAGGATAGAACTCTCGCGCATCAAAAATAACTTTCTTTGCTAAAGGCACGTCAAATACGTATTTGACGAGCCTCAGGTCCTCAACCATGACAACATCGAAATCGTGGCTTCCTGTGCTGGGCATCACCAGATTGATCTGCTGGTCGAACCACTTTGCACCCCGCGCCTTAAAGATTCCAGTCCGTTCCAAAAAATAGGCAGCTTTTCTAAAAAACGAGTCCCCAAAAGACTGAATTAGAAAATGATTCCCTTTGAAGTCAAATGGCTGGGAAAAAGCGAATGAAGCCACGTCAACGATGAACCCTTCTGATTCAAGCAACCTAATATTTCGATTGGGCCGGGGATCTGTTGACGGATCGCTGAGGGTCATTAACAGAGCCGACTTGCTGCGCTTGTGACCGTTCATTAATGCTCTTCCACCAGATAACTTATTTAGCTAAACCCTCGTAAAAGAATCCTACAGTCAGGCAACTTTGCGCGGTTGGCCTCATCTCATGTTTCTCGATTTAGGAGAGCTTGAGACCGGTCGTCACCGGGCAAATTCGGATCCAGTCGCAGGCTCGAGAAGCCCAGGTCCCGTCACACCAGCAAACTAGGTGAGCGAATCCAATATCGCCAGATAGTCTTCTGCCAGAGTTCGGTAATTTCGGTGGGCACGTATCCACTTGCGGCCCTTCATGCCCATCTTCTCAAGGTCAGCCCGGGGTAAATCTCGGAATTTGAGGAGTGCGGCCTCGAGGGCGTTCTCATCCGAGAAGGGCACAAAAACCCCGCATTCTGCCTCGTCAATCATGGAGGGGAAACCCGAATATGCGGCAATCACTGGACGCCCGAGTGCCATGTACTCGACAAGCTTGTTGAGCGATTGTCCCGCTTTCCAGACCGGAGAGCCATTTGTGGCAAGGAAAAACACGTGAGCTTTGGTGACCTCGGCGTGAAGTCCCTCTCGTGATACGCGGCCGTGAAAATTGATGTGTGGCTGGCTGGCGTACTGCCGCTCAAATTTATCCAACAAATCACCACCACCCCACAATTCGAACTCGATTCCGTTCGTTGGCCCCACTTTCGTCGCAGTTTCAAGGAAAATTTCCAGCGAATTAGTACGTCCAATGCTGCCTGCGTACCCAACGATTAGGTTTTCAGAAGGCGGAGGGGTCGAGTACTCTGAGGACAGTTTTTCAAGGTCTCCGTCAATGCCCAAGCCCACCGTTTCGACTCGAACCGCCCCCGAGCACGTCTCATGGACGTGTTCGACCAAATTGGGCATCGTCCCCACAACGACGGCAGATTTTTCGTAGCCAAATCTCTCAATCTTGCGCAGTACCCGGATAAATATATTTGACGGCCGAAGGCCCAATTGTGCCTCAAGCGTAAGGGGCCAGATATCTCTGACCTCGAATATCAGGTGTGCACCGGTTTTCTTTGCCAGCCGATACCCATTCATTATGGACAATAGAGACAGGCTCGACGCGATGATGTGGGTAGGTGAGGAAAAGCGATTGACAGGAAAGCGCAACAACCCCCATTCGAAGTTCAGCCACGAAACGATCCGAGCAGGCGAAACCGTTTTTCGGTACCGTACTGTTCGGTGCAACAACATTGTCACCCCCAGGAAGGTGGCGACATCAAAACCCCTTCCTAATGATTTCCAGTCGTCGGCAACAACGACCGCCTTATGGTTCGAGTGTGAACCAATCACCATGGCTCGGTGTCCAAGCGCAACAAAATTTTGAGCGAGGCTAATCCCCCGTTGCCCTCCCAAAGATCCGGGTGGGGATGCGTACTTACTGATATACCAAACAGTCATTTCCATAATGATGTAAAACTACTTTAGATTTCGCCCCTCGATAGCGACCAGCTTGATTCGCCGCGTGGTCGTCTCCAACACGCTGAATTGGGTCTGGGCCGAAGAAATTGCCCGGCTGGCAGACACCTTCTACATCGTCAGGCGGGTTTGGCACCAGCGGCTCAAAAGTTGTAAATAAAGGCTTTTCTGTTGCGGACTCCTTGTGTGACGCTTCGGGCCCAAGCTAAATGGCCCGAGACAGTAGAGCTTGGGCGGAATCGGCTCGCACACCCCAAGTCGGGGGGGGTATCGCCGATTTTCTCCGAGGGAACAAGGAGAGAAATCACGATGCTAACCCTTACGGCAACGGAACAGTGGCCCACTTGGCTGTCGAGGCAATCCTGGCCACAGCCTAGGATTGCCCCGAAAAACTACAACTCAATCCGATGACCACTAACTCCAGATTCCACAATCGCCTCCGCCACTCGAAGGACCTGTAGGCCCTCAGCAAACGTTACGTAGTCGCTACCACCATGAGCAACCGCATCTCGGAATCCTTCCAATTCGGCAAGGAGAGGCTCCTTTTTGGGAAATGCAAAGCGTGTGACGTCGCCTTCGGTGACACCTCTGAAGTTTGCAAAAGATTCCCACTCAATTACTTCGGCCCCATTCTCATGAAGAGTCAGGTCACCGGTCATCGTGTCGGCAATAAATGTTCCCTTGTCACCAGTCACGATGACCAGCCTCTCTTTCATGGGGCTTAACCAGTTCACCACGTGGTTGACAAGTACTCCGCTTTCAAGCCGTCCCGTTGCAAGAATCATGTCTTCATGCGCACGCCCACTCTTATGCGCCACCTGCCCATAAACGTGCTGATAACGAGAGCCCAAAACCCAAGAGGTCAGGTCTATGTCGTGGGTTGCCAGGTCTTTAGCGACCCCAACATCACCAATTCTGTGGGGAAATGAACCTTGGCGCCGGGTAGCAATTTGGTACACCTCGCCAATTTCCCCCAAAGAAAGTCGGCGGCGAAGTTCACGAATTGCCGGATTGAACCTCTCTATGTGTCCCACTGCCCCCACTAAGTCCAGTCGTGCAAACTCGCTTGCCATTCTTCCGGCCGCTGCGGGGCTATGAGCGACTGGTTTTTCCACAAGAGCGCTGACCCC
>Ga0208414_1001777_pt1 | contig 15521 bp, 24 predicted proteins | sample AntAceMetag02UKE_FD_184770 | JGI IMG/M metagenome (GOLD analysis project Ga0208414, IMG submission 184770) | Saline lake microbial communities from Ace Lake, Antarctica - Antarctic Ace Lake Metagenome 02UKE (SPAdes) (version 2) | ecosystem: Environmental > Aquatic > Non-marine Saline and... | reverse complement strand
GTAAGGGTGTTGTCAACTTTAGGACAAAAAGCACCGACGGTTCTAGACTCGCAACCAAAGAGGAGATTCGCAATAGAATCAAAAACCTTTCCAATAAAAAGAATGTGACCTTCAAAAACACTCAAAAGAATGAATCTATCAAACTCGATGGTAATGGTAGTACATTCAGAGTTGGTCGTAAGATATGTACAGACATGAAAAAGGATGAACTTATTCGTATCGCTGGGATTCTTAAGATCAAACCCGATGAGAAAGAAACGAAGAAGACCTTGTGTAAGAAAATTCAAGCTGTACGAAATGATCTATCCAAACCCAAACCCAAACCCCCTCCACCCCCACCTAAACCTAGCAAAAGACAAGTACAACGTGTAGCTGCCAATGCGAAACTCGACGTGAAGAAGAGTGAAGTCATGAAAAAGAGGGGTCTCGACGAGAACTCGATTCGCAAAGATATCACCAAACTCTATGGTGAGACTTGGATGAAGAAATATAAACCCAATCTCAACCAGGATGTACGCAATATGAAGACAGCGCTTAACATCATCAACAAGAAGAACAAAACTGGTATCGCTTTCAAAAAGGATATAGACTTAGTAAAGAAGAATGTCGTCAGTCGGTGGAAGATGGAGAGAAAGAGGGAACTTGAAGCGAAATACCTAATGAACACTGTGAGTGTTAATGGTATCGCACTCAACCTTAGGAACAATTATCGTCGTGCGGCTGCCAACTATATCTTGAGCAGGAAGACAGCCCCTTCGAATAGCAGGATGGCCGAATATAGGAAGTATTGGTTGAAATTTAGAGCCAATGCTAATTCCAATAGGCGTTCTAATGGAATTAACAGAGCGGTAAAGGCTCGAGTTGAAAAGATGTAGAGGATATCAAACGTTAACATTTGATTTTGCGATTCACAATTTTATTAGGTTCGGCTATTTGTTTAAGATGAATAGTATGATACGAAAAATCGTATTTGGAAAATGTTTCTTTAATTTTATTAGAAATCAGACCCGCCTGTAGTATATAAGGCATACCCGTACATACAGATGTTCGCTCAATTCCGAGAAATTGATCCTCGAGTTGAACAAACATTTTTAGCGCATCGCGCCCTAAACCATCCTCGTGCATCTTGAGATACATAGACTTTGACGCACCATCACTCACGTAGAAGTATTTAGAACCCTCAACTTCCTCTGACCTTTTACGCGTATCGAACATGAGCGCCAAGACGATGAGCGCTACGAGGATGTATATCATTTAATAGTTACTCACATTTTATATCGATTGCATCCTGACTTCTGGGGACAGTGACATCCGGGATCTTGTGGCGCGCATCATCTCAAAAGCTTGTTGTCCCATACGATATTCTGGGATCCGGGCTTCGGGTTTGGGCATGGGACGGGGAGGCTCTCTGGGTCCAGGGTCGGGCATCTTCCGTCGGAGTGGGTACGGGCTCGGTTCGGGTCCAGATTTGGGTCCGGGCATGGTACGAGGAGGCTCGGGCTTCTTGAACCAGTTCCACGGAAACCATGGGTTATACGATTCCCGTCTCCTCATCGTGAATACAAATACGACCATCATGATCACTACAAGAATAAACATACGCTGCGTCGTGTGTCGTTTCATTTCTATTTACTTAGAAATTAGTTTCATGAGGTCATCAATTTTTTGAAGAATGTTTTGAAACTTGTAGATGGAATCCACATCAGAGGGCTTCACGATTTCCAATTCGATTTGGTAACTCGCCTCCTCTTCCGAGTCCATATCAGCATTGTCTCCCGATGAGATGGTCATGTCGATACTGAGGTTCTTACGTATGAACGAGTGACGAGTTTTGGTACGCTTGCGATCCATTTCGTACTCCCCCGAGGTAGGGATTTCGCGAGCGACACAGAAACGTACATCGAGAGGATCACGTTTGAAATCATCTTTGGTGACACTAATCTTTTGAATCATGATCTGTTCCCCAGTCGCCTCATCACACGTGATCCGAACATTGTTGGCGTCACTGTAATATACTTCAGACGTGCTACTTTTAGTCTCTTCCCAGCCATCAAACTTCTTTAGTCCATTGAGTACCCGTTTCCACGTATCTTTACCGACATTTGTATCAAAGAGTGATCCATTGTGTTTGCCGAAACGGATCTCAACTTCAATGTCACCTTCACCCTTATGGGCTTCAAAAATGGGGAGTACTTTATCAACGAGATCCATTTTTTCTTATCTTTTTACATTCGCGTCTTTCTCTTAAGTGTATTTTATACATAAAATATAATGAAAGGTTTTGGAAACCTTGGGAATACGTGTTATTTCAACACGGCACTTCATTGCCTTTTGCACATCCCAGTGATGTCCAATCATTTCATACGAAATCCATATGAAGGTGAATGCACATTTACCAGAGCATACTCGGAATTTATTAGAATTTATTGGACACGGGGTCAAGAAACGGTGGATGTTAAGCCACTCCTCACAGCTTTCCAAAAGGAGTTTCCTCGTTTCAGGGAAGATGAACAACATGATGTTCAAGAAGCTGTTATGTGTATCATTGATATCCTTGAGAGAGCTGAACCAGTGGTGAAACAATGGTTCTATGGCAAGAAGACACAGGAAACGATTTGGCCGGGTGGGAAGTCATCGAATGAAGAAGATTTCAGTATTCATTTGATACCCTCTGAAGGTGGGGATATGGCTGAGATGTTAGATAAGAGTACGGATTGGAACACACTCGAACACTTCGAGGACACCCAAGGTAAAGTACACAATGTCGCTACGACTCGCATGATCTTTTCAAAACTTTCACAAATTCTTATGATCTCATTCGATAGGAAAAGTCACATCAAAATAATTGAAACTATTCATATTGGGGGTGCTGAGTATAATTTGATTGCTAGTGCCGTCCATGTAGGAAATCAGAATGATGGGCACTATATGAGTTTTGTGAAGCGTAGGAATAAATGGTTTTTATTAAATGATGAAAGTGTTCAAGAACACGAACTTCCAATCGAAGCCGGTCATTACTTCATGGTCTACAATCTAAAAACTCCTTCATCTGAACATTCTCCTTGATATTCACGATCGTCCTGTAAAATGTCCGTCGATTATTGGGGTGTGTTTTATCTGTCCGCCGCTTCAATGGTCTCCACCACATGGGTTCTTCGTGAGTTATATATTTACATTCCACAATTGCCCCATCTTCAAACCAGGGTTCGTCCTCGATACGATTGAATGGAATCTCACTCTCAAAGTATAACTTACCTCTTTCTTGTATATAGAGCCTCCATGATGGAGTACCAGCTTTAAATCCGGGTGTTTCTCTCGAAGGTTCCCACTTCATGAGAAAATCTACAGTATTCTTCTCTTGTGGTTTCCATTTGAACATTGTCTCGTGGGTACCAATTCTAATCGGTTCATTTACTGGTGTAAATACAAGACCATCAATTTTCTGTTTAACGGTTGGGAGGTACGTATCCATGAATATATCAAATTCTCTCATATGGTGGAACGTTTTACACGTGAGACGGTACTTATCCGCCTTCATATAAATGACTGACTTCATGAGACTCCGAGAAGCCTCGAGGCGGTCGGTGAGAGTCTTGTTCCACACAGACTGTCCAGCGACAAGTACTGCGTCATATACCATGAGCGTTCCTTCGTACAATTCACCATCTAGGATCGTTCCGTCGTACGCATCTTTCTTCAGATTGATGGACACTTCAAACATGTTAAAGGCTCGATTTACAAATAGACATTTCTTCTTTCCTTCATACATGAGCGCAATCATCATGTGCCGCTCACCATCCGTCTTTTCACAAACCATATAGTCACCACCTTTTAGGATGGGAAAGTGTTTGCGCTCAATCGAGATGGGTTGTGGCCCGGGGAAATACTCTTTACTTCCCCACCGTGAATGGATGAAGTCTATAACATATTTGTGAAACGGGTTGGACATATTTTAGTTTATGGGGGAAACTTTAATTAGTTTTCACACCAGCCGCGTTTAGGATATTACTGACACATTCATGTGTATATGTCATCGTCAACTTAGCTGCCGTAAATGCGTATATTCGCACACTTTGTTCTTTAAATTTTTCAAACATTTTGGGGTAAATTTTCCAATTTCCAGTCTTTTTATCCTTGATACATTTGATAACGTTCTTAGTATTCATCATCCACGCTTTAGCATGTGTATAATTCACACTATACACGTCCGTGGATACTTTCTTCGAGACATCCGTGTCAAAATGAAGTCCCATCTGCGCTACGGGCTCTTCGGAACCCGCGAGGACTTTTTCTTTGAAGAGTTTCCAATCGATACCCTCTCTAACCCCGGGGAATACGAGACACCCAACTGTATCATATGGCTCGAAGCACTGATCAAGAGTTCCATCATCCACACCGATACCAAAATCCACAAAAACGAGTCGTTCGTGTGTCTTCATATACTTCTGAACACTTTCCGCTTTTTCAAATGGATCATCATTCACAAATACAATTTGATTATTAATACCTTTTTGAAGGCATCTTATGTTAAGGCGGAGAATCGCGTGAAGTGTCTTCACATGACAAGATTTGGAGCGCGTGACAATGATAGTAGCCAAATTCATATTTTCCATTCGTACCTAAACCTTAAGCCGATCATTAAGACATCCATTGAATGGTAGATTTCCTATATGACCGAGTGTGGTATTCACATCGGCGTAAATTTTTCCGTCAGCCTGTTGCCAACGACGACAAAACGCGTAATCCTCGGAAAGGTATCTACGATTCGTCGGATCAATCATACAGTCAAAACAGGCATGATATTCATCAAAATCTCGGTTTTGGTGATCATTCTTACACCAAAGGTCTGGAAACTTCTCTTCGAGTGTCTTGAATACGGATCGCTTAATCACCATGAAACCCGTGGGACCGTCGAGGATTTCGATGAATCCATCTGTGATTGGACGATGTTGCGCACCAAAATTAATCACCAGACTCGAAGACAGCATCGACATGTCCCTCTCGTCACCCTTCTTAACCGCTTCAGCGGCTTGGTCCCACATCACCACCTTCTTTGGGTAGCATGCGACGGAAATATCGTGACCAGATTTGACAAGACGCACAACTGCCGCGGGATCAAAATCGATATCGGCATCAATAAACATGAAATATTCACAGTCGGTCTTCTGCATGAAACGACCCACGGAAACATTACGGGCGCGATGGACGAGAGATTCATTTTCGGTCGTATCTAAGTACATTTGAATACCTTCTTGTATTAAAAGGAGTTGAAGTTTTATGATGCTAGACATATACTTCTCTAGGCATAGACCACCATAGCACGGAGTTGCTAGGAAAAGCTTCGTCATATATCACGACTCACCTTTAAACTCTAAGTGCTTTTTGATGATTACTTCTATCTTGTTTAATGTCGGTACAGACACTGAACACTTCTCACACATCTCAGTTTTTGTCATATTGGGACTCATCACCATATAAATTATCGCAGAAGCTACACTATTTGGCGTTTTACTCATTAAATTTACACAATCCTCTGTGGCTCCACACAATTTTATACATTTCAGTCGCTGTTCCCGGCTCACTTCAAAGGAATTCAAGAGTCTCTGCATGACATCAAACGCCTTCGTCACGTAATTCTTTTCCGTGGCACCCGCTATAGTATCTTTGAACATTTGTGTCGTACGGCTAATATCCTTCGACTGAATTCCAAACATATCCGCAATCTCTTTCGTCGTCCTAGGGTGTTGTGCGAGTCTGCACGCGTAGAGCACACAATTGGCCTTGATCCCCAAACGCACCGCCCCTCGGGTGAGCTTTCCATCATTGAATTTCCTGTAAAACATCTTCGCATCCTTGAGTACAGAGTCTGGTAAAGTGTGACACGCCTCATCAATATCCTTGTATGCGTGGAAGAGTGACCGATCTTTGTGGTTCATGGACATGTGGAAATTAATCTTTGCCATGCGTTTATTTTCATATGTAGAATGCCGTTGTGTAGAAATGACGGTTCCTTTACCCCAATTCTGGGAGAATAGATCCGGACTCGCGTTTGGGTTTCCACATCGAGATGGATCATTCACTTTACCGTCGTCTGTCACACCACTCGTCCATTCCGCCGTATCATCCACAAAATACGAATCCACGAGACCACATTCTGAACACGTGGGTAATCCTTCCCGGGTGATAAGCTTGACGCCTGAGCATTCACGACATATATTTATATTCACTGACTTTTCTTCATTTTCTTTAGGTATTAGGATGTCTAGTTGAGACCATATAGTTGCCAGCATTGTTTTGAATGATACACTCTTTTTTTAGATTTTCATAAAACGCATTAATCACTTAGGCGTCTAACCCGGGTTTCGATAAGATCTATGGTCTCCTTGAAGCTGCGAGCACCCACCGAGGAAGGTTCCCAATCCGTCCATGCCTTATCAATCGATTTGTGATCCGGGGGCGGAGAGACACTACCATCTGTATCGGAAACGACAAAGTCGGCCATCTCTGATTCAGTATCATTGTCGTATAAGTCACTATCCGTGTCTTCGATATCAATTTCCGAGTAAAATGCGAACATGTCCGTACCGATCGCCTTCATTTCGAGATCTTCGAACGTGGTTCCAGTTGGATAGTGTTCTATGATACTCTCGTATGGTGCGGGAGAGAGCTCACACTCTCGGTCTATTTCATAGACACACGCCGTCTTGTAAAAAAGTTCAGTGGGGTTGAGATATCTCAGGCCGAGGGTACGACCGGTATTCATACCGACTATCCCGTACATTTCGTCTTCTAAACCATCCTCATTGACAAAAACTTTGACGATATCATTTTCATTTATTTCTTTTGGCACGATCATGCTTAGAGTTTTCAACCAAAAAAATATAAGGGATAATATCACAGATGAAAGTTACTATTTATTCGAAGGAGGGATGTCAGTATTGCGACCACGCGAAGACTCTGTGTGAATCAGAAGGTCTCGACCACGAAAAGGTACTTGTGGACAAAGAAGAACTCAAGAAGTTATGTGGTGACAACGTAACAGCCTACCCTCAAATATCTATCGATGGACGTCACATCGGAACGTACTTTGATTTTCAAGATTACATGGAGAATGACTACGAACCAATTCTCGCCCCCACCCTAAACAGATTCACCGTCTTCCCCCTGAAGTATCCAGATCTCTGGGAACTCTATAAGAAGGCTCAAATGTCCAATTGGACTGCTGAGGAGGTGGATCTGTCTAAGGACATAGAGGACTGGAAAACACTCAATGATAACGAACAGAAGTTCATAAAGTATATCCTGGCGTTTTTTGCTGGATCCGATGGAATTGTTTTTGAAAATATTAACAATAACTTTGCTGATGAAGTGCAGATATCCGAGGCTCGTTCATTTTATGCCTACCAGTCCCATAATGAAATGGTGCACGGTGAGACCTACTCTAAACTTATCGATAAATATATCAAAGATCCTACCGAAAAGAAACAACTCTTCGAGGCTATTCAAACTGTACCGTGTATCGAACAGAAGGCCAATTGGGCCCTGAAATGGTTTGACACCAAATCCAAAACTTTTGCGGAACGTCTTTTCGCCTTCGCATGTGTCGAAGGTATCTTCTTTTCTGGAAGTTTTTGTGCCATCTATTGGCTAAAGAAAAGAGGACTCATGCCCGGTCTCTGTTTTAGTAATGAGCTCATCTCACGAGACGAAGGACTTCACCAAGAGTTTGCGGTTGAACTGTTCAAGTTGCTTCGCAACAAACCTTCGACTGAAACGATCCATACAATCATAAAAGAGGCTGTGGAAATTGAAAAGAATTTCATCTTGGATGCTCTCCCATGTAACCTCATCGGTATGAACTCCGAGAAGATGTCCGAATATATTGAGTACGTATCAGATCGTCTCCTAAAACAAATAGGACAACCCCCAATTTGGAACTCCAAAAACCCCTTCGACTTCATGGAGAATATCAGTCTCGACGGGAAGACGAACTTTTTCGAAAAGAGAGTCGGAGACTATGGAAAGATGGATGATACCACAGATGAAATCGGATTCGATGAAGAATTTTGAACATTTTACAACCAATTGAGAAGAACTGTTTGTAGAATACAAATAATTAATTGAAAAGAATACCGTTAGATTCGACAGACATTGGGGCAAGGTTACGACCACTATCAGTCAATTCAACCTGACCCTCGGCGAATCCCGGCTTCGCATCAGGAGCCTCAACCATAGGTGTTGGAGGTTCTATGACAACCTTTTCACCTTTAACGACAACTTTCTTCTCGCCACATCCACACCCCTTCTTCGCGACCCGGTCCTTGCGGAGGTTCATCATACCCCACACGACGAGAACGAACACGATAGTGTGTACGAGGAGACCCATGGTAGAGGGGCACCCCGTGGGGGTGGCTATCCTGGGACCCAGGACTCGCCTGACGAGACGGAATGTCTCGGGGTTGGCGACAATGAAAAATGTCAAACCAGAAATCAGGGAAATGATAAGCTTTTCCTCCTGCTTCTTACCGTTACAGCCACAACCACAATCTTTAAACAGACCCATATTCACTTTTGATATATGTCAAGAAAAAAACTTACTTAAAGTCGAGCGACATACTATAGATATAACCAACCAACAATGTCGCTCACTATCCAACGCTCATCTGATTTCTCTGCCAAGTCTGTGCAATTTTCAAAACTTCGTAAAAACAAAAATGGCGGCAAAGCCGTCTATCTGAATGCCGGCGACAACAAGAAAATCTACGTCCAATTCCCGTTCATGCGCTCGCCATATGGGCTGAGTGCCTTCACCGATGAAGGTACCGGACGCACGTCATACTCCCTCGATTTATCATTCGATCCTGATAATACCGAAGCGATGGAACTCCATGACAAACTCAAAGAGCTCGATGATATCATCGTGAATACGGTTGCCGCCAACTCTAAGGAGTGGCTCGGTAAGGAATTCAACGTTGCCGTTCTCAAAGAGGCCCTTTACAAGCCTATGATTCGCCCCGGCAAGGAACAGTATCCCTCTACCATCAAGCTCAAGGTTCTCACCAAGCCCGATGGGACTTTTGTCCCCGAGGCATATTCGATGCATAAGCAACCTGTCACCCTCGACACTATCGAGAAGGGACAGAAGTGTATGGCCATCATTGATCTCAATCAAATTTGGTTCATCGATAACAAGTTCGGTGTGACCATCCGCCTCCAACAGACACTCCTCGAACAGTCTGTCAAGCTTCCCTCATTCGCCTTCCAGGGAGTCGATCTCCCTACTGATGACGTTGATGACGATGTCGAAGAAGAAGAGGAAGAAGTTGATGATCAGTAATTCCCAAGTCCTACGGACTTGATTTATTTCCCTATTCGTAAGATGAAACAATCTTCTTACGAATATAATAATGAACGCTCAGGTGAAGAAACTTCTTAGAGGTAAGAAAGCATGTTCCCCTTCGACACATCTCCGTCTGAAAAATGGTAGCACGGGAGTCGAAAAAATAGGTGAAGGTCAGTACGGGAAAGTGTATCGTGGGTGTGTAGATGAGGGGTGTGAAAAGTACATCGTCTATAAAGAAGTCAGAATACCTTCACTGAGTGAAAAGACGAATAATGTACCGTTAAAAATTTTCAAAAATATCTTCGATGAAATGAATCTAAAGATGGAATTTACCATCGCGAAAAAGTTGGAAGGTTTTGGGGTTCCCAAGATGTACCTCTACAAATCGTGTGATGGTAAGGACATTCTCTACTCCGAGTACGTGAATGGTAAAGAGTTGGGTGAGTGGATGTGGAACAAACCTACACTCAGTGCGATCAAATCAGTCATGACACAGGTAATATATAACCTCTACCGTATTCAACAGAAGTATCCAGGGTTCCGTCATCACGATATCCACATTGGAAACATTTTGGTGCGTCCAGTGCCCACAAAGGATATGAAAATCAAATTGAGTAACAAGACATTCACAATTTCGAATGCAGGTTTTGAAGCTGTCATAATTGATTTTGGGTTTGCTGTATTCCCAAGAATTAAGAACCCCCTCATAAACGCCAATCAATACAAGAACATTGGTATCTCCCGGAAATCTGACAAACACTACGATTTACACGCATTCTTAAATTCCATACACGCCATGGTTCGACAACCACGGACCACGACGGAACGTATAGTGAAAACGTTTGTGCAGTCTCTTTTACCAGACAAGTATCTTGTAAATAATTCGAATGTTGTAAAGAACTATAGACTGAGAGGTAACAAGACGGTCAAAATCAACTTCGAGGATGTATTATCGAGACCATTCTTCACGGGTGAGAAGACGGTTATTTCCATCCCCAAACCTAAAAATCCAGTGGTCCCCATAGTTCCCACGAAGAAGATTCAATCTCCCGTCAATAAGAAAGCGGCCATGGCTCGCGCTGTGGCAATGATGAAAGTTACACCAAAAAAACGGAAACCTATCGTTCGTCGAAAATAATAGTGTACAATACTATAAAACAATGCTCGCGTTCCTCATTCTCGCGATTATCAACGTCACCATTCTCATGAGAATTGGACAGACCAAGAAGTCTTCTCCTACAGTGGGTGGTTGGACTGTTTACGGGACCATGGGATGTGGTTGGACTCGTAAGCAATTGGAACACATGAAAAAAGCTGGTAAGACTCACACCTTTGTCGATTGCGACAAGGAGGGGTGCGAAGGCATGGATGCCTACCCCACCCTCGTGAGCCCAGAAGGTGAGAAGACTGTTGGATACAAGGAGGTTTAAATACCACGAACAACCTGGAGACTGATAGCGAGGATGAAAGCATCCATGAGACTGTTAATTGGTTTGAGCACGGTGATGTGCTTCACCAGGGATCGGTTCCACACGAGGCGGAGGAGGAACGTGCTGATAAGAACGACGAGCACGAACGTGAGGAACTCAGTGAGTGCGTCAGACTTGGTTTGGGCCTTGGTAACTTCCTGAATCATTTATTAGATGTAAATATTTTTTTCTTGTGAGACTGTATATGAAAGGACCACCACCGAGTGGTTCCGAAAGTAAATTCACCAACAGGAGATGGGGAACGACGACTGGTATTGGTAACAATAACTGTTATGCATATGCTGTAGGTGACTATGAGGCATATAGGTGGCAAAAATCAATCCCCGGGGATCGGTCGGGACTTTCTAACGGGAGTCACAACTATACACATTGTACGGGTCTTCCCAATCGCGTCGTCTCCGATAATCCCAAAAAGGTCTATAGAGCCAAAGCGGATGAAAAGTGTAAAAAGGGGTACTATAAAGTCATGATGTTTGTCTCGCCTGGGAGACCTACAAACTATATTCGCCAAGGTGATTTCCATTTTTACAAACAACATAGCGTGATCGAGTATAAGATCAAACAAGGTGACACTATCGTCGCCGTGGCAAAATTTTTTAATGTTCCCGAGTCACGGATCAAAAGAGCTGGTACATTCAAACTCGGTAAGCGTATCGTATTTAGGGCGAACGTATTCAGTCACAAGCGTGGGTGGGCGACTGGGCCACTTCTGACTGATGCGAAGGGTAAGGCAATCATTGATCCTCGTAAAGCTTCCAGGGACTATCCAGGTCTAAACTACGAGAAGTATTGTAGTTCATTCTGTGTCAAGAACACTGGGATCAAAGTCGGTAAGACTCATCCCAAGGTCCGCAAGAATACTCTCTAGATCGGGCTGACTTTCAACATCGAAGTTGATATCGAATAGATCCATCACGTTAAAAATAGATTCCTCATTCAAGGACACAGAGTTCGCAGCTGCTGTGTAATTGTTCTGAATCGTCACAACAATCTTAAATTGCGAAGTATCGATTATTTTTCTACATGTGGGGCACGTGTGCTTACCTTTGTGTTTCCATTCCTGTAGACAGTGGGAATGAAACATATGCCCACACCTGGTCGGAGGATTTGTCCTCGTCGACCTGACTTCATTGAGACATATGGCACATGTCGACATTCTATAGGAAGGTTTTAAAGTTTTTTTCGTGATTTCTCTCAGTTAATAGATATCGGGCATCTTGAGGAGAGGAACATTGCAGTTGTTGCAGTTCGCCTTACCTTGCTGCTCCTGTATCTTGGACACGACTTGGGGTCCCTGTTTTTGGAGAAGCTGGCGGTACGAATAGTTATCCTCGAAGGAAATGTTGTTCTGTTTCATCACGTAATTGTTTAAGAGCTGTGCTGAAGAGTTGATGGTGAAGCACCGACCGTCGGCCATACCAAGTCGCTGAGACATTTTGTTAATATTACATCAGAAATTAATTCGTCTATTGGTAATCGTTTTCATCCACGATTCAACCCCTCTCTCTCGGAGCCTTGTGATAAAAGGTTCGCACTTGTACCCCAAATAAATGTCAAATACATCCGTCTCCTCCGTTGGGGAAACTCTGATTTGAGGATTCTCATTAATGTGCTGGTTGATGATATTGTAGCCAAATGCAATCTCCTTGAGTGTCTCAGCTCCCGTGATAATGATCTTCCCAGTACTGAAAATACTACACGTGATCTCTTTCATCTCGTGTGCTGGTTTGAATTTGATCTTGACTGCGGAGTATCTGTCTGGTTCAAACGAAACCTTGAAAATATCAGAGTACTCCTCAAACCAGTTAGAAACTTGCATGAGATTTACATTGTAATTGAGACTGAAATTAGAATTGATCATGACAACCCTGAAAGAGTCTGTGGGAAGTTTGATATCGAGTTCCAAAAAATTCTTAAAAATCTGAACAAGCTGTGTGATGATTCGCTTACAGTCAAAGAGATCGCAACACCCGGCAACTTGAATGCTTCCATTGGGAAACACTTTCACCGATTTGGTACTGTATGTGTCATGGTACGTGAGTGTCACCTGATTGTAGAATGTTGTGGGTTTCAGTTTCCATTCGAATCCATCTGTATTTGTACCCTCTCTACGCATTTTATACGACCCGACACGTTCAAACGCTTCCCGAAGTCTTTTAATATCAATCTGTTGGATAAAGCTGGACACCATAGTGATCGTTGTAATTTTTATCCATGAAGGTCTCGTTTCATCCGGTAAGGCTTTTCGTATGTCATCAAGTGTTAAGAGATACGAAAAACTGTTATTGGCAACAGATGAATACATTTTTGGACATACTTTTTACATTATGGGTGGCACACTTAGGTGTTTAAAGACAATAGCAACCTTTAATACAAACATGACATCATTTATAAAATCAGTTAAATATGTTCATGATGTAGAGTCTGATTTGTCGTATGTCGAAATAGTATACGATCAATATAAAAGGGGGGAGGGGTATGAAACATTTACAGACTACATGAACACCGAACCACTGGCAGACTGGGTAACACTGGAGTCCAAGAAACAGTCAATTCCATACGAAAAGTTTCTCGATACGATGGTGAAGAAAACTGTCGAAGTTCGTCAGCGCCTTATTGAACTCGCACTCGATACCATTTTATCATACGAACGATCCGAGAAGACGTACATGCGGATCGCACATGCCGTGAAAATCATAGACCCAACATTCCAACCACCCCGTGTTAATATGGGGAGTGCTTGGCAGATGGAATTCATTAAAAATTTATGCAAAGAGTACTTACCTGATGCTGTACAGGAATGTACAAACAAGTCTAGACTTGAATATATGTTCAACGTCTTGCGTATAATAGACCTAGAATAATCGCGACGATGAGTGCCAGTATCCACGCGTATGGAATAGTCACACGCTTGTTTGAAATACCCACGACTACTGGTTTAAATTGTCGAGTGAATCCATAGTCAATGTTACGTTGGGGGCGCACCTTCTTCTTAATGAGACAGGGCCTGGTTTCATCAGCACAGAGACCCGTGCTACAGAATACACTCTTTTTCGTGGGTGGCAGCCCAGTAGTCTCCTTAACCTCCACAAAATCCTCAAAATTACCCGTCTGTCGCACACCTCCTGGAAGGGAGAAGTCGCGCGTGACAAATGGGTTTACCTTGTTAATAGAATCGTCGTCGTTGAGCATAAATGTACTCATCGCTGTTACTACTAATTTAGATTATATTTTTTGTCCTTCATTTTGAACCGATGTTCAACCCACATTTTATCCAGATCAATATTCAACATGTGTGCGAGTTGGAAAAGATAACTGAATACATCACCCATTTCCATCATCACATCAGTACCCCGCTCCTTCTTGAGGTTGGTCTTCTTGAATGTTTTCTTGTACTGCCTGATCGCGGATGCCAACTCCCCAAATTCTTCCGTGAGTAAGAGCCATACGGTATCTACCTCGGCTCGATCCCACCCCTTCATTCTACACACTTTCTCGGTTTCATCTTTGTAATAGTTTAGACTCATGACTTATTATTCTTTGGGTTCCTATCTTTAATTGATACCAATTTTGTTGTTGAAGTCAATCTTCTTGCCAACGGTACTGGTATTAACTGGCTGATCCAGGGGGACGCTTATACTGTCTATGTCACGGTTATAGGCGATATATTGCGATACACCGGTTTGGATTTGTGACAGGGCGGTGGATATGACCCGCACATTTATCGCCTTGACCTGTTCATTCACTTGGCTGTAGTGATCGCCCGAGTTGTTGATGAACACCATTCGCATGATACCATACAAATCATCCCCATTTTGATAATCAATGGCAATGCCCGTCTTATCCTTGAATGCCTGTCGAATACCGCGCTGGAGAAGATTTTTATTGAAATCCGAAAAGAAAAGTGTATTCAGTGGGGTCCTACACTCCTGGATACTATCAAGGTGGAGGTTATCGCACATTTAATATACTCGCCGAAAAAAATTATATGTAAATAGTAAATGGTGAACTTCGCTGACTTTAATGAAGTCTATGCCAGCAAGCCCCCGACTTTCGAAGAAATTCCGTGCAAAGCCCCAGCCTGCTTCGTTGGCTCTTACCCTCCCGTGGCCAAGGCTGGTGAGATGGGCCCATTCTTCGTGAACACCTATCTCCTCCAACCTAACCGAAAGTTTGAAACTTTTGGAACCGTCGCGGTTCGAAGTGGTGACCTCGAATGTAAGAAGTAAGTTAAAAATAAAAGTGGAACTTTAGATATATGAGGGTCATTAAACGCTCAGGTCGTATTGAGGATATGAAATTTGACAATGTCACCAATAGGATCAAGAATTTAACGTATGGACTCTCTGAAAAATGCGACTCTTCAAAGGTTGCGCAGCAGGTATTTTCTTCAATGTATGATAACATTACCGCACAGGAGATCGATACCCTCTCCGCTGAAATTTGTGTTGGTATGATCACTTCCGAGCCAGATTATGAGGTTCTCGCCACCCGTATTATCGCGAGTAACATCCATAAAGTGTGCCCCAATAATTTCCATCTCGCCATGAAGAAGCTTCAGAAAGCTGGTGTCGTCACAGATGAAGTTGTCGAAGTTGCCCAGCAAGTGAAGGATGATATCAAGAGTGACCGAGACTTCGATTTTGGATACTTCGGTATCAAGACTCTCGAGAAAGGGTATCTTCAGC
>Ga0208414_1001776_pt1 | contig 15523 bp, 16 predicted proteins | sample AntAceMetag02UKE_FD_184770 | JGI IMG/M metagenome (GOLD analysis project Ga0208414, IMG submission 184770) | Saline lake microbial communities from Ace Lake, Antarctica - Antarctic Ace Lake Metagenome 02UKE (SPAdes) (version 2) | ecosystem: Environmental > Aquatic > Non-marine Saline and... | reverse complement strand
TCAATCAGTTACCTGAAAAGTTGTTGGAAAAGCTCTGCGATATCGATTTCGAACAGCGTATGGCCTTCATAGCAACACGTACTAGCACGGGAGAAGAAATTGGCGTGAGCCGCTATGGGGAAAGCGCAGAGGGTGATGGCTACGAATTGGCTGTGGCGGTTGCTGATGAATGGCAGCACAAAGGGCTCGGCACAATACTGATGAACCACCTTATCGATTTCGCAAAGCAACATCATGTTAAACGGCTTTACGCTATTGTCCTTGGCGAGAACACTTCCATGAGACGACTGGCAGAAAATTTGGGCATGCAAGTGAAGCGTGACCCCGATAATCTACGACAAGTTATCTATTCGTTAGATCTTGCTTAGTGATGCTATGAGCATTAAATACTCCCATAGACTGAGTTGGGAAAACACATCGTGAGATCGAAACCATGCATATCCTCGTCATCAATTCTGGTAGTTCATCCATCAAGTTTTGTCTTTACGATATGAATCGCGAGACCGCGATATTGTCAGGCAAGCTTGAAAGTATTGGCGAAGCTATTAGTAGCGGATACTACAGAGTCAATACCACTGACGGATACGAAAGAGAATACACGGAAAATAAACCCATCGTAGATCATGAAAAGGGACTGAAAGATATTTTTTCCTTTCTCCAAAAGAAACTAACCATCGAAGCTAACACGCCGTCCTCACCAGCCGTAAATTCAATATCCATACTAGATGCGGTCAGTCATCGTGTCGTTCACGGCGGCGAAAAATACCGCGACCCAACAATAATCGACGATAATGTCATTGACGGTATACGCGCCTTGATACCATTGGCCCCCCTACACAATGCGGCCAATTTGCTTGGTATCGAAATCACTCGCAAGCACTACCCGCAGGTGCCTCAAGTCGCCGTGTTCGATACAGCTTTCTTCCGTGATCTACCCGCTCGCGCGTATCGCTACGCAATACCGGATGACATATATCAACAACAGCAACCACGCCGTTACGGTTTTCACGGCACATCACATCACTATGTCGCTCATCTGGCGGCTGATTATCTGCAGCAACCATTCGCGTCACTGAGAATGATCACTTTGCACCTCGGTAATGGCGCTAGCGCTGCCGCCATCCAAGATGGCATCTGCATTGATACCTCCATGGGCATGACCCCAATGGATGGTCTGATTATGGGCACTCGCTGCGGTGACCTTGACCCCTCTGTACTATTCTATCTCGCTAGAAAACTCAACCTGAGTCTCGATGAAATCGAAACGTTGCTGAATGAGGACAGCGGCATGAAAGGTTTGTGCGGCACCCAGGATATGCGAGAGGTCCATCAGTTGGCCAGCGACGGAGACAGTCGCGCACAGCTTGCCATTGATATGTATTGCTATCGGGTCTGTCAATATATTGGATCTTACTACACCACTCTTGGTGGCTTAGACGCGCTCGTATTTACAGCCGGTATCGGTGAAAACGATGCTCTGATTCGCGAGTCAATCTGTACTCAATTGGCAGTGTTAGGGGTCTCTCTCAACCACGATAAAAATAACACTGACGCCCTTCAAGCGGTCAACATTAGTGACCACGACAGCAAAGTCAAAGTGCTTGTTTTTGCAACCAATGAAGAACTCGAAATCGCCCGCCAGACAGTCTTAGCACTCACGAAAATCTAACCAAATTTTTCAAGGTCAACAAACAAGACCAAGGAGCCAGTGCACTTCATTACACAATTTCAAAACTTCCAGATTTAGGCGCTGAATATGGCTTACTTTAATAAACACTACCATACGCCGGGCACACCACCGGGTACTCTCATCGAACGAAAGCTGCCAGAAGCAGGCGAAATAAACATTAGCCTTATCGACTATTCAAATACTGATTTTTTGGAATTACAGCTGGCAACTGCAGAGGATTGCCAACCTTTCATAAAGCGGCCAACGATTACCTGGATTCACGTTCAAGGGCAACCCACCCTCGACACCTTGCAGGAGTTAGCGCGAGTTTTTGAGCTCCATCCATTAGCTCTGGAAGATATACTCAACAGCGGTCAACGGCCGAAAGTCGAAGCCTATGATGGCCAGCTATTTGCGATCACCTGCCTACCGGTGATGTTTGAGGACGAGATAAACAGCGAACAGGTGAGTCTATTTCTTGGTAGTGACTACCTCGTTAGCTTCCATCATGGAAACTTAGATCCCTTTGAACTCATCCGAAAACGGCTACGAAACCAAAGGGGAAAAATCCGGTCTCAAAAAGCGGATTATCTACTCTATTGTTTACTGGATATCATCATTGATGAAGGTTTCCCGATACTAGAAGCTTTCGGCGAAGAAGTCGAAACTCTAGAAGAAGAGCTACTGAACAAACCTAACCAAGCAACTTTGAGAAAACTCCATACTATTAAACGCAAACTGCTGTTGCTGCGAAGACTACTATGGCCTCAACGAGAACTTGTGAACAAGCTCATTCGCGATGAAAGCGAGTTTCTGAATGACGAAACGACAATCTATCTGCGAGATTGTTATGACCACACCGTACAAATAATAGACCTACTGGAAACCTACCGTGACATGACCGCAAGCATGCTTGACGTGTACCTGTCGAGTATCAGCTTCCGGCTAAACGAAGTGATGCGGGTTTTGACCGTTATTTCCACTATATTTATCCCACTGACCTTTATCGTTGGCGTCTACGGGATGAATTTTAGCATTAATGCCAATAGCCCTTGGGCGATGCCTGAACTACACGGCTACTACTCTTACCCCCTACTTTGGTTATTCATGCTGACGATCAGCATTAGTATGATCATTTTCTTCAAACTTAAAGGATGGTTTTAGCGCCCTATCCCTTACTTTACTCCTCTAACTATTTTAATTTTTGAATGCTGGTACTGGCAACGGCTAATCCATTTTTACCCGGTAATAAACGCTGGCATGGTCAATCGAGTTAGTCGTCAGGCAATAGCACAATACCGGAGGAAGCCATGCCAACCATTTTAATAAGTATTACCAGCCTGTTACTGGGCATAGGAATTTTGTTAGTCGGGCATGGCCTGGCAGGCACACTGCTGACATTGCGAGCAGCAGTTGAAGGTTATTCGGCCTCGCTGATCGGTTTAATAATGGCTGCTTACTTTGCTGGTTATATCGCGGGTACCGTCTACTGCCCAGGCCTGATTAATCGTATAGGCCACATCCGCACGTTTACGGTTGCCGCCGCCCTTGCCGGTAGTCTGGTGATTATCCACGGTTTAATCATCGATCCCTGGATTTGGCTGGTTGCACGCTTCATTTATGGCATCTGCGTGGTGGCTATCTATCTGGTTATCGAAAGCTGGCTGAACGTCCGCGCGAATAATACTTTACGGGGTAGAGTTTTCGCCGTTTACATGCTGGTTGACCTCGTCGCTATGGCAGCAGGCCAACAGCTGTTGTTGGTCGGTACAGTACAGCAGTTAGAACTATTTGCCATCGCAGCCGCACTGTTCAGTCTTGGCCTGTTGCCCATTGCGCTGACCCGTATTCCAGAACCAGAAAGAGTGGCAACGGGGTCAGTCAATCTCAAGCAGCTTTACCACACAAGTCCAATCGGTCTGTTTGGCTGTCTTGCAGCTGGCCTAATCGGTGGTGCCTTTTGGACACTCGGACCGCTATTCGCGCATCAGACTGGGCTAACAGCTACTGGAGTGGCAGCTTTTATGAGTATGACCATACTCGGCGGCGCGATATTACAATGGCCAGTCGGCCTATGGTCCGATCGGATAGACCGGCGTAAGGTGCTGGCAGCTGCAAGTTTCGGCGCTGCTGGCGTTGCATTGATATCGGCGTTTGTGTCGAGTATGCCGATGTGGGCGATGCTAACCGTGATGTTTATCTATGGAGGCCTATACTTCGTTATTTATCCACTCAGTATTGCCTACAGCAATGACCGCTCAGACCCCGGCCAATTTATCACGCTGAGCAGCAGTCTGCTGCTAACTTATGGTATTGGGGCCACACTCGGTCCACTGTTAGGAGGGATATTGATGCAGTTTTCTGGCCCCCGTAGTCTTCCGGTATTTTACTCAGTATGTTTGTTGGCTCTGGGCTTGTTTACACTGAACCAAATCAAAAATACAAAGCCAGTGGCCCCAGAGAACACGAATGTTTTCGTTCCGCTGGTGCGAACTTCCCCAATCGCGTTGCAGGTTGAAAGTGACGAAGTTGAGCCAGCGTCCGTGACCGAGCTCGACACTTTAGGCGATCTATAAAATGTCAAAACTCATTATATTCCTAGCACTGGTTCTATATTCACTGACATCCGAGGCATTGGTCATTCTTCAGTATCACCATATCGACCGCTCAACCCCCGCGAGTACAAGCACGTCGCCAGAAATTTTTTATAAGCACCTTAAATTGATCGAAGCATTAAATTATCAAGTGCTCAGCCTGGAACAAGTGCTGCAATACCTAAAATCACAAAAAATGTTACCTGATAAGGCCGTTTTGATCACCTTTGACGACGGTTACAGCTCTATTTTTACCCATGCCTATCCAGCGCTAAAAGCAAAAGACTGGCCCTTTGTTATCTTTATCAATACACAACCCATCGATCAGCAATTTGCAGATTTTATGACGTGGCGGCAGCTGCGTATCATGTCGCGCAACGGAGCCAGCATCGCCAATCACAGTGTGAGCCACCCCCATATGCTTCGCTATCAGCCGGGCGAAGACACTGCATCATGGGAGGTGCGACTGTTTAAAGAAGTCAGCGAAGCAGAGAGACGAATAAAAGAAGAAACAGGTCACCATTACAAGGTCTTCAGCTACCCGTTTGGCGAATATAATCGCGCGATCCAAGACCTTCTTGAAAAGACTGGCTATATTGCCATGGGCCAGCATTCGGGCGCCGTTACTGCTGGACAGACAAGCGACATACCCCGCTTTCCTATGGGTGGACGTTACGGTGAAACAGATAGCTTTCTCACCAAACTAACAAGCAAGCCGTTGCCTGCTTATGAACTGACTATCCGCTCGGAAACAGGCATCCCTTTGATCGACGGGGTACTACCATTAACTGTCAAAAATCTTGTTTTGGATTTTACCCTCACCAATGCTGAGTTAGCGGCATCAATGAAGTGCTTTGTCAGCCAACAGGGAGAGAGCACAAAAGTTGTCGAGTCTGCACTAGAAGTAAGTTTCGAGACAAATCACCCACTACCCGCTGGACGATCTCGTTTTAACTGCACGGCACCTGCCGATGAAGAGAATCGATTTTACTGGTTGTCTGTTCCGTTCGTTGTGAAAAACCCTGATGGCACATGGGCCGAAGAATGAGTTGCTCACAACCTCACAGTAAATCATCTAATACGTGCTAGCGCCGTTACTCACCGCAAAGTTCTACTCGCCGGCCAACATAAACTAGTGCGGTGCCGCTCCGACGACAGTTGGAGAAAAGTCTAGCCTCAAAGTTGTGCGTAAGCGAATCAACCCAGCGCCTATTTTTTTGAATAAGGAACGATTGATCATGAGTAGTAAAGTAGCAATAACAGCACCGACGGAAACCCGGTGTAGGTCACAACAAAGGCGACGACCATGCCAAGGCACATCATCCAACCAAAATATTCGACGGGTAATATTTTTGAGGCCAGCATCGAACCAAATGCTAGAATCGTGGTTAGCGCGGTATAGAAACAGCGCGCAAGTTATGATTCCTTGGTTTGCAGTACAAGATCGTACTGACAACTATCGGCATCTTCCTCCAACAGTTCTCGGTAGCGCACGATCAGATGGATCGAGAACGAAATACCAAGAATCGCCAGCAGAGAAATAAAGTTAGATGAAACTACTGTAACGGGTTTTTGCACGAAAGCCAGCACAACGGTCAACGAATGCCCGCCTGGCTTGGCGGTATGATTTATCGACATCGCTGCTATCGGTTTGTCCTTCAGAGACTCCATCGATCTGCTTTTGCAGGGCAATCAGTCGTTTGTCCTGCTCCAGATCTATGCGCAGCACTGACGAACTGCCATCTTAAGCCCGGGATCGCCCTGCACCACCAGCGTGTCCGACGACGCATCGAATGCGAAGCCATCCGTCTGCCATGCTGAGCATAGAACGACAAGACCGACAATCTCAACCAGCTGATAGGGTACTGAAGCTGAGTCTTATAGAAGGTGCGGAGTAGACGGAAAACGGAGCTAAATCGTTAGCCAAAATCCGTGTTTTGTTCCATTATCGTCATGATGATTTTTCGCCCACGCGATGTCAGGTGGATGGATTTCTGACGCAGGTTCATCATGTCGAATCGAAGTTCGATTAAGCCGGGCCCGAGTTTCTTGGTAGAAGTCAGCGTCGACATATCTGCCAGGTTCCGAGATAAAGCAGTGACCGATGTCACATCGAGCAACTTCAGCAGATTTCGCTGGTTGGTGCCCTCATTTAGGTAAACATTGAGTAGGATGTGCAACCGCAGCGCGGTGACATCAGGCCCCAAGGCTTTTCTCGCGCTGACAAGAAACCGGTCAAATGATCGCACTGAGGCCTGTAGATCCGACGTTTGCATGGCTGTTCCCGGTAAAGTGACAGTACTTATAGCCTTATATTTGCGGTATCGCAACTATCTTGTTACCGTATTTACATATTCTCGTTGTGGAGGAACCATGACTCAGCCAGTGCTTAAAACACAAACCACTAAATTACATACCGAAAATGGACTGCTAGACGGCGAAAAGTCCCATGCGGCAGCATCCGTCAAAACAGTGCTAGCGGACACTTTTAATCTGCTGATCGCCACCCAGGGGCTCCACTGGAACGTTCAGGGGCCCATGTTCTACAGCATCCATCAGCTGACCGAGGTGCAGTACCGCGACATGTTTGAGGCAGTTGACAAATTGGCCGAACGAATCCGTTCGCTAGGATTTTTAGCGCCTCATTCTGCCGAGGAACTTGGCCGCGGTTCGGTGCTCTCCAGCCCGAAGGAAGGCGATGAACTTAACGTACAAATTGAACGCCTGATTGAAGGCAATGAGTTTATCGCCAAGGCCCTGCGACATGCATTGCCAGAAATTGATGCCATGTCGGATGTCAAAACCTCTGATCTGTTCGCCAAACGGCTCGGCGTTCATGAAGAAAATGCCTGGATGCTGAGGGCAATCATCAGCTAATTGCTCCTACCTCAATCTCATAACACGACTCAACAGGAGACAATCGTGAAGATCCTAGCTTTTATTAATCTTAATGAATGGAACAGTTTACAAAATCATCCTGCAACAGAGCTGCCGCTGGCACGTCGGGTACTTGATGTCGCCAGATCACTCAATGCAGATGTGCACTTCTCTCATCGGGTGCACGACACCGCATTCATAACGGGAAGTCCGGACGACCGTGAGCTTATTCAGCTTCGTGAGCAAGTCCAGTCCATCGAGCAGAAATGGCTTGATGGCCTTGTGGATTCGGCTAGCGATTTAAACGTCACGGCCAAGACCAGTTTCGCAAATGTCAATGCTGATGCGTTAGTCGACGAGATTAAGGAATACCACCCTGACCTGGTGTTCAAAATCGCCCGCGACCACAACTTCGTTTTGGGTCTATTCTCGAACCTTGATTGGGAACTGATTCGTCAGTCCCCTGTACCGATCTGGTTTGTTAAACAGGAGATGCGAGACATCAAGCGGGTCGTGGCGGCAGTTGATTTCGTTGATGAAGAGGTTGATGAAGCGGACGGCACGAAGGGTTCATCAAAAAACTCGCTCGATCATGAGATTCTTGGCAAGGCAACGGAGATATGCAAAGCCATGAATGCTCAACTGACGGTGGTCCATGCATTTCCAGCTGCTGAGCCGCAGGTCCCGGCCATGGGTTTTACTGGGGCAAGCGCAGGGCTCGCTTGGTCCCCTGAAACGACGCAGATGCTACTGGCATCGCAACAGAAACAGGATCAAGCGACAAAAAAACTTCACCAAAAAGCGATCCGCAAACTGTGTGAAGGATTCAACCTAAAGCAGGAAGACATCGTGCTAAGGAAGGGACATCCAAATGATGTTATTACAGCCGTTTGCCAGGACCAGGACGCGGGGCTTATCGTGATGGGCGCAACTAATGTTGGTCGTTGGGAACGAATGGTTTCGCCCGTGCACGCAGAACCCGCGCTAGCGGACGCCGATGCAGACGTATTGTTTATTCCGGAAACCCGCGCTTAGTAGCACAAGGCTTCTAAATTGCTGCGAGCACACATGTCAAACCTGACAACTGGCTTAATGAACTCGCACGCCATTTTCACCAATTTCAAACAAAGGCAAAACTCTATGAATGATGAAACAACACACTCTAAGGGCACATGCCCAGTAATGCACGGCGGCAGAACTTCTGTGGGATCACCCGGTATGGACTGGTGGCCCGACGCACTGAATCTGGACATCCTCCATCAGCACGATACGAAAACCAACCCATTGGGCGCCGATTTCGATTACGCCGAAGCCTTTCAGAAACTAGATTTCGCATCGCTAAAACAAGATATACATGCCCTGATGACCGATAGTCAGGATTGGTGGCCAGCAGATTGGGGCCACTATGGCGGCCTGATGATTCGGATGGCCTGGCACTCGGCGGGCACGTATCGGATTGCCGATGGTCGTGGTGGCGGCGGAACCGGTAACCAGCGCTTTGCGCCAATTAACAGCTGGCCGGACAATGTCAGCCTCGATAAAGCTCGCCGCCTGCTGTGGCCGATCAAAAAGAAATATGGGAGCAAACTGTCCTGGGCTGACCTGATCATCCTGGCTGGCACCATGGCGTACGAATCCATGGGATTAAAAGTCTATGGGTTCGCCGCCGGCCGTGCAGATATCTGGCAACCGGAAATAGACACTTCCTGGGGTTCAGAAAGCGAGTGGCTTGACAAAGAAGCAGAGCGCCAGACCACCGACACGTCCGAAACTCTCGATAACCCGCTGGCCGCTTCGCAAATGGGGCTTATCTACGTCAACCCGGAAGGTGTTGATGGTAAACCCGACCCGCTAAATACAGCCAAAGACATCCGCTTGACGTTTGCCCGCATGGCCATGAACGACGAGGAAACCGTTGCCCTCACTGCCGGTGGACACACTGTCGGTAAATGTCATGGTAATGGTGATGCTTCCATACTTGGACCCAGGCCCGAAAGCGCTGACGTCACCGAGCAGGGGCTTGGTTGGCATAATCCACAAAGTAAGGGCGTTGGTCGCGATACTGTCAGCAGCGGCATTGAAGGCGCATGGACCACGCATCCCACCCAGTGGGATAACGGCTACTTTCAGATGTTGTTCACTTACGACTGGGAATTGAACAAGAGCCCGGCTGGCGCGTGGCAGTGGGAACCCATCGATATGAAGGAAGAAGACAAGCCTACTGATGTTGAAGACCCATCCATCAAATGCACGCCCATTATGACCGATGCGGATATGGCCATGGTTAAGGACCCTATCTACAGGGAAATCTCCGAGCGTTTCTACAAAGACCCCGCCCACTTCTCAGAAGTATTCGCACGTGCGTGGTTCAAGTTGACCCATCGGGACCTCGGTCCCAAGAGCCGGTATCTAGGCCCGGATGTACCTGCAGAAGATCTCATTTGGCAGGACCCTGTTCCCGCCGTTGACTACAGCTTGAGTGATGCAGAGATTGCAGACCTCAAAGCCACGTTGCTCGACAGTGGTTTGACCGTATCAGAATTAGTCACTACCGCCTGGGACAGTGCCCGCACCTTTCGTAGATCAGATTATCGCGGCGGCGCCAATGGCGCTCGAATTAGACTGACGCCCCAGAAAGCCTGGGAAGGTAACGAGCCCGCCAGACTGGCAAAAGTGTTAGGTGTTATTGAAAGTATTCAGGCTGGTTTTAACATAAAGGGCAGCACAACAGTCAGTGTGGCTGACCTGATTGTTCTAGGTGGTACCGCCGCTGTTGAAAAAGCCGCACGCGATGCTGGTGTTGATATTACCGTGCCATTTTCCTCTGGCCGTGGGGATGCAACAGATGAAATGACCGATGCTGATTCCTTTGCGGTGCTTGAGCCTGTCCACGACGGCTATCGCAACTGGCTTAAAAAAGATTATGTGGTGTCAGCGGAAGAGTTACTGCTGGATCGCACCCAGCTGATGGGTTTGACTGCCTGTGAAATGACGGTGCTGATCGGCGGTATGCGGGTGCTAGGTACCAATCACGGCGACGCCAAACACGGTGTACTAACTGATCGTGAGGGCGTTCTTAGCAACGATTTCTTCGTCAATTTGACAGACATGAATTACCGCTGGCAAGCGGCAGGTAACAACCTCTATGAAATCTGTGATCGGAACACCAGTGCCGTTAAGTGGACAGCGACTAAAGTCGATTTGGTGTTCGGTTCCAATTCCATTCTTCGCGCCTATGCTGAAGTCTACGCGCAGGATGATGCCCAGGAGAAATTTGTTAAAGACTTTGTTAAAGCATGGAATAAAGTGATGAACGCAGATCGTTTCGATATTCCCAGCACATCCAAAGACCACTAAAGGTTTTGCAGTGAGTGCGGTGCTGGCAAATTAACTTGCCAGTACCCATCGCGCCTGGCATACCGATAGACGGACAGACCGATAAGTGAATTAGTTTTGACGAAGGAGCAACCGATGACGTTAGAAAAACATGACCTGCACCATGAGTTTCCAGAATATAAAGAGGAAATTCACCAACTAAAAATGAACGACGCGCATTTTGCCCGTTTTTTCGATGAGTATCATGAGACCGATCATGACGTTCACCGCATAGAGCAAAGCGCTGAATACACCAGCGATGAAGTCCTGGAGCAGAAGAAAATTGCAAGGCTGCAGCTAAAGGACAAATTGCTATTGATGTTGAAAAAAGAAAGTGTTTCATCTGCTGGAGAATAGTGGGGCTCAGCCAACCTATCCATATTCTGAAGGAGCGCTATGTAGCAGACGGCACAATTCCCAAGGCCCGCCAACCCTCGGCCTTGATCTATCACCGCTGCTGAATATTCAGACTGATCTTTTGCACTGGTCTGCGAGATAATAAGTTGGCAACCAGGCAGTAATAACGTCGCCACGGCGATGGATGCCAGTGTGACTATAAGCGATTTCCTCATCACATGACCTCCTCGCGTCTACAACATTTGTTGGCTTAACCATTGTTGGCCGAACCATTGTTGGCCGAACCATTATCGCTGAAGCGCTTAATCCGCCATACCTACCAACAACGACGATAAGTCGTCCGCAAGAATTTCCTCTTTTCCTCTAGCAGTCGTTGGATCGTGGGATCCTTGTGCGTCACATAGCCAATCATTTCGCGATGACTTTCGACAGCAATGCGTTTAGCGAGACTATCGGCAGGTTGGATTCCTCATTGGCATGCTCAAGGAATTCGGCAGCAACGAGCGCTGCATGAATACCGCTAGCCATGAAGTAATGACGCTTGTAACGAAGCACGCAGACGCGTTCAGTGGCGAGCGATACTTTAATGCGTGCTAAAATATCAATCAAACAAACTGCTACTCGAATTCTTTTTACCTCTTAGGCAGATATTTATAACCATTTATCATTGAGGAAACCAGCGCCGTTTTTTCTCGACGTTCACTAACAATCACACCGATGATATGCAATGGAATCAAGAATAGCAGCGTATAAAAGACATAAACGTGTGCAGTGATAAAAGGTTTTCGAATTTCGCGCATTGCTTGGTAGGCTTGTTCATCAACATTTTCTTTGGAATAAGGCTTGATGAGATCGAGCTTACTGCTATCAACCGCAACACTTTTAGCAAAGTATTGGCCTAACGGCGGATAGTAAATGTCAGTACCAGCTATGACCAAACCGCTAACCATTTGAACGCACATTGATAACAATAATGCGCCTACCATTAGCTTACCTAGTGGGTTGTGTCCTTTGTATTTTTTATCGGGTTCCTGCTTAAAGTCGACTAACTCTTTCGTAAAACCCTTCGTAAAAGGCAAGGTTTTACGAAAGTGCTCGTAACCTTTACCGAAAAAACCCATCGCAACTCTTAAAAGTAAATTGGTCGCAAACACATAACCAGTGATGACATGAATGGTCTTAAGTAATATTTTACCATCTACGCTTACCCCTAAAGTCTTCGCATTGAAAATGATCAAACCTAGCCCCAACAACATCGTAATTGCTAAGACATTAATCCAGTGAAAGAGCCTTAAATATTTGCTCCATACATAGACTTGTTGGAATTGGTCGCTCATGTTCACCTCGTTGTCTTCAGGAAGTACGATAACTTGTTGCCGTAAGCGGTAAGGCCGTTCACTTTACTGTCCCAATAACTTTCACAGCAGTGAAGTGCCGCCTTGATTTCTGCAGTCACTAATGCCGTTCATTGATGTGCTTAGTGGTCATTGCGGCCATACGCTTGCTTGATCGGCCAGGGTAGGCACCACCAGTGAGGCGGCCAGCAGCGCTATTGGCAGTTTTTTCTTTAGCAGTTTTTTCCTAAACAGGGGGGGCGGGTAAACTCCTCTTTGTATTCCAGCGACTAAACTAAATAGAAACCGAGGACACACCGGTCAGTCTTCTGCGGATTCCGTTCCGGACAAGGGCAGACCGGATGGCTTCTCGCGATGGTCGTGCAGCCGCCCGAGCCTGCTGTCCAGCAGATGCGCCAGCTTCTGTGCGGCCCCGTGCACCGCCTGCTCCAGCGTTGCCGCGTGGTCTGTCACAGCCACCGGCTGCCGGCCTTCGAGACGAGCCTCTAACATGCAGCGCTGGTCTTGCTGCCCGTTATTGCCGCCATTTTCGTCGCTCAGATGAACTTCCACCCGGGTAACCTGATCGCCGAAGTGTTCCAACGCGTGCTGAACGATGGCACTCACTTTCGTGGCCAGCGTCTCCGCGCCATCGATATGGTCGTCGGTATTGAGTTGGATCTTCATGGGGCTCTCCTAAGGGGTTCGAGACCGCGGTACTGCCCAGTGATATCGGCAAACGATACGCTCGTAGCGCAACGGCAACCAGCCACGCAGTCCTAGACTGTCCCGCAGCTTGTGCCACTTGGGTGTCATTGTCTGTACGATAGCGCACCCACGCTCGACCGCCGGAACAACGCGACGAGCACCAACGAGCCAAAACCCAAACATACATGGCGCAATCATATTTCGAACCGCTTGGTCACCCTGCCACCTCATTGCGAAATTGAACTCATACGCGTGACCGCACTGGCAACCATGGGGCTGAGCAATTTACCAAACGAAGGGTACAAAACACCTACCTCGACGGGCACGCCAAGGGACTGACAAATGGATGCAAAATAAACTCTGGCAGATATATTTTGTCTATTTGGTTATGGGAATATCTTCAAGTAACTTTATGATGGCGAGATTATTGTTAAGTTTGGCCAGGTCAATGAGATAGCTTTTTTCAAGCTCTTGCACCGACAGGTCTCCCAATATTTTTTTTACCAACAGTTCTTCGCTATTTGCTATGGCGGTTTTTAAGGCTGCGAATTCCGCGATACTGAGCCTATTCGGGTTGATTTCTTTTGCTCCCATCAGTTGCGCTCCGATAATTGTGAATTGGGTTCTACATACTAAAATTCTAAAGTGGTCGATATTTGCAAAACCTTAAGTTCAGTCGCGCCCAAAGCATCACAACGGAGGAGCGGCGTTTTAACGAGAGAAATGACTTGTAGAGCACCTATTCTTTAACCCAGCGCCATGCATCCTGGTGCTGGCTTGTGTCAAAGTGCTGCTCACTTATACCTGCCAATTTTCCAGACGGACTGTCTGCTGCGACAAGCCATGCCAAAACTGTGCTTTGGGAAACAATCGCGAACTTGTTCATGTGCTTAAGATTCTTGAATGTCCACTTCGGGTCATCATAAGCGACATCGACAGGATATTGATGCGCCCCTGGGCCGCGATAAGCTAGTCGAATATCTCAAGCCTTTTCACTCATTGCCGGTTATTCGCGATCACATAGATGAGACGCTCTTGAATACCATCTGTCTTGAAATTCTCAACCACTTACTAAGCGAGGCTCGAGACTTAGTTATGAATTCTGACAGCCAGCACATCGCAACCTGAGCCGTGGAGTACGCTGCTGGCCGTAGAACCCAGCAACAACGAAATACCGCTTTGACCATGAGTGCCAATCACTAAAAGATCAATGTGTTGCTGTTCGCAGAGATGGTGAATTTCCGTCGCAGCGCGCCCGTCAAGAAGAAATATCTGCTGGTCGGTTAAACCGAGTTCTGATCCCAGCTTGGCCAGCTTCTGCTTTTTATCCGCCTGCATTTGAAGCTCGATTTCTGCGACTTGACCAGTCACGCCGTACCCTTCTCCACCATAGGCCATGACGATAGGCGAATTAACATGAACGACATTGAGTTCCGCTTTGTATAAATCTGCGAGCTCTTTCGCGCGTTGAATAACGTCGACGTTTTCGGCAAAAAAATCTACCGCCAACAGAACCTTCTTATATTTCATATCTAAACTCCTAGATAAATTAGCATCCTCACTGGCAGTTTACGCCGGTAATCACAGCGTAAACATGATCTATATCATGTCGCCACTAAATCCCAAGGTGCGAACCTGAAAACCCTGATCACCACTATTTTCCTCGGATCGAAGTCAATCTCAAGCAAACACACGACAAAGCCACACGGATGGAATACGGCATCGAGACGAGAAATGCTCAATTTTGAAGACACATCCGAGCGTACCAAACGCAACCCTTACAACTATTCTAATTTTACATATTACGATTACCCCTATAATCATCGTTACAAGGATAATTTTTATTATGGCAATCGGTATTACAATCACTATCATCACTACAATTACAGCATTCCCTATTCCTATTATTCGGGATACAGCACCACGACTAGGAAATACATGCAAAGTACCATCACCATTAACGTGATTGACAGGGCTTATAACAAGTTTGTTTGGACAGGATCTGCCGAAGGCGATATTTACGATCCCGCATATTTGAAAGGTGAAATCCATCCTGTGATAGATAAGATTTTGAAGCAAATTGCTGATCGGGGTCAGCGGTCTCGAACAACAGCGCATGTTCGCATACTCGGCTTTACAAGCATTTTACTGCCCCGTTAACTTTCACAGCAGTGGAGTGCCGCCGCTATTTCTGCAGGGATTTACGCCGTTAATTGATGAGCTTTGTGAGAATTGCGGCGCGCATTGTCTTTAACCTACGGTCAACTGAATCAGCCCAATGTAAACAAAATACAGCACTGCATAGCGGCTACCCTTACCGATTGCGGTGAGAATAAAGAACACATCGAATCTAACCCGCATGATGCCAGCGACTACCGTTAACGCGTCGCCGCCGATCGGCAACCAGGCGAGTAGCAAACTCCAGACACCGTACTTTTGAAACCAGGCCTGGCTTTTATGTAATGACTCAGTTTTGAAGGGAAACCAGGATCTGGTCTCGAAACGCGTGAGATAACGTCCCATGATCCAGTTAACAACAGCGCCAAATGTATTGCCGGCTGTCGCCACGAACCATACCCAGAAAGGGTCATGATCCAGTTCTAACATCC
>Ga0208414_1001770_pt1 | contig 15556 bp, 19 predicted proteins | sample AntAceMetag02UKE_FD_184770 | JGI IMG/M metagenome (GOLD analysis project Ga0208414, IMG submission 184770) | Saline lake microbial communities from Ace Lake, Antarctica - Antarctic Ace Lake Metagenome 02UKE (SPAdes) (version 2) | ecosystem: Environmental > Aquatic > Non-marine Saline and... | reverse complement strand
TCTTGTATTTTAGTGCCGTCAACAACATGAACCTTGTTATCTTCACACCATTTTAATATATAGGGGTATAGACCAACATAAATCTGGCCGGTTTGATATGAGAATAATCGAATCTTTCCGTCCCATACTCTGTTTCTAAACTGAGGCATAAACTTAAAACCAGGAACTTCAAATGTAAAGAATTGTCCTAGTTCTCTTCGTATGTCATCATCAGCCTCAATCTTTAAATGAACATCATCTTTTTTATCTATAATTAAATATCTTGTTAAACTCATTTATAAAATCCATGTCATAAGTGAATACCTATTACCTTTAATTACTTCTTTAACTTCGTGTGAGAACATAAAATTACTAGGAAAAACAATGCCTAATGCTTTCTCTTGCTTAGGTATATATTCGCCGTCACAGAATACAATTTCACCACCCTCTTCAGCAGTTTGTAAAAACATTAATGCTGTTACATGTGGATAACCATACTGTTGACCATGTGAATGGTGTATATTGTCTATATGATTTTGCATGAATCCACCTTCAGCATAATGATTCATTCTGAATGGTGTAAAACTTTGAGGTACTATTTTAGTATGTGTTTTAATATAATCATCAACCATACCTCTAAATCCAGTTTTTAATTCTTCGTAAAACTTATCTTGTTTATTAATCCAATACTCTTTCATATCTACTCTATCGTTAGTTCTAGGAGATATGCCTTCGTTTGTGGAGAATGATGATTGATTCCATTCACCATTAGAATGATAATGGTCTATGACATCATCAGCCAAGTTAGGACTAATTGCAAGAGGATATGTTTTGATATAATCTGTTATCTGCATTACACAGCACCACTAGTAAACCTACGCCAGTCAATGGCATTTTTAATTGTAAAGGTTCTATTAGTGATTTGTCTAATTGTTCTATCTAAGAAATCAACACAAGCGTTTAAGTAATCTACTTTTTGTTTTGCTTTAATATACTCTTCATCTGAAAGAATATATTGGTCGACATCAGCTCTTAATAGTTTGAAGTTAAAAGGTCTCTGTGCATATACTGAAGCGTCTGCTTTGCCAGTATAATATTCCCAAAGTCTTCTTTTGGTATTATATAAATCACCTTCAGCTCGACTAAGCATTAACTTAAACTTAGTTAAGTGTTTTAAATATTTGTTGTGTAACTGTGGAGTTTTAAGCGATTCTAAATCAAGTTCAGTATCGTTTATTTTTAAATCCAAATCAGCTTGTTCTTGTAGTTTTTCTAAATCCATAATAAATATATCCTATCATAATATTAATTAAATGTAAAGCCTTAGGTGACTGTATTTGTTGTATTACTTGCACTTTTTAAAGCAAATTCGTATATCTTGTATTTAAATGTAACAGTTGCCGATAGATAATTAACATCATCAGCTTGTTGATTGAAACTTAGTCCAGACAATGATGTTGGAAAAACATCAGCAAATCTTACTTCTATAACGGTGTTATTTTTACTTGATAAAACATTTAGTGTTGCGTCTGAAAAGATAGGTCCTAATGGTGTCGCACCATATTTTACCTTACCTGCGTCTGTAACTAAACTATCTTTACCACTTGTAGGAAATCTATCTTTGTTTGCACTTACCAACTCAGCAAATTGTGTTCTTGATTTTGGAAATCCAATACCATACATCCACCCATGTATCTCTCTATAATTCTCTAAGTTTTCATCTACTAGAAATGTAATCTCTAAATCATTAAAAGTTAAGGTGTCACCTGGAAGTGGTATGTCCGCCAACGGAGTCGGTTGGAGAGTGGTGCCGAGAGAAATCCCTGGTATGTTACAAGCAGTTGTGAAATACTCCACTTTAGGCAGTTTTGTAAGTTGAAACTTAAACTGAGTAGGCGAAGCGTAATCAAACTTTGTGGGTTGTCTGTCGTATGCATTTGTTGTTGTCATACTTATATTTATCCATCCTGGAGGACGGCCAAAAAAAAGGGCGCCGAAGCGCCCTCTAATATTACTGTTGAAAACTCAACAAATATTACATAAGATTTGTAACTTTAACTCTTTGGTAGTATCTGTTTGCGTTTGCAGAACCAGCGTTGTCCACTGCTGTAGCGACACCCGATTGAGCACCAGTTTCAGCGAATGGATTAGCAATAAGACCATATCTAGTCTTGAAGCCAATTTTCGGTTGGAAAGTATCTTGACCAACTGCTCTCACCATTTGTAGTGGAACATATGGACAATAGAACATACCAGCGTCATAAGGTGAAGTACCTTTATAACCAACAACATAGTATTGTGTTGCTGAACTGTTTGCACTATACGGGTCAATGTATACTTTGAATCTGCCGTTAAGAACACCAGCAAAAGTATTGCCTGTGTCATCAACATTCAAATTGTTATTTAATGCAGGTGTGTAATCTAAAACACCAGCCATTTGAAGAGCACTCGCAACATCAGCTGAACAGATAATCATATTACCTTTTCCTCTTCTTGTTCTTTGTGCAATTCTGTTCGCATCTCTTTCAAGTTGGAACATAAGTCCTTTGAATCTTTCAACAGACCATCTTCCGTTTGAGTCTGTATCTAAATCAAAGATACCTGCTGTAGTTGTGTTAGTAGCAGCACCTTTCTCTGCGTTTGTGTAAACTGTTCTTACAACTTCTCTGTTGATTTCCGCAAGGATTTCAGCAGATAGAATGTTTGCAAGTTCAGTTTCAGCGTCTAAACCATGGATTGCTTTTAAGTCTTGAGCAAGTTCCATTGTGTATTCAGCTTTCAACGCTCTTGATTTAGCAGTAACAGTCGATTTCTCGATTGAGAATGCCATTTCAGCGAAAGCGTTTCCGTCTGCGTCACCTAATGCTTCAGCAGCTGCTGTAGTCATTGCCTGACCAGTAGTATAAGTACCAGCAGATGGTGAGTCGTTTAGAGCACCTGGATTAGTGCCTGAGTTAGCAGTAGTTGAATAACCATCTACAGCTGAACCAGCAGCATTTCTTCCAGAGAAGTCTGTATCAGCTTCGTCAAACATAGCTTCGTTGCCAGCTTGTGAAGTGTATCTACTTCTCATTGCAAAGATTAGTCCAGTTGGACCAGTCATTGGTTGTACGCCTGCGATATCGTAAGCGATAAGATTAGGCATTGCTCTTCTAACAAGTGAAATTAGGATTGGATCCCAATTTTGTACACCTGAACCAGTTGCGTTTGTAGGCGCAGCTTCAGATAAAAATGCTGAATCTTCTTTAGCAGCTCTTTCTTGGTTTTCAAGAATAACTGATGTAACGGCTCGTCTGTAAGAATCCTTGATTTGTGGTAAATCTGGGTGTTCTAAAACAGGCTGCCATTTCTTTTCGTGTTGTTCGGATAAGTACATTTGTTTTTTCTCCCTTTGTCCGGTTATACTAAGATATTTTCATATCTTTTGTTTTGCTTATAGCGGCAGTGTAAGCAGCCATTGCTTTAGACAGGTCCTCGTTAGAAGTTCCATCTTCAGCCGCCACATCATGTAGTGAGTCTTTGACTTCTTCTTTAATTCCAAAGTATGATTCTTTAATAGTTTCACATTTAGTTTTAAAAGAGTCTGCGTCTGACCATTCAATTTCTTCTACTAGCTTAGCAAATTTTTCTTTTGCTGTATCAGCAAGTCCGTTTGAAGCTTCTGACATGATTTCGTTTCTTGTCTTAACTGCATTGTCCTTGTTTAATTCAACATTTGATTGTATCTGCTCATTGAGTTTCTTTTCTAAAGATTCAATTTTATTTGCTTGGTCTTCAAGCACATTGTATCTTTCATCTGGAACATCAATGTAGTGCTCTGCAAAAAGTTTTTTAAGACCTGTGATAAAGTCTTCAGCGATTTCACCTTTTATACCTCTTTCAAGAGCGATTTCGTTTTCTTTCATCCACTCTTCAACGACATATGCTAGGTAACTGTCAACTTTTTCTGTCAGTTCTTCTTTATGCTTTGCAACATCTTGCTCGTATGTTTCTTTTACATCTACTTCCATTGTTTCAGCAATCTCTTTTACTTTAGAGTTTACCGCTGATTCAAATACGGTTGCAGCTTTTTCTTTAAATTCTTCGGATAAGTCATCTTGTCCGGCGATTAAAGCATTAACATGTTCTTGAGTCTCTTCTTTATTCATTTTGTAAGAAGCCTTCTTCATAGAATAACTTTCTTTCTCGTCTTTTTTATCAGACTTGATTTCAGTTTCTTCTTCTTGTGAATCGTCTTTCTTACCTTTATGTTTATTAAGAGCGTCAAGAGCAGCTTTTGGCATTTCGCCTTCCTTGATTTCTTCCGAACCTTCGTCCGTTTCAGCGTTTTCCAACTTAGTATTGTGACCAGTCAATGTTGGCATTGGGTCAGCAGCACCTTGTGATTTTTGTTGGGCATCGCCAGAAACTTTCTTAGATTTTTTTGTTGCGTCAGGATTGCTATCTGTTGGTTTAACAACAGCTGCGCCTAAATCCTCAGCATCATTTTTCAGATGGTTCGGTTCAGCCGCTACAGCATTCTTTTTAGGAGCATCCGCTTGGGCATTTGCCTCAGCTACTGCTTCTTGCTCTAACGCCTCTAACTTTTTTTCTGTATCGGCCATTTGAGAAATCTCCTTTTTAAAAATAACTAGTTATTTTTCTCTAATTAATAGATATTTATAAGTTTAAAGTTTTCTAAGAAAATCAGCAAACACATTCGCCTTAGCTTCCGCTAATTTGATTGACTTTGCCTTTTCAATATATGCTTTATACTCTTCAATATCCCTTGCTTTTATTACTCCATTGTCCCATATCCACTCTTTACTCTCCATAATACCTTCAACGAAAGCGTCTGGTGCTGAGGGGTCTGCTACAATGTCAGCGGCTGTAGCCAAGTAGAAGTCTTTTCCTACATAGTTATTGCCGTTTCTTGAAACCAATGAACCCATTCCTCTTGAAGAAACTCCCAATTGAGCGCCTTCATCAATAAGACCTTTTACAATCTTACCGTAGGGTGTGTCCATGATTTTTGCTTCACCAATAAAATTTTTGCCTTCCGCTTTTAAAGAGGTAATCATGTGTGATACTCTCTCTAAGTTAACTGTTGGTCCGTCAGGATGTCCCAGCTCACCAAAGGCTCTTTTCTTATCAATAAATTCTTTTGTATATCTGTCTACTTCGGTAGATAGGATATTATTTTCATAAATTCTACCGTTTCTATTCTTAATATCCGATTGTAGAAAGACACCACGAATCTTGTAGTTCTTTTTACCATTGGTTTCTTCAACCAGGTATTCTGCGTCTTGTATTTCTTCTGATATTAGTTTCATTACTTCTCTCTCGTATTAACTATTTATATGTTTTGATTACCTAAACTCTAAAATAATTGTATAATTGTCACCGTTAGCAAAGTTCTTTGTCGATAATAGAACATCACCAGTTGGTGTCGTTGCGTTGTTAGTAACTTCATTACCAGCTGTTCTTAAATCAAAATAACCATTACCACTCAATAACATAGCCGTTGCGTTAGTAACTCCGTCCCATATCAATTCAACAGCAGATTTGTTATTTGCCGTGTTAATTGAATACCATACTCTCGCAAGTTTTCTGTTACCATCTTCGGTCATAAAAGTGACCTCTGAGGCGTCAATCTTCTTTACTTGTGTTTCACCGGTACCATCTGAAAAGTTTGTAAGTTTAGAAACAAACTTAACACCAGATGTATCAGTAATCGTTTGTGTTGTTACTAAATCAGCCATTGCTAAATCCTTTTTCTTTATGACACTCTAATAACAAACTAAACTTATCTACATTACCGTCTGTCGTTACTTGAATATCGCCTGTTCCTTTTATTTTTTCTTCTACAGGTTTTAGACCGTAGTTGTCTATGCCTGTCATTGTTAAACTCTTATCATCAAATTGCAATGTTACCGTGCCTGTGCCTTCTACTTCATAATATGCATTTGCAATTGATAATTCAGATTCGTTTGTAGAACCTTTTAAAGTATCTAACTCTACAAGTTTCTCGTTTTCATTACGAGCACCAGTAACCTTATTGATTACTTTAAATCCATCATCAACTAATTGTGTAGATACTATTGTCATTAACCGCCTACTGATACTGCATGTGCATGACTAGTAGCTGATGTAATTTCGTCTGTTGGGTCTTTACTGATAATAATTTCATCACCAGCTGCATGTAAATAAAATTCACCAATCTTTGTGTCGTCTGCAAGATTGACTGTGCCTGTTACAGTACCAGCTGTTGCAACTACTCTAACAGTTGTTGCTGAACCAATATTATTTGCACTAGGGTCATTTACTACATCTCCCAAGATTTTAAATGTCGCCATTGTTTTCTCCTATTTCCTTGTCCATGTAATCATAGACAACATTTGTTTGTACATTATGTTTAAGAGCAACCTTATCTATGGTTGCCTCAACTTCTTTTACAACATCAACACTATCATAATCTACCTGACCAAAAAAGTCATTTACCACCTCTTTATGTTTAGGTGGCAATTGACTAAAAGTTTCTGTGTCAACTACATTTGGTTTAAGTAGTTGATTGAGTTTCATCATTTGCCGGCGCCTCTACTTCTAAAGCGATTTCATTACCATCTGTTCCCATCATAGTTCCAGTTTCCGGTGAGGGGTCTGTTACTACTGGTTTTGGGTCACTAAATGGTTGTGCCTCAACATCTGAAAATATTTTACCTGCAATATCAATTCTTTGTTGGTCTAAACCATCTGCTACTTTAGCTCTTAAAGCGTCTTTAAAAGCTTCGCCTGCGTCTGCATTGTTTCCGACTGATAAGTCATCTACAAATTTCTTTACATGTTCACTCATTTTTTATCTCCTATAAGTTTCCACCAGAACCTGGAATATCTTCCGTAGGTGCTGATATTATGCCGTCATCAATTTCTTTTTTGATTTGAGTATTAATGTCTTCAATATCTCTATCAGATTGTTTAAGTATATTTTTTCTAACATACTCTACTGAATAATATTTACCAACATAATCTCTCACTTCGTTTGCTAATCTAATTCTTTCCAAAAGCATTTCGCTTTCTTTAAGTTCAGCAAAGTGTCCATCTTGTAAGAAGTCATAAGCAATAAAATCTCTTAATGTATGCCAATCGTCCTCTGTGATAACAGCTTTTAGTATTAGTTGTGTTTTTAATATGTCATTAAATAACTCTGTAAACTTCTTTCTCAACCTTTGTACAAACTTTGTAAATTTAAGTTCATCTCTGGTAATCTCGGTACTTCTACCAAGATTGAAACCTTGACTTGCTTCTAATCTACTCGCTGGCACATTCAATGAACGATATAGTTTACTTCTAAAGTATTCAATGTCTGTAATTTCACCCAAGTTTTGTCCGCCTGGTAGTGTAGTAATATCTGTACCTCTACCGCCTTCTCTACTTGGTAACCAAAAGTCTTCTAACATAGACATATAGTTTCTGTCATCTCTGATTTCACCTGTTGAAGCGTCATAGACAAGTTTGTTTCTATATCTTGCCATCACATCTCTTAGGTATGCTTCAGCTTTTACTTTTGGTAAATTACCAACATCAATCTTGAATATTCTTCTTTCAGGTGCTCTTGCGATTCTGTAAATCACAGCAGCGTCTTCAATCATTCTCAATTGATTAACTGGTTTAATTGCCTTATGCATATAAGACAGAACCATATTTTTATTCTGGTCAATTAAACCTGATGGTACAAATGAAATTGTATCTGTGGCAATCTTAATACCACCAGATGTTGTACCGGCAATTCCTTTTTCATTGAATAAGTAATACTCTTCATACTCATCAATGATTGCTAGACCGTGAGGCATTGGACCGTCAGGTCTTTTCTTCCTTACTTCTCTAACTTTTTTGATTTTTCTAGGGTCAATGTATCTTAACTCTGTGATACCTTTTCTAGGTGATTCTCTATCAATAACTTTATGATAGTAAACTCTGCCATCAACATACCATCTTCTAAATATGTCGTGACCTTTTGTATTAAAGTTCATTAACCTTAATACTTCCTTAAACTCATCTTCTATCTTTCGTCTAACTTCTTTACCAAAAGGAACTTCATCCAACCTAAGTCTAATAGCATCCTTCAATTCATTAGCCACGATTGCTTCATTAACAATATCTTCAATTGCCATGTCACATTCCGGGTGTAATGCTATTTCTCTGTATCTTCGGATTAGGTCCTGCTCTGTTTTAGCCGTACCTTCCATATCGAGGTACTGACCAAAATAACCACCAGCTGCGATAGTTTGTGTACCATCATCTGCCTGTGGTTGTGTAAAGCCTTGTTTTGGATCCGCCTTTTTAACTTGACGAGTGATAGAAAATCCAAATAATTCAGCCATAATAATATCCTTTACTTTAATTACTACTATTTATAATAGTTTTAAGAGGGCGATTTTTAGGCCGCCCTCAAAAATATATTAAGTAGTAGTGTTACTTTCAAAGTATTGGTACGCAAAAGTAACGCCAAATTCTTCTATAGCGTCATTTGTTCCGTAATCCAATTCAATAGCAGCAAGTTCAGTCGGGAATACACCTCTTAAAGTGTACGACTTAATTGTTGCTCCGTTTCTATCTAACTGGTCAACAAAAGCGTCAACTTGATAATCCGCTGGATTTGTCAAGCCTTCACCGTCTGTTGCATTATTGATACCATTTGACCATCTTTCAAACGCATTTCTTAGTTTGAAGTTTGTATCATTTAGTACAGTAATTGTCCAGTCTGCATATGTTCTATCGCCAGCAATCTTAATCTGTCTACCTCTGAAAGGTACCGTAAATGACGGAATTGTCATTGCCGGTAACTGAGTAGTTTTACATAAGAATGCTAGTTCTTCTATTTCGCCACCAACTTGTGCGTAACCAGGGAAAGGCATTGTAACCTTAAACTGATTGGCTCTAGCGCCACCACCTGCAAGTTTGGCTTTGAAGTCATTAATGTTTGCCATTTTTTATTTCTCCTCTTCCTTAACCTGCAACTTCATCAAAACTGACACCAGTTCTGGTTGCGATAAATTGTAAAGTAATGAAGTTAATGCTTCTAGCAGGTTTTACAAAAATCTCTGCTATGAATTCATTTCTATCAACTACTTCACCTGTGTTATTAGTTTCATCACATACTACTAAAAAGTCTGTGATACCTCGTCTACCTTGTACTTCTCTTAGGAAAGGCTCTACAATGTTTCTAAAGTTCGCTCTTGTAAATTCATCATTGAATTCAAAAAGTTGGAATTTAGAAGCAGTCGCAATTGCCTTCTCTAAAACGATAAACAGTCTTCGAACATTTATTCTATCAAATGCTGAAGGTGCTGATAATCCAGTTTTATCTCCGAATAATACAGTTCCTTGTCCTGGGAATGTTGCCACAGGATTTACTCTAGCTCTGTATAATTCATCTCTATGAGATTTTTGTGGATTGAAAGCAAGTTTTACTGCGCCTCTAACAATACCTCTGTTAAGACCCGCTGGTGAATACCAGGCGTCTGCAACAAGGTCAGTTCTAGCACTTAAACCTGCAATATCACCGTTTAAAGGTACATATCTGTAAACATCATTATATCTGTCGTAACAGTATTTGTAACCACTATCAAACAATACATAAGATGATGAACGAATTCCATTAAAGAATCCTACAACATTATCTTTTTGTGTGTTTGCGTTTGATATACCTACAACATCACTTCTTTCTGGAGAAGCAAATACAACTGCGTCTTTTCTATTTTCAGCAATCGTAATTAAGTTGTCGATATGTGTAGCGTCACCGTCAGCGGCCATGATTAGACCAACATCAACTGTATCAGCGTCTGCAAACTTTTCGTAAGCAGTTAGTTTCTGACCTACTGTAGATACTGAACCGTCAGCACCTGCTTGTAGTGAAACATCACTTATAGTTGTTACAGATGTAAATGTAGTTCCTGAGGCTGCGTTACCCCAGTTTGAACCTGAAGCATTATGGTCCATCCAATAGATGTAGTTTGATGAATTGTAAATAACATCTGGATAGTAGTTTATTCCACCTTGAGCTGTTTTTGAATCAGAAGCTTTTGATAGTCCACCAAAAATTTCTAAAACTTCGCCCTTGATTCCTGAAATACCACCATCTTCGTCAATTACTGCAACATGCAGTTCATCATTTACTCCACCGTTTGCTAATACATATGGTGATGTACCTGGTGCTTTGTCAAATAAATCGTAATGTTTCCATCTTCTTCTTACACTTGCACCATTAGTTGGGGCTGCATGTAAACCTGAAGAATCGGAAGTTCCGAAATATTGTGGTTCGTCTTTTCTTACAATGCTTAAATCGTTAGTTGCAATACTAACAACTCTGTATTCGTAGTTGTCACCAAAGTTAACAATATCGCCTGCTGTAATGCCTGTAGCTGAATCAACAGTAACAACAGTATCTCCGACAGCCATAGAGGCGTCGTCAACAGTTGTTTTTGCTAGTTCTTCATAAGCAGTAGCAGATGGACAAGTAGCAATCTGTAGATTGTTTCCCCATGCACCGGCTGTTCTTGCTGCCCATAATCCTACAGAAGCAGAACCATCAGCGTGATTGTCTTGGTAATCGGTCGTATTTTTTATTACAAATGCACTACCGCTTTCGGTAGCATTTGATACAGATGTATTCTGTACACGGACAACTCTTAACGAATTCGAATATGCTAGAAAGTTAGAAGCGGTAAAAAATCCCTCAAATGTAGTTGAGTTAGGTTTACCGAATGTACTTACTAATTCTTGTTCGCTAGAAATACTAACTACTTCGTCTAAAGGTCCTTTTGTTGCTTGAAAAGCAACAGCGCCAATAGAAGTCGAAACAGCTGGTATAATTCTAGTAAGGTCTTTTTCCTGTACGAGAACACCTGGTGATACTTGAAATGCCATTTAGGTCTCTCCTTTAATTAGATTAATCTTTTAAAATATTCAATACTCATAAGTTTTCTTATGCCCATATCAAAATGTCAACCTTACTGATATTTATAATAAGTAAAAACTTGACTAACTGCCCTTATGTACGACTGGATGCCATACTGTACCATATTCATCTACTTCCGATTTCTCATGGTCTGGTGTTCCGTCATCTACAAAGCCAAAAGGTGCCATATCCTGTTCAATTAAATGTTGTTGTTCATCATATAACATTTGTCTTGCGTTAGTATCTGTCAGTTCTTTAAAGAAAGGTTGATTAGATAACCAACCAAATATAACTAAACACATCATCAAGTCATCATTAGCACCATCATCTGCTTGCCAACTTTGACCTTTTCTAATAAAGGTAGACATCTCTTCGATAATATTGAAGTCTTGTATTAATACCTTATCACTTTCGATAAGGGTTTTGATGTTAGCACAACCAATTTTTTTAATTTGTTTAGTCATCTTAACACCAAATCCCGAACCTCTCCCACTAAAGCCAGCTCCCAAAATCTGACCCGCTCTTCCTCTTTGTGTTGTCATCAACAAATTATCATACTCTAATTCAAACTGTAGAGCTTCTGCAATCTGTTGACCTAAATCGTTTGTTTCTACCAATACATGTGCATGATTAAATGCTTTACACACCTGGTCAATTGTATGTGGAAATAGTAATGGTCTAATTTCATTGTTACGAAACTTTGCAACAATCTTAAATGGCATTTGTGTTACATCTAATATTAAAAATGCTGAGTAATCTTTTGATACACCTCTGGCGACATCAACTGTACAAACATATGTATTACCTTTAATAGGGTCTTCGTATACATCTAATCCAGCGTTTGACTGAAGCGGGTCTATGTATGCAAGTGTTTTAATTTTAGAAGGATTAATAAGTGTGTTTACAGAACCTAAAAATTCACATTCAAACTCTTGTTGAAACTGCTCAGGTGAGGTGTTTCTTATTGTTGCGTCTTTCCAGGCTTCATCTCTACCTGGCACCTCTGACCAATGCACTTCGATTGGTACATAATCATTTCGGTTATTCTCTGCGTCTGTCCATAATTTGTAAAACTGGTTCATACCGTATGGTGTAGATACGATAATCATTTTTGTTTTTTGTCCAGATGAGATTGTAGGATATACGGCACTAAAGAATTGCTCGGCAATATTAGCAGGTACGAAAGCAAACTCGTCAAGGAAGATAATGTTGTAAGAACCACCTCGAATAGCACTTGAAGATGTTGCAGCCGCCACAATGACCGACTTATTTTCTAATTCAATGTTACCTTTGTTCCAGTTAATAACTCCTTGTTGCATCCACTTTGGTAGATTTTCATAAGCAAGTTGCACTCTACCTAAGATATCTCTAGCAGTAGATGATTTGTTTGCTAGAATAGCAATATTAGAGTTAGGATTAAATAAGGCATAATGTAATAGATATGATACAGTAGTGGTAGATTTACCCGACTGCCTAGGTAGTTTACAAATTGTGAAACGATTGTCATGGATTGTCCTTACGATATGTCTTTGAAAGTCATACATTTTAAATGGTACAAGACCATCATCAAGTGATACAATACGGATATAAGTTTCCATAAAGTAGATAGGGTCTTTAGCACACTTTTGATATTCTAAAATTTGTTTTTTAGTAAATTCTTGTGGTGTGTTAACCTTTTTGAGGTTGGGATTTCCTAAATAATTATCCGACATTATTTATTTTTAAAACTCCCTGTGTTTGTCCAACCAGAAAACTTTTTACTATTACTTTTAAATCTGTAGTATAACGCTGGATATGATTTTATATTAAATGTTTTCATTATTTCTTCTAAACCTTTATATTCTTTTCCGTCAATTACATATGACTTCATCTGCCACGGTCTATTAGGCATATTACCCCAATATTTTTTGTTGGCCTTTGAGATGAGTTTCTTTGTTTTCTCTGGTCGTTTCTTACCTTTGTTCATCTCACTTGCTATTTTTAAATTGTTTATAGACGCCTCTAACCTCTTACCTGTTTTGGGTCCAGAATTAGCCAATATCTGTGTCATCTTAATCGCCTCTGCACAACTCATTTGTCCTGATAATGTTTGATATGCAATCTTATCCTGCCATCTTCCATATTTCTCATATAACTTTTTATGTTCTATTGAATGTTGTTTTATAGTGACCTTTTTTAGATTACTTGGTTCGTCTGTTCCACCCATATGTTTAGGAACAATGTGGTGTTTGTGATATACTGTCATATATCTATTTATAAGTTTGGGATCCCTAAGCGTCACTCATCTAATATAACTCCTTCAATATGGGTGTAACCCATTCTAATGGCTGCCTGTACTCTTTGACTGCCTCTAAAAACTGAATATTCTTTTTCTGCATAAGTTTTACCACCCACACCTTTTCTAGGTGTTTCTGATACACTATACTTTCTAACTTCTATAGGGTTTAATAATGGCTTACCGTGAAGTAAATCAGGTAAAGGTGTCATTGATTTGATATAATGTATCTTATCTATTTCAAGAATTATCTTGTTCGGTGTTTGTTGTTGCGCCTTCAATAACTTCATCATCTTTCCTATTTAACATTTTTTGTAGTTCATTGGTAGAACCTATAAACAAAGCATTTTTAATATTTGTGTTTGCTTTGTTAGGTAGTTCTTTTAAGTCTTTTAATTTTTTCTGTAAGTCTTGTAACTTATCTACTGTTGTAGCAACTTGACCAATTAACTGACCTGCAACCTCATAAGCTCTAGGGTGTTGTCCTTCTTTTGCAATCTCTAGTATACCTTCAATAGCTTCATTACCTTTATCAATAAGATTGTAATAGTTATCTCTACTGTTTACATAGTCATTATCAATATCATCTTTAGACTCGTCTATCTTTCTAGGTACAGGAGCTGGTTGTTCAAACTCAGTCATAGAAAACTTTTCTTCTTTCTTTTCTATACCTAAAATTTCATTTACATTATCTTCTAATTTACTCATTATGTATCACTTCCACTCGTAGGGTTATATCGTTTACTATCAGTAAAACTTGTTATTGTTGTTGTAAATCCAAAATCATCATCTGCGTCAGCAGTTGTAGGATTAGGCGTAATTACAATTCTTTCTTCTCTTGTTAAAGGACTATCCGTATCCGAACCAAGGTCTGATTGTACTGTTTTAATAATACCTTGTTTACTCATTGGTCCATATAGATATGTTTTTGCTGTAAAACTTAATGTATAAATTACAGCTCTTCTTTGTGTAAACTCTCCATTATATGTATCTTCATAGTTCACACTATTTAAAATAATTGGGATATCTCTTTTGATATCTAACTCAGGAATAACATTCATTGTAACTGTATATTCTGGTTGAAAATATGGTAAAATTTGTTCTATAATTTGTAGACCATTCTCAGCAGTAGCAGTAAAAGAATATAAATTAAAACTAATATTGTATGGCACCGGTGCATAATTATAGTTTTGCACTTTACCATCTTCACCAGATTTTACTCTGATAGTCTTTTGCATTTTATTTAATTTTCTAGTGGCGTCATACTGTAAACCTGTAATCTCAAATCCCATTCTAGGTAATGTAACAGCAACTTCTCTATCTGATTGTAGATTAGCTTGTTGTTCTAGTCTTACCAAAAACTTTTCTTTTGGTGCATAGGCTAAAGGCACTCTAAGTCTTTTAGTGATTGCACCTGTACTACTAGTGTTTTGAATTATTACATTATTAAATATCTGACCAAATGCGATAGTTAACTTTCTTAATCCTTCGTTATAAAAATGAGTTCCAAACATTATCCTTCATCCACCTCCCCAAATGGGTTTCTTTCTGTAAAGTCAAGTATATCATCTGTTGTTGAAACAGTATCGTAACCAGCCTCTGTATTTAAATCTAAGTTACTTGCATAAGGTGACTGAGTTTGTATATTAGCTTCAACAAATGTTTCTTGCATTAATAATGCTGGTTGACCTGTAGAGTAATCGTGATAATCTTCTAACATAATCGAACCTACACCTGTTAAAACTTCTTGACCATACTCTAATGTTAACTTGTGTTGTAATTGGTCTAGTGTATATTTGTCTTCTACTGCGTCTAGTGTATTGATACCAGTATTAATTTGTTCACTAGCATATTCCCAACGAGTTACTTTTAATTTGTAAACAGGTAAGTTACCCATTTGATAGAATGGCTCTTGGTCTTCTACGAATTGAATTTCAAAATAAGAATTTAATAAAGGAACAAATACAATGTCACCTTCATTTGGTCTTCCTGAGGCAGTTAGTGTAGCCTTACTTGCAACATGGTCCTCAAATCTTCTCTTAGATAAAACTAAAGTAGTATCATCTCGGATTTCTAAACCAAATTTATTAATGATTTCGTTTTCGCCAGCAAATCCTTCGGTAGTTTCAAAGTACATTTCAAGTAAATATGAGTCATCAAATCTACTAGATGTATCTTCTCCTAAAACCAAATCTCGGTTAACAAGTGTACGAGGTAGATAGTAAATATCCTGTCCAAAAATCTTTAGACTCTCAATTATGATATCTTCGTGTAATCTCTTTTCAGAGTTATTACCGATACCTCTACCTCCCTGGAAGTAATGATTCACGCTCACTAAACTACCTCCCCTTTTCTTTTTAACATAT
>Ga0208414_1001769_pt1 | contig 15568 bp, 18 predicted proteins | sample AntAceMetag02UKE_FD_184770 | JGI IMG/M metagenome (GOLD analysis project Ga0208414, IMG submission 184770) | Saline lake microbial communities from Ace Lake, Antarctica - Antarctic Ace Lake Metagenome 02UKE (SPAdes) (version 2) | ecosystem: Environmental > Aquatic > Non-marine Saline and... | reverse complement strand
GGTCATTTCTATCAATAGCATTACAAAATGGCCGCCAGTCTTTTGCCGTGTTAACCATGCTCATTTTTAGCAGGCGATTATCAATAGTGGGGTAGTGCAGAGAAATAAAATTATAGGCATTGTCTCTTGGGCGCTTTTCTCTAAAAGTAGCGCCGCTCAGTTGAGCCTGCAACATCACAGCATTGGACCAGGCGCCATTGGCTAAAAGGGAGGTGGAGACCTTGCAGCCCTCGCCAGTTTTTTCTCGCTGATAAAGCCCTGTCATTATTGATCCGAACAAAGCCATGCCGCTGGGATGATCGCCTGAGCCATACGGAAACTGGGCTAACCAGCCTTCATAGGGAAATACTTGATGCTCGATTCCTGAGCGAGACCAATAAGACACCGTGTCATAGCCAGGCTTATGCGCCTCTTCGCCGTGTTCCCCAAAACCGGTGGCAAGGGCGTAGATAATTTTTGGATTCAGTTTGCGGATGGTATCGTAATCGAGCTTCAGTTTTTCCAGCGCCTTTAGGCGGTAATTGGTAACTAGTACATCGGCATCAGCAACAATCTTACAAAAAGCTTCATAGCCTTCAGAAGACTTGAGGTCTAACACCACGCTTTTCTTGTTGCGATTATCTACCTGAAAAGCGTACGCCATTTCTGATACCGGCAAGCCATTGATCTTGTGCCACTGGCGGTTCAGATCGCCGGTGACAGGCGGTTCAATTTTGATGACATCGGCGCCAAAGTCAGCCAACAGAACTGAGGCCGAGGGCGCAAGTATCATGGAGGCTATTTCTACTACACGTAAATTACCGAAAAGAGCATTTGTGTTTATTGTCATAGGGTTTGGGTCTGCGGGCGAGGTAATGTGATCAGTAAAAATGGGGTCAGAGTAAAATTCATCGTAACCACCGCCTGTAATTCATAATATTGCTAAATAATTTTTACTTTGACCTCGCGTCTTGCGCTTATCTGCAAAACATCATCCTAACACCATCCTTAAGCCTCAAGTTACTAATTATCGGCTACTACTTATCGGTTGCCAAACTATGGGTATTGGTGTTCATAGCCCGACCACCAAAAAACAGTACCGCCACCAAGAGGGTAAGCCCAGGTACCGCAAACCCCATCACCCCGTTCCAGCCAACCGTGGCTAATAGGACACCGGCACTCAATGACCCGGCTGCTTGAAAACCAAACACGGCAAAGTCATTAATGGCCTGAACTTTGAATCGCTCAGAACTGCGATAGCTTTGGGTTAGTAAGGTGGTGCCTCCCAGAAAAAGAAAATTCCAACCGACCCCTAGAAAAACTAAGGTGCCCCAGTAGTGGACAAATTCCGGCTGGCCCCAACCGATGAACACACATAGCACCATTAAGACAAAGCCTGCTCTGATAACGCGCTCAGCACCTAGCCAAGAGATTAAAAGCCCACTGAAGAAAGAGGGGATATACATGGCGAGAATATGGCTTTGAATAACCCAAGTGGTGTCGTCTAAAGAATGATGGTCGAGCTCGTGCATGCTAAGGGGAGTTGCCGTCATCACCAAGCTCATGATGCTGTAGCCCATAGCGGCTGATGTAATTGCCATGACTAATTTGGGTTGCTTAAAAATCTGCTTCAATGGTCTGGCTTCGCCTCCTTGGTGTTTTGACTTGATGTTGGTGTTTTGATAAAAAAACAACAAGATAAGAAACGATATCGATAGCATGCCAGCCACACCTAAGAAGGAGCCTACGTAAAGCGGTAGCTCTTCAACGACGCTAAATCGTCTGCCTAATTCGGGACCGACTATGGCGGCAAAAATACCGGATAGCATTAATATCGAAAGGCTTCTAGGCACCTTTTCTGCAGGGACTGATTCGGCAACAGCGAAGCGGAACTGTTGAAGGAAAGCAATATAATTACCGGTTAGAAACGAGGCGACACAAAACAAAATAAACGATTCTTGGTAGATAGCAAAGGCTGCCAAGAGTGCTGCGATAATGGCTAAGGCGGTACCTGCCAGAAAGCCGATTTTTCTGCCTACTTTTGACATGATGAAGGAAGCAGGAATTGCCGCACTGGCGACGCCGGTAATTTGAATGGCGATTGGAAGGGTTGCTAAATCTATCGAAGGTGCGATTTTTGCACCAATGATCCCGCCAAGCAATACTAGAACAGGGGCGGCTGTATGACCAAAGCACTGAGCTAGGGTGAGAACGATGAGCGTTCGATAATTTTTAAGATTCAACCCACTGATTCCTGAGTATGTTGACATTGTAGAAATAGGGTCTGTAGAAATAGGGTCAGCGTAAAATATACCGTAACGGCCATCTGCAACTTCTAACAATCTAAAGTAACTTTTATTCTTTCCCTTTCCCTTTCCCTTTCCCTTTCCCTGTCTCTGCTCTACGACCCTGTGTCTTGCGCATCTGCTAGAGCCAGCACTGCTTTAAGGCATGCAATGGATATTTTCATGCCGTGCTCAACTATCGGTGCGTATTCGTCCGGTTGAATCTCAGTGGTCCAACTGAACAGACAATGTTCGCCGACCGCAGTTAATTGAATCGTGGATAAATGGTGTTCAATTCCAGATGGTGTTTTGATCGCCGAATATTGAAGGCGATGGTTCTCGTTATCACAAAGAAGTATTTTCTCTTGAACGTCCCCCACGTCCTCCATTGCGAACGAGCGGATGTCGTCTTGCAAGGTGATTTTATCCACTGCTGGCACCCAGTCGGCGCGAGTTACATTGCCAACGATTTTCCAGATATCGGAGGAGTTGAAGGGCAGTTCTTCTTCGAGTTTTATTCTTTTCATAAGGTTATCTATTTTCTTATTATTTTACAATTTGTTATATCCCGCCGTTGGCATACGGTATTACTTTGTAAGCTGGCTTGCAATAAATCTATCGATGCATGCTTTAAGCGTGACCAGAGTGGGGATGCCGGCGGTAGCACAGGCCAGCAGTACTGGGCTAGGTATCAAATTGGCGGCCTAGAGACTTAGAATTAATCTGGAGTCCTATGTGCAGGTTTGCTTTTTCCTGTGTTAAATTCAAGAAATCTCCAAAATAGAACTCAATCGTGCAAAGGAACTAAGATAAAAAAGTTGAAAGTTGAAAGATTAAAAGGTGCTTCAGCTATCTACTCTACACACAGCTCACCTATAGCTTCTCTGCTTCTCTGCTTGTCTGTGCAACCGCTCCTCCTGTTTGCGCAGGGCAACCGTATCTACCCTGCGCACGCCCTCAATGTTTTGCCGGCTTGGTTTCGCTGCTATTTTTACTTTCAGTGCCATTACGGGCAGTTTTGGGCAAGATAACTCTGCTCAGCCCACCTGTGAGCTTATCCGGCAGGCTGCTCTATATCAGCAACAATTATTGAAGCTGAGCAATAGCTACGACGAAACCACGACTGAAATTGTTATTAGGCTTGCGGGAATTCAGTACGAACTTGGAAATTTTGAGCTTGCCAATAAAAGCTACACAGAGGCCATACAATCACTACACGTGTCACAGGGCCCAAATTCAGAAGCTACGCTAAGCGTCACAGAGGGGTTTAATCAATCGTTTTACGCACAGCAAAATTGGCGATTGTTGGACAGTAATTTGCACTTGGCTAATTATATTTCTGGCAAATTATTTGATGCTCAAGATCTGCGTTACATAAAATCAGCAACGAGCTTGGCCAGCTGGAAGATGAAAGCTTACCAAACAGGAATTTAACGTGCCGGTGATGATCGGTCTGTTCAGGAGGCGACGAAAATTTATCGAATATTGATTGATGCGCTATCGGAATCTGATCCTCGTCTTAACGAGAAGAAGGCGGATTATTTATCGGCTTAGGGGCTAGCCTATATTATTCTGCGCGGTATGTTGCTGACCTTGACCCTAAAATTTATGCCGTCCAACAGCGAGCGAAAAATGACACGGTGCGGGGCCATATTGCATCAAGGAGAAAAAGCTTTGCTGGCGCAGTCGAAATCATGGAAACCGAACCTGTTGTTAGCGCGCGTGCATTTGTGCAAGCGATTTTTCGATTAGGCGACTCCCGGTTATCAGCCCAAGAGTATAAAAAAGCCAATACTCAATAATCGAAACCTGCTAAGCATCGAAGGTAAGTCGGCGCTATCCGAGAACAGTTAATGGGTTCGCCGGCAAGAACTTTTTCAGGCCTTTTGGATAGTTTTTCATTTGATGGTCCAGCGCTTAATAATAAGCTACATGGCACTTATTTTTGATGTTAATGAGCGAGGTAAAATTAAAAATATTAAAATTCAAGGCAGCAATACTGATATGGCAAAAAAGAATGTAGGTGCTATTGCTGTTAAGTTGGACCAATCGACTTATCGGTTAAAAATTGATGAGGGTAGGTGAGGACTAAATCGTTTAGTATTTGACGTTGCTGAGCTTTAAACTATTTAGCGTTGAACCACTCGCTGTTTTAAAACCACAACCTACACTATAATGTTATAAACTTAGGCGCTAGCATCAGTAAAGCCCCCGTGGCGATCATCCCCGCAGTGCCCGTAACAAAATAAGGAAACACCATCAGAGCGATGCCCGCATAAAAAGCGATTTTGTGTTTCTGCTTGCGCCCATAAATAAAATAGCCCAATCCGATTGAGCTGAAAATTAAACTGATGGCTAGATAAGTAGGTTCTGGCATTATGGCTCACTGAGAGTGTGCTGTAGTTGTCAATAATAGTTGTCAATAATAGTTGTCAATAATAGTTGTCAATAATAGTTGTCAATAATAGCTGTCAATAATAGCTGTCAATAACACTTGCTAACAGTGCTTATCAATAACGGTCATGCCGTGTTGCCACTACCGCTAGCGCTATTAACGAAAAAGCTAGCGAGTAAGATAAATAACGAGGTAAAGAGTATACCAGCCTCTGACAACTCCTATCAGAAAATACCTGGCAGGCTAAAGACACCGCTTAAGGCTTCTGGTTTAATCGAGAGTTCATTTTCTATATTTAGACTATTCCAAACACTACTTAAGAGTCTTACATTATGTTTAAACTCAAATCTTGTTTGTATCAATTATGCTTGATGGGCCCTGTGCTCGTGTCGTCATGGGCAGGGGCACAAGATGCAAAATCCACAGTCAGTAATTCCATCGATGATCGAGCCGCCAACTATGGCGAAATAGCCCAAGAAATATGGGATCTGGCAGAAGTTGGTTACTTGGAAAATCGCAGTGCAGCCCTGCTAAGTCAAACCTTAGCGGCGGCCGGGTTTGAGGTTCGAATGGGTGTTGCTGGAATTCCAACCGCTTTCGTCGCCTCTTGGAGTGCCAATCCGGGACCGATCATAGGCATTATGGCTGAATACGATGCGCTTCCTGGCATAAGCCAAGACCGTAATCCCCTGCGCTTAGCGATTGACCATAAGGCCGCGGGCCATGCCTGCGGTCATCACCTATTCGGCACGGGGTCTGTTGCCGCTGCAATTGCGAGCAAGCAGTGGCTACAAACATCGGGCCAGCCAGGTGAAATACGTCTTTACGGTACCCCAGCGGAGGAAGGCGGCGCAGGCAAGGTGTATATGGTCCGGGACGGCTTGTTTGATGATGTGGATGTAATGTTGCACTGGCATCCCTCGTCAGTGAATTCGGCGAGTGCGCGGAGTTCTTTGGCAAATAAATCGGCCAAGTTTAGGTTCTCAGGCCTATCTGCTCATGCGGCATCGGCACCGGAGCGTGGGCGCTCAGCGCTGGACGGTGTGGAAGCTATGAATCACATGGTTAATTTAATGCGCGAACACGTGCCGATGGAATCGCGAATTCATTATGTGATTACTAGCGGGGGTTCGGCGCCGAATGTGGTGCCAGACTTTGCTGAGGTGTATTACTACGTGCGTCATCCAGACCCCGAGCAGGTCAAAGAACTTTTTGATCGAGTGGTACAAACGGCGCAAGGAGCAGCACTGGGTACTGGTACAACAATGGAAGTAGAAGTTATTCATGGTATTTACAATGTGTTGCCGAATATTTCCCTGCAGGAAGCAATCTATTTAAATCTGCAAAAAGTTGGGGGCGTAAGTTACACGACAGAAGAAACAGCCTTTGCAAAAACGTTACAGGAAGCCTTGCCGGCGAACTCTCCGGCGATTACTCAGGCGGCAACAATTCAGCCACTTACCATTAGCGAGCGGGGCACAGGCGGGTCTACCGACGTTGCCGACGTTAGCTGGGCTGTTGCCACCGGCGGTATGTCGGCTGCCACTTGGGTTCCTGGAACGAGTGCACATTCTTGGCAGGCCATCGCGGCTGGAGGAACGTCTATAGGCAATAAGGGAATGATCGTTGCCGCGAAAACCTTGGCGATGACCGCAGTGGATTTGTTTACTAACCCTGAACTAGTGGAAAGCGCAAAAGCTGAGCATCAGAGCCGAATTCCAGAAGGCTGGGAGTATGAACCTTTGCTCGGCGACCGAGCGCCTCCGCTAGACTACCGTCTACCGGCAGGGTTAGGTCAGTAAGACTAAGATCCTAAACAGCACTGTAGACAGGTAATACGGTGCTGCCTTTTACTCGAAAGTAAAATAAGCAAAGCACGATTAAATTAAGCACTCCCATGAGTGATGCAAAGGCGAAAGAGATAGCGTAGTCGCCGGTCGTGTCAAAAAACAGGCCTCCAAAATACCCACCTAAACCCATTCCACTCCAGCCGAAGAAAGACGTCATACTCATCGCTCGCGCTGAAAATTTTGCCGACACCATCATGCGAACGCACACTAAAATGCTAGACATTACGCCGGAGTAGGTGAACCCAAAGACTATCGCGAGAAAATAAATGGCGACTAAACCGTCCAAATGAGGGAACCAAAAAACAGAGGCGGTTTGCCCGACAGACATAATAATATAGGTGGGCAAGGCGCCGATCACGTCGCCGAGTTTGCCGCCTATAATCCGTCCTAATCCGCCTGCTAGCATTAGAACCAGTAAGACGCGGGTCGCGGTCTCCATTGTTCTGCCGTCATCGGTAAGCATGGGAACCAAATGTACGATAGGAACCGACATACAGTTGCAGCAAAACATCACCGCGATGCTGATCCATATAACCACTTCTTTTTCTGATAAAGCAAAGCTGCGCTCTTCCACATGGGTAGCAGCTCTTGCTTGCACTCTGCGGGGTGATTCACGCACCAGAAATGCAATGGGTAAGGCTATCACCAAATAAACCCAAGCCATTGTTTGATAGGCCCACTGCCAGCCATGGGTGGTGATCGCCCAGCCTGCTAAATAGGGCACGATTCCTTGTCCTATTGCGCCACCTGATGCGGTAAGGCCCAGCGCTAAGCCAGGGTTATGCCTGAACCAAAACCCGACATTGGCAAACAGGGGCGTGCTCGCCATGGCATTGCCAAAGGCACCGAATACAAAATAGAAAGCGTAAAATTCAAAGATGCTGGTTTGATTGCTCAACAAATACAGACTAGAAGACATCGCTATAGCCGCAGCAACGCCAAACCAGCGTGATCCCCAGCGGTCTGCAACATAGCCCCACAAAATACCAAACAATGCCGATGAAAAAGCAATGGCGGTGTATCCGAGTGATGTCTCGGCGCGTCCCCAGCCAAATTCTGCCGCCAGCGGTTTTAGAAAAACAGAGATTGCACCCAAAGCACCAAATGAAAGAGCGCTTAAAGTAAAAACGACAAACACCATTAGCCAGCCATAGGGTGGATCACGATCAATGGCATTTTCATTGTGCATAAGAATTGATTCCAGCAATAAAAGTAGCGGTGCTCTTAAAGGCAAGCAAGGCAAGCCTGTGCTTGAGGCGAACAACTTCTGGAAAGCAGGTTTGCAATTGTCACCCAGATTGACGAGGTTTAGTTAAACGGCTCCTAATCGACCTGATTGTTAGCTGCGACTAATACAAGAATTATAATCATCCAGACTTGATCTCAGAGTAAACTCGACGAAAGCGCCACAGAATTGCCACAAAAGCGGCGCAATGGCACGCTATGAAATAAAATACCGAACTGCGGCGCCGATCAAGAGGAGAATCATCAGCGGTACCATGTACCGAGTAATTTTCTGCAATTGCTCTTCAGACTTCTCGGTGCTGTATTTTTCAATCAAAGGTATGCCGATTATGAGCGTAGCGAAAAGAATCGCGAGAATAATGACGATCACTGGCATAAATAGTCCCTGCTGGCTGTGCGCTTTAGGGTAAGACCGCAAAAGCGGTTGTTCAATATTGACTGTAGTGCGGTCAGTCTCTCATATTCACTAGGTTTTTAGGCAATAGATAAAGGTTAAATCGGCAATAGCTGGAGCAGAAGCAGCAGCTGGCCTTCAAAACAGCCGCGGATACCTTTGAAATAGACCGTGATGCCGCCAGAGATAAACCGCTGAGGTAGCCCGCAGAGATAGTGCGCAGAGATAGTGCGTAGAGATAGCCCGATGATAGGAGCCATCGTTGAGGGCCGCGCTATTCGATTAAATCTCACTGGCTAAATGGACCTTGATGGCGATCAAGTTTCTGGTACTTTTCTACATCGGTTCAGTGGCTTGGATCGAAGTAGGTCTTGATTACAACGGGCCGCAAACAACTCAACGATTGTCATCGCGACCTTTGACGATGACGGCACGCGTAATGAGCGTATGGTGCGCCTCACTGTTCTTGACGATAAAGACTACATTGCGCTAATCACTGGCCTAGACCGTGGTACCGACAGGCTCTCGATAACCTTCAGCTAGAAGCTACAATGGAAGAATCGTTTGACCCTTACGCTGCGCTGGCTTTGCAGGCATTGCTCACACCATGCTCTCAGCACAGGTTTGCTACTAGGGTGCCAGACTCGGCCTGTTTCAGTATCGCCAATATCTGGCTGTCGCTAAATCGTGATTCTTTCATGCACAATATCCACTTGCCCTATTATGGGAAAATTGTGCTTTAGATGTCAGTTATTTTTTGGGATGATTACTTTTACACCGACAACTTCTCAGTTCAACGCGAACACTATGAAAAAGCCCAGTTATAACTGGGCTTTTTCATGTCGCCTGATTTTTAAGCTAGCCTAACTTACCGGGTCTTACCAATTAAGGGCTGCACTAGCAGATTGCCAAGACCAATAGAGTCAGCGCTGCTAAAACCTTTAATGCCTATTTCCATCTTGTCATGGCCAAGCTCTGGCTGGTCCTTGTAGCTGCCAAACAGCTTGTCCCACCACGGAAAGTTAAAGCCAAAGTTCTTGCTGTGTTCTTTTGGGTTTGAAGAGTGATGCACTCTGTGCATATCCGGTGTCACCAAAAAATAACGAAGCGCTCTATCTAGTTTGAGGCCGATATTTAAATTACTGTGATTAAACATTGATGTAGCATTAAGCAGAACTTCTGCGGCGATGACTGCAACAGGCAAAGGTCCCACTATAAAGATCAGGGCTAATTTGATGGCGCTAGAAATCGCAATGGACAGAGGGTGAAATCGATTGCCGGTGGAGACGTCATAGTCCATGTCTGTGTGATGCATCCGGTGCAGTCGCCACAGAACGGGTATGGCATGAAAAAGGCGGTGCTGAAAATAAATAGCAAGGTCGAATACAAGGAGGAAAGCAATAATGCCAAGCCAAACGGGCAGGTTGATTAGGTTAAGTAGGCCCAAATTTTGCTCAGCAGCAAAAACGGCCGCAGCAACTCCGGCTATAGGTATCAATAATCGAGTCAACAGAGTATTAAAAACACTAATACCAAAATTGCTCAGCCAGCGTTTAACCTTTGAATACTTTAGTGGACGCCGAGGAAAAAAATGCTCGAGAGCTGCAAGCAAGATAAGTGCAGAGATAAACACAAATAAACGAGTGGCAGCCTCAGAATATACAGTTAGATTATCCATATTAAGAGGAGGCTTTTATTGAAAGCAAGATGATAGCGAGTTTATCCATACCTAGTACTAACAACGTTTGATTTTCATTATGAACTCATCTTCGACGAGACCGATGCTATGGTAGCTCCTATTCATCGATGTCTATCAGTAGTTGGGTGTCTAAAAGTGATTTCCCTAAAAGTGATTCGAAGAGTAGGGGTGTTTATAAGAAGAGAACAGTTTAACCATATTTTGATCTAGTTAATATGGGTCGGAATCACTGCCCTACTTTTTAGCCTGTTTTATGGATAATAGGCATTACTATCTCAGTTTATGGAATCTCAGTTTGTGGAAAAGGTCCAACGGGCTATGGAATTTTTAGATAATTGCGCTTGGTGTAAGCTGCCAAAAACTGCTGGGCTGGTGTGCTCAAGCTGTGGTGCCGATTATGCTAAAAATGTGGTGCCGATTATGCTAAAAATGTGGTGCCGATTATGCTAAAAATGTGGTGCCGATTATGCTAAAAATGTGGTGCCGATTATGCTAAAGCTGAGGCCATAAAGCAGCATGGAATAGCTAGGTGATAATGCAGCGCAGACTTGAAAAATGCAAATAGCCGTTATTTTGCCATTAAACCTTTCCTAATGTCTTAGAGATTGACGATCCTACCCTTGAGAAAACACTCTGTATCACTATTATTCCAGCCATGTTGGCTACTATTTTACTGGTTCAACTCGCGGACCTTTTTGCCAGCCTGCAAAGAATCGTTCTTAAAATGCCGGTGCAGGAATTAGGCCAGGCCGCAGTGGCCTGGTGTAGCGGATTTAATGCGATCTTGACAGTCTGGGAAACAATCAGAGCAAGTGACAGAGGAATCGTCTCCAGTATTCTGGTGTTTGTTGGAATTCTGGCACTGGCAAACTACGGGCGTCGTAAGATGAAAAGTAGCTGAATTTTTCCCGCAGCTGCTTTTTTGGCACTGTAAAGGCTATGGCCCGTTTATGCTTAGTGAGCGAGACTCGAAGATGTATTTTGTCTTTGGCGGTGATGACGCTGGCGTGGTGTTGGCAACTTTACTGATGAGTACTTTTTATACGGTAAACAAACACAGCTTGGTAAGGAGCGGTCTCCGGTGGGGATTTTTTTATCGGTTCAGCCGCGTTTGCCGATGCCTTCAAGCTGATCATCAACTAATCAATCTTCACGTCAATCTTGGGGTTGTTTGCTTGGTTGTGCTGTTGATTTTTTATCTATGGGGAATCAAGCACGCTAATCAGACGATTAAAGATAAAGAATTGGAGAATCAAAGAGCCTGTTTAGTCGATCCGTTTGATTCATCGGGGTCCTCCGCCTCTTCTACCATTTGAGCGCGGCAATCTAGGTCAGATCAGCATAACGTTAAGGTTAAAGTCCAGCATAAAGTTAAGGTCCAGCATAAAGTCCGGTATACGGCCCGGTATACGGCCCGGTATACAGCCCGGTATATAGCCCGGTATAAAGTTCCGCCTATTCCAGCTTGCTGCCACGGACACCCGTGCCTAGCGCAAGACCACTAAGTTCTCGCCAGTATAAAGCTCGTCGCTTCTAAACAGATAATCTACCACTATGGTAGAGGCCTCAACTTTGCCACCGCGTATTATTGGCCGGAAACTCAGTGCCTTCACGCGGCTGGCAGTTTTTCTTAGTTGTCTGCCTTGAATGTGGCCGTTGTCGATAATGTCGATCTCGTTTCCAGTTACAAAACTCTTAACTTGGAAATCAGCACCGCGAATAGTTTTCCTTTTATGTGGGTCCAATGTAATTTCTGCTCTTACTGTATCCCACCCGCCTGCCAGCTTATCTTTATTTTCTCGTCTGGCCCTAGGATTTTCAAAGCCGGGAAGGTGCTTATTTAGTTCAGCTACTTGAACGAGATTGCGAGTATTGGATCTTTCGGTTGTAGGTAAGGTTGTAGGTAAGGTTGTAGATCTTGTGTTAGCTGCATACACTAAATTTATCCCCCCATGATCGTAAAAATCCAGCTGTAAATTGGCAACAGGTAAAACTTTATTTGTAGCAAAAAAGTTATCGATTTGCTCTAAGTTGGCGGATGTATGAATGAACTTCTCATAAACACTTTCGTAATCCGCGCTGATATCTTTCGATCGGTTGAACATCGCCTTCCAGTCTGCAATATTGAGTTCTGAAAACGCGAGTGCAACCGGATTGCCGGCAAGGTCTTGGATCATTTGTAGCTTGTCCAGCCCCGCTAGATACCTTTTCTCAATTGCTTCTTGGTGGCTGTCCACAAAATTTAAGTCTAGGTTGGTCACTCGAAGTTTGTAGCTGGTGTTGCCACCGGCAATGATGGCTTTGGTTTCTAGATAATATTGATTCGCTAAAGAATGCAGCAGCTTAAGGTAAAAGTCGGTCCCGGTTAGTGCTGCCCGTTGTGCGATGACTACCATGTGCTCGGATAGAATCGTGGTGTTAATAATGTTCACTGCCAATCGATCTTCGGTGTCTTCCTGAACCGCGAGCTCACGAGTATGTGAGACCCATTGCAATTCTTCTATTACTTGTTTGGGTTTCAGTTCTGACCTCCCGGTAACAAGAGAAACTAATGCGATTAGTTTTTCTTCCACGCCGGTCCAGTCCGATTCCATAGAATCAATTTCAATGGCCAGTTTTTGCAAGGGAATCTGTTCAGCGCTGTGCAGACCATTATTGATTCTACTATTGTGAATGGCCTTGCTTACCGACGCTCTAGCGTCTTCTAATCGATTGCCGGACAGCTGTGCTCGCGCGAGCTGAGTATAAGGTTCAATTAGATAGTGAGAATAACTGCCGTGGTCATTTTGCACCTGTGCAACCAAAGATTGCCAGCGTTCAATATCCTCGAATGGAGAAACATTACCTGCAGCTCTTGCTTGATTTACGTTTAGCAAAAACTGCATAGCAACAGATAAGATAAAGCCAGATAGGTAAAATATATTTGACACACGTGACGACATACAAAGCCTCGCAACTTTACAACAATGATTTTTCAGTTCTTCAACTTGGCTACATTGTTATGTTGCGATGACTTTTATCTGGTCATCGATTATGTGGTAGCAGGCCCGCTTTATAGAGCAGGTTTTGTTTCGTTGATTGAGCCGGATATGGCTCTATTTACTCTCACATTAATATCAGCAAAAGCTATGCCAGATTTTGAAAATTTTTTGTTAAGGAGGCCGTTGTGTCTCTCGACGGCTAGTTTTACTCGGGGTAGGACCAATATTATTTTTTTGAAACTATTTTAAAGCAAGTAGAAAACGATCAGAGGGGGATCTACGCACCAAAGTTATCTGGCGCGCACCATTGCGAAGCATTGATTTTTTGCCAGCTTTTACTGTTTCATCCGACATATTACACAAATAGCTTTAACCGGTGGGCTTGTTGAATTTGAGAGGTTTGAATTTCTGGCACGCCGGCTCTGACTGCATAGTTTCGCCAGTTATTAACAGTGCTGTGAACCTGCTCAAGAATTTCGATGGCCTGGCCTCGTTTAAGAGATATTTTTTTTGCGCAGTCTTCAAAGTCGCTTTTAGAAAACTCGTCGCGTTTTTCGTTCAAGCATCATTTGATGCTGGCCGGTCGATGAGCCATCGGGGTTGCAGCTATAGGTCACATCGTAGGCTGGAGACAATCGCCACTGGCCATCTTGTGTCATCAAAAATAATATATTTTTTACATGATCGTCTTGTTTGCGGGCGATGATATTAAACGCCATACGTCTAAATTTTTGTTCCAGCGTGTCTGTGGTTAGCCCCCGTTTTCTGTTTTTTTGAAAAGCTTGCTCATAGGAGTACGCTCCGGCTTTTTTATAATCGAAGTGTTCTAGGACAGCCGGTGATTGCATATGCAGTTTGGCGTCAGTGCCCAATTGGTCGAAACGCCTAGCCATAAAGTGGGCCCTATTGTTCTCTTTAAATAATCGGGACTCAGTCATGTGGATGCCAGCGTCTACTGCCACTGAATAATACGCGTATTCGATCAATCCATAACCTTCTGGGTCGGCCGCTTCTTTATCCTTGTTGCCTTTCGCTTCATAAATTTAAGAATCCAATGAGAGTAGCCTGCTTAATTATTATTAGTTTGACCCGAGCGCACATCATGGGTGTGCGGGTTCTAGGCAACGATCGCTTTTGCTCTGGCGCCACCTGCGCAGGTGCCTACTTTTAAAATGTCCCTTATGTTTTCGCTGCCTTCTTCAGCATCAAACGAGGGAGATAAGCTGTTCTTGTCACTTAAAACCTCCCCGGCCAAGGGCACCAGCGCATCTATGTTCAGACTATTGGATTTATGCTCTATGCGCGGAAATTGTCTATTCTGATTAGGTTAGAAATGGTGACGGGGGAGAGCCGGGTAAGCTACCCGGCTACCCAATCTTTGCTTTCTACATCCCAATCTCGTGCTAGGTAAAGAAACGGCGTATCAACGAGTGCAATAATGATCTTGAAAAAATATTTCGCTAGGGCCAATTGCATCGCCGTATCAAAATCCACCACCCCCCACCAAACAACCACGCCATAAATTACGGTATCAATAGCCTGAGACAGCATGGTGGAAACATTGTTACGTAGCCACAAATGTCTGCCTTTTGTTTTATCTTTAATAATGTGGAATATCCAGACATCGAAGCGCTGACTTATTAGGTAGGCGAGCAGCGAGCCAAGCACAAAACGAGGGGTGAAAGTAAATAGGGTTAGGGTCGCCTGATGGACGCTTTGTGCGAAGCCTGCGGTCTCTGGGTCAGTGGATGGCAAGTACTGCAGGCTCAAGCTAATCATCACAATAATAATGATACTAACAACAAATCCAATCATCACCGCCCGAGTAGCTTCTGCTTTGCCGTAGCGCTCGCTAAGAAGATCTGTGGCAAAGTAAATGCTGGAGTAAAGAATCACCCCCATGCTGGTTTGCAACCCAAAAATCTCTGTTAGCTTTGGACCTTGCAGATTAGCCAGCAGTAGGCTGATGACAATGCTGGCGTACAAGCCCTGCCTGCCAAACAAACGGAACAACAGGACCGCAAAGCTAAGGTCGACGGCAATGGTGGTAAACCAAAGTATTTCTTGATGATGTTGAAACCAGTCGGTGAGCATAACGAGATTTTAAGGTTGGGTTAGTGAGGAAAGTTTTTTCGTAGAATAATAGATACCGAAGAAGAATTAAAGATTTGCGATCAAGATCTAACTTTGGTGGACGATAGACAAACTTTTGATTTGAAATGGAGGGTTTGATGAAACTCTTTAAGTCTAAGTCCCTTCATAAATGCTCGAGATTTCTATGCCTCTAGCAGAGCCTATTTCGATTTTAGCTACAATCTGATCACAATGAGATGAGTGTTGGTGCCGTTGCCAAATCGATTGAGTTGTTAAGTTGGAACATCAGGGATCAGATCAATTTAGGGGTCGCTATTGATGCCGTGCTGAGTCTTCGTATCCACTCGCAGTATTAGAAATTTTGTGTCAATTCTTTAAATTGCAGCATAATGCTGTAGGGAGAATTGATTATGACAGAACCATTTGATTTTAATAAAGCCTTGAAGGCCATCCAGTCTGGGCAGGCTATTAGCGGCAAAGACGGTGTTTTGGCACCGCTACTAAAGCAGCTAACCGAGGCCGCACTGGAAGCTGAATTGTAAACCCATATTGTCGATGATGTGGTGCCCGATCGTAAGAACGGCAAGTCGCAAAAGACCCTTCAAACGAGCGAAGGTCGCATTGATCTGAACACTCCCGGCGACCG
>Ga0208414_1001762_pt1 | contig 15626 bp, 21 predicted proteins | sample AntAceMetag02UKE_FD_184770 | JGI IMG/M metagenome (GOLD analysis project Ga0208414, IMG submission 184770) | Saline lake microbial communities from Ace Lake, Antarctica - Antarctic Ace Lake Metagenome 02UKE (SPAdes) (version 2) | ecosystem: Environmental > Aquatic > Non-marine Saline and... | reverse complement strand
TTGTAAGCTTCTTTAACAGCTTCACCAAATTCAAAACCTTCATTATCCATAAGGTCCATTACTATTTCACGTATTCTTGGATCTAAAGTACCCTCTTCTAATTTCATTCTACCACCATAAGCAACCATACTTCTTTGTTCATCTATTTTTTGTCTACGTTTATCTTCTAAATATTCTCTGTAAAGCTGTTCTGCACCTTGTTCTTTTTCAAACTGTCCTTTACCTTTTTTCCAATTTTCAAAATCAGTTCCATCTGAATAACCAATTCTACCACCATTAGCATAACCTCCTTGAGATGAACTATATTCAGACACACCTTGTTCTACTAATGCCGGAATCTCATCTTCTGGATATCCTAAATTTCTATAACCACTATCTAAATAAGTTCTTAATGAACCTACATTTTGAGTTGCACCAATCGCTTCTTCATCACCAGCTTCTGCTTTTGCTAAAAGACCACCTAATAAAGAACCACCAGCCATAACTCCTAAAGTTTTACCTAATGTTTTTTCACCACCTAAAAATTTTGAAGCTGTATCAAAACCTGGAATTGATGGAAAACCTCCAGAAAAAATACCACTAGCTGCTGAACCTAATCTTGAAAACATACTACCACCGGCACCAAAAGGAATCATTCCTAAACCACCTATTAATGCAGCTTTACCTAAATCTGATTTTGCTATTTTTTTAACAGCACCTGTAACGCCTTTAACAGCTTTCTTTACAAAGCTACCTAAGCCATATTGTTGTCTAGGGGAAACGTTCATGATTCCACCTTTACTATAGAGTTGTCTTGGGTTTTGCATACGTGATATTGCCATAATTTTATAATTAAACTAGTTTAAAGCAGGCGTAGAATTCCTGTAATATAATACTTTATTTGATTTTTATGCTGTCGTCAATAGGTTTTGAGGCAGATAACATATCATAAAATCGACCACAATATTGATGATCACCTACATGAGTAATTTTATCTAATGCATAGATGTGTACCTTACCTCCCATATCTGTCCATCTTTGACAGAAACCAAAGTCTTCTCCAAAGTATCTCTTAGTCTTTGGATCATGTAAAGTATCAAATAAATTGTAAAAATTCTTCTTTCTAGTCTCCTCACCATTAACAAACGTAGGTTGATTGATCTCTAATTCTGGATGATGTTTTATCATCTTTTCAATAGTTTCTCTTTTAATTAACATACATCCTGTTGGGGCATGGGTTACTTCAATAACACCATGTTCCATATTTAATTCATCTTTTTTTAAATCTAATTTAATTGGAAACATATATCCTGAATGGAGTATATCATCTTTACTTTTAACCTTATCTGTTTCTTTTATTTTTCTCCACATCTTATCAACATCAAATGTCTTCATTGGATAAGGACAAGAAATAACATCTTTATCTGCACCTATCATTTTAAATATAGTATTTGATTGAAAATCAATATCTGAATCTATGAACAATAAATAATCATAATTATCTTCATGATTTAAAAATTCTGCTACACATAGATTTCTACCTTGTGTAACCAAAGATGATTTTAATAAACTAAAACTAACAAGTATATTTTGTTTTATACAATCTAATTGAAACTTCAAAACTGCTTGAGTATAATGCATAGATACATTACTATGACATGGAGTGCATACCATTATTTTAGCTTTAGGTTTTCTACTTCCTATATTTATTTCTGTATAGTTTGAATTTACTTTATTATATTTAATAGTTTGATAGGTATCTTCATTAGCTTCTGTGTTTTTATCTGAATTAAACCAGATAGGCTCGTTATTTTGCATTGATTGCTCCTTGTAAAAATCTTGTCCAAGATGTGCCTTTAACTTTCCAATCATAAAATCTATTTACAAATTTCTTTTGAAAATCTAAATGATCCTGGATGCCGGGTTCTTCTAGTGATTTTGCAGCAATCTCTATACCCGCTGCAAATTTTTGTGCTAAAGATTTATAATTATTAGAATATGGAATATATATTGGAAATTCAGAACACGTCTCAAATAGAGCTCCATAATTAGTAGTTATACAATATAAACCTGCAGCCATAGCCTCTAACGCTGAGATGCAGAATGTCTCTTCCCAAATACTTGGATATACAAATAATCTATAATCTTTTAAATGTTCTTTAATATATTCACTAGGTTTATAACCAATATAATTTACATTAGAAAGTTGTTTAGCTTGTTCATATAAAGCTTGATAATTTTTATCATTAGCCTCTGCAAAATCTTTTCCATATACTTCACAAGAAGAATAAACATCTAAACTAATTAATGGATTCTTAACTAGTTGCATAGCACCTAATAATACAGATAAACCTCTCCATGGAGTACATTGATGAATAATTTTTATAGGTTGACCTTTTTGATAAGAAGATTCAATTGGATCAATATTTTCAATACCATTTTTTATAACTACACATTTTTCTGTAGGTAGATCAAATGATTGTGTAAATTTTTCAAAACTCCAATTAGAATTAAATACATACCAATCATATTTATGGTGATTAGATTTATCTTTAAACCAAGGTGCTAAATTACCTTGATCATATGAATTTTTTTCCCAAAGTATATTTACTTTAGTTGGATGCAATGGAATTTTTTCTGGAACTGATGTACAAATTTGAATTTGATCCAATAACTTGGAATCAACATGTTTTCTTAAATATTCAAATTGAAGTTCTGTTCCGCCTCTAGGATTTTGGTTCGTCATTTTTTTGATTCATTACTTTCTGTAAAACGTTTAGTCCTTTCGGTGATACATGAACTGTCAAATCTTGAGCAATATGTTCTACTACTGTTTCAGTATTTGGATCAGCTATATCAGCGTCTTTCTCTACTTCGTCTTTATATATTTTATTAGTTCTAGTGTTTCTTAGAACTACTACTGTTGTACAATCTATTTTTAATATGTCTTTATCCATTTTGTTGTGACCTGTCTAGTAAAGCATAACTAACAACACCTGTAATTTCATTTGCTGTGTCCGCTTGCATTTTTATAGCATCTCCTGCTTCTAAATTCAAGGTGTTTTTTAACATATTAACCGTATTTTTATTAAGTATCTCATGTGATATTATTACATCCACACCTGCTCCATTTTTTCTAATAAATAAATCGGTATCAACGTTACTAGCAGTGTTATGAACAGCTTGAACTGTTTTAACTATCCCCACAGCCGATGTAGGAATAGTCAACACCGTTGTAATATTAGTTGTTGTTAAATTAAAGGTTTCGTTTTGATATTGTATAGTCATTAGGATAAAAAATAATTGTATGTATCTTGTTCTTCTTTTAAATCATTTTGAAATGAAAAATTTAATTCATCTTTTAAAGTAGTTAAAGACTGTAGAATTTGTCTTTGATTTTCTACTTCGTAATCTTGTTTTGGTTCAGGTATGTATGCAGTTATTTTAGCCATTATCTTCTCCCATCTGGTTTTGCATCAAGTCTTAGTGTACCATAACGCCATGTTTCACCTACAGCATCGTTTGCTATTTTAATAGATACTAATCTTCCTCTAGCACGTGTATCTATCTTATCAGTAGAACTTGTTATTGTAAATGGACCAAGAGGTGAACTTGTGGCCGTATCACTTGGATAATTGTTTAATAATAAAGTAATTTTTGAATTACCAGTTAGTATTTGAAAATCAGGTATAAGTCTTTTAACAGACATAATGTATTCACCATCTCCTCTTAAATCAGCTATGTTATTATTATTAGTTATATCAAAATCTCCGGATTGTATAAAAGCATCAATGGATGTAGTACCACTACTATTGATTTGATCGGTTCCGGTTTCTTGAGCATAGTAAGTTGATGCACCATATTTATTTGTAATTCCTTGTATTGGAAAATTAGGTAAAGCTGTTTTATTATAATCAGTTGCATAAGGTAGTTGATATACCCCTTGATCAACATAACTTGATCTAGCAAGTGAACTTGTAGTCCAAACGTTTTCTGCGTAGTTGTACACTACACATCTATTAATTTGTTCGGAACTATTTTCGGGATAGAACCAATTAATTTCATTGTATAAAGTATTGTGTTCACAATATACAAGTTGACTAGAATTATAATTTATTCCTAAATTACCACCACTATTTGTGAATACAAAATCTTCTACTAAACAAGGTATAGTTTTAACTGTACCATCAAACATAAAGAAACCTCCTTCACCAGACATCCAAAAAACAATACCATTAGAATAAGACAAAGCGTTTTGACCAATTAAACCACAATTAGTACCCACTTGTCTAACTGAAAAAGTAAAAGGTGGTCCAACGTATTGAATAACATAAGCAGAACTATCGGTTAAAACTAAAGTATAATCTTTACCGGAAACTGCTCCTATAATTTCATTACCTTTATCTAATCTAAAAGTTCCAGCTGTGTTCGTTGCAGTAGGATTATAAGTGTTATAATCTTCTTGGTTAGAAAATCTAATAAACATTGGATCTTGTGTTGTTGTATCACCAATTGTAGTTTCTGTTCCAAAATGAAATAGATGTCTGTCTCTATCGGATACTTGAGTAATTCTTGTTGCTGTTGGTGCACCACTCATTACTACTGCTCTATTTCCTCTTGGAGTTGCTGCTCCCGCATTCCATGTAAAAGTTTCACCGTCGTGAATAGTTGCAGTAAGTATTTGACCAAAATTATCTAAAGACCATAAACCTGGATCCAAAATTACATTACTAGTTGCACTTTCAGTTCCCCATGTATCAGAACCCCAAGTATCAGTACCCCAACCAAAACCTGCTGTTTGAAATGTAGGACCTACAATTATATATGGATCAATCTGTGCCGAACCTGTTCCTGAAGTTGAAGCTGCGGAACTAGAAGGCATAGTAATTTCAAATGTATTAGCTGTTTTATTTAAAACTTCAAACGTGTTGTCTGTAAAATCAGATGTTGCGTAACCTGAACTTGTTGGAACCGTTACTGATGAAAATGTTATATACCTTCCGTCTAGTAAACCATGTGCTGTTTTATTGACAGTAACCGTAGGAGATCCAGATGTTGCATCAAAAGTAGCTCCAGTAATGGCCGCAGCCAATGGCGTAATATCATAAAACTCTTGTTCGTAGTATAGAAATAAACCTTGAGAAGTTCCTATAGCTACGTATTTTTCACCTGCAATGCTTGTCCAAGCATGTTGAGCACGTGCTACTCCAGGTAAAGTATTATTAGAATTTGTAAGTTGTGACCAACCCCCTATTTTTTCAGGTAATCCGTACCTAAATCTAACAAAATCACCATCAACCCACTGAGACTCGGCTCCGGAATCCGTAGACATCTTGTTAAATCCAGGCTTGAAATTTAATTTTTGTAGCATATAATGCCTTATATATTAATTATGAATATAATGAAAGAAACAAAATAACTCAAGATTATGGATCATTTAGAAGCAATTGTCGAGATAAAAAATGTAGTCTCCACAGAGTTTATAGATAAAATTATATCTGTAACAAATCATAAAGCTAAAGATAAATTAAAAGTAGGTTTATCTATTGAAGATACCTCTATTAGAAATGTTAATGGTTATTCTTTAAAAAATACAACACCCACAGATATTTATTATTTTAATTACATTACAAAAGAGATAGAAAAATTATATATTTTTTACAAAGCTAAATTTCCTAAAATGGCAAGTTCACTAATAAATCAAATAGACTTATTAAAATATTCGCCTGGCGGTAAATATGAAATACACACTGATAATGATACTACTTCAAATAGGCATTTAAGTATTATTATTAATTTAAATGATGGTTATGAAGGCGGAGATTTAGTTTTTACTGATCAAAAAGAAAAGGAAATAAAAAGACTAAAACTAAATAGAGGATCAGTTGTTTTTTTTCCAAGTAATTTTATGTATCCTCATAGCATAGAACCTATTACTAAAGGAACAAGGTATAGTATAGTCTCATGGCTGCAGTAAATTATAAAGATTACAAAATATTAGGTTATTAATGAAAAATATAAATTATGAATATTTCCATTGGGGACCTTTTTTATATAAAACAAAACTAACTAATCAAGAAATAAATAAAATAAAAAAACTGTGTAAAAAAAATAATATGGATTATAGACATACACTGGCTGGATTAATAAAAAATGAACGTGTCGTAGATGTAAAAAAACTATTTCCTATTATTTTTCCATACTTAGATAGTTACTCTAAAGCTATATATCAACACCGTGGTTTACTGCTAGGTAGTGAAATAACCTTAAAAAGTTCATGGGTTAATTATATGACTAAACATGAATATAATCCAATTCATAGTCATAGTTGTGATTTATCTTTTGTTATTTATTTAAATATTACAAAAGAATTAAAAAAAGAAATTAACCTTACAATTTCAAATAACAAAAAAGAAAAACCTGGGTGTATTACTTTTATGAATAAATTATCTAGGGAAAATTTAAATATAAATTCTCATCATATAATACCTGAGGTAGGAGACTTTTTAATTTTTCCATCAAATTTAAATCATGTTGTAAATCCTTTTAAAAGTGAAGGGGAAAGAGTATCTATTTCAGGGAATATAGAATTAAAATAATATAACAAAAGGAAAAAATATTATGGAAAAAACAGTTAATATAAATAACTTTATTGGAGTGTATGACAACTACATTACAAAAGAAGAATGTAATAAAACTATTAAATTATATGAAGATCAAAATAAATTTAATAATACACTTAATAGAATAGGTTTTGAAAAAGCATCTATATTACATAAACAAGATCAACAATTTTTTGCAGCAACTAATAATGTAGATGTATGGTGGGAAATTTTAAAACCCATGATGTTTAATTTTGATATAGCCTTAAAGCATTATATAGAAAACACTGGGGCTGCTGATGCTTATAGAGTTCCATTTCATTTCACTTGTTTAAAGATTCAAAAAACTCTTCCTACAGAAGGCTATCATGTTTGGCATATAGAACATGGAAAAGGATTTGATAATGAGCCACGTGCTTTTGTTTTTTCTATATATTTAAATGATGTAGAAGATGGAGGAGAAACAGAATTTCTACATTTTTCAAAAAGAGTAAAACCTAAAACAGGTAGAATAGTTATTTGGCCTGCTGGATTTCCTTATTTACATAGAGGTAATCCACCTTTATCAGGTGAGAAATATATTTTAACTTCTTGGATGATGTTAAGATAATTATGAAGAATAAGAAGTAGGCCTTGCACCTATTCTAGAAATTTTTTCAGCTTCAGTTTCTGGAACAAAATTATCCCCTTCACCTGTGCCGATATTATTAATATCCCAATCAGATTGCAATTTAGTTAAGTGTGCTAAATCCCATTTAGATGAAAATTGACTAATGTCTCCAATGTTTGCATCTGCAAATGATGAATGAGGTGTTTCATCTCTATATTCCACTTCGTCAGATGAGTCAGAAGAACCATATTGAATAGCCCAAATATTAGAAAACTTAGAATCAGACCAAAAAGAATTATCAGATATATTATATGAAACACCTTCATTAACACCTTCTGCATAATTTTTAATAACTATTTTGTCTTCAAATACTACTGTCCATGTTGAGTTTGTTGTCATTTTTTCTCCTAAGTTTTTATAATATAAATTAAAGCTAAATAAGGTTGTAAAACTGATGTAGCATCACCTGAAAAAGTTGCACTCATATTATGAGAGTGACCTGAACCTAAACCTGTATTTTGTGAGGTTACAGTTGTACTTGGATTCCAAGAATTTGGTGAAATTCCCCAATAAGGATCACCTGCTCCGCCAGTATTATTATTAGTATACCAAGATCTGCTATGACTATGGGAAGCAAGTTGTGCTGTTGATAGAGTTGCATTTGCTGTTGAACCACCAACGTTTCCTGTTGATGAAACTGTATTTGCTCCACCCGTTGATGCTAAAGCTTTGTTATTTGATTTACCAACTGGTGTATTATTTTGTAAATCAGGTGTATTAAAAGTAGTGGATCCGTCCCCTATACCATAAGTTGTGCTTATGATTGCAAATAAAGCAGAGTAAGTTGTTCTTGAAACTGCTACACCATTACATTCTAAAAATCCAGATGGAACTGAAGCAGAAGACCATGGCACAATCGTTGCTGTTGGAATACCACCTTCTAGTAGTTCTCCCCCATTAATAATTTCTGTTCCGCCTGAAAATAATCCCATTATAAATCTCCTTATATCTTAGATAAATTAATTTTAAATTTTTCTCCTGATATATTATTTATCATAAATATATCATTTTCACCTTCTTGTAAAGTCCAATTTCCTTTAGTTCCATCTACTATATTACCTTTTTCCTTATATTTATTAGAAAGATGTAAGTCTCCTGTATATATGTTTCTCCATACATTACCTACAGCTCCTAAATCATAAGTGTCATTTGCACCGGGTAAAATGTGTCCTGTGGCAGTTACTTGTCCTGTTGAACTGACACCTTCTAAGACATTGGTTCCATCAGAGTATAGAATTTTTTTACCCTTATCTGTTGTAGACCAAGTAATACCTGTTCCAGAAGTGGTTTTAAATGTTACAGTAAAAACACCTGTAGTTGCATTTTCAATTATATAAGTTTTTTCAATGGAATCAGGAATTACAACATCAACATTTGATGTAATAGTTCCTGTTAATTTTAAAACTTGATTTTTACCATTTGATAAAGCACCATTTGAAAATGTTAGAGTTGCACCAGTGGTTGCATTTAACCCTACAGCATCATAACCACCAATTGCTTGTTCTAATATAAGTAAATTAGTATTAGTAATTTGACCCCAAGTTCCAGAATTTTCTCCAGTTGCTTGTACGGTTAGTTTTAAATTTGTGGATGTAGTATTAGCCATATTTTAAATTCCTTAATATTTTATTATAATTAAATTTTGCATGTAAATCAAGCTACTTTTTTCCAACCTGGAGGGTCAATTGGTGCATTTCCTGTATCCACTGGATTCCATATAATGTTTTGTATACTGCCTTGTGCCATTGTCATTTCAATTCCTGTTAATATAGCCAATGAATCAGGAGCTGTAGCAGTTCCTTCTTGCATAGTCAGGTCAAAACCAGTTACATCTACTTGTTGGTTTAGATCTACTACAATACTATTTAAAGTAGCTGTTAGTGCTTGTCCACTTAAACTAACATTAGCGTTTGCGCCTATGGTAACGCTATCTTCCTGCATCGTTAAGTCAAAACCAGTTAAGGATAAATCTGCATTAGCAGTAACATCAACACTATTTAAATTAGAAGACATTGCTATTCCAGTCACATCTTCTGTTGTAACATCGGTAAATGCTTGAGTTGTACCTTGAGTTATTGTCAAAGGTTCTCCAGTTATAGAAACAACTACATTTGCTTCGATCGACACATCATTCTCTTGCATCGTTAAGTCAAAACCAGTTAAAGAAATATTAGCAGTACCTATAATTGCAACCGTACCTAATGACATAGGAAGAGGGAACGTTCCTACAATTCCACCTGTTGTGGCCTCTACCCCAACAGGAATGTTGAATGTAGCAGGACTTAATGTAGCAAAAGGGGCTTCGCCAAAAGCTGTTAGTGTATCGTGGGTAGGATTACTTCCGTTAGCAATTAAATCAAAACCTGTTACGTCAATTTCTTGATTTGATGATTGTGTAAGTGTTCCTTCTGTTGCAGTTAAAGCTTGACCAGTTACATCAACGTTTACCAATGAAAAACCATTTGCTGTTCCAACAGCAGAAACTAAAGGTGTTCCTGTTACAGGAACATTGGCATCACCTATAACAATACCAGTGTTTTCCTGAGCTGTTAATTCAATACCTAATGGATAAGCTATTACGTTTGATGGTTCCGCACTAAAAGGTGCTTCTGAATATGCAGTAACTCCAAGGGCCATAACTTAGGCTCCTATTTTTTGTTCTTCTCTTTTTTCTTTTTTATCAAAATTAAAAATCATTAAATTTCTTCTAATTTAAACTTATATTTTTTACCAGATTTATTATTTAATATGTAAAGATCTTCGGCACCCTCTTGAATAGTCCAATTACCTTTTGTACCATCAACAGCATTACCTTCATCTTTTGCTTCATTAGATAAATGTAAGTCACCAGTGTAGATGTTTCTCCAAACATTACTTACAGCCCCTAAATCATAAGTATCATTGGCTCCTGGAACCACTGCACCAGTTACCGTTAAAGTAGATCCATCAAAAGTCATATTTGCTTCTGCATTTTGTGCGTCTGTACCCGTTGCAGTAACAATTCTGTTATTTGCACCATTAGCCATAAAGTCTGATACATCAACAGAAATTGCATCTGCTGCAACATCAATACCAGTTCCTGCACCTATGTTTAATGTTACATCTCCAGAAGATCCACCACCTGTTAAACCACTACCTGCAGTAACTGCTGTGATGTCTGCTGTGATTGTTTTATAAGTTTGATCCCCTGCTAAAAAAGTTGTCGATGAAGCTGTTCCCGTTCCTAGTCTTGCAGTTGGTACAGTACCACTTCCAAGGTTGGTTGCATTTAAAGCTGTTAAAGCACTTCCGTTAAGTGCGGGTAAAGTTGCTGGAAATCTTGCATCTGCAATTGTTCCTGTAAGCTGAGTTGCTACAATAGATTTATTAGTTAAAGTTTGACTTCCTGTTAACGTAGCTACTGTACTATCAATTGCTATATCACCTGCATTTGCTGTAATACCTGTACCACCAATAACATTTAAAGTAACATCTCCAGAAGCTCCACCTCCTGTCATACCAGTACCTGCAGTAACTGCAGTTATATCACCAACTGTAGGTGTTTGAAAAGAAGGTACTGCTCCAGCACCTGCACTTGTTAAAACTTGTCCTGAGCTACCCGTAGCTACTGCTACCGGATTACCTGAAGTATCATATGAAATAATATTTCCATCTGTTCCTGGGGCCATTTTTCCTAATGTGATTGCGTCATCTTGAATTTCTGCTGTAGCTACCCCTAAATCTTTAATTGTTATTGCACCAGAACTAGCAGCAAAGTTATCTGAACTAAATGATGCAGCTCCTTTAGCAGATGTAGAAGCATCAGCTAAATTAAGTGTAACATCTCCAGAAGACCCACCACCTGTTAAATTTGTACCAGCTGTTACGGCTGTAATGTCTGCAGTGATAGTTTTATAAGTTTGATCACCTGCTAAAAAAGTTGTTGATGAAGCTGTCCCTGTTCCAAGTCTTGCAGTTGGAACTGTTCCACTTCCAAGGTTGGTTGCGTTTAAATCTGTAAGTGCTGAACCGTTTGAAGCTGGTAAAGTTGCTGGAAATCTTGCATCAGGTACTGTACCTGAAGTTAATTGTGTTGCGTTTAAAGCTATTAAGTTAGATCCATTGTTTGCAACAATGTTTCCACTTGAATCTAGGATAACAGATTTGGATGCAGGTAAAGTTACAAATACATTTTTTGTTCCTGCAGCAAAGTCTACTGCACTATCAGAATTTGATGATGAAATAATAGTAGTTCTAGCTAAAGTGCCAGCTCCTACTGTTCCTAATCCAACTTCAAATTCACCGTCAGTAGTGTTTACAATTGCATAATAAGTTGTATTTGCATTTCCAATAGCTGATGAAAAAGTTTCAAATCCTGTTACTGCTCCTGCAAGAGTAAGTGTACCTGTACCAGTAGTGGTAGAGGTTTCTTTAACTCTATCATTTACGACTAATGCCATTTATTTCTCCTTAACCAGATATTCTTAATATAGCTGCTGATGTAGTAAATGCTGGAAACTGTACTGTGAAAGTTCCCGACGTAGCTGTTTTATCTGCTCCAAAATCTAAAACCGCAACTGCTGCATTAGTAACTGCAGAAGATGTATTATAGATTAATGCACCTCTAGCTGTCAACGTTACACCAGTAAATGATAAATCTGCAAAGTCAACAATTGCAACACCTGATGCAATTGAAGTATTTTGACCTGCTAATGGATCACCGCCGGCTGCGTAAGTACCTGTGTTAGCTACTTCGTTAGTTGAAGCGTACGCAGTTGTTGCTGAGTTTAGAGTTGCTGAAGAAGTATAAAGAGCTAGTTTAAAAACATCACCACCAGATGATTTAAAGTTCTGATCACCTTCTAGTAATTGTTTTTTGAATGCATTTGCAATCGCTTGTGTTATAGCCATAATTTATCTCCTATTTTTTATTTTCCGATTCGAGGAACACCTGATTGATATTCATCTCTTCGTCTTCTTCCCATTTGTTCTACTGAGAAGCCTTCTACTACTTGTTTATACTTTCCTTCGTATAATTGCAAGAGATCATTAGGCCCTTTTAAAAAAGAAAATGCTTCAATTAAGCACGCATATAAAAGTCCATTGGGAAAATTTGTACTTAAATATGTAGTCGTATTTGTAGCAGATAAACCAGGGTCTTTCAAGATATAGTTTAACTGAATTTCATAAGTGGCATCTGGTGTAGGTGCTACTACAATTTTATCTTGGTCCCATAAACTGTAATATTTAGGAACTCCTGTAGCCCCAGTAGGGTTATATTCGGACATAAAACTTGTGTCCCTATAATCTAAAAAATCTCTATTATCTGGTTGTGAACTTCCATCAGAATCTACTATTTGAGCAGATCTTACAATTAGTAAACCTGCGGGTCTATTTATAAATCTATCTGAAGTGACTAAATTAGCTGTTGCATATCTTCTATTATTATCAGAATCTATATCTCTAAATATTCTAAATTCAGCATTATTAATAATGCCATCGAGAATAGTAGATGTTAAAACATTTGAATCTACTTCTGTATAATCTCTAATCTGTTGTAGTAATTCTGCGTATGTCATTATCCTTGTAGGTCAACAGGTCCTGCTGTACAACCGTTTCCTCCTCCATTTATATTACCACTTGTTGCTGTACTACTACTTTGGAAGTAATAATAATTTGTAGTGTCTCCTACTATACCACTAGAATTTATTTTGCCAACCGTAACTGTAAAACCATTTGAATTACTAATGTCTGTTACATCATCAAAAGAAGGTACATTATTAAAACCAGATGCATCTGTTGCACCTCTAAATCTAACTATATTACCCGTTGATCTATCATGATTAGGTGAATAAACATTAATATAAGTATTACTTGCATACTTAATTGTTTCAAATGGATTTGTTTGTAATAAAATTAAAACAGGTGGTTCAGTTCTTGCGGGTCTTGCATATCTTAAACCTTGTGGATCAGCTACTGTTGGTTTTGGCTCAAGCTGTGGTTGTTTTGCCTCATACTCTGAAACATGTACACGAGAACCATTCCATTCAACAACCATTTCACTATATGGAAAAGCCATACCCGAACGGTCTGAAATAAATTGTGCATATTTTCCGTTAGATAAATTAGACATTTGGATAATAAGATTTTGGAGTTATAAATGTACTAGACGAAGAACCATCTTCTTCAAGAGCTCTATTTAATTCATCTTCATATAATAATTTCATCTGTTGAGTTAGTTCTGGTTTAAATTTTTGTGATAAATAATATGAAAGACCTGCTACCATACAAGGTACAAATCTATAAGGTACATCTGCTGTATTTGTATAGTTCCCGGAATCCTGAATCCGGCTAACATAATAATAGTTAATAAAGTTTCCGGCTTCAGTGGATCCTGGAGTTAGATATAAAGTGATAGTTACTTTATCTATAAATCTTTGTACAAAATATTGTGTTGGAGTCCCTGTATCAGTTTTTGAAGATAGACCTTGATAAAATGATCTATTAATTTTAGTTAAAGAAAAATCTACATTAGAAGAATTTCTATAAACAGCTTCTAATATATCATCTACACCATAGATAGCTGTAGCATCAGAAGTACCATCTGTTGCTGACCTATACATTGTATAAACTGCTTGACCATCCACTAATGTAATAGAATTATTTCCAACTTCCCAATAATGTAAACCTCTATTACCCCATTCTTGAAACATTATATTTAAAGAACGTCTAGCTGTTTTTACATCATTACCAGAATAATCAAATCTACCTATTCTCTCATAGGCTTCAGTTATTATATCATCAATATAAAAACTTGATTCAAAAGTTGTTGTTCCTGAACTTGTCATTAACTTAAGCTCCTGTAATTGTTACTGTAACGCTTCCGCCTGCTCCTGCTAAATTGTAAACAATACCATTTTCAAACTTTATACCTGAACCTGGAATATAAACTTCTAATCCTTCAGTTCCATATTTATAAACAGCTACTGCTGTTCCTGGTGCTCCAGCATCTGCTGAATCATATAGAGTTAAAGTAGAGGCTGCTACTCCATATCCTTGAATAGAAGTAACTCTAGCTCTACCTGCTCTAGATAAAGTAGCTGCACCTATTACTGCTAAATTTAATGTTGTTTGGTCTGAATCCATATTTTTCTCCTTAATCTGCTGATAATCCCGGACTAGAATATCTATCTGTAAATAAAGTATACGCAGTCACATTTGTTTTAGTTTTACAAAAAATTCCTTTTGGGAATAAAATTCCATCTGATGGAAAATTTAAAGTAAGTACATCTCCAGTAGGAACATCTACAACTAATAAAGTCGATCCTGTATTTGAAGTTGTAGTTAATTCTAAAACACCTGCTCCAACACCATCTGATGCAACTGATATTGCTCTTAATCTTACCGGTGGTGCAACTATCGCATCTGCTCCTGCCGCTGCTGCTGATCTTGTTGCTTGTATATCTTGTGATCCCATATTCTATCCTATTAAAATTTTTAAATGTGGGCCGAAGCCCACATTAATTATTTATTTATTATACTAATTCAGGTTGTCCTTCGCCTGCTTTAGCATTGTCTACGACAGTATAAGTAAATACACCTGTAACAGTTCCTGTACCTGCAGTTGCGCCTACTGAAGCAGCTACTGTAGCATTAGCAGGAATACCTGCTGGAATAACTAAAGCGCCATCGGCACCTTTAAGAGTTCCTTTTGTAACTGAAGCTACTTCATTAAAGAAGCCATCTACATCAGCTGTAGTTCCTATATCAACTGTAGAACTTGCACCTGTGGATGCTGCCACTACTGAAAATGAAACAGGTATAGCACCTGCTGGTAAAACAAATTGATTACCTGCTGTAGCACTTGTACCAATTCTCACTGGTGTTAAAGCTACTGCTGCTGCTGCTGCGTCAAATGAAATTACTTCTGATAGAAGTAATACACTTGGAGTTGCTCCAGATGATCTGTCTTGTCCGCCGTAAGATCTTACGATCCCTTGAAACGATGTTGTTGCCATGATTGTTCTCCTAGTTAAATTCTACATAGTCTCTAGGCCGTCGACTATACTGCGTCCATGCAGAATATTAATTTATGTATAGTTATTAATTTATATATGAATTTTAAAAAAAGTGCAAGAAATCCCTAGGGAATAAAGACGTTTTTTAAATAGATCTTAAATCTAATTAGCCAGCAAAAAGATGTGCTTCGTAATCTCTGCTATTCTTATTAGCTTGGATCTCTTGTTCTCTGATGATTAATCTAATTACTACTTTGATCTCATCACCTAGAACAGACATTTCTGGAGTTATTTGTCCTCTATTCTCAAGAAATGACTCGTTCCATTTAGATTCGAGTTTCAGTTTCTTTGCGAACAGTACCATATTGTCCTGAACCA
>Ga0208414_1001746_pt1 | contig 15749 bp, 14 predicted proteins | sample AntAceMetag02UKE_FD_184770 | JGI IMG/M metagenome (GOLD analysis project Ga0208414, IMG submission 184770) | Saline lake microbial communities from Ace Lake, Antarctica - Antarctic Ace Lake Metagenome 02UKE (SPAdes) (version 2) | ecosystem: Environmental > Aquatic > Non-marine Saline and... | reverse complement strand
TTAAGGCGGTGTTGGCAGAAAAGGCGGATATTGGAATTGCCTTCGATGGCGATGGCGATCGAGTTGCGATGGTTGATCATACCGGCGAAGTAGTGGACGGTGACGAGATACTTTACATCATCGCTAGGGACAGGCGCCGCCAAAGTATTGATTTCGGTGGCGTGGTCGGAACCGCCATGAGTAATCTAGGTCTAGAGTTGGCTCTGGACGCTCTTGATGTGCCCTTTGTGCGAACCGCAGTGGGTGACCGCTACGTTATGGCTGAAATGCTTAAGCGCGGATGGAGTTTAGGGGGCGAGTCCTCCGGGCACATCATTTGTCTCGATAAGACGACTACTGGCGACGGGATTGTTTCTGCGCTTCAAGCCCTTGCGGCGATCTCCCACAGTGAGCAGCCTTTAGCGCAGCTGAAGAAAAAGATGCGTAAAATGCCCCAATCTATGGTGAATGTAAGAATAGGCAATAACGTCGACATTTTTAACAACAAAGCGGCGAAGTCAGCGGTAGCAGAGGTTGAAGCTCAATTAGGTGACAAAGGGCGCGTACTGCTCAGGCCCTCAGGTACAGAACCTCTTATCAGAGTTATGGTTGAAGGTGAGAATCAGGACAGCGTCGTTAAATTTGCTAAAGAATTGGCAGAAGTCGTGGCGGCGGAAGTTTCCGCTTAGCGATTTATTGCAACGATTTGAAGACTTGGTTAGACTTGGCGCCCGTTTTGACGGGGCTTCGAATTAATAAATTGGAATTGCGAGGTTTTGAATTCAATGCGCCGCAAATTGGTTATTGGCAATTGGAAGATGCATGGCTCCAATCATCTGGTTCTGGAACTGCTGAATCGCTTGAAAAAAGGCCTTGATGAAACGGATAGAGTAGAGATAGGTGTTTGCCCAACTGCATTACACTTAAGTTTGGCTTCGGATACATTGCTTGGAAGTCAGATCAAGCTGGGCGCGCAAAATGCTAATGCTGGGATAAGTGGCGCGTTCACCGGTGAAGTGGCTGCTGCAATGTTGCTGGAATACGGTGTAAGTTACTGTTTAGTCGGACATTCTGAGCGGCGCGAGTTGTTTTTTGAAACAGACCCTGACGTGGCAGAAAAATTCGCCGCGGTGCAGGCGGCAGGGCTAACACCAGTGTTATGCTTCGGGGAGTCTCTAGCTCAGCGCGAGCAGGAAGCAACTGAGCCGGCGATACTGGCGCAAGTGGATGCGGTCTTAGCTCAAGTTGGAGTTCAGGCATTTGCCGATGCAGTGTTAGCATACGAGCCCATTTGGGCTATTGGCACGGGTATCACTGCGACCCCTAAGCAGGCGCAAGCTGTTCATGCGCTGGTGCGCCAGCATGTCGCGGCGCTCGATAGCCCTGTTGCTAAGAATTTAAGAATTATTTACGGCGGTAGCGTTAAAAGTAATAATGCCGCAGAGTTGTTTAGCCAGGCCGATATTGATGGCGGTTTGGTGGGTGGTGCTTCTTTAAGTGCCGAAGAGTTTATAGCCATTTGTAAAAGTGCGGATTCTAAGTGATGGAAACGGTAATAGTTGTTGTTCATGTAATTGTCGCTGTGGCGATTGTCGGTTTAGTGTTGTTACAGCAGGGTAAGGGTGCGGATGCAGGGGCCTCGTTTGGCTCTGGGTCTTCTCAAACTGTCTTTGGAGCCTCCGGTGGCGGAAACTTTTTGGTACGTGCGACAGCCATCGCAGCGACTATCTTCTTTGCCACGAGTTTGTCATTGGCCATATTTGCGAAAAACAACGCAGGTCCTGGATCCCCTGACGGTATTCCTATTTTCAATGAAGATTTATTGCAGGAGCTGCCTTCAGCCCCGGTATCTGATGTTCCTCAATTAGAGGCAGCCCCGGTGTCAGGCGACAATCAAGATGTGCCAAGCCTTCCAGGCGTGGATAACTAGAAGTTTATGCCGAAGTGGTGAAATTGGTAGACACGCTACCTTGAGGGGGTAGTGACCTTTGGTCGTGCCGGTTCAAGTCCGGCCTTCGGCACCAATACAGTCTGTAAGCCTTATTAATTCGCTTATAAGACAGCTAGTTACAGAGTGATAGGAGCTTATTCCTGTAACCATTCCTGTAACTGGCGCAGTAGGGTGGGGTCAATACAGGCCCCGGGACCCCCTTTTGCCCTCGCAACAATGTCAGGTTGCTGGTCAGACTTGCTAAAAGCCAATTTAGAAATTAGGAAAAAAACCACTCTGTCTCACCTATGTCACCGGTCAGAACAGTAAGATAGTACTGTTTCATGGCTCTGGGTAATTGATGTGCGTAAATCTTTTAAGCTTCTAATTTATTCTTCTACTACGATGGCCATTTTATTTGTGGCCACTGGTTAGCAGCACAGAAGAAGTGCGGAGCATGTTTTGAGAAAGGGGCTTGCGAGAAGGCTACTCAAACCTACTGGAGCTTGGCCAATGTCTCCGTTTCTATATATTTCCTGAGGAGGCTGTAGTTGGTTCTGACGTCGTGCCGGTTACGCATGCGATCGACTAAAGCATCGTGCTTTGCTTGCTCCCAGCTCTCATAAACATCGCTGTCCACTAACCCACGCTTAAACACTGCAAGCTGTTTTTCATCCATTCGTTCTAGTGACTCAATTCCTCTGTATTTGTGCACTTTTGATTGAGCTTCACTGATCTTATTATAGGCATCATGCTTTTCTAGGGCATCTTGGTTCATGTTAATGAAGCCAACTTCCCAGAGAAATTCAAGCAAGCAGCGTTCTAAATCTACGTCAGCATCATCGGAGCCAAACTTCTCCAGCACTGAGTAGAGCCACTCCGCAATATAAAACCTGCAATAATCTTGCGATAGCAATCTAGTAACCTCGCCCTCGGACGGAAACCAAAGTGGTGACGTAACTTGCATGCCAAGATAGCTAGCTTCTTCCGGTATAGCGCGATCTCTTTTTTTAATATCCTTGTCTTTGAAATAGCTTTTCAATCCCAATGTTTATTCCCCTCTGTAATATATTCACTATGGATAATCCACTTTCACTCTAGCAACTGCGTTAGAGCCTGATGGGCTAGCATACTCAAACCAAGCCCTTCGCATCGCCTCTACAGCCCATTCTTCATTACCTTGAGCCACAGCGACCGCATCATGAACAGGCAAAGCGACAATACCTCTATCAACTCCTTCTAACATTACCCGCTTCAATATCTGCCCTTCTAAGTTCTGAGCAAACAATCCAAATCCTGTGAATAAAGAAAGCTTAGGGTAGCGTTTGAGAGTTGCTTTCTCTATTCGCACAAACAGTTTGCTATCTATGCGTTTGGCTCTCGCCGCTTGCATAGCTAGCTGTCTGTCTGATGCTCCCATACCAATGGTGATGAAGTCCTTAACTAGTTGTCGACCATCGGCGTTCGCAATCTCCATGATGTCCTCATAAGGTGTTTCACCAGCATCTTCGCCACTCTCTTCGGCAAGGTTGAGCCTCAAATGGTTCGCGGAGAAGTCGACTTCACAGATTGGCTTACCATCTATTAGCGTATTAATTCTCAGCCTGATTTTCCTATCTGGCAGGTTCTGAAATGCCGTAATCAGTCTTCCTCCCTGAAATGGGGAGTGCTTGAACGTCATCCTCACCGGTCCTTTACAGGCCCACTCATGCCCTTTTAGGAACTCATTAATCCTTGTCATATCCATTAGGGCGGGATGGTCTTCAGGTAGGCCGGTTACCACTTCTTCCCACTCATCTTCTGGACTATTAACAGTGAGATATGGGGGCTCAATAGGCTGCTCACCGTCCAAGAAGAACTGCCAGAGCGCCGTTTGTAGTTCAGGCTTAGGGAATATACGAGTCCTTACTGGCTTGCCTTCGTAACGCTTACCGGGAAGGCACTCAATTAGACCGCTGCCTTTAAGATGCTCTACTACTACCTTGGTGTACGTATGCGAAAACTCATACTTGTTGAGCCAGTAATCATCTACATAGGTAGCTTTTGTGAGTGTGACAAGAGTCCAGTGTCTGAGGAATGTCGCTCTAGAAAGGTTAAGGAGTATTATCTCCCAATGCCTCTTAAGCTTTTTGTATTGCTTCGGCCCTCTATTTCCCTTGGTCTCATTAAGAAAGGAATCTACAAGAGTCGTGAACTGCTCACGACTAGTGCGTCCTTCATTCATCTTCATTGCCACAAGGAATGAGTGATGCTTGTAATCGTCCTCTGGAAGAGGCTGCTCAGCTACGATATCCCATAACATAAGGTGTGTAGAGGTAACTTTGGTTCCTATAGGGACTAGGGAGACCAGCTCAGTCTGTAACTTGTTATTGCTCATAGTTAGTTATCCTCCACTACACAGTCTATGCTGATGCTAATCCTTTCTGCATAGCCGGTGTCGATCATTAAAGCTAGACAGCTATCAATACAGATCAGTTAGAACCCACAACAACCATAAGTATCTTTAACGTTAATGTCTATTCAGGCTGATGTGACTATTTAGGTATTAGTAAAGACTAAGACAGCAACCACCAGTAACAACCGAGACTACTCAGCTCTGGTGGGCTAATAAGTCGCACTGTCAGCAGCATAATCCCTTTGTTTATCAATACATTACAGGCTGTCCGGCCCTTCAAAACCCTATATATTTCAATTGGTTAGCTTGTTTGTGGTAGCTATGCCGCCTCTCTCACCTCTTGTTGTTACCCAGGAGTAAACCGTCTGTCACCTAGCATTGCATCCCGTTAGTTTGACGTTATTGGCTGCGGGGTTTAATCTTTGTGCCAGCTAGGAGCTAGCATAAAGCTATTGAGCCTGGCTTGAGCGCCCCGCTATTTGTGTGCTACAAAAGGAGATACTTTATGTATAAAAAAACTAAGATGCTGAATCATTGCTTTGTACTATTATTTTCCAGCTCGTTGATCGCTTACCTTCCAGCTATCGAGGCTGCCCAAGGAGGCGCCCCTAACAATGTTTGCAACTGTAAGGGTTACTCTGGTGTAGGTGGCCCTTGTTACGATGGCGTAGGCGGTCCAGCCTATGATGGCGTAGGCGGTCCAGCCTATGATGGTGTTGGAGGGCCGTGCTATGACGGCGTTGGAGGCCCTGAATACGATGGGGTTGGCGGCGCAGCCTATGACGGTGTTGGCGGTGCTAGATATGATGGTGTTGGTGGCCCAGCTTATGACGGTGTTGGTGGCCCAGCCTATGATGGCGTAGGCGGCGCATGTTATGCAGGTGTAGGTGGTCCTTGTTATTCTGGGATTGGCGGCACTGGAAAGTCTTGTCCGGCAATTTGTAAATAACGAGTAAGGAGCTTCGCTTGAACAAACTACTCTTCTCAATTCTTTCGATAGCTTTTATTGCAAGCTGCGCATCACCGAGGTATGAAGATCAATGGCTATTGCCCCAAGGTATATCACCAAGTGTTCCGCTCACTCAAGTTGAGTATCGATGTGGTCAGGAAGCGGGGCAGGCTGGTAGAGCCGCCGGCGATCAGGCCAGAGAGTTTCATGAGGAGGGAGCCTCTGACGACCCCACACTTAAGCTCATTAGATCAAGCACGCTAAATCAGCTTGTTGGTAGAGCCGCGAGTCAAGCAAACCGTGAAAGATTCGAGTACTGTATGAGAGAGCAAGGATACCAACAGGCGCGGGTCTGCATAAGTAATTGTAATAGTGATTCCTCCAGAGCAACCACTAACTCGGGTCCTATTAATCAACAAATTCTAAGCGATGCTAACAACAACCTATCTACTCAGTCCTCTAGTCGTGCTGCGGATATTGTAAATGGGCTTGGCCAGCTAGAAGAGATGTTTAATGAAGGATTGCTATCGGAGCAAGAATACAATGCTGCAAGAAGAAGGCTCCTCGGTTTGGAATAGACGCGCGGTGTTTCGAGTCAGGCCACAAAGACTGCGACTAGCTGTCAGTGTATTAGCGGCATAGTCTTTGTGTGCTGGTTGGGGCGGTAGGCTAAGCTTTGGTCCTAATACTAACTACATTGCCCTGGTCAGCCTCCACAGCTTCGATCACTTCGCCTAGTATTTCCCTGCTAGTGGCCGTAACAGCCTTAAAGCCCTCTGACCTACTAAGACCCTCAGCGCCATACTGCTGCATGTGTGAGCTAATAGTCTTGTTAGCCCCAGCCCAGCCACCTATGGCGGCAACGTGAGACTGGTTGGCATCTGCAATATCGGACAAGGCTCTGAGCGTATGTCTCAGACAGTGAGCACTAATCTTGTTGTTGCCAGTGTCTCTTCGCATCTTGTCACCTATACGATGAGATATATTGGACTCTGTTGTCTGGTTGCATAGTTCTATAGCTTCAACGATGTGCCGCTTTAAGTAGTCGACTCCAAGCACGATAGGAACGACTCGTCTTCTCTCTTCAGCTTTGACGGTAACGCTATTGCTCTTGCCAATACTAATCTGTGGTATCGCAGCGTCTAGGTCTGCTAACACTTCATCTGGGTTAAGCCTCTCTATCTCGCTGCACATTGCGCCTGATTGAGCCATGAAGATGATTGAGGCGCTGATTGCTGGAGTTTTGGTGTCTGATAGGCAGCTCATCACTAGGTCTGTTAGTTCGCTTTGGCTCAGCACAACCTTTTGCCTGATAGGGTCTGCCTTTATCTTTGAGCTGTTGGGGACAATAACCCAGCCTAACCTATACTTGTCACTGGCCAGCCTCAGTGCTGCTACTGTCTCGGCATATTCTCTTCTGATGCTCTGTACCTTGATTCTTTTGTCTCGTCTTTCTTCCCAGTATCTATCTAGTCCTGCATGAATAGCGTCAAGCGTCTTGTTATTGTCTAGTTGTTGCTCTCCGATACAAGCGAACACTTGCTGCCAGCGCTTAACCTTGCGTTCGCCTGACCTGATGCTGACATCAATTCCTTTGCTTTCTATATACTCCTCCCACACTCGCGACAACAGCTTGGGCTTTTTGGATGCTGCGGCTTCTAGCGCCTTGTAGACCCTAACGCTAACTTCTTCTTCTATTGTTAGTATTCTGGCGGGGTCGCCATCGAAAGCATCTTCCAGCTTAGGTATGACCTGATCAGCGAAGAGTCCGAAGTCTCGGTCGTCTGCAAACTGACCGGCCTTAAGTCCTAGCTTTCTCAATGCTTCTATCGCGGCTCGCTCTAGCTCTGGTTCCTTTTAGTCTTCAATGCTAGTGCTGGTCATCATCTTGAGTGTTAGCTCATAGGCTTCTGTCGCGTTAGCTATGGCTAATTGTAGTTGGGATGCTTTGTAGTCATTGGCAGAAAGGCCCAGAGGTTTAGTGTAGGTCTTCTTGCCATACTTGCGCATACTGACTGGGAAGTCTCTTTGGTAGTACAGCTTGCCTTTTTGCTCTCTACAATACCGTGGGTATTTACTAGCCATAGCCTTATTCCTGTAACGATTCCTGTAATTGAGAGGCTATAATATTAAATATATATAATAATTACAACAGCTTATGACAGATGCTCAAGTCCGGCCTTCGGCACCAAACACTCGAGTCAATGCGCATGCGCATGACTCGATTTTTAGTAGGTTTTAATTCATTCAAGTGAAACCTACGTCAGGCCTTGACCTTAGTCCTCTGTGCTCCGTATAATACGTCCCCCTTGAAAGAGAGAACTTAGGGGCGCGAAAGCGGCATAGAGTTGGATTGGATCAAGGTGTTTTTAAGCAGTAAACAGTTCTAGAAGAGTTGATGCGGGGTGGAGCAGTCTGGCAGCTCGTCGGGCTCATAACCCGAAGGTCGTAGGTTCAAATCCTGCCCCCGCTACCATTTTAAGAAAAAGTAGTTTTAGGCAGCTCGATTTTCAATACGGCATCGCCGCTGAAGATCATAGGTTCGATTCCTGCCCGCGCTATTATTTTTATGAAGTGCAACACCTAGACAGGGCCCGACTTGGGTTCGGCTCTCTACGCGGTTTAGCCGCTGAAGGTCGCAAATTCAATATTGTTTCAGCTATCGATTTTCTACTAGCTGAAATGACGCTTCACGTGGGTATATGGCTCACGATCGGAAGCATTTGAGAGTGGGCCTTTGGCCCATTTTTCGTATCTAGGCCTTTAAGTTTTAGTTAAGGTTAGCCATCTGGAGCAAGATTTAAGTTGAGTAGTGGCGCCAATAAAGTAACAGAGTTAATTGAACCGACGGTTGAGGCCTTGGGCTTGGACCTTTGGGGAATAGAACTTCTTCAGCAGGGTAAATTTACAGTGCTGCGGATTTTCATTGAAAGTGGTGAAGGTATCACTATCGAAGATTGCGAAAAAGTCAGTCGTCAGGTTAGTGCTATTTTGGATGTTGAAGACCCAATTAGCGGGGAATACACTTTAGAGGTGTCATCACCTGGCATAGATCGGCCACTGTTTAAAATTTCGCAGTTTGAAGAGTACGCCGACAGTGAGGTAGACATTAAAATGCGAAGTCCTCTCGATGGGCGTCGTAAATTTAAAGGACGTATTACTAAGATTGATGGAAATGCGATTCGCATCGATGTCGACGGTACTGAGTACGATTTAGATCACAGTGATATCGAGAAGGCGAGTGTGGTATTTCGATGAATACTGCTCAGTAGTCAGAGCTTTCGGTTCTGCTGCAATATTTGAGTAAGGTGACCCAGTTATGATGAGCAAAGAAATTTTAATGGTTGCAGACGCTGTCTCGAATGAGAAGGGTGTGTCTCGCGGTGTGATTTTTGAAGCGATCGAATCAGCGCTCGCATCGGCAACGAAAAAACTTAACGACAATGAAGAAATTGATTGTCGCGTTTCGGTAGATCGAGAAACAGGCGAATATGAGACATTTCGTCAGTGGGCCGTGGTCGCCGATGAAGAATATTTGATAGAGGAAACTCAGTTAATACTTGAACAGCTAACTGAAAAAGCTCCATCCCTCGTGCCTGGTGATACCTACGAAGAGAAAATTGAGAACGTTGAGTTTGGGCGAATTGCAGCACAAACTGCAAAACAGGTAATAGTTCAAAAGGTCAGAGAAGCTGAGAGAGCGATTGTTATATCTCAGTACCAAGATAAAATTGGTGAGCTTGTAGCCGGCACGGTTAAAAAAGTAACCCGAGACAACATCATAATAGACTTAGGCGGCAATGCCGAGGCAATGCTTGCGCGAGATCAAATGATTCCACGTGAGACTTTTCGCATGGGCGATAGGATGCGTGCATTGCTGATCGATGTTCGGTCTGAGCAGCGTGGCCCACAGTTGTTTCTAAGTCGCACCTCTCCGAATATGTTGATCGAACTATTTAAAATAGAAGTGCCAGAAATATCGGAAGAAATTATTGAAATTAAGGGCGCTGCTCGTGATCCAGGATCACGAGCCAAAATAGTCGTCAGAACAAACGATGGCCGAATTGACCCAGTAGGCGCTTGTGTCGGTATGCGTGGATCTCGGGTCCAAGTCGTTTCCAACGAATTGGCTAACGAGAGAATTGATATCATTCTTTGGGATGATAATCCTGCACAGTTAGTTATTAATTCGATGTCTCCGGCAGAAGTGGCATCTATTATTGTTGATGAAGACAGCAACACCATGGATATTGCGGTTGAAGAAGACAATCTAGCTCAGGCTATTGGGCGTAATGGACAAAATGTAAGACTTTCCAGCGAGCTAACAGGCTGGACTATCAATGTCATGAGTGAGGAAGATGCCGCGGCTAAGCAGCAACAAGAAGCTAGCGGTTTTATAGAGATGTTTGTTGAAAAGCTAGGCGTTGATGAAGATGTAGCAGAGGTATTGGTGCAAGAGGGATTCACTTCACTTGAAGAAATTGCCTATGTGCCTTTGGACGAAATTTTGTCCATCGATGGTTTCGACGAAGAAATCGCTAATGAGCTCAGAAATCGAGCCAAAGATGCATTGCTGACTCAAGCAATCGCCTCTGAGGAAGGACTTTCCTCGGCAAATATTGCAGATGACCTTCTGAACATGGAAGGAATGGACGACACGTTGGCCTTAGCCCTGTCTAAAAGAGAGATTTTAGATATGGAAGGTCTAGCCGAACAGGCTATCGATGAGCTTATGGACATCGAAGGCATGACAGAAGAAAGAGCGGGTCAATTAATTATGACTGCGCGCGCACCTTGGTTCGAGTAATTCAACCTAGGGTTGAAGAATGGGAGTTGTTTGAATGGCAGATGTAACAATAAGTGCGCTCGCCGGCGTCGTAGGGGTTTCGGTGGACAAGCTGCTGTCTCAGGTTAAAGAGGCAGGATTGCCGCATAAAAAGGCAGACGATGTTATATCCAATGAGGATAAAAATACCTTATTGGTGTTTTTACGTCGTGGTCATGGTGACAGCGATGCGACTGATGGCGCGCCCAAGAAAATAACACTTAAGCGCAAGACCATTGCGACTTTGAAGTCGGCATCTACTCACGGTAGGGGTAAGACTGTTGCTGTGGAAGTGCGCAAAAAACGTACATACGTCAAGCGTAGCGAAATACCAGAAGAAGCCGCCGCCGAAGAAGCCGCCGCCGCAGAAGCAGCAGCTGCCGAGGCCGCAGCTGAAGAAGCGGCCGCCGCCGCCGCCGCCGCAATCGCCGCGGAAGCAGAAAAAGCCGCCGCTGTTGAAAAGGTAGCTGCAGACGCTAAGGGCGTCGCAGCGGCCGCCGCTCCGGCTCCAGCAGTCGCTGCATCCCCCTCTGATACGGCAGATTCCAAGCTAGGGGCTAAACGTAAAGCGCCAGCCAAGCCAGCGGAAAGCCCCGATGAGAAGAAAAAGGGAAATCCGAGGAGCAAAGGCAAGGTTCAGCCTGCCAAGCGACAAGCTAAGACGATTCATGTAAATGATGATTTTGTATTAGAAGGCGACGATTTCGATGCCATGGGTGGCAGACGTGGCCGCGGTGGTCGTAAATCTAAAGCCAAGATGGCTGCGCAGCAGCACGCGTTCGCAATGCCAACAGAAACCAAAGTTCGCGATGTAATAATCGGTGAAGCTAATAGCTTGGTTAGTCTTGCGCAGCAAATGTCAGTGAAAACCGGCGAGATTGTTAAGATCCTTTTTAAAATGGGTGTCATGGCCAATATAAATCAGGTCCTAGACCAGGACACGGCGAGCCTTGTGATTGAGGAAGTTGGGCATAAAGCAAGATTTGTATCTGAAGACGTTATTGAAGAAGAATTGGCCGAATCATTGGCAGCCGATGTTGGTGAAGTAGAAATTGAAAGAGCACCGGTTGTTACGGTAATGGGCCATGTTGACCATGGTAAGACGTCTTTACTCGACTATATTCGGAAATCTACGGTCGCCTCTGGTGAGGCAGGTGGAATCACTCAGCACATCGGTGCTTATCATGTGAATACCGATCACGGCATGATTAGTTTTCTGGATACACCAGGGCACGCCGCTTTTACCGCGATGCGCTCGCGTGGTGCGAAAGCAACTGATGTAATTATTTTGGTTGTTGCTGGCGACGATGGCGTTAAGCCACAGACTGAAGAAGCTGTGCGGCATGCAAAAGCTGCCGGTGTGCCTTTAGTTGTAGCAATCAACAAGATGGACAAAGAAGGTGTCGATACAGACAGAGTCAAGAACGAGCTAGCGGCGTTGGAAGTCATACCTGAAGAGTGGGGTGGTGAAACACAATTTATTGAAGTTTCCGCACTTACAGGCGTGGGTGTCGACAAGCTGTTAGAGGCTGTTCTGTTGCAGGCTGAGTTACTCGAACTTAAGGCTTATACCGATGTTCCAGGCCACGGTGTGGTTATCGAATCGCGATTGGATAAGGGGCGTGGATCTGTAGCGTCTGTTCTGGTTCAAAATGGTACGCTCAAGACAGGCGACATTATTCTCGCCGGGCATGAGTACGGACGCGTTCGAGCATTGGTTGATGAAAAAGGCCAAAATATCAAATCAGCTGGCCCGTCAATTCCTGTTGAAGTTTTAGGTCTAAACGGTGTTCCTGAAGCTGGTGATGATTTCGTCGTTGTGACTGACGAGAAAAAAGCTCGCGAAGTTGCAGAGTTTAGGCGCACACGCCACAAAGATTCTCTACAAGCGAAGCAGCAATCGAGCATGGTAGAAAACATGTTTGAGGGATTGGGCAAGCCTGAGAAGGGTATCTTTAACGTGATCATCAAAACTGATGTGCGCGGATCCTTAGAAGCAATAGTTGGCTCCCTGCATAAGCTTGGCACCGATGAAGTGGCAGTGAATGTTGTTGGGTCTGGCGTTGGTGGAATTTCAGAAACAGATGTTCACTTAGCAGCAACTTCAAAAGCTATGATTATCGGATTCAATACCAGAGCAGACAAGTCGGCGCGAGACATTGCTGATAATGAAGGCTTGGCGCTTCGTTATTACAATGTAATTTACGATGTAATTGATGACGTGAAAGCTATCATGGGAGGCATGTTGTCGCCTGAGATCCGCGAGACTATCGTTGGTATCGCTGAAGTGAGAGATGTCTTTAATTCGCCGAAATTTGGTTTTATTGCAGGCAGCATGGTCGTCGAAGGCACTGTGTATAGAAGTAAGCCCATCCGCGTACTTCGCGACAATGTTGTTATTTATGAAGGTGAGCTTGAATCCCTCCGCCGCTTTAAAGACGATGCCAATGAAGTACGAAATGGTATCGAGTGTGGTATTGGCGTTAAGAACTATAACGACGTCAAAGTTGGCGACAAAATAGAAGTCTACGAGACCACCGAAATTGCGCGAAGTCTTTAACTCTACAGTCAAGGATTAGGTCAAAAAGTGTCTGGAATGTCGCCAAGAATGCAGCGCGTAGCTGATCAAATACAACGAGAATTAGCGTCGCTAATTCAGTTGGAAGTTAATGATCCTCGCGTTGGCATGGTGTCGGTCACCAGCGTAACCGTCAGTAAAGATCTAGCTCATGCGCGGGTTTACGTGACTATTTTAAATTCACTGACCAGTAACAGCGACGCAAACGCGTCTACCTTGACTGAGCCCGGTGATTTAGACCAATTAGAAATTGACGAAAACATGAAAGCACTGGCCAAGGCCTCCGGCTTTTTAAGAACACTGCTTTCCAAAAGACTAAAAACCCGGTCGGTGCCAAAACTTCAGTTTCATTTTGACGGAAGTGTTCAGCGTGGACATAAGCTATCTAATCTGATTGATAGCGCGCTCGCAGCAGATGAAGATCAGCATTCTGATGGCTGAAAACTCAGTTATCTAAGGAAAAATTCTTGTCAGCACAGCGCCGAAATAAGGGCAGAAATATTAACGGCATAGTCCTGTTGAATAAGCCAACCGGATTAAGTTCGAACGCTGCATTGCAGCGGGTCAAACGCCTTTATGAGGCGAATAAGGCCGGTCATACTGGTAGCCTTGACCCTTTAGCAACCGGCGTCTTGCCATTGTGTTTGGGAGAGGCCACCAAGGTTTCACAGTTCTTGTTGGACTCTGATAAGAAATATCAAGCAACGGTAAAGCTTGGAGTACGTACAGACAGCGCTGATTCCGAAGGGAACGTAATAGCGACTTGTGATGACTTTACCGTCACAGAACAAGATGTGCTTGCCGCGCTAGAGACTTTTAAAGGTGAGATTCAACAGATTCCGCCAATGCACTCTGCTTTGAAAGTTGATGGCATACCGCTTTATAAACGAGCTCATAAAGGCGAAGTTATTGAAAGAAAACCACGCACCATCGTGGTTTATTCGATAGAGCTTACAAAGTTTTCAGAAACTGAGTTAGTTTTGGAAATTGCTTCTAGCAAAGGCACCTACATTCGCACCATTGCGGACGATTTAGGAGAGTTACTAGGCTGCGGTGGCCATATTACGGCTCTGCACCGAATGAAGGCCGGTGTCTTTTCAGAAGAGGCGTGCTATTCATTAGATTTTTTGACAGAACAGAAAGAGACTTCAGGGCTGGCTTCGTTAGATGATTTACTTATTCCGATGGATAAGGCGATCGAAGATTTGCCTGCTGTTGTTCTGCCCAGTATTACCGCCGACTTTGTTAAAAACGGTCAGGCAGTATTAGTGAGTCACCTGCCTGTTGAAGGTCTGGTGAGGATGTACGAAGACGAGCAATTCCTTGGCATCGGCTGCATTGATGACGATGGTAAGGTAGCTCCGAAACGACTGGTTGTTACTCATAACTGAGTTAGCAGCCCTTCATTGTTAAGAAAGTTCTGGTAAATGGATTGTTCAGGTAACTATTAATATGCGTGGTTATTCTGATGTTAAACGGATGTTTAGCTGCTTTTAAAAGCCTCAAGACAAACAACTAAGTTCTTGGCCTAAAAGCAAACTGGTTATTAACCGCATATTGTGGAGAAATAGAAATGGCTTTATCAGCTGAAAGAAAAGACACAATCGTTAAAGAGTATGCACAAAGTGAAGGCGATACAGGATCTCCAGAGGTTCAGGTTGCTTTACTTACTGCTAATATCAATGAACTTCAAGTTCACTTCAAAGAGCACATTCACGACCATCATTCACGCCGCGGTTTGATTCGCATGGTGAACAGCCGTCGTAAACTACTCGATTATTTAAAGCGTAAAAATGTAGCGCGTTATGCTGCACTTATCAAAGGTCTAGGTCTGCGTCGCTAGAAAGTAATCACATTTTAAAATTGTTCAGCGCCTGATGAGTTGGCGCTGATTCAATGTAATCAACTAGGAAATAATTATGTTCAACCCGGTAAGTAAAACGTTTCAGTATGGTGATAACACTATCACGCTGGAGACAGGTAAAGTTGCACGACAAGCCACGGGCTCTGTTGTGGTAAAAATGGGCGCTACTCAAGTATTAGCGACAGTTGTTGGAAAGAAAGAAGCAAATCCTCATGCGGCGTTTTTCCCGTTAACAGTCAATTACCAAGAGAAAACCTACGCGGTAGGCAAAATACCCGGCGGGTTTTTCAAGCGTGAAGGCCGTCCAACAGAAAAAGAAACTCTTACATCACGATTGATCGATAGGCCCATTCGTCCACTATTTCCAAAAGGCTTCATGAATGAAGTACAAGTTATTTGTACTGTGATTTCAGCGGATAAGGATATTGACCCAGATGTGCCTGCAATGATTGGCGCGTCAGCAGCATTGGCAATCTCTGGCATTCCGTTTGCGGAGCCAATTGGTTGCGCGCGTGTAGGTTACGATCACGAAAATGGCTATTCTTTAAATCCAACTCATTCCGCATTGGAATCATCTTTGCTGGACATGGTTGTTGCAGGAACTGAGTCAGCTATTTTGATGGTTGAGTCAGAAGCAAAAGAGTTAACAGAAGATCAAATGTTAGGTGGTGTTCTTTTCGCTCACCAGGAAATGCAAGTTGTCATTAAGGCGATCAACGAGTTGAAAGCTGAAGCCGGCAAGCCAATGTGGAATTGGGAACCTGAGGCAGAAAACGAATCATTAAAGTCTGCGGTTGCTGAAAAATTCGCTGCTACTGTTACTGAGGCGTATCAGATTTCTGACAAGATGGAGCGCTACGAGCGTCTCGGTCAACTAAAGAATGAAGCGGTAGAACAAATAGCTGACGAAGAAGCCGGTATTAGCGCCAGCGATGTTAAAGGTGTGTTTGGTAAGCTTGAAAAAAGCACAGTACGAAATCGCATTCTCGACGGTGAACCTCGTATCGATGGACGTGACACCAAAACTGTTCGTGCAATAGAAGTGGAAACAGGCGTTTTGCCAAAGGCTCACGGTTCAGCCTTATTCACTCGCGGCGAAACCCAAGCACTGGTTGTAACAACCCTGGGCGCGCTTAGAGATTCTCAAATCGTAGAGGACTTAAGTGGTTCACGAAAAGATCCTTTCATGTTGCATTACAACTTCCCTCCTTACTCAGTAGGTGAAGCTG
>Ga0208414_1001742_pt1 | contig 15763 bp, 11 predicted proteins | sample AntAceMetag02UKE_FD_184770 | JGI IMG/M metagenome (GOLD analysis project Ga0208414, IMG submission 184770) | Saline lake microbial communities from Ace Lake, Antarctica - Antarctic Ace Lake Metagenome 02UKE (SPAdes) (version 2) | ecosystem: Environmental > Aquatic > Non-marine Saline and... | reverse complement strand
TGGCGTTGGGGATCACCTCTTACCATTCCGAACAGAGTAGTTAAGCCCAATTGCGCCGATGGTACTGCCTCACCAGGCGGGAGAGTAGGTCGTCGCCGGTTTTCTAATTAAGCCCTTCAAGTGTAAACTTGAGGGGCTTTTTTTGTGCTATACTTTTCGAGAACAGTAAGTTTAAACAACTGAATTGCAAGAAGAACTATACCCAAGAATCCATTGCCAGTAGCATCAACTAGCTATAGTATTGTTCGGATAGATGTTTTCCTAACGTGACTAGTGATGTAATTAGGAAGGCAAATGGTGGTGGCTTTTAGAATGCCCATATCTTCTCCAACTAATAGGATACTTGTCGTTTAGTAGAGACGCTAATACTGTTCAAATGGATTGCAACTAGGAGTTCCAATTTACTCAATTACAATTGGATAACGAAATCTTCTGTTATCCTCATTTATATTTATCCAATAAGTACCTCGGGGTAATTCAGAGACGTCTAATTCGTTATCTATAAATGTCCCGACTCTTTTTCCCTCAATGCTTATTAGGAATGCCGATATTACTTTGCTTGACTGAATATAGACTTTGTCTTTTGTTGGATTAGGATAAGCTGTTAGTTTTTTGCCAGAATGTTCTATAATGTTTGAAGTGGAATTATCTTGAGGTGTATTAATGCTATCGTATTCTATAATAAAGTAAATATCACTTGAACCAGAAATATCGTTCCATTCACCAGATGAACCCAGTAGGGTTGTTCCTGAAGGCCAACCAGCGAGACCTATTGCTCCATGGTTCTGCCCTGTGCCAAAATTGTCAGGTTCGTTTTGACTTGATTTTGATTTTCCTCCCCAGTTTTGATATGCGCTATTTATCGAGGTTCCGGCTTTTCCTCCTGACCAAAATTGAGAACCTGTTCCGTCATCGTTGCTGTCCCATTTCCAATCTCCTTCCAAAGTTTGGTCTGTTGCACCTATCCATATATAGGCAATTGCTCCTCCATTCGAAACTGAAGTATAGGTTGTAGAAATATTAGCTCCATTGATTATTTCATCATACACCTTTGTTTGCTTTGATGAATTCTCAATTTGAATTAAATAGCCTCCTCGTTCAACTGCACAAGCAGCCGCGTCCTTCCAAGTTTTCTTTTCTTTCACAATTTCATAGTTCTTTGCTAGGTAAGTGAATTTATAAATATTATTTGTATCTGCGCATTGTGAATATGCGCATATTGAAAAGACAGACAACAAGAAAATGGAAAGCAGTTTCATAATAATTTCTTTGTTGTGAAATTAGCATTGAAAAGGATTCTATTTCACCAGATTGAAAACAGTAATGAATATAGGAAAGTGAATAAACTAGGTTCACTCCCTATATTATTTGAAAAGTGAGTAGAATTTACTCAGTCTGTTATTTAAATAATCAGAGTGATGTATTGCAGTAACGCAAAACTGTTGGCTGATTTTAGAAATAATTGATGTGCGATTGCAGCTAATCAATAAAACTCATATTCATATTGAATAATCTTGATACTTCTTGCGGATTCATCCTTGCTCAATTGTGCACTGAGAAAGAAGGTTTGGGGGTCGTAAAGAAACTCTTGGGTGTAGGATAGCTTTCCGTTGGTATAGATTTTACTGTTGTACAAATTACCATACTCGTCGTACTCATAGGTGTTTGTGATTGTACGTTGGCTCCCTAAATTTGAGTAATCAATAATTTTAATTAGCCTTCCTTCCGGATCGTATTTGTAGGTAATTAAATTCCGTTTTTTAGTTAGATAGTAAGTGGTGTTTTCTGATTGTTTTTGCCCTATCACGTTTAAAATTATGGTCCTTTCTTTGTATGGTCTTTCAGCGGAATTATAATACACCACATTCTGAGTAGTATCATTTAGTTGCTGCCATTCGTAACGTTCCTGTTTAACAATAGTCTCTGAGCCTTTGTCAAATCCATATTTATATTGATTGTTATTGGCTCCTCGCACTACCATTTCGGAAGTGATTTCATTCTTATTATTGTAAGAATACCTTATGGCATCATATGCCTTTACGTAAAATTGTGCTTTCTGAACTAATTGATTATTCTGACTATAACTAAACGAACTCTGAGTAGTGTCAATTCTTCCACCTCTTAAGGACATAGTCTTAATTTGTTCAGAAAGTCTGCCTATACGATCAAAAGAATATCTAACGATAAGCCCTTTGCTTGATATGGGTTGCATGTCCTTTTTTACTGAGATTTTTCCGGTTATAGTCTTTATTTTATTATCCATTATAAACCGCTCATTGAACTGACAATCATTATTGTAAAGCTTGCCTTGGTATACGTCTAAAATCTGAGCATGACTTTCATGCAATCCAAATACAGTAAATAGTAATATCAGCAATGTTAGATTCATGGTTAAACGCATAGCTGCTTATTGTTTAAGTTGTTTAACAGCTTCACTTACTTCGGTTACTGGTAATTGGCAAGACTTGTTCACACAAACATATATATAGGTATCTCCTTCAACATGTTTATTTTCTAGTAATGGTAATTCACTAGATTTTTTTGAGCCAATTAGAAGTTTGTTAGCAACATAAGTCTTGTTCAATTCAGATGATTTTTCTATTGCATTGTCTCCAACAATTGCAATTTCATAAAATGGAAATACTTGGTTTAAATACAATTGTCCCCAATTAGAATAACCTGATCCATAATTAGACATGTAAGGTTGTATGTTATTCAGCATTGTTTCAGACATAGTTAAGTAGGCTTTATTATCAAAATAATGGCCTAAAACATTAAGTGATTTTGCCATGCTGGAATTAGATGCAGGAATAACATTATCGTTCAATTCCATTTTCCTTGCTACTAACCCCGTTGCATTTTTCGATGTAAAATAAAACATGCCTCGTTCTGTATCATAGAAATTCTCAATACTAATGTCTAATAAATCTTTCGCTCTTTCCAACCAAATTTGCTCAAATGTAGCCTGATATAAGTCCGTGTAAGCTTCAATTACAAAACAATAATCTTCCAGAAAACCATCTAATTTTGAAGTGCCGTTTTTATAGCTGTGTAATAGATTCCCTTCTTTTGTTGTTTGCTCTGAAACAATGAAATTTGCATTTTTAATAGCAGCATTTAGGAACTTTTTTTCTGAAAAAACTTGTCCCGCTTTTGTAAGCCCTGAAATCATTAAAGCGTTCCACGAGGTGAGTGTTTTATCATCTAGCCCTGGTCGAATTCTTTCAGCACGAACCTTTAAAAGCTTCTCATTTATTGCCTTTATCGAAGGTTGCACTTGCTCAACTTGTAGATCCAACTTCTTTGCAACTTGTTCATCAGTTTTATCTCTAAGTAGAATATTATTGCCGTGTTCCCAAAGCGCTTTTTTACCAATACTGTAATAGACCTCAGTGAGGTTATACTCACTTTCAGAAAGAGCGGACTTTAACTCTTCCTCTTTCCAAACGTAAAATTTACCTTCCTCACCTTCACTATCTGCATCTAGAGCGGAATAGAAAGCACCATTTTTTGTGGTCATTTCACGTTGTAAAAAGTCAAATGTTTGATAGACAATGTCTTTGTACAAATCATCACCATAATATTGATAGGCCTCTGCATACAAATTCATTAATTGTGCATTGTCGTAAAGCATTTTTTCAAAGTGAGGTGCCTTCCAAAGAATGTCGGTTGAATAGCGCGCAAAGCCTCCTCCAATTTGATCGTAAATCCCTCCATATGCCATTTTATCCAGAGTTAGTTTTACATGATTAAGAACTTCTTGGTCATTATTTAGAACACCATAACGCAACAGGAATTGATAGTTATTCGGAATGGGGAATTTTGGTGCTCTGTTGGGGCCGCCTTCTTTGCTATCAAAACTGGTTTTCCATTTTCTAACCATATCCACCAGAGTGTCGTTGCTGAATTGGGCAGGTGAATTGTTTAGTGGAAGAAGATCAGAGTTCTTTATCCCCTCTGTTAGGTTCTCTGCATATTCATAAAACTTTTCCTTGTCTTTATCATAATCCTTTGCTAAGCTTTGAAGGATATTTATCCATTGACTTTTCTGGAAATAGGTACCTCCATAAACGGGCCTTCCGTCAGGCAATGCAAAACAGTTTAATGGCCAGCCACCCTGCTTTGTAATCAGTTGAACAGCATTCATATATATCTGATCAATATCTGGACGTTCTTCTCTATCTACTTTGATGCAAACAAAATTGTCATTCATGATTTTGGCCACCACTGAATCTTCAAACGATTCACGTTCCATAACATGACACCAGTGACACGCAGAATAACCAATACTCACCAAGATTAACTTGTCTTCTGCTTTTGCTTTATTAAGCGCCTCGTCGCCCCAAGGGTGCCAATTTACGGGATTGTGAGCGTGTTGGAGCAAGTAAGGACTTGTTTCATTAATTAGTGCATTGGTATGTTTGTGTTCTGTCTGATCGTGCATTTTTTCAGCGGTATTTGAGTTGTTTTGGCAGCTTTGAACAGCAGTTAATACAATCGAAAATATGAGTAGGAGTCTCATGTTATAAAATTTTATCAAAGGTAGCAGTGCATAATAGGACAGGGGCCACATCGATAACTAGTTATTACAGAAATGTGTTAAGAATTTGGAATTCGATTTAAATAGAAATCGATTCAGTAAAATCGATAGGAACAGTTTTAGAAATACCTTTTGCTTTACCAATAATTTCACCTTTAATACCCAAGGTTATTTTTCCACCACTCATGAGCATTATCATTCCTAAATCAATATTTCCATCAGCAGGTAAGCTAACGACAATGCCCGTTTTATATGTTTCAGTGTTTTCTTTAGTTAGCTCCATTTGTTCAGTAAGTCGAGCTTTTCCGATTTCTTTTCCGTTAATAGAAAACGTAAGGTCTTTAGTTTCAATCTTGATTTTATAATCATTCGGGTTCTTGATTTTTAACCACAGGTCGGCTTCAATTCCATTGGGAGAAATTTTGTTTAAGGCAGCATTTTCAAGAGAGAGAAACTCTACATCTTTATAATCAACACAACCTGTAACGGTCAATAATAGTGCAAAAGCTAAAATTCTATTTATCATCTATTTTTAGTTTAATCGTAAAAGTAGAACCTTTTCCAAATTTAGATTCCAAGAAGACTTCACCTCCCATAAGTTCTGTTAGTTGTTTAACAATATACAAGCCAAGTCCTGTTCCTTTCGTCGTTCGGGTTTCTTCGTTTTGAATTCTGAAAAACCGAGCAAAGACTTTTTGCTTCGAATCTGCAGGAATTCCAATTCCGTGATCTTCAATATGAATCAAAACAAATCCATTTTCTATTTTGGATTTAACGGTAATGGGATTATCCTCACGGTTATATTTTATTGCATTTTCCAATAAATTTTTGATTACCGATTCAAACGCCAACTGATCTACTAAAGCATATATGTCAGGATGGAAATCGCTTATATCAATTATTGTATTTGAAGACTTAAAGTCGACTAAAATTTTAGGAATAAGTTCAGAAATATTCGTCGGTTGAATATTCAATTGTAATACGTTTTCTTCTAGTCTTGTTGAAGTTAGAATGTTGTCGACTAGATTCTTTAATCTTCCATTTTGTTGTAAGGCATTACTTATCAGTTGATTTCTAGTTTTTGAATCAAGATCCCTGTTGAGAGTAGTTTCTAAATTCAACTGAACGCTAGCAATGGGAGAGTTTAATTCATGAGTAACAGACAATAAAAAATTGCGTTGTTTCTTAGCTGCATCTAATTCTCTTTTTAGCGCTTTTTTTACTTGAATAAAACCTAAAGTAAGTAGCACTATAAAAACAGAACCTTCCCCAATGATCATTGCAATTTTTCGTTGAACAAAGTCATCTGTTGGTACTTGTGATTGCAGTGAATTGGCAATATGGTAATTAACTTCTAGCAGATGAACTTGTTGGTTTAAATCGATCAACATCCAAGCCCACCACAAAAATTGAAGTAAAATATAAACGCCCAATACATAGAGCCAGAAACTTGAATTCACTGATTTCATGAGTTGTCAAAAATAATGTTTAATCATGCATTTAGTCGAGTGTAAAATAACATTCTAACCCTGTTTTTATAGTTGATTTTTTATAGGGAAATTAAAGCTAAAGGATTTGCCAATTTAGCTAACGTGTTACTCTTACAAATGCTTTCCTTTGCCGCCGAATGGCAAATGCAGTAATTAATACAATTGAAGAGCAAACCAATTTCTTTTTTGGAAATAAAAAGCTTGAAACTTGTAATTCCACTTTACAAAAAGGCCTTGATGAATTGAAGGATTTGGAAAAAGTAAGTCTAACACAAAATCAAGCGTTTCCATTATTAGTTTGGTCGGTAATTGATCTATTATCAAGGTATCACTCTGGACAATTAGAAAACCAAGGTAGCATGGTTCGTATAAAGAAATTCTTAAAAGCATTTTTGAAACACGACCGAAGAGATACACAAACGCTTCTGCTGTTTAGAAATGCAGTTGCACACTCTGTTTCTTTATTTGCTTTTGATGCCAGCTCGAAAAGAGAAGTGCGATTTCGATTAACTGATGAGGGGCCATTAGTTTTGCAAGAAACTCCGGTACGATTTGCAATTAATACAATTGAATTTCACGCTCGATTATACGAATCAATCGAAGCTTATCACAAAGAGGTAATGACCTCAAATGAATTACAAAAACGCTTTCAAAAGGTGTTTAAAAAATTAGGATATATCCAATAATGAATTATTTATCTATTGAATCCATCTCGAAGCGTTTTGCCGATCGAGAAATATTAAGCAATCTAACTTTTGGAATGGCTGCTGGTGATAAGGTCGCTCTGGTTGCTCAAAACGGAACCGGTAAATCTACGCTGATGAAAATTATTGCTGGATTAGAAGAGCCTGATGAGGGACGAGTAGTATTTCGAAAGGGGATTAAAGTTCGATACTTGATGCAAGATCCTAAAATTAACCCTGACCTAACAATTTGGGATGCGGTATTTGAAACCGATAATCCTGTACTGATGGCTATTCGTGAATATGAAAGGTGCTTGGAAGTAGAAGAAACTGGGGATGCTTTTCAAAAAGCGATGGATACTTTGGAGGAGCTGAATGGTTGGGATCAAGAGGTGAAGGTAAAGAGTATTTTATCTGAATTAAGCATCAATCAATTAGACGCTAAAGTTGGCTCTATGTCGGGAGGGCAACTGAAACGATTGGCATTGGCCAAAGTGTTGATTGACGAGCCAGATTTTTTGATGTTGGATGAGCCAACTAACCATTTGGATTTAGAAATGATCGAATGGTTAGAGAAATTCTTAAAAACAGAGAATATCACTTTATTGATGGTGACTCACGACCGGTATTTTTTAGAAAACGTATGTAATACGATTCTCGAAATGGATGATTTCGGATTGTACACCTATAAAGGCAACTATTCCTTCTTTTTGGAAAGAAGAGAAGAACGAAAATCGTCAGATCAAGCAACTATAGAAAAAGCTAAAAACCTTTTTAGGACTGAGGTTGAATGGATGCGAAGACAGCCCAAGGCTCGAACAACAAAGAGCAAGGCAAGAATTGATTCTTTCCATGATCTTAAGCAAGTTGCAAAACAACGAATTGATAACAAGCAAGTTGAGCTGGAAATCAATATGGAGAGAATGGGAAGTAAGATTCTTGAATTTCATAATGTTGGAAAAGGCTTTGCCGATAAACAACTATTTGAAGGCTTTAGTTACAAATTCAAGCGTGCTGAGAAGGTCGGAATTATTGGCCCTAATGGAACAGGAAAATCAACTTTGCTAAATATTATTACGGAGAAGGTTCAACCTGATTCTGGCAAGGTAGTGGTCGGTGAAACAATAAAAGTTGGTTACTTCAATCAAGAGGGAATGAAGTTTAAAACAAACGAACGAGTTTTTGAAGTAGTCAAAAAAGTAGCGGAATTCATACCATTAGCTAAAGGGAAGAAGCTTTCGGCCTCTCAATTGCTTGAGCGTTTCTTGTTTCCGAAGAATATGCACTACAATATGATTGAGAAATTAAGTGGTGGTGAAAAACGAAGGTTACATCTATTGACTGTTTTGATGAAAAACCCCAACTTCTTAATTCTTGATGAGCCTACCAATGATTTGGATATCATGACCTTGAATATTCTTGAGGACTTTCTTTTGGATTTTCCCGGTTGTGTAATTATCGTTAGTCATGATAGGTATTTCATGGATAAGTTGGTAGACCACCTATTCGTTTTAGAAAAAGACAAGCTTAGTATTAAAGATTTTCCAGGCAACTACTCTCAATGGAGAGATTGGAAGAAAGCTGGCGGAGATAAAATAGAAGAAGTTGTTGTGAAGAAGGAAGTTGAGAAGAAATCGAAGCCTAAGAATGTCTCTAATGACAAATCTCAAAAGCTGTCTTACAATGAAAAACGGGAGTTTGGAATCTTAGAAGTTGACATTGAAAAACTGGAGAAACGCAAGGAAGAAATCAATAAAAAGTTCGAAGAAGGGATTGAAGATTCTGATGAAATGATGAAATTATCTGATGAACTTGGGGCAGCCATAAAGGACCTCGAAATTAAATCGGATCGTTGGCTAGAGTTGAGTGATAAAGAGGCTTAATCTTCAACTACTGAACTCTCATTTATTCTTCTTAATGCAACATCCAGCTTAGCTACAGATTTCTTATCGTGATTCACGAATTCTGAGTGATTCACTGTGTCGTGCTTTTCGAGTTCAGTCAGACTAAGATTATTGTGCAACGGACCTCGAATGTCATGGGAGTTCAGCCCAACATATTTCGATTTTATCCGCTTTTCAGATTTAAGTATTCACTTTGCTTTTCAAGTTCAATTTGGTAATCCACCAAATCATTTATCTCAAGGCTGATACCTTTTATTTCAACAACTGCTCAATTAACAATCTAAGGTCTAACTCGGATGAAGAATTATCGGTAAGGTAGATTTTTGTCGATACGCATCCGGAAATTGAATTCGGAATTCCGTCTATTTATACCAACTATTTTTATAGCATTGAGTACTTTATCGGAGTATTCAGGATGTATTTGTTTTAACACCCAAGAGATCTGCGGAGGTGTCTCGATGCAATCCGCTCCCCAAGTTTGGAGGCTCCTTCGCTCAAGTGATTTTCAAGTCTTTCAGGATATCCCCACCAGCTTCCTATTCCTCCAATTAGCTCAGAATCTTTCAAAGCTTATGTTGTTTAAAAAGCAATAATTTTATTCTTTTCTGTAGTATTAGTAAAACTCCTAGTTCTAGGAAATAAAGATTATCAGCTTTTCAACATATTGCCAATCAAACTCAACTTCCTTTATGCTGCTCTTGCTCTTTAATCGCCGTTGAATTTTTTTAGATTGCTTTTTGTTTTAATATTTCACAAGCTTCGATTCACTCTTTTTTTGTCGTTTTCAGCAACTAATTCTTCAAATCTAAAACCTTCTGGGATTTCTGTTTTACCAAATAATTGAAGCTTGGGTTTTTGAGAAAATTTTAGAGGAATCGTAAAGTAGTATGGTTGTTTGGTCGGCGAGTTGCTCAAAATTTAAAAAATGAAAAAATCGCTAACTCCTTGAAATTCATATGCCTTAATGTTAATTTTTGATTTGATGTTGGCTCTAAGTTAAGGAGGAATATCAGGGTTGTCGTTTAAACTCGTGAATTATAATTAATTCGGCAATATAGGTTGTGAATTCAAGGCTGAAAACTTCCTTATTAAATTGACATTATTTCTTGCCAGAATCAATCTAGAACATGAGCTTTGGACTGGATGAAATTATGCATTGCCGAGAAACCGAGTGTCGCTAAAGACATAGCCCAAATTATTGGAGCAACAAATCGAAATGATGGCTATTGGGAGGGTAATGGTTATTGGGTTTCTTGGACATTTGGACATTTGTGTACGTTAAAAGAACCGGCGGATTATACTCCAGATTGGAAACAATGGGACATAAATACGTTGCCTATGATTCCTGAAAATTTTGGAATTAAGCTCATTGAAAACGGAGGTGTAAAAAAGCAATTTGACACCATTGCTCATTTAGTTCAAAACTGCGATGAAGTAATAAACTGCGGTGATGCTGGCCAAGAAGGAGAATTGATTCAGCGGTGGGTATTGTCTAAGGCAAAAAACAAAAAACCAATAAAGCGACTTTGGATTTCATCGTTAACAAAAGAAGCAATTCAAGAGGGTTTTAAAAATCTGAAAGAAGGAAGTAAGTACGATAATTTATATGCCGCTGGAACAGCTCGAGCGATCGGTGATTGGCTCTTAGGTATGAACGCAACACGATTGTACACCTTGAAATTTGGAGCGTTTAAACAAGTGTTTTCGGTAGGTAGAGTGCAAACACCAACATTAGCATTAATTGTAGAACGCCAAAAAGAAATTGATGCTTTCGTTTCGGAAACGTACTTTGATTTAAAGACCATTTATCGAGATGTTGAATTTGCCGGAACCAAAGGAAAGTTAAAGGAGAAAGAGAAGGGCGACGAAATTGTGGCTTCTATAAAAGAGGTTGATTTTGAGATTAAATCATACACTCAAAAAGAAGGAAAAGAATTGGCTCCTTCGTTATTCGATTTAACGTCGATACAAGTAGAATGCAACAAGAAATTTGGATTTACTGCAGAAGAAACATTGACCTATGTGCAGCATTTGTACGAACAAAAACTAGTTACTTACCCTAGGGTGGATACGGCCTATTTGCCAAATGATGTTTACCCTAAAATTGCTGGAATTCTTAAGAATTTGATTGCATATGCCAAGTTTACGGAGCCGTTGTTGGGTAAGAAAATCAGAAAATCGACCAAGGTTTTTAACGACAAAAAAGTAACGGATCACCATGCCATAATTCCTACAGGAGAAGATCCTTCTAAAGTTGGATTAAGTTTGGAGCAGAAGAAAACCTACGATTTGATAACAAGACGGTTTATTGCGGTTTTTCATCCCGATTGTATTGTGAGCAATACAACCGTTTTAGGGATGGCTTTGAAGCATGAGTTTCGTGCTACAGGAAAACAAATTCTGGAACCGGGTTGGAGAGTCTTGTTTGAATCAAAAAGTAAGGACACTAAATCTCAAAATGAAGAGCAGGTAATGCCTGTTTTTGAAAAAGGAGAAAAAGGACCGCACGAACCTGAATTGGTTGAAAAACAGACTAAAGCTCCTAGTTATTTTACTGAGGCGACTTTATTGAGAGCCATGGAGTCTGCAGGCAAACAAGTAGACGATGATGAGCTGCGTGACTTGATGAAAGAGAACGGAATCGGCCGGCCGTCTACACGAGCAAACATTATTGAAAAACTATTTTCTCGGAAATACTTGGTGCGCCAAAAGAAGCGTATAATGGCCACTGCTACTGGTAAAGAATTGATTGATTTGATTGAAACCGATCTTTTAAAATCTGCTGAGCTAACGGGGGTTTGGGAAAAGAAAATAAGAGATATTGAACGTGGCGAATTTGATATCAAACAATTCAAAGAAGAATTGAATCAGATGGTTCGAGAACTAACCGAGCAAGTCAAAAGCCAGCAATACAAGGAAAAACAAACAAGTTGCCCGAAGTGTGAAATAGGTCATTTGATCAGAGGAAAGACTGCTTGGGGATGTTCAGATTGGAAAAAAGGGTGCAAGTTCACTTTACCGTTTGAATACAAGGGAATTACAATAAGTGATAGCGAGCTACAGGAATTATTGCAAAAAGGAGTATCTAAATACAATTACATTTTCAACAAAAAGAAACCAAAAGAATTAAAGAAAATGCTGCTGGACGATAAATTGAAGTTAGGGGTAGGGAAAACTATTTGATGCAAAACCTATTTTTATTATACAGGATTAGTTTATTTACAGATAATCAGTTTTTCGTTTGCAATTATAGTCTTGTCTAGATAGACTGAAATAAAATAAACACCAGAGGTTAAACTAGAAACGTTCAACGTTTTAGTTACTTTATAATTTACTGATTTAACCTGTTGCTCGTTCAATTTGGTAATACTAACACCGTATTCATTATGGGAAAACGTTAACCGAGTCTCCGAGTCCTATAATTGAATCAATATCTGATTTTAAATAAAGGATACTACCACCGTCTAAAACAGTTTCATAATTAGTTTTAGAAGTGTTAAACTCATCCTTGTGGTAATTGTAAGTCGACTGAACCGTCTGTTTGGAAGCGTTAAAGACTGCTTTTGTACAAGCGAATATATTACTGAAGAGGCAAGATAGGGTTGTTGAGTGCCCTACTTGACACCTTTTCGCGAACACGTTTGTGCGCTAAATCAATCAGGGGCAAAAGGCCCTCTGCTTGCTTCAAAATGATGAGTGTAACTTATTTTCGTCTTTAAAACGGGATAAACTTCAATATCGCTTGTTGAATAAGTGCGAGTATGGCTTAAGAAATTACCAGATGCCAGCGCAGTTGGATTGGGCTGAATCGATAGGGACACAAAGCCTTGGACCTTATCAATAGTTCCCTCTCTAACAAACAAGTCGTATACTTCTATTGTGGTGGGTTCAAATTCATTGCATTTGAAAGTTAGCCCTTGGTTGGAGTAGGGTGTTTTTCCTTCAGAGAAAATGCCATAATCTACTTCTTCAAAATGGTTTGTTTTGCACATTGGTAGTATCGTTAGCACTATTCTGGTGCACGTAATGTATAGCAATCCGTATTGTTCTTGGAGGATATACATCAGGTATCAGCTGATCGTAGGTTGGTGATGAACAACTCTGCGAATATCCTTGATGTTACAACCCAAAAAGCACCACAACAATTAATAATAAATTGACCTTGAAAAAATTTTAAAATTTCATAATAGCTGGATTTAGGGGACAAAGTACTGATAATAAAAAGGTTGATATATGTGAATCAGGTATTTAATTGTGCCTAATTGGCATATTTTACAGAATTATTGCAGAATTTGGAAAAGCGAATTAATGAACTACACGAAATATTCAGAAAGTCGATTTTGGATTAAACTCGTTCTTTTCCAAGTTTATAAAAACTGTTGAATCATAACCAACGAATTAATAACTTGCGTGTACATTGTACTAGAACAATATTAAATTTTGATTAAACAAGACATACCTACGCACAAATACGGTCTTTCAAGAGCCTATATTTCTTCGAGAAGCATAAAAGTTGATGTCCGATATTCTGAGGTAGCGCATCGTCACAATTTCTTTCAAGTTCTTTTTATTGAAGAAGGTTCAGGAGCACATGAGATAGATTTTGTGAAATATAAAACCATTCCGAATTCCTTTCATTTTGTAGGAAAAGGTAGAGTGCATCGGGTCGATTTTGCAGAAGATACTCAAGGAGATGTATTTACTTTTCCAGAAGAATTGTTTAGTGGAAGTGAGTCAGAAATGCAATTGCTAAATTCACTTGCTTTTTTTAGAACTGGAGCCGATCCTATATTGAAACCAGCAACTGCAGATTTAGCTGATTTGAACGAAATGCTAATTCAAGTGCGGAAATCTTTAAAAACGAAATCTCTCGATATAAGTAAGTTTCTGTTCTTGGCATTCTTGGCAAGACTTCGCGAAGCTTATTCTAAAAAAGTAACTCAGCCAGCTAGCGCAGTATCTTCAGAATTTAATGCTTTTAGAAATACTATTAAATTGATTGGTTTAGAAGCCAATAATATTGATGAAATAGCTTCTTCTTTAAGAATTCCAGTTACTCGACTCAATCAACTTTGCAAAAAGGAAACGGGCAAAACTGCATTGCAATTATTACACGAAAGAAAGGTCTTGGGGGCAAAACGAATGTTGGTTTATACTTCAAAACAGATCAAAGAAGTTAGCTTAGAATGTGGGTTTGTAGATGTGGCTTATTTTAATCGATTTTTCAAAAAGCACACAGATTTATCGCCGAGTCAATTCAAAGCCGAATATAAAAGTGCAAGCGATTAGTAGAACAGTGCAAGTGTTCAGAAATATTAATAGGCTTCTTTGTTAAGTAATTTAATTCCGAAGTATGAAAACTGAAAACACACGTAGAAAATTTCTAAAAAATACTACTCTAAGTGCTTTGGCGCTAGGTGTTTTACCATTAACAGTTTTATCCAAAGAAGGAGCAGCGGAAGAAATACAAGATTGTAATGAAACTACATTAGATAGATATGGTCAAGGACCTTTTTATACCGCTAACCCGCCATCGATAGATAATAAAGCACTTGCCAGAAATGCTGAGGCTGGAACTCGGATCATAATTTCTGGTCGAGTGATGGACTTGGACTGTAATCCAATTCCCAACACGTTGGTTGATGTTTGGCATGCTGATGATTCAGGAGCTTATGATAGTGTCGGTTATAATTTGCGTGGAACAACGAAATCTACTGCTCAAGGTTTCTATGAATTTGAAACCATAAAGCCTGGTAAGTATTTAAATGGAACTAAATATCGGCCTTCTCATATTCATTTTAGAATCACACCTCCAGGAAAGCCAACTGTAATTACGCAGTTGTATTTTCAAGGAGACACCGATATTCCAGGCGATGCAGCTGCTTCCATTACATCAGGTACATACGATGCTACTCATCGCATAATTCAATTAGTGGATAGAGGTAACGGGGTTTTTGACGGAACTTGGGATATTGCAGTCGAAGGAGATGGTGTAACAGATGACGGAGGAACAGGTAATGGAGAAAAAACAGGAATCTATAGTATTTATCAAGACAAAGGAATGCTGTACGGATTAGCTCCAAATCCATTTCAAGATCAAGTTAAAATTGAATTTGGCGTATTTAACTCTGCTCAAGCCAGTGTTGTGGTTTTTGATATGTTGGGAAATCAAGTGGCCAACTTAAAAGAAGAGCATTTTGAAGCTGGAAAATACTCGATATCGTGGAATGTTCCTGCCGACTTACCAACGGGAAGTTATTTTATAGCATTGAAAATCAATCAATTACAAGTGAATTATTTGAAAGGAATAAAAATGTAGTTGAATTATTTGAATTGTCGATTTTTGTGGCAATGTTATTTGAATACGAATCTCTTAAGCCTTCGTTTCTTCTAAAAAGTGGAAACCTGAATACAATTCTAACCAATCAGAAAAGAATTGTAGCCGACGTTAGTTACAATCGGAAAAGAGTTACCACTTCCGATGGTGATTTTCTAGATCTTGATTTTTCGAAAGTTGGAAGTAAAAAAATAATGCTTCTATTGCATGGTTTAGAAGGTAATTCGAATAGACAATATGCAAAAGGAATGGTTAAAATCTTTAACCAAAACGGATTCGATGCAGTTGTCTTGAATTTTCGAAGTTGTTCAGGAGAAATAAACAAAAAACCCACCACATATCATTCTGGGGAAACAGATGATTTGGATTTTGTAATTGAATTTATTCAAGCCGATTACGAAGAAATTGTAACGATTGGATTTAGTTTGGGCGGGAATGTATTGGTTAAATATCTTGGAGAAAAGGGTGATGATATTTCTACTAAGCTGAAAAAGGCCGTTGCTTTTTCGGTTCCTTTTCAATTAGCCGATTCGGCCAAGGAGCTGGCAAAAAGAAAGAATTGGATTTACATGCGCCGATTTCTTAAGTCACTAAAATCAAAGACCAAAAGAAAAATTGATCAATTTCCTGAGCTAGGCATTTCCGAAGAGCAAGTCAATCAATGTAAGTCTTTTATTGATTTTGATAATTTGTATACTGCCCCAGTTCATGGATTTAAGAATGCAAAGGAATACTGGGAGCGATGCAGCTCAAAGCAATTTATAAAAGGAATCAGCATTCCAACGCTAGTGGTTAATGCGTTGGATGAT
>Ga0208414_1001740_pt1 | contig 15767 bp, 16 predicted proteins | sample AntAceMetag02UKE_FD_184770 | JGI IMG/M metagenome (GOLD analysis project Ga0208414, IMG submission 184770) | Saline lake microbial communities from Ace Lake, Antarctica - Antarctic Ace Lake Metagenome 02UKE (SPAdes) (version 2) | ecosystem: Environmental > Aquatic > Non-marine Saline and... | reverse complement strand
ACCAAGTTGCTGCGATAGGAGATTGGTGCAGAGGCGGTCGTGTAGAGGACGCTTTTGTTTCAGGTTACCAGTTAGCCCAAAGACTAAAAGTAGAACTCACAAAATAAAACTTACAAAATAAAGCTGAGCTGGCAACTGGGAAACAACCGCTATAGTTCTGGTTTTCTCTGCGATTATCCGGTCTGCCTGGGCTCTACTGTCTTGCTAAAAGAGCAACCAACAGCTTAATTTGAGTGTCGTCGAGACGCTCGTCAAATGCAGGCATCTCGCCGAGTCGTCCATTACGTAGAGTTGTTTGTATAGACTTCGCGTCACCACCGTAAAGCCAGATACTGTCAGATAGCTTTGGCGCGCCCAGGAAAATGTTACCACTGCCATCTTCACCGTGGCAGGCAACACACATCTGCTCGTACTGCACTTTCCCTAAGTGATCCTCGGCACCACCTTCATCTAGCAGCATTACATAATCAGCCACATTGACAATGCCTTCCTCTCCTAAAATAGCTTCCCATGCAGGCATCGCCGGGCGCCGCCCTTGTCTAATAGAGGCTTCGATTTGTTCTACACTTGCTCCCCATTGCCAATCGACATCATGAAGATTTGGAAAGACCGATGCCTGACCTCTTCCTTCTGGACCGTGGCAAGCGGAACATTCTCTAGTAAAAATTCTTTGCGCTATCCCAACCATCTCCATGTCGTTCTGCAATGTAGCCAGATCCATATTCGCAATCTCTAACCTAGTCGCATCGAAGGTCTCATTAAAAACCTCATAAGATTCAGCGACCCGACTACCTTGTGACCAGCCAAGCAAGCCTTTGTAGCTCCCCAAACCGGGGAACAGCAATATGTAAACCAGTGAGAAAATCATAGCGCCGAACAGCATAAAGAACCACCACATAGGCGGCACATGATGTCCCTCTCTAATGTCAGAGTCCCAAATTGTCGGAACTTCCGGTTCAGCTTTAGCATCGGCAGAAAAATAAAGACTCAGAACTAGCCAAGCAACACCGGCTAAAGAAACTAAAGTGATTACAATAATCCACCCACTCCAAAACTCTGAAGGCATATCAGCCATGATAATCTTCATCCTCTAACGGAATACGGGCGATTTTGTGTATCTCGTCGCTATTCCCCTCGGTACCAAACCAAATAGCAACACCAATCATGAAAGCCATGACCAGCATGTCACCAACAAAAATAAATGTAGTCATTAGGACTCCTCCTCGCTGAAACCGGTCCCCAACATTTGCAAGTAGATGATAAGAGCATCAATTTCCTTAAGCCCCACTAAACGGGCATCAGCAGACTCTATGTCTTTGTCGGTGTACGGATGACCCAGAATCCTTAGCGCTTTGAGTTTTCCAGTTATGTTGCCAGCTTGACTGGCATCTCTATCCGCGAGCCAAGGATAGGCTGGCATGATGCTCTTCTCGATTACATCTCTAGGGTTAATTAAATGAAGCCTGTGCCATTGGTCAGAGAATTTACCGCCAACTCTATGTAGATCAGGTCCGGTGCGCTTTGAGCCCCACAGAAACGGTCTATCATAGACAAATTCCCCTGCACGAGAATACGGACCGTAACGCTCAATCTCGGCTATCAGCGGGCGTATCTGCTGAGAGTGACACACGTGGCAACCTTCACGAATATAGATATCGCGACCAGTTAACTCAACGGCGTCATAAACACGGGTATTTGCTGCCGGTGTTTCTAAACTTTTCTGGTTGAGAATAGGTAATATCTGTACCAATCCACCGATTGAGGATACGAACAGAATTCCGAAAATCAATAACCCTGTATTCTCTTCAAACTTTTTATGCAGTGACATTCCGCTCATTAGGCAACTCCATAGGCAGGATCAACCGGCGTCACTTTGACTTCTACAGCTTGCCTACCCTTCATAGTCATAAATAAATTGAGCGCCATTAACACCGTGCCTGTTAAAAAGATTAGACCTGCCACTAAGCGCAAGCCGTAGTAGGGGGCCATACTTGCCATAATATCTGTGAAGCTAAAGCTAAGCTCGCCAAACTCGTCGACACTCAGCCATAGCAGACCTTGGGAAACACCTGCAGCCCACATGGACACGACGTATAGCATGGTGCCAGCAAGCGCCATCCAAAAGTGCAGGTCGGCCATTTTGACACTATAGAGCGGGGCGCCAACCAAGCGAGGAACCATAAAATAAAACGTGCCATAGGTAACCATAGCGTTCCAACCCAGCGCGCCTGAATGAACATGACCGATAGTCCAGTCAGTAAAATGACTCACGATATTGACACTACGAATCGCCATCATTGGCCCTTCGAATGTTGCCAGACCGTAAAACGCCAGCGATAGAACAATGAATTTAAGCGCAGGGTCGGTACGTAATTTTTCCCATGCGGTACTCACTGTCATGATGCCATTGATCATTGATGCCCAAGACGGCGCTAACAAAATTAAGCTCATTCCCATAGCCAGAGACTGAACCCACTCGGGGATCGCACTGAAATGTAGATGATGTGGCCCTGCCCAAATGTAGGAGTACGTGAATGCCCAAAAAGCGACAATCGAAAGCCGATAGCTCCAGATAGGCCGGCCAGCGATTTTAGGCAAAAAGTAATACATCATGCCTAAAAAGCCACCGGTTAATAGAAAGCCGACGGCATTGTGGCCATACCACCACTGGACAACCGCATCCTGTGCGCCGGCATAGAAAGAATAAGATTTTCCAATGCTGACCGGAATGGCTAGATTATTGACGATATGCAGCATGGAAATAACAATGATTAGCGCGCCATAGAACCAGTTCGAAATATAGATAGGCTTGATTTTTCTAGTGGCGATAGTGCCGAAAAATACAATTCCAAAACACACCCAGACAATGGTAATGGCGATATCGAATGGCCATTCGAGCTCCGCGTATTCTTTGGTGCTTGTCCAACCGGCTAAGAGAGAAAGCCCGCCAAGGAATACAATCAACTGCCAAGCATAGCAACAGAACCAAGCAAGTCTCGGTGCAAATAATGAAACGTGACTGGTTCGCTGGACGCTGTAGAAGCCGGTGGCCATAAGCGCAGACACACCAAATCCAAAGATAATGCCGTTGGTATGCAATGGCCGAAGCCGGCCAAACGAAAGCCAGAACTGACCAAAATCTATAGTTGGCCAAATTAGTTCGGCAGCCAAATACACACCCACTGTCATAGCAACGACAGCCCAAACGACCGAAAATTGAATCAGTCTAATGACGAGTTTGTCGTGATAAATACCCTGTACTTCATCTGTCATAGTGTTGTCCGGTGTAACTGCTTCTAAGTGAATCAATTAGTGACTATTTGCGAAAACCTTCTTTTTTTTGTCACGCAATAAGGGTCAAACACCGAGCAGAGGCCCTACGCCCATAGTCCAAAGACTCATGCTGATTCCCAGCAAACTAACCGCAGCAACCAAAAGCCATCCAACGAGGGATGAAGCCATTAGCATCCCGCGCTGTGGAGGGGTTTCTAGGACGATTGGAATTCCTTTATAAAGTAGATACATACTCCACATCATCATTGGTATAAGAACCAATACGTTCACAAAAACATCCGGGTATAAATGAACAGCACTTGCTACGGCAAGAGGTTCTCCAACAATTGTTATCAACGCAAAATGGCGGCCTAGTGAGGTGCTCGCGCCATAGGTAGATGCCATCCAACAGCTAATGAGTGATGTGCTGATCAAACCAAAAACTAAAACCAAGAAGTACGCCACACTTATCAGAATAAGGGTGTCAAACGACATCGTAAGCGGGCTTTGAGCCCCTACCCGCCAGCCGAAATTAGATGCACCAACTAATGAAAATAGAGGGGGGAGCGCCAACAACCAAACAGAGTAGCGCATCAAAATACGCAGCGGCGATGGATCGAATTTGGCTAATTCTTCAAAAGCCTCCTGTGGATGATAGAGAGACTTGAAAAGCAGAAAGGAAAAAATATTTGAAGTCATGCCACTATAGTCGTTATTGGCGAATGGATATTCTAGTCGCCGCAGTATTCCAAGCCTTGATCTACCTCAACTTCTTAAATGAACTACTTGTCACTTCTTAGCGAGCAAAGAGCAGCCAGCTGAAGCCATGAAGCTTAAATTAGCGTCAGCCAGACCAGCCAGCAAACCGCTGCAGTTACAACCGGAACGGTCATCATCCAAACCATGTAACGTAGGTTAAGCATTTTGATCTCCTTAGCTTTGCGAATAAATAAAATAGGGCCATATTAACCATCTTAAGAATTGCACGGACCGTGCCAGAAACTAAAAAACTCTTCGGACCTTTATTTTAGGGGCCTACAGGCTATCTGTACAAACGGAGACAGAATGAAGCGAATCAAACCATGTCATTACTGACAAGGTTTTTGACATTTTTGTCAGCTCGGATAAGGATATAGATAAGGATAAGGGAAACAAGACAAGAGTCGGCAGGTAGAACTGTGACTCTTTGCTAGGACTGGGACGCCCAATATTATCATTTCAAATAACCGCAGGAGTGAGCCGAAATAAATAGCCTATTGAGGCCCTACAGAAAAAGTATAAAACCCTTTGTAAGAGGTCGGGTCATCACCCACGACCGCTGTCCACTGCACTTTGTACTCACCCGCCGCCGTCACAGGATCCAATATTTCAATCATCAAATCATCGGCGCCCATCGAATGCATGCCTCTAAGCTTATGCTCTCCGCTTGGACCGATTAAGGTCAAACTGCTTTTTGATACGTCAGGCAATGCGGCGTAAAAAAGTCGTAATGTTCTAGGAGCTCTGGTGAGCTCGGTGCCAGCAGCAGGTTCTGAATCGAGAAATGGTGAGTAACTGGAAGGAGTTGAACTACAGCTCGCGGTAGTTAACAAAACCATTGCTGCCAAACCCAAAGATTTGGTCGTTGACCCATTTATCCAATCTAACATCCTGCGTTCCCTCAAATTATCAAAAAAAGCCGCTTGACTAGCTTTAAACGAATTGGTCAAAAAAATAAGTTGGTAGTACCAATGCTTAATAGTAGCCGGTTATCAAATGGATTTCATTGATTGAAGGGGGGCAGCGACAATATGTCACGCTATAAAAAAATGACAGTGGCACAGATAGAACTGAGAAATGAGCTAAGGGGGTGGTGTGTGATAAGAAGAATTTAATTGGAGACGAGAGAAAACCTAGTGTCTTTCTCTATGCTTTTTAACCTGTGATAGTTCTTTCGCAAATTCATCAAGCTTTGTTCTTATCTCGGCTTCCGCTCGCTTCTTTAAAGATAAGGTTTTCGGATCGGCAGTTGGATCGGAGAATGCCCCCAAGGCTGCGCTTTCTACAACTATATGTCCAAACTTACTCATCAATCGTTCTCCGACGAAATGATCTATTGAAGTGTTTGCGCTACTAACCGCACTTAAGCGACTCACTTTGAGTGTGACTTTTTTCAAAGAGCTACCACAAGAAACTGCCTCTATGCTGCGCAACATATAGTGTGGCCTAGTCCAAGTCAATCAATATCTTGTGAATATGGCCTCTTAACTTAATGTGGCACCGGCCCGATTAACTAAAACTTGATGAGCAGTTTCCCAATTACTTATTACATTTCTGATACTTAGATTAAGCACCTAAAAAGCTTAATTAATTTTTAAAAGGACATCCAATTTAATTTAAAAGGACATCCAATTTAAACTGTCACCCAGAAAAATACGATGGTAGATAAGTATGAGTGTATTTCTAGACTGAAAAATCAGTTCAGTAGAGAGAATAGGCTGCGTATCAGATCAGATATAACAGGATTTAAAGGGATAGGTTTTGGTCAGTCCAGAAGACTCACCGCTCTAGACTTTGCGGTATGTTTCAAAACTGCTCTTGAGGGGAGTTTGGGACGCTAAGTGCCGTAAAACAGTCTTGAGGAGTTGATGCCACGAATCCATTTATGTGGATGTTTAAAATCAACACCTACTTTAATCCTAGACTGATGGTACTTCACAAGAGATGCAGCAGAACCGGCTGCAATTGCATAGTGTTTATGAAAATCTCTGACGCTTGCCAGCCATGAATCCGAAGACACCCCGAACTGCGCCAGAGTTTTGCAGTGATCATCTAATAATCGTTTCGCTTCTTTTTGATTACTATATCCTAATTGTAACGCTTGCGATGTGACGTTAAGAAGATCTAAATAGCTCTTTGTAGAAATTGGAATAATGTTATCGGATGGTTTTCTTATATCAGTCAGCTCAATTAATTTCGCTTGTTTAGCGCCAGGCTGGTGGCCAACCAAATGCTTGGTCGTCTCATTCGTCAAAAGACGATGCTGGCTGTAACTTCGCTTTCTAACTTTTTTTGCCTGTTCAATAAGCCGCTCTTGAATTGACGTGAAGTCACTGGTATCTAATGTGCCAGCCATCCCTGCCCGAATTGGATTGAGGTCGACATAGGCCATGCAAGTAACTAAGGCTTTTTCATCTAGTAGGGCTTGGCTTTTAAAACGCCCTTCCCAAAACCGACCGCTACATTGATCTTCACGATTAGCATCGCGAGCAACAGTTTCATTTATGCATCGCATAAACCAGCTGATATCTACCAGCCGCTCACGCCAAAGCTCAACTCTAAGCTGCAGTTGTTTCTGAGCAGCTTTGGATGTTCTATTGTTTATAAGTGTTTCGACTAGTGTGGCATTCCTCGGGAACAACCCGGTCCAACGACTGATCACTTCTTCGTTTGACCACGTCTGCGCTGCTGACTGATCCACGTGTAACACCAAATGATAGTGATTGCTCATCACCGCGTAAGCGCAGACATCAACAGCAAACTGGGCTGACAATTGTTTTATACGCGTGACTAACCACTGCTTTCGGTGATCAAAATTGCGCCCAGTAACCGGATCATCACCACAAAGATACGCTCTTCGAACACACCGCGAGATGCAATGATAATAAGGAGTATCGTCCAGTGAGATTTGTTGGTTTCTAGCTCGAGTCACGTTGTAATCTTGTTTGCCGTAATTAACATGTGTTTGTCAATTGATCTTTTTAAACGGACAGATGATTCTAGAGAGTTTAGTGTACTATGCAAGACTAAATAGCCTGGGTACGCAAGTGACACTGACACATAGGCATAATTCGGAGGGTTAAGACCTAAAATGAGGATTGGAGTTGATTTAGGCGGCACTAAAATAGAAGGAATTGTACTAACCAATGAAGGTGAAATTGCTGAGAAAATACGCGTTGCTACTCCAGGCGATAACTACAAAGAAACTCTCAAAGCAGTTTGCCAAGTAGTCACTCATCTGCAAGATCAATCGCTTTCCCCACTTAAGGTAGGTATTGGGTCACCAGGCACCTTGGCACACTCATCCGGTTTAATGAAAAACTGCAATTCAATTTGCCTTAATGGCGAAGCTCTTAAAAAAGATATTGAGAGCAATCTTGGCTATGAGGTTAAATTGGAAAATGACGCTAATTGTTTTGCGTTATCTGAAGCTCACTACGGTGCCGCTAAAAACTCAAAGTCTGTGTTTGGCGTCATTATAGGCACCGGTACCGGCGGCGGAATTGTTATAAACGATCAACTACTAACCGGACCCAACAACATCGCTGGAGAGTGGGGGCATAACCCTTTACCGAGTTCGGCGCGCGAATTAATTGCCGAAGATCGTGTATGTTATTGCGGCAGGCATAACTGCATTGAAACCTTACTTTCAGGCCGAGGTCTGAAGCGGTCCCACCTTGAAACAACAGGACACGAGGCTGAAGCCGCCAACATAGCGGAGCTGGCGTTGGCAAAAGACCCTGCAGCGGCACAATCCATAAAAATTTACAGCAAGCTGCTGGCTAGATGCCTTGCCACAGTAGTTAATATTATCGACCCAGAAGTAATCGTGCTTGGTGGAGGGCTTTCAAATATTAAAAGCCTTTATGAATCTGTGCCTAAGGACATGGCGGGATATGTCTTTACTGACGATTTACAGACTCGCATAGCACCACCGAAGTTTGGTGACGCTAGCGGGGCGAGAGGCGCGGCATGCTTGTGGTCTATTGATGAATAATGATTAGTCGTTAAACGGATGGTTTAGAATAATAGTTTCTTCACGATCCGGCCCTGTGGAAATTATGTCCACAGGAACTTCTACCACTTCTTCTAAATACTTAATATATGCTCGCGCATTTTCAGGTAGGTCAGCTAGATTCTTAGCACCGAATGTAGACTCAGTCCAACCTGGCAGTTCTACGTAAATAGGCTCTAAGTCTTCAAATATATTTACATCCATCAAACTGCTTGATGTGTTTTCGCCAACGCCTTTGTAACCGGTACAAACCTTAATTGTCTCTAGGCCATCCAATACATCTAGTTTGGTTAGACAAATTCCAGAAACACTATTAATACGTACAGCCATTTTAACTGCGCTCGCATCAAACCATCCACAGCGACGATCTCTCCCCGTAGTCGCGCCTTTCTCTTGTCCAACCGTCCCTAAATGTTTGCCTACATCATCGAACAATTCAGTTGGAAAAGGGCCTGAGCCGACTCGTGTTGTATAGGCTTTAGTGATGCCTAGAACGTAGTCGAGATAGAGCGGACCGTAACCGCTCCCTGTTGCTGTTCCACCAGCGGTGGTATTGGATGAGGTAACAAATGGATAAGTACCGTGATCAATATCCAAAAGAGAACCTTGGGCTCCCTCAAACAAAATACTGTCGCCTGCTTTGCGGTGGGTATGCAGCAAATCGATTGTATCGGCGATCATCGGCTTTACCTGCGTAGCAAGAGCCATCGATGTTTCGAACACTTCATTGAACTCGACTTTGCTTACCTTAAAGTATTTTTCTAATAAAAAGTTGTGATACTCCAATAGTTCTTCTAGGCGAGTACCAAATCTTGTTTCATTCAAAGTTTCTGCTAAACGAATTCCACGTCTAGCTACTTTATCTTCGTAGGCCGGCCCAATGCCTCTGCCCGTCGTTCCAATTTTATTCATCCCTTTTGACTTTTCTCGTGCTTGATCAAGCGCAATATGAGATGGAAGTATTAAGGGACATGCGCCACTGATTCTTAGTCGCTCACGCACAGGAATGTTTCGCTGCTCAAGATCACCGATCTCTTTCAACAAAGCTTCCATACTTATTACAACGCCATTGCCAATAATGCAGCTTACGTGCTCGCGTAATATGCCAGAGGGCAGCAAATGCAATACCGTTTTCTCTCCATCGATGACCAAGGTATGGCCCGCGTTGTGGCCACCTTGAAATCTCGCTACTACCGACACTTGATCGGTAAGTAGATCGACGATTTTGCCTTTTCCTTCATCACCCCATTGGGTTCCGAGCACGACAACGGATTTAGCCATTTCTTTTTCTCAAAGGTTAGTGTGTAGAATTAATAATATGAGCGGGTTTTTATTGTTCCAATGCCTGAATCTGCCATTGTTCATTAATTAGGACCAGCTTACGGTCACAGCCTAATTCGTGACGATCATCATTTCTTGATGACTTGCTAAGATCGACAATAACAATTTCACCTGATTCACGCAGCTCCACGATTTTTTTCAAAAGAAGTTGGTCAGAACCAGTTGGTGCAAGTATGCCTGGCTTGCGCTGAATATTGATGCCGGTTAATTTAGCAAGCACCTTCAAATCAGTATCAAATCCGGACGCAGGCCTAGCCCGTCCAAAGGCTTCTCCGATGTCATCATAACGCCCGCCTTTAGCTACAGCTCTGCCGTAGCCTGGTGTGTAAGCGGCAAACACTATACCCGTATGATACTCATAACCAAGAAGCTCACAGAGATCATAATTGAGTTGAATTCCCGGATTGCGCAGCTTAACGACTGTGGATATTTCGACAAGTTTCTCGAGCTCCTGCTTCACGCTTTCTGGCGCGGCTGTAAATAATTCCTGTGCCTCGGTTAAAACAGACTCATCTCCGCTGAGCAACGTTAGCCGGCGCAGCATATCGCATAGTTTTTTATCATCAACATTGGCGAATAAAATTTGGTCAATTTCATCAAAAGCTTTGTGCTGGACAGCTTGAAAAAGCTCTCTCTCTATTTTGGAGCTAAGACTTGCCTCTTTGACAAGCGTTCTAAATATTCCAACATGCCCGAGGACTACATAAATATCATCAATACCTGCTACTTTTAGCGTATCGCTCATCAAACTAATCAGTTCAATATCACAATCAACACCTGCATACCCAAATAGCTCCGCGCCCGCCCTGATTGGGACTCTCGAGGTCATAATCCCGCGGGGTTTAGTGTGGAGGACACTATCGGCATAGCAAAGCCGCACCGGGCCTTGTCGATTCATGCTGTGAGCATCTATTCTTGCGACTTGAGGAGTGATATCCGCCCTGATGCCCATCATTTTGCCGCTAAGCTGATCTGTGATTTTAAAGGTATGGATGTCTTGGTCATGGGACGAGCCAACCAAGAGAGAATCAAGAAACTCGATCATTGGAGGGATCACTAACTCATAACCCCAAGATTCATAAAGATCTAGCAAGCCACGTCGTAGGGTTTCAAGTTTGTGTGCCTCAACCGGTAGAATCTCTTCCACCCCATCGGGCAACAACCATCGCTTTGCAGAAGTCATACTTTCCCGCGTCCGTCTTATTTATTCTTGATTAAAAAACTTAATTGATCAGTAGTAACGCAGCCGTGCCAAGCAACATCGATCCTAAACCAAACATGCGCATAGTTGAATCATCAACTTTATCTAACATCAGTAGCATCCGTCTCCATCTCTTAGGATCAAGAAAAGGGATGATGCCTTCAACAACAAGCATCAAACAAAATGCCACACCAAGATCATGCCACATTGATAGCCTTGTAGGTTTATCGAGGGGGCTTCAAAAAGCCCTGTCGACAAAAAAATAAACCCGGGCTTCGAATTATCAAAGCCCAGGTTGTTTGATTAGAAGTCTAATCGGTTTCTAAATTTTGGTTTCGATTTTCTCGACGACCATTTTACTGCTTTATGGTGTGGCAGTACTATTTTTTAAATATTTAAAATAGTCACTTTCCGGATCCAACAGGAATACATCGCTTTTATCGCTAAATGTTTCACGATATGAGCTCATACTGCGAGTAAAAGCAAAAAACTCTGGATCTTTGCTATAGGCCTCAGCATAAACTGAAGTGGCCTGCGCATCACCTTCACCACGCGCTTTTTCGGCGTCGCGATAAGCTTCTGCTTCAAAAATGGTCGCTTGGCGATCCGCGTCAGCGATAATACCGATAGCCAGCTCATCACCGCGAGAGCGGATTTCTTGCGCTTCGCGATTTCTCTCCGTGATCATGCGCTCGTAAACTGAAGAACGAACGTCGTCCGGCAGGTCGATACGCTTAACACGGACATCGATTACTTCAATCCCAATATCAGCTGCTGTAGTTATGTTTAATTCTGTCGTTAAATCCAACATGAGCTGGTCTCGCTCACCTGCCACGACCTCTTGCAGGTTTCTCGCACCGATTTGGTCACGCAGTCCGTCGTTAATCCGCGACGCAAGTAAGTTACCCGCAGTAAGCGCACTGCCTCGAGTAGAAACATAAAACTGACCTGCGTCAACGATGCGCCATTTCGCATAGGAATCAACTTCCAATGCTTTTTGTTCAAGAGTTAAGAAGCGCTCTGGGTTCGAATCTTCTGTCTGAATTCTAGCATCGAAAATTCGAACAGTTTGTACCCAAGGCAATTTCACATGCAGACCTGGCTCGATACTTTCTCTGACCAATTCTCCAAACTGCAGCATCACTGCTTTTTCGGTCTCTTTAATAACAAAAAGAGAATTGCTAACCAGAACGACAACAATAAATACTAAACCGGCAAGAATAAAATTTCTCATGGTCGTGCTCCTCTTGTGTTAGTGAGTCTAGATCTGTCCACCGCCGATGATGAAGATGGGCCTGGCAAGTATGGCGCTAAGTCATTTGCTAACTCGCGCCACTCTTGTGCTGAGTTAGGTCTGTTGCCACCAGTGACTGATGAACCTTGCCCCATCATTTTGTCAAGCGGCAGGTACAGCATATTATTACCGCCGTCGACATCAACCATTACCTTGCTGCTGGCAGACAAGACATCCTGCAAAGAATCAATATACATACGTTGGCGCGTGACTTCTGGCGCCTTTGCATACTCGATACGCAACTGCTCAAATCTAGACGCATCACCTTCAGCTCTGGCAATCACTTGTTCTTTATAAGCATTGGCTTGTTCAATCTGACGTTGGGCTTCACCGCGTGCGTTTGGTATCACTCGATTAGAATATTGCTGGGCTTCGTTCTGCGCCCGTTGCTCATCCTCTCGCGCTCTAATTACATCGTCAAATGCGGGCCTGACATTGTCGGGCGGCTGAGTATTTTCGACGTTAACTTGGCTAATAAAAATGCCGGTTTCGTATGCATCCATATAATTTTGCAACCGTTCTTTAACATCCACAGCCACTAATTCTCGACCAGTTGTTAAAATCTGCTCCATAGAATTGCCTCCTACTACGTGACGAATCGCTGATTCAGCCGAATTGTCTAAACTAAGCTTCGGATTCGCAACCTCAATGACAAACTTAACCGGATCTTGGATCAGATACTGGACAGTGACCGCGATATCGATGATGTTCTCGTCGGTCGTTAGCGTCGCTCGACTGCTGTAGGTTTCAGTATTTAACTCTTGTGTATTAACAACAGTAACTTCATCAATTATCGGTGGATTCCAGTGAAGTCCGGGTTGGAGCACCTCATCAATCACTTTACCGAAGCGCATAACCACGCCCTGTTCCGCTTGGTCAACAGTATAAAAGCCCAGAAAGCCCCAAACCACTGCCGCAACTAAAATTAGACCGACAAACATTCCGCCGGTGAGCCCACCGCTTCCCATTGGCGAGCCTGAGGAACCGGAACCAGTTCCGCCACCACCTTTGCCGCCCAGCAAGCTATTGAACTTCTTGCTGATTTTTCTGATTACCTCATCGATATCCGGGGGGCCTTGATCGCCACCGCCGCGGTTACCACCACCCCAGGGGTCTTTGTCTTTGTCTTTGTCGTTGCCGTTATTTCCAGGTTCATTCCAAGCCATTGGTTTCTCCATAGCTCTACATTAGACATATACTGCCAATGTTAGCTAATTATTATGAATATACACAGCGTTTTGAGTAGAACGGTAGCACCATCTACTAATTTGTCGCCGTATGAATGTTGTTTTCCAACGTTTCTGCCGCCTCGCCGGCTACTTCCTGCGATTCGGTGCAGGTGTTGAGTAGTGCTGCAACGCCTTTATTCAAAAGTCTCTCGAGGTCTTGAGCCGGCATACGCACCCTTAATTGGTAGAGTCCCTCCTCGTTAATCTGTTCTTCCTCTATGTAGCCTTGCTCATAGAGTTGGCTGCGTAACTTAGCCTGATTGGGCGCAATTAACAGAACTTCGTCAGCCATCTTGCCACCCAACAATTCACCGATGGCCTCCAACAACAAATCCATTCCGACGCCTGTTTTCGCAGACACCCATATTTTGACAGGTTTTCCACTCTCATCCCTCTGGATGTGCGGCGCGGAATCTTCCGTCAGGTCGATTTTGTTCATAACTTCTAGCTGGGTTACTGAGCCTGCCTTTATTTCAGTAAGCACTTTATTCACTTCGTTGACGTACTCCAAATGAGCGTCATTGGAGGCATCGATTACATGCAAAAGTAAACTGGCTTGCGCAGTTTCCTCTAATGTTGCTCGAAATGCCTCAACTAATCCATGGGGTAAATGACTTATGAACCCAACGGTATCTGCCATGATCGCAGTGCCAAAGCTCGGCAAATTAACTTTGCGTAAGGTGGAATCTAGTGTTGCGAAAAGCTGGTCTGCCGCAAATGTTTGAGCTTTAGTCAGCTGATTGAATAAGGTCGATTTCCCCGCATTGGTGTAACCAACTAAGGAAACTGTCGGCACTTCAGCACGCTTGCGTGCTCGTCTGCCCTGTTCGCGCTGTCCGCGAACTTTGGTCAAACTTTTATTGATGCCTTTAATTCGAGCTCTAATCATACGCTGATCGAGCTCAAGTTGCTTCTCTCCAGCTCCGCGCATGCCGATGCCACCTTTTTGTCTATCAAGGTGAGTCCAGCCTCGAGTCAATCGCGAGCTCAAATGGTCCAGCTGCGCTAGCTCAACCTGAAGTTTTCCTTCGTGGCTGCGCGCTCGCTGAGCAAAGATGTCCAAAATCAAACCAGTTCGATCCAATACTCTGCACTTAAGGTGCTTTTCGAGGTTACGCTCTTGGGACGGTGATAAAGAGTGATTAAACAGAACTAAATCTGCTTGATGAGCTTCAACCGCGGCGCTCAATTCTTCGAGCTTCCCCGACCCTATAAAATAGGTAGAGGAAGGCTGCTTGCGACTTCCTTTTAAATAAGCCGCAGGCAAGGCGCCCGCGGAGATCGCAAGCTCTTCGAATTCGTCTGGGTCTTCGCGCTGCGATTCCGAATTAATCGAAATATGCACTAAGATTGATACTTCGCCAGATTCTGGCCGATCAAAAAACAATCAGTGACCTCACAGGTTATCGTTACTCGTTACCCGGCTCACCAGTGTCAACATCGACATCATCTTCCGGTAATTCACCGCCGTTTTGCATGGGGATTTTTACCATGCGAGCAGGCACAACGGTCGAAATAGCGTGCTTATAGACCATTTGACTAACAGCGTTTTTTAGCAAAATAACGAATTGGTCAAACGATTCAATTTGCCCTTGTAATTTAATACCGCTCACCAAATAAATGGAAACCGGGATTCGCTCTTTTCTGAGCACATTTAGAAAAGGGTCTTGTAGTGTATGCCCTTTGGACATTTTATTCTCCTTACAATCGATTGATCGAAAAAATTGGCGATGCTGCTGCCGGTTAAGAACTTATAAGTACTTGCTTAGACTTAACTTCTATAGATAGCCCTTTATATTGAGATAGAGTCTAAGTAATTCAAGATGTAATTCAAAGATTCCGAAGAATGACCATCCAAGCCATGCAGCTCTTTCCAGCTTCTCAACCAAGTTAATTGGCGTTTAGCGAGCTGGCGAGTAGCAATAATGCCTTTATCGACCATTTCCTCGTAGCTTAGCTGGCCATCCAAATACTGCCAAACCTGCCTGTAACCAACAGATTTGATGGCAGGCGAACTAATATTGAGGTCTTCACGTCGTCTCAGCACCTGAACCTCTTCGACGAGGCCGCTACTGAGCATTTCTAAGAATCTCTGTCTAATCTTATTGTGTAATACGCCTCTATCAGTCGGTTGGATTGCGAAGAAGTGAAGATTAAACGGTAATCCATTGTCACTATTGGCTTTGCTACGCCCCTCCTCGTGGTGTTCCGTCAGCGTCTTGCCAGAAACCCTGTAAACCTCCAGCGCTCGCTGCAGTCGCTGCGGGTCATTGACATGAATTCGCTGCGCCGATACTGGGTCCACCGCTGCTAACTCAGCATGTACTGATTGCCAGCCCTCCTGCACCGCCTTGGTTTCAATTGCCCTGCGTATCTCAGGATCGGCATTAGGCATCTCTGCCAAACCATCCCGCAAAGCCTTAAAATAAAGCATCGTTCCGCCAACCAGCAACGGGATATCTCCCTGCGCGGTAATGTCCTGTATTTCGTTAAGGGCGTCAATGCGGAATTCTGATGCAGAATATGTGTCCGCTGGATCGCGAATGTCTAGCAATCGGTGAGGTGATTTCCTAAGGATTTGCGCATCGGGTTTACCAGTGCCAATATCCATGCCTCGATAGACCTGAGCTGAATCAACGCTCACCAATTGAAAAT
>Ga0208414_1001736_pt1 | contig 15788 bp, 13 predicted proteins | sample AntAceMetag02UKE_FD_184770 | JGI IMG/M metagenome (GOLD analysis project Ga0208414, IMG submission 184770) | Saline lake microbial communities from Ace Lake, Antarctica - Antarctic Ace Lake Metagenome 02UKE (SPAdes) (version 2) | ecosystem: Environmental > Aquatic > Non-marine Saline and... | reverse complement strand
CCCTGAGTAATGTGGAGCTGCCGTTGGTCTATGCGGGTTACTCGCCGAGCGAACGTCGTCAGCGTGCAACGGAGGCCTTGGAAAAGGTCGGCTTGGGTGATCGCATGCATCATAAACCTAACGAACTTTCCGGTGGTCAACGTCAACGTGTGGCCGTCGCCCGGGCACTGGTGAACAACCCTTCGATCATCCTCGCGGATGAGCCCACCGGTAATCTCGATTCGAAAACCGGCGTGGAGATCATGGGTCTGTTTGAGGATCTCTATGAACTCGGCAATACGATCATCGTGGTGACTCATGAAGAAGAGATCGCTCAGCATGCGCGACGGGTCGTCCGCCTGCGTGATGGTCTCATCGAGAGTGACACGCCGGTTCAGCCATAATTTCTCATGCGCAGACTGTTCTACGAGTTTATCGAAAGCATACGGATCGCATTCGCCCAAATTAAGGCGAACGCGATGCGCTCGGTGCTCACGGCGCTCGGGGTGATTATCGGTATCGTAGCGGTCACTCTCATGGGCACCGCGATCAACGGCATCGACCGTGGGTTTCAGAACAGTTTGGCGATGCTTGGCGACGACGTGCTCTACGTAAACAAGTGGCCTTGGCGCAATGTCGAGGACTGGTGGAACTACCGCAGCCGACCACGGATTCTCCCTGAACATGCCGTGGCGCTCAATCGGGTGATCGAACAGACGCCGAACTCATTGCTCGAAGTCGCGGTGCCCGTGATGGGGACTCGCGAGAGCGTAAAATCGGGCCCACAGCAGATCAGTGGGGTGATCATTTTCGGCACATCGGATTCTTACTCGCGCCTGATGTCGGCGGATTTCAAGTCGGGCCGTCTATTCAACGAAACGGAATCGGCCGGCGGCCGCCAAGTCGCGGTGCTGGGCTACGATGTGGCCGAAGCACTTTTTCAGAGTCGTCCGGCGATGGACCAGACCGTGCTCATCAAAGGGCAGCCGTATACGGTGATCGGGGTGCTTGCGAAACAGGGATCCTTTCTGGGGATGTTCAGCTTCGACGCCCAGATCATCGTGCCGTTGGTCTCTTTTAAGAAATATTTCGGCACACGCCGAGGGGGCGGTGAACTCCGGGTGAAGGTCACGGATAAAGATAGGTTGGCGGATGCGACGGACGAACTCATTGGCGCGATGCGGCGAGTTCGCGGCCAGCTACCGGGTGAGCGGGATAATTTTTCCATCAACCAACAACAGGCATTCAAAGATCAACTTGAGCCAATCAAGAGTGGTATCGCGATGGCGGGTCTGTTTATCACGGGACTTTCGTTATTCGTCGGGGCGATTGGTATCATGAATATCACGTTTGTGAGCGTGAAGGAGCGGACGAAGGAGATTGGCACCCGCAAAGCACTCGGTGCACGTCGACGAACGATTCTGCTGCAGTTTTTGATCGAAGCCGTCTCGATATGTATGATCGGTGGTCTCGTCGGACTGGGGCTCACTTTTGGGCTCTGCCTTGGCATCCAGGCTGCGATGCCTAACCTGCCGATCGTCTTCTCGATGGACTTGGTCAACATCAGCATGATCGTCGCCGTAACGACCGGAGTCGTCTCCGGATTTGCCCCGGCCTGGGGTGCTTCACGATTAGACCCCGTGGTGGCCCTCCGCTATGAATGATACGATTTTGGAACTTAGAATGCGGATTTTGGATTTGATATGACCGAGCACGATCTAAAGACACGGACGAAGGCTTTTGCGCTACGCATCATTAAGATGATCGGCAGTCTGCCTAAATCTATGCCAGCCGATGTGATGGCGAAGCAGCTTGTGCGCTCGGCTACCTCAGTCGCGGCGAATTATCGCGCGGCATGCCGAGGGCGCTCTAAAGCTGAATTCATCTCCAAGCTCGGTATAGTCGAAGAGGAGTCCGACGAATGTTGCTTTTGGTTGGAAATGATTGTCGATGCCGGATTGCTCCCGGAATCCCAACTGCTCGATTTAAGAAAAGAAGCCGATGAGCTGACGGCTATTTTCGTTAGCTCATTCAAGACGGCTCGGGATCGGGGAATTCCAAATTCCGCGATCCAAAATCCAAAATCATAACACCGTGTTTAAAGAAATTATCAGAATGGCTTTTAGTTCGTTGGGGGCGAATAAACTGCGCTCCATTCTGACTATGTCGGGTATCACGATCGGCGTGTTTTCGGTCATTGGGGTGATGACGGTCGTATCGGCCATGCGCGGATCGATTGAGACAGGGCTGAACATGCTCGGCACGAATGCGTTTCAGTTTCAGAAATTTCCAACCGGTTTTAATAACGGAAATAATCGGAAAATTAGGCAGCGCCCGAATATCACACTCTCTGAAGGGCAAAGGTATCAGCGGTTGATGGAAGGCATCGCCGATGTCGTGAGTCTGGAGTTATACGATTTCGGATCGGCTCCGCGCGCCACGTATCAGAATAGAAAAACTACGCCGGGTATCACTTTTGGTGGAGGCAATCAGCACTATTTAGCGGCGAACCAATATGAAATCGATTTTGGCCGTAACTTCACTCCAGCGGAAGTAGCGATGGGTCGTCCGGTATGTTTGATTGGCTCGGCTATTTCGAAGGCGTTGTTTCCCACAGAAAACCCCATCGGCAAGATGATCAAAGTGCGGAGTAGCACCTATACGGTGATCGGTCAGCTTTTGGAAAGAGGGTCATCATTCGGCAACGATCAGGATAGTATCGTGCTCGTGCCGATCACCCGATTTGCGATGGAGTATGGCAACGAACGGCAGTCTTTGAATATCGCGACGCAAGCGCCTTCACAGGAGGTGTATGACGAGACGATTGATAAGGCGATTACCGCGATGCGAATCGCACGTGGCCTCGCGCCCGAAGACGAAAATGATTTTTCCTTATTCTCCAACGAGTCACTGGTTGCCTCGTTCGCCAAGATAGCCAATGCGGTCAGTTCCGGTGCATTCGTGATCAGTGCGATCGCGCTCTTGGCCGCTGGTGTGGGCATCATGAATATCATGCTGGTCAGCGTGACGGAGCGAACCAAAGAGATCGGCATCCGCAAATCAATCGGTGCGCGCAAGAACAGCATCTTAACGCAATTTTTGATCGAATCGGTCGTCATCTCATTAGCGGGTGGAGTGGCGGGTATTCTCCTCGGAGTCATAGCCGGAAACGGTCTTGCCGTGATGATGAACGCCTCGGTGATCTTCCCTTGGACATGGGCCGCGATTGGCTTGATCGTCTGTTCGGGGATTGGCGTGGGCTTCGGCTTCTACCCGGCCTGGAAAGCGTCTTCACTCGATCCGATTGAGGCTCTGCGCTTTGAGTGATTTAATTTTGTATTTTAGAAGTCGAATTTGGGATTTCTTTCCGGCTACATGCGCGAATCATGCCCAGAATATACGTCATCTATTAGTTCACGAATATCGCGGGTGGGTTTGAGGGAAAGTCGGGATGTGGTGAGGGAGTTTGGACTGGTGACACGTGCGGGCTGACTCCACGTTGAGTGATGGCCAAAGTCTTTGATGAAATTTCGCCGAAGCTCGCGCAATGGATCGCCGATCAGAATATATTCTTCGTGAGCACGGCTCCGATGGCCGAGAGGGGGCATGTGAACTGTTCACCGAAGGGTGGGGATTCGTTTCGAGTGCTCGGAGCGCACGAGGTGGCCTATGCGGATCAAACCGGCAGTGGCATCGAGACGGTGGCGCACCTGCGTGAGAATGGTCGGATCGTGGTGATGTTTTGCGCGTTTGAAGGCGGACCGCAAATCGTTCGCCTGCATGGTCAGGGCGAGGTGATCACGCCGGATCACGCGGACTTCGAAACTCTGAAGAAGGAATTTCCCGGAGTATTAGGGCTGCGCGGTATCATCCGAATCAAAGTTTCACGAATCGGTGATTCCTGCGGCTATGCCGTGCCGTTTTACGACTACGTGGGGCCGCGCGATGTGCTCGATCACTGGTGCGAAAAGAAAGGGCCTGATGGCCTGGTCGAATACCGTGAACAGAATAACCTCACAAGTATCGACGGGCTACCGGGGCTCGATTGACGCTGTTTAACCGCGTCGGATTTCTGAACCTTGGAAGCGGATGTGAATCCGGAACACTTTTTTGGTGCGGCACGAAATTTCGCCTGAAGTGAGATTCACTTTTTGCGGCACTTCGATTTTGTGCAAATCGACGAGCGCGTGATAACCGCGTTCCGAAAAGACATCGATGAGCATCGCCAGCGCGAGGGGATCTTGGAGCGTGGATTCTTCGGTATTGATGTAGGCGCTACCAGAGATGGCGTGACGTAGAACGATTGGGACGATCTTGTTTTCGATGAACAGAACCACTTTGGCAAAGAGCTCGGTGTGCTCGAGTGCGTAGCTGTCGAGCCGCTTCACCAGTTCCTGACGCGCATGAACGATGATTTCGCTGGCGACTGGCACGTGGCGCAGGCGGTCGACGGTGATCGGGTCCAATTCGAGGGTGCTCTGATAATCGAGCTCCTTGGTGATGTTCTGTTCAACTTCCTCGATGCTGCCTTGAGCGTTGATGAAGTGGTAGTGGAAGATCTCCTTCAGTGATTGGAGGGCGTCCCAAGTCTGCTCTTTAAAGACGCGGTAGCGGCGTTGAGCGAGCGCTTCGTCGTGATCGGTGGCGCGATCTTCCCAAAGCGAACCGACGCCAGTGCGGAGAACTTCTTCGTTATGCACCCGAGTTTCCCGTCCGCGTTTAAGTTGGCGCGCGATGGATTCCTTCTCATCGACGAACAGCACCATGATGTGAACCGTGGGCTGACGAAAATGAATGCTGAGCGACGTGCCGTAAAATTCTTGGCGGAGTTGCTGCATCTTATCCACGAGCATCTTCAAGCATTCCACTTGGACACGGGTGCGGGGAAATCCATCGAGAATGACGCCATCGCGATACGCGGGTTTCATGAGTTCACGCAGAAGCAGGCCAACCACTTCACGATCGCCAACCATCGCGCCGGCATCCTTGAGACGTTTCGCTTCGGGGGAATCGAGGAGCGAACTGATCACGATAGGAGGGCAGGTAAGCCCACGCTCTTTGGTGATGAATTCTGTGTTGGTGCCTTTACCGGATCCGGGAGCACCGCCGAGTAGAATAATTTCTTTCGGGAAACGTAGATTTTCCCGTCCCACATCGGGTTCGAGTTGGCCCCATGCAGATTGAAAGATCAAATGGGTATCTTTGATTTCCAGATCGGTGAGCTTGTTCTTGGAGACACCGGGGGTGGAGCGAGATTGGGGATTATCGGCAGCAGGCATGGTTTCGAGAACCCACTAAGAAGGACTGAGAAAATGAGTCCACACCAGAAAATGAGGTAGGGTGATCAAAATATGATGCTGGATTCAGCCACGAGGTATGCGACCGCGGTCAGACCGAGGTGACTCTGACCTTGGTGATTGGTCGGCACTAGGCTAAGATGGTTCCATGAATAAGCGCACACTCTCCATCTTGCTCATTATCATTGGTATCGCCGTTGTTGTCTTCGGGATGCGACGTGAAGACTCCGTGGCAGGGGTTTCTGATTCGATTGGGACGAGTGTCGCCAACACCTTCGATGGTGAAGTCCGCCAACCGGATCACTTCTGGTATTATGTCGGCGGCGGGGTGCTGATCGCAGTCGGACTCGGTGGAGTGCTGCGCAAGTCTTCGTAAAGAGCGTGCGCTACTGCTTCCGATGAATCACCTGCGGGGTCGCGTCCATTTGGCCGCGAGTCACTCCCAGTTGATTGAGGAGTTTGAGTTCGCGCCATAATTCAGTGCCGGTGATCTCGCCTGCGAGGAGGCGTTGATAGCTTTGCAAGGTGCGAGTGACTTCGGCCGGGGATTCGTTGATGAACTCAACGCGGAAGGTGCGTGCTCCGAGATCGAGCAGGCGATGCACGTATTCGGCGCCGGTTTGGGCGCGGTTGTTGAAGACGGTGTTGCGGCAACCGGCATCAGCTCGAAGCGGGAGTTTGGCTCCGACGCGATCTTGGAGTGCAACTTCGTGTTTATCGCAGGGTCTCCCGCAATCCCGGTAGTCTTTACCGTCAGATAGAAACGCGCAGAACACGCAGTGCTCCATGTGAAACATGGGCATGTGCTGGTGAATCGTAATGTCGAACCACGTGCCGGGCGCATCTCGCAGGAGGGCTTCGAGCTGGCCAATATTAAGATCGTAGCTAGCGGTGACGCGTTCGAGTCCGTAGTGATCCAAGAAGTAATCCGCGGTTAAAGGATTCGCGACGTTGAGCGAGAAGTCACCCCGGGTGCGATCATCGGCAAAGAACTTGAGGTGTTCGTGGTGACGCACGAGATAGCCATCCGCATCGCTGGAACGCACTTGCGTGAGAATCCATTCTTCGCCGGGTTTGAAGATACGCGGAGGCGCGACCCAGATGGTGGAATTTTCGATTTTCGATTTCGGATTTTGGATTTCCGGAGATGGTGTTTCGGAGGACTGGAGTTCTCGGAAGGTGGTGACGGCTTCGCGGTAGTGTTTGGGGTTCTCGAATTCGCAATAGAGGGTGCGGGCTCCGGCGTGCCAGGCAGGCGCGAGCTGTTCGAGGTCACGAATGACGGCGATGATTTCGGGAGCGACTTCGGTTTCTGAATCAGAAGAGATCCGCGAACGGCTCAGTGGTGCATCCGTGTCGGCGTTTAATGTCCAGCGTTTGGGGGCGGCGCGGAGGGCGTCGAGCTGGGTGACAAATTCCCTGCGCAGGCGATTGAGTTCACTGACGGGAATGATGACTTCGCCTTCGAGTTGGTTGTCGAATTGATCGAGTTTGAAGGGCGTGCCGCCGAGGCGACCGAGTTGATCGCGCAAGCGCTCGGTGGTGAGCGGGCGGTTCTGCGCGGCTTCTAAAGGAAGCTTCGAATCGAGTCGCGCAACGTGGCCTTCGCCATCGTTGGCGATGAGAGTGAGTGGGGTGTCGACGCGACCATGAACTTCGAGGCTGATGCCGCGTTGAAAACGGATCTGGTCACCGGCGAAAGTTTTGCGCACTTCGCGGTCGAGTGCGGGATCGTTGGTTTTCCAGATGCGTTGGCCTGCGCGCACTCGATTGAAGTTTATGTCGCCGCGACCGAAGCGCATCACGGATTCGCCGGCCTTGGTCTCGATTTGATAGATGCGGCCACCTTCTTCGCCCGCGGCGGGTTTCCCGTCGTCGAAGACGAGTCCATCGCCGGGTTTGGCCGGTGCGAGCAGTTTGGCATGGACAGCTTCGCCTTGCACGCGGGTGATTTTACCGAGGTAGACGCCGCGTTTGGTGCCAAAGCGACCGTGGGCGAGTTTTTGATTATCGATGCCGTTGAACCAACCGGTGTAGAGTCCGCGCGAGAAACTCATCTCGAGTTCGTAGCGTGCTTCTTTCGCTTCGAATTCTGGAACGGGTTCGCCGGTCAATTCTGCCATCACTTTATCAAGCGCTCGTCGATAGGTTCGGGTGATGCTGGCGACGTATTCAGGGGCTTTCAGTCGGCCTTCGATTTTCAACGAAGAAACCCCAGCGCGCACGAGATCGGGCAGCACTTCCAAACCGGAAAGATCCTGTGGACTGAGCAGATACTGCCGGTCGCCGAGATCTACTTTTTCCCCATCGGAAATGAGATCGTAGGGCAGACGACAGGCTTGGGCGCATTCACCGCGATTCGCAGAGCGACCGCCGAGGGCTTCACTGGTTAAACACTGTCCGGAATAGGCGACGCAGAGAGCGCCGTGCACGAAGACTTCGAGAGGTAGCGATACGGGTGCGTCTTTTTGAGCGTCCTGAATGGCGACGATTTCCTTGATTGAATTCTCGCGGGCAAGGACGACGAGTTGCGCTCCGAGTTCGCGGGCGAATTCGACACCGGCCGGACTCGAGATCGTCATCTGCGTGGAGGTGTGAATCGGGAAGTCGGGCGAAAGCTTTCGGATGAGGCGGCAGATGCCGATGTCTTGCACGATCGCGGCGTCGACGCCTGAGGCGATGATGCCTTTGAGGTAATCTTCGGCGGATTCGATTTCGTCGGAAAAGACGAGGACGTTAAACGTCACGTAGCCGCGCACTCCGCGTCGGTGGAGATACTCCATGAGCGCGGGTAGATCGGCTTGCGTGAAATTCTTGGCGCGCATGCGGGCATTGAAACGTTCCAAGCCAAAGTATACCGCATCGGCTCCATTCTCGACTGCCGCGCGCACGCAGTCCCAATCGCCAGCAGGCGCGAGGATTTCAGGGCGCGACCACTCCTTGGCCTTCACGGCATCGGAAAGTGGTTTAGCAGCAGCGGTGCTTTCGACGGACATAGCGCAGGAGAATCTGCTCTGCTTGATGCCGCAACAGCATTAAGCGAGGGCTACCGGAAACTTATTATAAGGCAGAGGCGGCGGCAGACTGGGTGGTATGATTCCGGGCGGCGTAAGGAGCTGCTTTTCGAAGCCAGGCGGCAAATAGAATGGTGGCGGCGAAGGCACCACAAGAGATCCACCCCGCGGTGGGATAACCGTGTAATCGGCCATCATCTCCCATGACGATCAACATGCCCGCCACGATGTTGCCCAGGCTGCCGACGGTGAACTGCACGGAGGAGTTCACGCTCATGAAACCGCCTCGATACTTGGGTTCAACGGCGTTGGTGATTAAGGCCATGATCGGAGTGAAACGTCCCGACATGCAGATGAATATCAGAGTGGTGACGGTATAGGTGATAGTGAGCGGGCCCGGACCCAGTCGCGTCATGATTAGCAGGACGGGGATGCCGACGGCAGCGACTCCGATGAGGACATTAACCTTATCGAAGCGATCCGAAAGACGCCCAAACCATGGGATGGTAAAAAATGTGAAGATCCCACCAAGCATATAGAGCATAGGGATCTGCGTATGTTCGTTTAAACCCACATTGTAGACCATGGAAGGGGCCATGAATGGCATCACGCAGCTTCCGGAAAACACGAGGCTGGCGCGTAGGAGAAAGGCTCTCAGATGAATGCGATGAGCGACAATATTCCACATTTGTCGCATGGGGTGGGCGCCGGTCTGATGGCTCGGAACGTGGGGTAAAATTTTAAGCGCTCCCAATAGCATGACCAGGCACAGGGCACTCAGAAAAAAGAAGGTGGAGTGCCAACCCCACCAACTGGCCATCACTAAACCGGCGGGTAATCCGATGACCGAGCAGAGCGGGACAGCCACCATGACCGTGCCGGTGGCGCTGCCTCTTCTTTCGGGTGGCACCGCGTCGCCAATCATCGCGGTTAGCACGGATCCACAGATACCGCCAAATGCTCCAGCTGCGATCCGTGCGATCAGCAGGAATTGATAGGTAGGGGCGAATGCGCACGCGAGGGCCGAGAGGGTGAACCCTGCATAAAGCACGAGCAGGGCATTGCGGCGATTGAAGCGATCAATGAAAAAGCCACCCAGAAAACCGACGACGCCTGCGGCGATCCCATAGGCGGCGATCAGAAAACCGAATTCAGCCGGGGTGATTGCAAAGGCGCGGATCAGATGCGACCCCAAGGGCATTATGATCATGAAATCCATGATCAGGGTGAACTGGATGGCGGCTAGGGTGTAGAGCAGGAGGCGCTCTTGAGATGATGGTTTATGAGGGGCAGGCAAAATTATTGAATCCGAAGAGTTGCTATAAGGACTGACGGATGAGTGAGCGTTATCGGTTAGTTGCCCGCTCGAAAGAGGACGGCAGCATTGTCTGGCTCGAAGTGAATGGACAATAAGTTGTTCGCATAATTGTCACGCTAAGCAATCTTACCGCATTCGCACAGATACTTTTGGAGATATCATGGTGAATGACGAAATCGTTCCACTCGTAGCCTGAAAATCAGTTTTGAATTCCAAAACTCGTTTTGATGGTCGCCCTGTTTTAATTGCAGCAGTCGCGTTGATATAGCCTTAGGCTCTGCAATCCATTGACATATTGACCACGCTTGAAACATTACAGCGGTCGAAATTCGGGGCCCCTTCTTTTGTTTTATTTACCGATTACCGCTTTAATTTTCACCCCATGGATACAGTAAGCTCCCACGTGATTTTTACTGGTTCTCGTGATGGTTATGGGAACCTGTCGGCGTTAAAGATCGAGGATGGGTTTTCCCTCTGCAAAGCAAAATATTATGTTGGTGATCGTAATATTTCCTAGGGAGACGCTGATTTAATGGTGTGAGAGATTGCGAAGGGAAAATTGGAGAGTTAGAAATTGAGGATGGAAAAGCAGATCAGTTTTGAGGTGAACGAATGGAACGGGAAGAAGAAGCAAACGAAGCGGGAGAAGTTTTTGGCTCGGATGGAGCAGATGGTGCCGTGGAAGCGGCTGGTGGGACTGATCGAGCCGCATTATCCGAATGGGCGTCGGGGCCGTCCACCAATTGGGATCGAACGGATGTTGCGGGTGTATTTTTTGCAGCAGTGGTATGGGTTGGCGGATGAGGCGTTGGAGGATGCAATTTATGATAGTCAGGCGATTAGCATTTGGAACGAATTGAAGTTGAAAAGTGCAATTTATGGCCAGTCGTTTCGTTCCATTCGTTCCAAGTTGGGATTCGATGCTGCTATTTGCGGTCAAATATCTGGATATTATGGTGTAGGATGTGGATCAATAAATGGTAGGATCTGTCGACTCGAACGTCTCGTGGCATGGTCAACTATTACTGTCGCGATGCCGTATATTCCCTCGGTTGAGTTTTGAGACACCACCGGCCTAGCCGCATTCTCGACGCTGGAACACCGTATTACCTTCCTTGATGGTTTCCAGCACGACGATCGTGTTGAGCTTTGTCGGGTCAATCGTGAGCGGGTTGTCGGAAAGGATCACCAGGTCTGCCAACTTGCCGGGCTCGAGTGAGCCCTTGGTCGCCTGTTCGCCAAACTGCTCAGCCCCCCAGAGGGTGATCATCTTCATGGCCTCGTAGGGCGTGACGCGCTCGTTGGGGCCGATGACCGCCCCGGAGCGCGAGGTGCGATTCATCATGGCTCACACGACCTGCATCAGGTTGGGCAGGGCCACCGGCGCGTCGGTGTGGCTGGTCGCGTGGAGGCCCGTGTTCAGGATCGAGCGCATGGGCGAGATCCGGTTGGCTTGCGCCGAGCCGACGATCTGCTGATACCAATCGCCCCAGTAAAAAGTGTGCATGGGGAACATCGACGGGAAGATGCCGAGCGGCTTCATCTCCTGCACCTGATCCGGACGAATGAACTGGCCATGGATGAGGATCACCTGGCCCGGTTTGGCGCCATGCCGGGCTACCACCGGCTTGAGCGCCTGAAACAATTGGTCGATGGCTGCATCGCCGTTGGCGTGGACCTTGACCGGCCAGCCCTTGTTGAAAGCCTCCTCAAGATAGGCCTCCGACTTGCTTGGTGTCGGCAATGGCAGGATAGCCCTTATAGCCCTGCTCCTGGCCATCGGGCGGCAATAAATACGCCTCCGTGCGCCAGGCCGTGCGGCCCTGGGGAGAACCATCGAGCGTGATCTTGAGACCGGCCAGGCGGTAGTGGTTGGTGTAGGTCGTGGCGAAGTCGCGGTCGATCGCGGCGCGGTTGGAGTAGTCCATCCAACCGGTGAAATCGATATCGACGAGCCCGCGGGCGGCGGCACTTACCATGTCGGCATGCATGGTGCCGAACATGCGTCCTTCGTTGGCGGTCGTGTAGCCATAGCTCTTGGCCATCTCAAGACCCCGCCGCAACAAGGCATCCTTCCCCCGGCCTCGGTGCGAGGAGACAGCAATCTCACGATGTTGGGCGTGGCGGCTAGCTCTTCGAGCACTCCATTAGGAGTCTTGCCATCGGCCTCGCGGCGGATGATTCCCCCAGCGGGATCGGGCGTGGTGGCGTCGTAACCCAGCATGGTCAGGCCAACAGAGTTCACCGCAGCGAAATGGCCGGAGATGTGCACGGCCATCACGGGAACCGTGGTCGAGACCTGGTCGAGGTCTTCGCGGGTGGGGTGACGGCCGAGCAGGGCATCGTCGTAGCCAGCGCCGAAAATCCAGCCGGAGAGCTCGACATCCGGCTCGGCGGCGAAGGTCTTCAGTCTCGCGACGAGATCATCCATCGTGTTGACGGTGCCGTCGGGCGGAGCGAGCAAGAGGGCGCCGACCGCCTGGCCGCCAAACTGCTGGGCGTGGGCATGGCCATCGATGAAGCCGGGCATGAGCGTCTTCCCGGCCAGGTCCACCGTTCTCGTCTTTGCCCCCCAGTAGGTCTGCTCGATCTCGGCCCTCGCGCCGAGCGCCAGAATCGCCCCGTCCTTGATCGCCAGGGCCTCGGCGCTGGGTTGGGCGTCATTCATAGTGACGATGCTACCGACGTAGATCGCATCCGCCATGACGGCTGGGGCGGAGGGCGTGTATCTCGAGGTCAGAATCGCAAGGCAGCCCACCACAAACATTGAATTGATACCGGCATGTAGATTGGCTTCATGATTAATTCAACGCCGCTTTGTATTGGAGACAGGTAAACTATGAATTAATTCAATGCCTGTGAACATCTAAAAATCCTGGGATTGAATTATCAAATAGGCCGGATGTGCTGAATCAGCCGATTCATTTCGGTAGATGCTCTAGGCATGCCGACTGGCTACGCGCCGGCTTGGCAGCACTGTGGGCTGGGTTCGAGTCAGATAAGTGAAACCCATTTTCATCTTCATAGCCAAACGGAGCACGTCGGCAACAGATGATGAAAATCAAGAAGCCCGAAAGATAAATCAGACCCAGTAGAATATAGATGATAGTCATGACGATATAGAGATAATATATAAATATGAGCTAAACACTGGGGAGAGAGTTTAGATCACGGCCGATACTAAAGGATGCGGCGAGCTGCTTCCATGTTTCCAATATGGCTAACTAAATTCATGACTTGATTCTTAAATATACCCAATTTTAATACCATATAATTAAAAGACTTTTAAGTATAATTATTTAACTATAATATAGGCACATTACCCTATGGCATAAATCCACTTTTTAATGTAAAGATGGTTAATATTACTTTGCCCAGCAGGGGTGAAAGAAGGGCGGTTGAATCGCCGTTGACCGCTACGGCGACTGATCAGCGCGCTGGGGGCCAGAGCCGGTAATGAGAAGTAGAAAATTAACGCATAAGTAACATAGCGAAACAACCCGCACCGATAAAATTAATTGCGAACGCTGGCGAACGCTGAAATGGGTTGCGCGAGGCAAGCCGGCATTTCAATGAAAAGGGTGTTAGGTTTCTTGGCTTAAACTTTTCGCAATTAAATCATGTCATTCGATACTCAACCCGTTCCCACTGAGCACAGCGATTTTCTCTGCTGGGACGCTGCGTGGTCGACGGGCCTCGCTTGGCTGGACCGGGCGTTGGCCGAATGGGTGCGCGCACTCAATGAGGGGGCGCGGTCCTGCGCTCTCCCGGGTGGGCACGAGGCGGTATCCGCGGAATTTCAAAAGCTGGCGACGCGGTGGAGGATCCATGTGCGCGAGGAAGAGGCGGCCTGGCAAAGGCATTGGCCGGAGGGCGGTGCAGCCTGGGATGCCCAACGGGCCGAGCACCGCGACCTGAGTCGGCTGCTCGCGGCGGCCGCCAGCACCCCGTGTCAGCAACCGGTTGAGCTGGCGCAGCGCTGGACCGCGTTCACCGCCGCATTTCTGGGGCATGTGCTGCGGCAGGATCATCCTGCGGCGGTCGCGGCCTTGGGCGCGACCGCCGGGCAAGGCCCAACCGCGGGCACCGGGCAGCCCCCTGCCCCCGACGGTGCCGCCGAGTCGCTGATCGCGATCTGTCTGCAGCAGCAGGAACGCATTGGGCTGAATTATTTTCAGACGACGGGCGAGGTGCCGCCAGAGGTAACGGGCCGTGATAATCTCTGTCTTCAGGCCTTTCAGGAATGCGGGGTTCCCTTCGTCCTCGCTGAAGCCACTTCACCGCAGCTGCCGATCGTGCGCGTCAATGCCGCCTTCGAGCAATTGACGGGTTACCGGCAAGACGAAGTCATCGGCCGGAATTGTCGCTTTTTGCAGGGCGATGATGACCAGCCGGCGGAACGCGCTCTGATCCGGCGGGCGCTGCAGGTTGGCGAGCCGGTCACCGCTGTCCTGCGCAATTACCGCAAGGACGGCACACTGTTTTGGAATCAACTCAACCTCGCACCGCTGCGCAACCATCTGGGCGTGGTGACGCATTACATCGGGGTGCAGAATGATGTCACGCGGCTCAAGCAACTGGAGATCAACGAAAGCTCCCATGCAAAACGATGGGAAGATCTCTTCAATTCCCTGCCGATGGGCGTGGTCTTGCTCGGCATGGACAGCAAACGCTTCGTCTTCGTCAATCAACAGTTCAGCCGCATGCTGGGATACGAGCCCGGTGTGCTGATCGGAAAAGAACCGGCTGATCTTCACCGCCCCGAGGATTTCACCGTCGTGCAGCAGGAAGTGATGCAAATGATGCGGGGGGAAAGCCGGGAGGTTCTGAATCAACCCTTTCTCCGTCAGGACGGCAGTCTCCTTTTCTGTGAAGTGCATGCTGTCAAACTGCCCTTTGCGGGTCAGGAGTGCCTGTGTGGGATCATGCTCGACAACAGCCAAAGGCACGCGATCCAGGCGGAGCTGCAGGTGGCACATGATCGCCTGAATGCGGTGCTGCGGGCCAATCCCGACATCCTACTGCTTTTTGATCGCGACAGCCGGATTGTCGATTGCCTGCCGCAGGATGATGCCCGCTTTTTCCGGCCGCTGGCGGAGTTCTTGGGGCAAACGGTCGAGGCGGTGCTGCCACCCGCGGTGGCCGCTTTGTCGCGGCGATGCGTAGGGGAGGTGCTGGCCTCAGGGCGCATGACCCAGGCAAACTACGAGCTGCCGGAACCCCAGGGCCAGCGTTTCTATGATGCCCGATTCTTCCCCTATATGGAAGACCAGGTGCTCGCAGTGGTGCGCGATGCCACCGAACTGCGGCTCGCTGAGCACTCCATGAGGCAAAGGCATGCGGAGTTTGTCTCGCTGTTCGACAACATGTCGCAAGGGGTCGTCTATCGGGATGCGGCAGGCGGCATCCTAAGCGCAAACGCGGCGGCCTGTGAGCTCTTGGGCCTGAAGTCCGATGATTTGAGTAAGCCCTTCGCGTGGCAGGCCGTGAAGGAGGACGGCGCGCCCTTCCCGGTCGAGGAGCAGCCCTTCATGGTTGCCTTGCGCACGGGGCGACCGATTGAAAACGTGATCGCGGGCGTGCGCCGGACTGATCGCGAGAACCTGCGATGGCTGTTGGTGAGCGCGCGGCCCGAATTTCGGCCGGGTGAAAGCAGCCCCTACCAAGTATTCACCACTTTTACCGACATCACCAAGCTAAAGCAGGTCGAGGCTGATCTCCAGCGCCAGGCGCGCATCCAAGAGCTGCTGCTTGAGATTTCCTCCCTCTTCATCATTCTGGAAAAGGAGCGGGTTGAGTCGGCCATCCAGCAGGCCCTGGCCGATCTGGGCCGCTACTTTGAGGCCGACCGCATGTATGTTTTCTCCATAAGCGAAGGTCGGCCGGTCGCTAATAACACCCATGAATGGTGCGCCCCCGGCGTGAGCCCTCAGATCGATTTGCTTCAGGGAGTGCCGATGGAAGGTATGACGGATTGGGTGGCGACATTGCGTCGCGGGGAAAACTATGAGATCGAAGAGGTGTCGGCGCTGCCGCTTGATTCGCCGGAGCGTGCGGTCCTCGATCCCCAGGGCATCACCAGCCTCATCACCGCACCCTTGATCAACCACGGGCGCTGGATTGGCTTCATTGGACTCGATTTTGTGGGCCCAAAGCGAAAATGCTCTCCGGCTGAACACC
>Ga0208414_1001728_pt1 | contig 15816 bp, 16 predicted proteins | sample AntAceMetag02UKE_FD_184770 | JGI IMG/M metagenome (GOLD analysis project Ga0208414, IMG submission 184770) | Saline lake microbial communities from Ace Lake, Antarctica - Antarctic Ace Lake Metagenome 02UKE (SPAdes) (version 2) | ecosystem: Environmental > Aquatic > Non-marine Saline and... | reverse complement strand
TTTAAACTCAATAGAATATCGCGACATAATTCAATCTCTCTTTGCGCCCTGTTAGTATTTTGGGGAATCAAAAAGAGGCGACAGATAGCCTGGCACATAGGGTGGGTGAGCCATGATAAAGTCGGTTTCAACTATGGTGTAAGCGAGGCTGAAGCCGCCATCAGTCGTGAAGCTTATAAAGGTGATGATGCGTACAATGCATTTGTCGGTATTAGAGCCGGGTATGAACTGACGCAGCATTGTTGATGATAGCACCACCTATCGTAGCGCTTTCTCTCTGAACTACAATTTTTAGATTAATGTTACGTGTGTCTATTAGTCGTCCAATGTTCACTTGCTTAGCTCGGACAATTACTTGGTTTTTTTGTGAATGGTTTAGCCGTTTTCGGAATGGAGTCAACCTTTACAGCATCTCGTGCACTGGGTGGTAAACATACGCACTATCTATTTCCTTCGTTAATATTCGGTTCACTCGCCGTTAAGATGTTGTTCAGCGCTCTAGAGTTAAATTGCATCTGACATTTGGGATCTGAATCCCTTATGAATCTGAAACAATATTAATGAAGGCTAATATTATGAAATCAAATTTTCAATTCATCGGTTTATTCGTCGCTTTAAGTACGTTTGCCGTTACCGCAGATGCAGAAAAAATAAAGGATGCTATAGGGCCAGGAGATAGTGACAACCGGTGGATTATCAGCGCGCATACCAGTTTTTTCAACAATGTCCTAGCGGGAGAAGGGTCCGAAGGCATTCTGTATCCATCGGTTCAATTTAATGGTGAGCGCTTTTTCTTTAAAAACGGATCACTCAACTACTCACTGGGGCAGCGTCAAAATTTTACCTATGGATTAATCGCTGCTTTCTCTGCCACGTCCCTTTCAAGCGATAGTAACTACCGTAAAAATGACCAGCTCGCAGGGCTCGTTGAGCGCGATGGCACTATAGAAGGAGGTTTCTATGTGAATCACACAACTGACCTCGGGCGATTCAATTTCAATCTGTTGACAGACCTGGGTAGTGAGCACGATGGCCATAGAGCGACCGCCTCATATACATTTGATCTTCAAGCTGGAAATTGGAACATTAATCCAAGCATTGGCGCCCAGTGGATGAGCAGCGGCATTGTTGATCATGACTATGGTGTGAGCTTACTTGAAGCAACAGGAACACGGGCAAGCTATAAAGGCTCTAGCGCCATTAATCTGTTTGCCGGTGTTAGGGCAAAGTATGAGATTTCGGATCGCTGGGATTTTAGTGTGTCGACTGGTTTTAGGCGACTCGGTAATAGCATAGCAGATAGCTCAATTGTCGATGACGACTATGGTTATCACGGAAGTTTATCTTTAGGCTATAAATTCTAGTGTGATTAGACGAGGGGGAGTCGCTGTGGATTCCCCTTCTTAAACGCACTGTCGTGAAGAGTTGACCACTATAGTGGCGCCAAGTACCGAGAAATAACTGCGATACAGCAGACGCGGTCGATAAAATCTACCACTATGAAACCGATGTGGTGGTAATGTACAAAAGTTTGGCGGCGGAGGCTTCACCTAAAAATTGGACCCTGCGCCGCGCCTTCAGAAGCCGGGTTATGAGGAATAAATGACTAGAGATTTTACTAAGTTTCCAGACGATATGAGTGGTGATTCGTTATGGAACATGTCTCAGAGATGAGACGACATGGCAGAGAAAAGAGATGTCGAGTTTGCGGTGGTATTTGCCACAGAGGACGAGGCTCTCAAGTTTGGCGAGATACTGCTCGTCAACAGGCAGCAGGTCTTGCTTTGTGACAATCAAGAATCAAAAGATTATCCCTATGAAATCATCGCAACAATCGCAATGGTTCTCAGTTATCAGGCCATCACAGAGTACGAAGGTTTGCTTCAACAATATGCGGCTGACCTTAATGGCATTATTGATGGGTGGGGCTGTCATGCCCACTAAAGTCTTAGCAAATAGACGCGGGATATTTTGGAGTGGTACGTTTTTAAGCTAGACATTGGGGCATTTATTTTTTCCTACCGTATTGCCCAGGCGATGGTGCGCTTTCACTGTCGGACTCGCTAGTGATCGCAGTCGCCATATTCACCACTCGCCTACAAAATCTGGTGCGGGAGCATCTGAAACCCTGACAGCTCTGATCGTAGTACAGCCAGTAATGTGTGGTCTTTGAGTATATTCAATTATGGATCTTAACGTAGGCTCAGTGTCACCATGAAACCAACCGGCATATCCTTAATCTGAACATCGTCACTCATATCATCCTGCTAAGCATAAAACGCTGTCCCGTGGAGTGCCGAAGGCGCGGCATAAATTGATGCAATTGTCCGCGGAAGCTAAGTGGCTCTCCACTCTGACCTCAAAATCCCCATCTTAATCGAATCGTAGTAGTTCCCTTGGTAGTACCGAACTTTCCTCAATCTACCTTCAATGATCATACCCACAGATTCAGCACAACTCACCATGTGAGGGTTTCCAGACCAAGTCGTTAAGCCGACGCGCTCAATTTCTTTGGATGCAAATAGATGTTCTACCCAAAGGGATAGGGCTCTTCTGCCAATTTTCTGTCCCCAGTGACTATCGGCATACAAAACTATTCCCAGCTCAAGCCAACGGGTTTCCTTATCTTCCCAGTAGCATGTAACCGAGCCACCAACGTCTCCGCTGAATTCAATGAGCAGCGCGTCTACACCTGATTCAAAATGCGTCATCCCGCGCTGACGGAAAGTTTCAAGTGCGACTCGCTCATGAGGATGGTACGGGGTATCAAATTCTTCCCAGACCGGGTCTACATAGATCAAGTTCCAGAGGATCTCACACTCCGTCGTTAACGCCGGTCGAAGAGTGACGTCTCCGTCAGAAAGATGCATCGGCAGCTAACTCTTTGCTAAGGGGGCTGAGAGAATTCCACCCCACGGGTTGCCGGCATCACTGAGTATAATTGAGCAGCACGCTATGTGAATTCATGTATCACCTCTAATTTCTCACGACTACCTGGCAAGTTTGGCCAAGCGTTAAGACCGTCATGTTCGAATCGCGGTAGAAGATGAATATGAAAGTGTTGTATTGATTGTTGAGCAGAGTGACCGCTTGCGTGGAGTAAATTCACACCAGAAACATCGGCACCATCTTGCAGATTTAAACTCAGCTTTTTTGCGAAGCTCATTATGCTTGCCAGAATATCATCGGGGGTATCAAAAATTGTTTCGCAGTGCTGTTTGGGAATCAATAGAAGATGACCCTTAGCCGCCATATTGCTTGGAACCAATGCAATGCAATCATCTGTTTCAGCCACGATCTCCGCGTAAGATCTACGGGAGAGAATTTTGCAAAATATGCATGATTCATTCGTCATAAAGCAGTGTATTCCGGAAAAGGGTATCCAACAAGCCGATGCTTCATGTTGGCTTCTGGCCGACAGTGGATTTTTTCGCGGTCTAATCAACATGTGCACAAATGTGACCGCTGCCGGATGCCGACTCAAAACGTTAAAACACCTCAGTGTGACTTGAGCGTCGCGATCCATGGGCCAAGTTTGGCACGAGGGTTCTGTCGTTTCAGCCACCCTACTCGGACCCAAAACGTCCTCTCTGCCGGGTTCGACTCTGGGAAATGGCGTCCTCAGGTTCCGCAAAATACGGAGCGAGAACCTGATGGAGTTTTGAACAGCTAAATTGCTACCGACCGTAGCACCAATTTTGGTTTCTCATACTGAAAAATATGTACGTTCAACCTGAATCACCTCAATGGTAATATAGGGTCGTTAGCTAGAATCTAGCATCGGGTTAATGGCTTTTTTTTGCCGGAATACACTGTGCTGTGACCTTGATTTTGGCAAGATGAGTGTTCGCACGGCAGTGTTGCAAACCGCTAAATACAAAAGGAGATTGAACAATGAGGCACTACATTTTCTCGATGCTCATAATTTTTCCGATCCATTGCTTCGCTGGTGCGTGGGGCGTAGGAAGTTTCGAGAACGACAGTGCTCTAGACTGGGTGTATGAACTAGAAACCGCTAGCTCAGTAGGTTTTCTTGGCCACACTTTCAGTAATATCCAAGGCTCGCAATATTTAGAAGTTGATGCCTGTTCTGCCGTTCTGGCAGCGGCCGAAATTGTAGCTTCGATAAATAGTAGGTCATTTTCTCATCTGCCAAGTGACGTACTTTCTTGGGCAAAGAAACACTCAGAAGAGGTTACCCAGGCGCTAAAAAGTAGCGCCACGAAAGCCGTCTCCCAGTGTGCAGACGGTAAAAAATCAGAGGTTTCGCAGCTTTGGGAAGAATCAGCTCCAAAAGAATGGGCTTCCTATATTTTGGATCTCCAATCACGGCTTAAGTAAATGCACCTAGCGAAGCCATTGAAATTAACGTTTGTCGCACTGAACCCACAATAAGTGGCGCGCCTCTTAAGACGGAGTGCTGACGAGTCATGGGACTATTTTTCAGATTGGCGGACAATAACCTCCAACCAATCTCCAACCAATCTCCGTGATACCGATCCCAATTTGGTCTGTTCGCCAAGCCTCGCTATCGTCAACGACTGGCATTTCGGCCCTCATCGACTTGCTGGCTGACAACGTTAGAAAGCAAAAGTTGGGGTCAGAGTAGGGTGTCAGAGTATCCTGACAGAAAATGGCAGCATACTTTGACCCTTTACACTGGACCCATTTCTTGTTCTCGCAACCGATACTGCGAGCCTGTTAGAACGTGATCTCATGCCGAGCATCTATCCAATCAACCTCAGTCGATTTAAGCATTTTTAGGATCCGAAATTAGTCGTCAGCTAGCTATGAAGCGACCTGACATCACTCAGCACTGTGTGGAACAAACCGAACTTTCATTTCCTCCAGTGGCCTAACAATGGGCAGGTACTGTAAATTTAGATGCTGGTCAGAGTCTTGCTCGAGCGTACTAGAGAGTAGTAGACGATAGAGTACAGCCTTAATTTCCATATACGCAAAGTGCATACCCATACACATGTGACTACCCTTACCAAAGGGTACAAACGAAAAGGGCGTTTGAGTATTCGAGGGGTCGAGAAATCGGGCAGGATCGAAGCATTCAGGCTCATTGTAAAGTCTTGGGTTAAAATGCGTCACCTGGGGTGAAAGAAGTAGCCACGTGTTTGCAGGTATCTCATGTCCCTGGAAAGAAAAACCTGCGACGCTGCGCCGCGGGATTAGCTGGATGGGTGCGTACATCCTAAGTGTCTCTTTAAATATGGCTTCAATGACAGGAAGTTCGCTCAAATACTCATACGGCAAATTTTTAGAGCCCGTCTTTTCAAAAATTTTTACACATTCATCTCGGACCATTGTCTGCCAACCAGGGTGTTCCGCAAGGAGCCAGAAGATCATCGAGAGCGAAGAGGCTGTCGTGTCATGAGCCGCAAATAGAATTCCAAACATGTGATCAATGACATCTTGCTCAGACAGCATGCGGTCGTTGTCGTCTCGTAGGTTGGCGAGTTTAGAAAATAGATCCTCACCATAACTGCCCCGTCTATTTTTTAGTTCAACCGCAAGTCGCTGCCTTAATCTATCTCTCGCCTTTAAAGCTTGCCAGTATTTCGTTCCTGGTAAGCGAACCCGCGCCGCCATGACATTCGATAATACTAAACTCAAGTCGTGATTCCAGGCATCCAACTGTGCTTCTGACGTGATGCCTGTAAAAACGCGGATGGCCATATCGAGCGCCATTTTCTTGGTCCGTTGATAAACATCGATGTGTCCGTCGTAGCGATCAATCGCCTCACTGATAACCGGGTACATTTGGTCTAAATAGATCTCTAGGGCTTGCGGCTTAAAAATATGGGTCATCAACTTGCGGTGCAAGCGATGATCTTCAAAGTCTCGAACCAAGATATTCCGACCAAAGAATGGGTGAACGACCTCCCAGCCCCAACGACTGGAAAAGTTATTTTCTGGGTCTAGCAGTAATAGCTCATTAGCTTCTGGACCGACCATCATCAATGCGCGTCTGTTGAATAAGAATCCGACCGTAAAACAGTCGCCAAACTGGTCGCCCATCAAACGTAAAAAAGGGAGTGGATTCGGCGTCAGTTGATGAATGTTTCCGGATAACCAATGACCTTTAGGGCCTGGTAAATGGTCCAATGCTTTAGTCGGTACTTTTTCAAGCAAGTCCGACGAAACAGGAACTGATTTAATCGTTTTGTGCATAGTCTTGTAGCTCAGAGGCATTGGTATTATTATCCGAGCGATCGCTCAGTTTTAATACTCGGATTCGCTATGCCCTATGAAAAAAGTGATAAGAGCCGCTATGGGCTTAGAAAACAACCTACCCAGCCGCGCTCGATTGCAACTGTTGAGGCAATATTGGGTTCCGCTGCTCAGGTTTTAGTCGACATTGGTTATAGCTCAGCGAGCACTAATGTCATCGCAGAACGAGCGGGTGTGAGCATTGGCTCACTCTATGAATATTTTCCAGGCAAAGAGGCCGTTTTTGCGGAGCTTCGAAGACAAGAATCATTGAAGCATTACTGGATATTGACCAACGAACCGCGACCGAAGACGCCCAGAGCGATGTTAGGACACCTGGTATCAACCCACGTTGAATACGTGCGTGACAACCTCAACTTGTACGTCGCTTTAGAGTCAGAAGTGCCCAGGTTCGCGATTGAAGAAACAGAGATCAATATCCTAAAGGACTATGTTCCACTATCGAACGCATTTCTTGAGTCTCACCGCGATGGGTTGAAACCAAGGAACGACATTGCGTTCGTCACGGAGCTTTTGATGCGAGTGATATCATCGACAGTCAAAGACTATGCGTTAAGATCCCCAGAGCATCTTGAGGGTGAAGAGTTAACAGAAGCGCTCATCGACCTGATCGGTAATTTCCTTTTGATTGACTAAAAAGGTCACTGTTCATCTCGTTGCAATCTAGAGTCCGTTGTCGGACAGAAGTAGCTTTTCGCTTGATAGCATCGATGGCTTGTGCTGATGTGAATTGTCTTCTTTCAACTGAGCGACTGGTTTAATGTTTATTTCCTGATACAACTATGTTCACCACTGGTCTGATCAATCGACAAGATTGAAGTCCAGTCCATTCATTTGTGTCAATTGGAGATATCTATGACCGACTTCATTTCAAAACCCTTTCGCCGTGAATTACTTCCAGAATTGCTCTCTCTAGTGACTAGCAACGCGATAAGTCGCTGGCCTAGCTTCAGTTACATGATGAATAGTGATATCGCGTGGCAACTACCCGGTTCTAACGCACGGGCGACCTTACGACTTTGGTACGATGGCGATGCGTCTAATCCCAGCGAGAAGAATATTGCAGGATATGCCTGGCTTGCCTTGAATGCTCCCGTCACTATGGACCTTCGCGCGGATTTGAACTGGGACCACCCTATTGCAGAAGACATGTTGGTTTGGTTAGAAGATCAACGTCGAGCGTATCCAGCGCTATTCCCTTGGATGATTGAACTTTCATCAATGCAAGAGTGGGAACAAGCACTAGAGGACAATTTACCGGAGAAGCCCGCATCCCAAATTACATTCCAAATTGGTAGTTTCGATAAGGATATTGAACGAACGAAATTTCTAGAAGCCCACGGATATGTCGCGACGCAGAACTTTAATTATTATATGTTGCGAAGCTTGGACGCACCTATTCCAGAGGCATCACTACCACCTGGTATGTCGCTGAAGCATGTTGAAGCGAAGGACTTCCCTGAGCGAATCGCTACGCATCGCGATGCCTGGTTTAAGTCCAGCTACAACATGGATGCCTATCTGCGTTTGCGAAATATCGATGTTTACGATCCGGAATTGGATATTGTTGCGGTAAGTGAAGACGGTACATTCGGTAGTTACTGTATCGGTTGGATTGATGAGAAGTTGGGTGTCGGATCTTTTGAACCGGTCGGCACTCGACCAGAATTTCGTCGGCAAGGCCTCGGACAGCAGGTTAACTATGAAGGACTGCGACGAATGAAGCAGAAAGGTATGTCCAGTGCAAAAATCGGCACTGGAGGCTTTAATGATCGCGCTTTTGGACTCTATAGCGCTTGCGGATTCGCACTAATAGATAAGCAGCGCACGTTCATCAAACCTGATACATGATTTCTTACTGAGAAAAAAGTTGGGGTCAGCCCCATTTCTTGCAGGACCCATTTCTTGGTGTCCCTTATAGGCCCCTGCAGATGCCTTTCGAGCGACCTAGTAGATTTTTGGAATCACTCGTGATGTTCTTTGTTGGTAAGCCACGTAATCTACACCAAGTGTCTCAGCCAGACCTTTTTCCTCAAAGTGGATGCCAAGCAGGGTATAGATAGTCATGCCGACAGAAAAAACCAGATGTCCTATGCTCATGCTGGGGACAGCCCAGAAAGCCATCAGTAACCCAAGCATCATAGGGTGACGAATCCAACGGTATAATAGGCGTTCAGTAAAGCCCACTGAGCTGTACGTCTTTCCGATGAAATGCAGCCAGGTGTGGCGTAGGCCAAATAGGTCGAAATGGTCGGTGAGGAAGGTCGAAATTAGCACCAGTATCCAGCCCAGACCGAACACGCCCCATAGAACATACGTCAGCATAAGGTTGTCCACCTGCCATACGACACCCTCGATTGGCTGCCAGGCGTACATTAAATAGGCCAGCACGACAGACGAGGCCAGAACATAGGTACTGCGTTCCGTATGATGCGGAATGACGCTAGCAATCGCCTCTTTAAACCAGCCCCGGGCCATGACGGTGTGTTGGACGCCCCAAAGCAGCAGCAGCGCAAGGTTGATAAGTAGTGCTATGGCGACATTTTCGCCGGCTGCGGACGACAGGGTTTTCGGGACTAAAACCTCGGCATTAAAAGCAATCAGGTAGAGAAAAACGCCAAAAAATATGAAATAGCTTGCCGCGCCGTACAACATCACTAGTGCTCGCATAACGGAATTCCCCACATTTATTTTTATTATTCATGCCATTTTCAGCAAGTGGAATTTTCTACTTTGGCTAACGTTATACTCTTAATAGCATTGATATAAAATGTTTTTTGCAATGCGTAAGCAGCAGAGAGCGAAAAGTTGGTCCAGAGTAGGGTGTCAGAGTAGGGTGCCAGAGTAGGGTGCCAGAGTATCTCGACATAAAATGGCAGTATACTTTGACCCTGACCCCATTTCTTTTTCTCTTGGCGTTAAGTCATCCCTTTCAGGCGTGAAGTTCGAGGACACTACTTCATGAGGCAAAAACACATCAAGCTCATCCTCCCAGCAGTTGTGTCGCTGATGTTGTTGATTGGATTCGGCGCAAACGCGAACAACACACTATCGACCAAGAGTGGTAATTCCGACCAGGTAGCCAATTCGTCGAGGACTCTGTCCCCGTCACGACAATAAGATCATTTAACTCCGACACGTTTACTTTCCGTGCAAGCTACCCATTGAAGATCGCGATGGTAACGCGAGATTACGTTGAGAACGACAGCGGCCTTGAATATATCGGATCCTTTTTCGGCCTGTTTCCTGTGGGCGATTTTTTTACGCTGTTCCAACAAATCGGCGATGGGGGATTTATCGCCCAGATAACTGAAACCGGCAGTGGAAAAATGGTTGCGACCACCTCCAAGAGTCGGCGCGGGTTGGTTGTGCACAAAGCGCCACTCAATTCCGCTTGTGAAAAGTCCAGGCAGCTACTGGTAGACTGCAAATCCTATGTCGTAAAAGAGCCTGACGGATGGCAATTGAATAGCTTTGATGATTCCAACTGGGTGACGGCTACTGAATATACGCCGGATCAGATCGGCGCTAAGTTTGGATACAAAGACATTGATTGGGATCCCTCAGCGCAACTCATCTGGACCGAAGATATTCAGGCCGACAACATAAATTTGTGGCGATACCAAGTATCAGAGTGATGATCACCGAGTGTAGAAAAAAGTTCTGGGATCAGGGTAAAAACATTTTTCCAATTCTTACTCTGTCCCCAAATTTGGCACTCTGACCCCGAATTTAGTGTCTCCTATGCTTATTTGTAAGACTTTCGCTTGACCTACTCCTCTTCTCTCTTTGGCGTGAACGTCAATTCGATAGAGAAGGTATCTTCCATACCATTACCCATTGGATCGAAATACTGTGCCTTGAGAGAAAATTGCCCCGGCAAGGCTAACTCTGCATGTACCCCAAGGGACTCGTAGCTTTTGTCAAACATTACGGGATTGCCGAGGCTATCTGTCGCATTAGGAAACAGAATCGTTGAGTCGCTCAAATTTTGGCGGTACCAGTTGTAGTTCACACCAAGCGAGAGCTTACCGTAGTCTGCTTGTTCCTCACCTGTTACCCGCTTAATCACATCAAAGACGGAATTCACTCCCACTCTAGCATAGCCGCCCCAAACAGTTTGCTTGTCTGTTTCTGTCGTTGCCGCTGTTGTGCCAATAGCGGGAATCATTTTGGTCTCTTCAAGTTCTGTAAATCGAAAGCCACCTTGCGCACCAATCGTACAACCTGTGGCTCCATCCAAATCACAAAATCGACCAAGTTTGAATTTGTATGCCTTTGTGAATTGGAGATTCAACACTCCCTGATCAGGATCGAGAAGTTTTTGTGCGTTTGCCATGGAGGAATCTCCAACGCTCGAAACATCTGCAGATAGGATTGCGAAGGGGATCGTCATGTCTCGACCGATCAAGACATCGTATTGCAAGGCTGTTAACTTTATCGTTCGTTGCTCGTCACCACCGCCTAGACTTAAGCCACCAAAAAGCGTTTTGGCGCCAATCCCTGCGAAGGTGATTGGGTTAAGTAAGGGCTCTGAAGGTGTTGGGTCTTGCAGATCATCTTGTTCCTCCTTGTTCAGCAAAGACAGTGGGTTGATACCCGCATCATTCAATCGACCGATCCAATTTTGAATATCTTGAGACGTTAGTTCCTGTTCAAGTTGCTCGTAGATATTTGAACGATCAAAATTCGATTTACGGAGACCAGTGAGTTGGCCATCTCCCAGTACGCGATACAGGCTGTCATTTATATCAATTCTCCTGACAAGCGTGGGGATTCCTACCGCGATTATTTTCTCTTCTAATTGCCTGTCAGATACATCCTTTTTCTTTTCGCCCACGTTAAAATCAAAGTGATCAATCGCCCTTGGCGAACTCATTAAGTTGGTGGCATTGCTCTCAAAGCTCAATGCTCCAAGAACAATAAATACTATCCATTGGTTGAAATGACGATTCATAACAGGCACTCCTTTCCCTGTGATTAACAGAACAGTGCAGTCAGTCTCTGATTACTCTCAGTCTTTTAGGAAGTTTTGGGGTCAGGAGATTTAGGGGATTCAGGGGACAATGATCCCACAGTGACTTAGTTAGGCTCACATTCCTCTTGCCTGAATATACCTGCCTTTGGAGTGATAAAATTAACCAGGTTAACAAGTTGGGTGGGGCATCTTATACGCTCGTTTAGTCTCTCGCATATGCTGGGTGACACTTCTCAGTATCAGCACAGGACGTGGTGCTTGAATTCACTAGATTAGTAAGTCGAGTTGGGCGTACTATCAGGGTTTACCTCACCATAAACTTCGTCAGGATCAATGTCATTAATCAGCAATATTTCTCTAACGCTTTGAATCTGATCTAACGTTTTTTGGTAGCTATCGCCATACTCATATTTGGTGACTTCAATCGGTTTGGGCATAAAAGTAAAAGCGATTTTTAAGGCGTTTAACATGGGCTCATTGGTTTTTTCAGTCATCTCGTTGCTCATTAACTCATTATTGGCGTATTGAACTCCACGCGTATACGAGCAGCGGTTTTCCGCTTTAGTGGCTTGCAGAACGTCGATGGGCAATTCGTTTAGGACGTCCCTTAGGTTCTGTTATGAGCGGAGACTAGCGCAATGTAGGCTTCGCATCTACCAGGGAGTTGTCATCATGTGGCAATCTGGATTCAGAGTCCCCTAGATGGCGGTTGAGGTAGCAACCAAAGGGCTGTAGTGTCAGCTGAATGATGGATTTAGTAAATCTCATATTGCTGGTCTTGCTTGCCGTTGTTGGCATGCTCGTGCTGTGGTTGGCACTGAACTGGCTAGGGTTGTACATGCGCCAAAATTTCCTGGGTAAAGCACGTGCACGGGAACTGAGCGCAGACTTTCCAGATGAGGATTTCCAAGCCCTCGCGTCTAACGATGAGGTTGTGGGGCTAATTGACTTTCCGCACGTTTACAAACAATCGCGTTGGGGCGGGCTTTTAGAGATTTACAACTTGATTGCTGGTCGAGACGAAGCAATCGAATATTCTGCATTTGATTTGCGAAGTTCAGGTGGAAGCGAGCGTACCGCTTCTACACGCTCAGTCTTCGTGGTGCAATCGGCAGGCTCGGACCTCATTTCGTTTGAGTTGGGGTTGGAATCCTTCGGGATGGCGGTCCTTTGGGGTGAGGATACAGATATAGATATCGAAAATGAGTTTGTTTTTTCTAAGACCTACCATCTTAGCGGCCCTGAAAGAGAGCGAATTTCTCTACTGTTTGATTCAGAGCTCGTTGGTTTTTTCAAAGCTCACATGCTCTTTTTCAATGCTGGTAGTCTAACCGTCAACAATGATTCTCTGATGTATGGCTCTAGCCAAAAGCACGATGCAGAGGGCATAAGAGAGAGTCTCAACGTCCTCTTTAAGTTAATGGCGTTACTCGCAGATAAATCGAAACAAATTGTGACGGTTACTCTTTAGAAGTATGGGTACTCATCGTTTCTCTAAAGATTTTCAGCACTCAAGGATAAGGCGTAGCGCGAGGTTTCCCACCTGGCAGTGTTGTGCAGCAGCTGTGTCCTCTTATAGCTTTCTAACTGTTACAAGGATCAAGCCGCAACGCGACGGTGTTTTCAGATGCTTCACTGGGATACATGCCAATCGACGCTGAGATCTGAGCAGCCTTGTATTTATCGACTTTCATCTTATGAATCGCCTTTACCGTAGCGCGATCCTCCACCAGTGCGGGAAGAACGCAAATGGTTTCTCCACCGCGCAGCATGTCCAGTCGTGCACCATCCAGGTTATGGGTGACGGCTTTGTTGCGACCCATGCCAACCCAGGCACCATCGCTCCGATCGACAATCCACAGTCTTAAATCAACAAGGTTGTTCTCCTGGTCAAAGGCATAGAGTGAAATCACCTCTTCAGTTTCTGCAACGATTGAGTAGATGGCAGGAAACGATGCAAAGGTAGCAAGCACAATGGCGACTAGACCCGTGAACCGGGGTTTGCTCGGCCAGAGCAAATAAGCACCGAGGGCAATAGCGAGAAGCGCGCCAACAAACGCCGCGCCACCCGGCAGAGCATAGGGACCTGCATGAACAAGCCGAATAGCAAACACGGCTAAGCCAATCGCCATGAAGATTACACCGGCAATAGAATAGCCAAGCTGCCCTTTACTGGTTCCACTCATCGGTACACCCCCTCGAATTAAACTGGTTACAAATTATACCGTCTCAGCAACAAATGCCGGATTTTTCGGCTGCCCTTGATAATAAGGCAAATAAATCATATTTTTCGAAGAACGGTCAAGTATGGTAATTGCCGATTTTCTTGCTTACAGACTGTTAGATCGGCTACTAAGGATATTTAAAGCCTGGGCAGGGTGATTTGGCTAGTTTGTCTTGGGGACACTGATCCCATAGTGACTTAGTTAGGTTCACCTTGCGCTAGCCAGAATATATCTACCTTTGGATCGATAAAATCAACCAGCGTAACTAGTTGGGCGGGGCGCGTTACCAGTTGATGTAATAGAAGGTGCCGATTCTCAATAGTTGAGGGGATTGCCCGGAATGAGCTTAGTAGAAATTGCCAAGTCCTTCTGGGATCAGTGTCCCCTGTGCTCCGAATCGTAAATTCGTAATTAGGAGTGTGTTCAGAAATGCTAACAAAGCTGTCTCTGCTCATCTTCGCAAATAGTGGCTTAGGTGCTAGGTTTGTCGCCGCTGGATCAGGTTGGGTAGTTTCCGTGACTGTGGTTTTGGACCTCTGAAGACTTCTACCTTTGACCAGAGTCTTTCACTCAGCGATTCAATAGACTCTGAGCGGTCACTGACGAGCCACTCACCGATATGTCGGTGCACGGATGGATAAGTGACGGTGACGCTTGTTTGGTTTTCCAGCCAACGGCGGCAATTCTCGGTTTCCACTTTTTTCACGACTTCAGCGTATCCCAGTTTTTCCAGCGCCGCAGCGTTGCTAATCTGTTCTACCTGTTGACCAACGGGTTTGGTGAGTACCTTGATACCAAGGCTCAAGCACTCGCTAATCAGTTCGAAGCCTGAGCTTGTCATCACTGCACCTGCTTCTGAGAGGTCTTTTTTGAAGCCGTCTCGACTCAAGACGCGTGTTTTAATGTGACCAAGGTCAACATCTTGTAAATCCGGGCCATACAGATAAAACTCCCAGTGGGTTAATGGCATGAGTGAACGGATGACGGACTGTTGATCCTCGAAAGGGAGGTAGACTACGACCTTATGATCGATGATGGTTGCCTGCGACAGACTCGCAATGTCGCAGATAGGTGGTAGAAGCGGCTGATCGAAATGATGCCAATGCAAGCCGATGCTGATGTCGGCGGGAGCGAAGCGTCTGAGTAAAGTGCGATTGAGGAAGTTGTCCCCGGCCAATGGAACGTCATAATTGAAAGCATACTGATGTCCTATGCCAATGGTGCGGCGCCCCTTTAATTTAGCCGCCCAAGAAACTACTGGCTCGTAGTCAGTCACCACACAGTCGAACTCATCGAGATCTAACTGATAGATATCTTTACTGAGGGTGACAAGATTGTTTTGCACCAGGGTCTTGGTGTAGCTGACCTGTCCTTGTGACGTCGCAAAGGTTAAACCTCGGCGAAACATTCTGCCGCCCTGAACTGCAAAGAGTGGATTGGCCTTGCGCCCCGATAAAAGCCAGGTGACGTCTACATCCGGATATCCTGCAAGCACGTCGGAAATCGCATTAGCTCTTGAAATATGACCGTTACCGGTCCCTTGCACGCCATAGAGAATTTTCATTGGACGAGAATATAGCTGAGGGAGATGGCTGCGACGCTACTGCCCAGCAGTGCTCCGACAAGGGTGTCTGTTGGGAAATGTACGCCAAGAATGACCCGGCTGCAGCCTACGCCGATGGCCCACAGATACCCAAAGACGAATGCTGGACTGACGATCAATACCAGAGTGGTGACAATTAGGAATGCAGCGGAGGTGTGTCCTGATGGAAAGCTGAATTCATCCGAGGCAATCACCAGGCTGCGAAAGTCGGCCAAAATGTTGGCGGGTCGCTTTCGTTTGAAACCCTTCTTCGCCATTAAATAAAGTACTCTTTCCATGCAGAGCGCTAGTAGTAACGTAGCCGTGAACACAGCTGTTTGGTCATAGCTCAGCGCATAAAGGAGTATTGGCACCAAAGGGTAGAGCCAGCCGTCTGCGGACTTGGAAAACCAATGAGCACACCGGACGATAGTTTTGGACCGATGGGCTTGGAGCACACGATGAAAAGCAGTGACATCCCAGCGGTGGATCGAGATCAATATTTGAGTGGCGATTAGCATGGGTCGCACTCTAGTTTCGAATCGTAAATTCGCGATTAAGAGTATGTTCAGAAATGCTAACTAAACCGTCGTTGCTCAGCTTCGCAAATAATGGGTGGGGTGCTCGTCACGAAAAAGTCCTTGGTAAGTTTGGGGTCAGAGTGGACTAACCCGCTTTTTTCGGACATCTAGATTGGGGACAATACCCCAAGGAGATGATCATGAAACGCAAAGCATACAGCAAACAGTTTAAGGAAGAAGTCGTACGCACAATGGAGACTGGAGACA
>Ga0208414_1001721_pt1 | contig 15852 bp, 17 predicted proteins | sample AntAceMetag02UKE_FD_184770 | JGI IMG/M metagenome (GOLD analysis project Ga0208414, IMG submission 184770) | Saline lake microbial communities from Ace Lake, Antarctica - Antarctic Ace Lake Metagenome 02UKE (SPAdes) (version 2) | ecosystem: Environmental > Aquatic > Non-marine Saline and... | reverse complement strand
TAATTTTGCCAATTTGAATGCTGCCACCGCTTGTATCAACGGTAACGTTACCGCTTAAGTCAGCCACATCTATTGCGCCGCCCCCAGTATCGAGCTCTACATTGTATCGCTTGGGCACAGACACCCTGAAACTGATATTGGAGCGGCGTGATCCAAACAAGCCTCGTCCTTCAGATTCAGCAGTAACAGAGATAGTGTCTCCCACCTGAACCACCTCGACTTCAAAGCCGTCAGTCTTCATTACGCGCACCAGCACCTGGTTACGGTCCCAAGATTCAACTTTTATAGGACCGGCATCGCTATCTACTATCAATGTGCCGCCTGGGCTGACATCAAATTCTTGTTCGATGTCATCGCTGGCCGCTTGAACTATTGATGACAATGTAAAGACAAAGGCAATAGCACTTAGCTTCAGTTTTGGGCTCAGTAAATGAGACATATTGTTAACCTCTTGTGGTTCAAATCGGGTACTAAATCAAATAAGTTACAAGGTAATGCTGTTATTCTCTGTCTGCTCAACGATAAACCTCGATTGATTGCGGATATATTCGCTGCTGTCCTCGTTCATCTTTACTCTAAGCACTCCGAGAGTTTGTTCGTCACGGTATGGCATAAGCGCGTTGAACGCTTCAATACGCACCCCAGAATTGACATCTTTTTGAAGAGCTAAGCGCAGCGCATCTCTCACCCGCTCCTTATCACTCAAAGCAACGAGAGAGCGCACTGCTTGATATCGCACGCCTGGATTTTGATCATTAGTAAGCACATAAATTAGGGCTTCATAAACCTTGCCCCCGCTTACAACCGGTTGCAGGGCATTAATTGTGTCAAGCCTGGACGCACTATCAATGTCATCCTGCAAAGCCACTGCCATCAACTGGTTAATTTTTGGATCTGCAACGTTACCACTAAGCCGAGTTTCTGATGCTAGCGAGAAAGACAAATCTATATCGCCAGTCGCGGCGTCGTACCGATTCACTTTCAATTTATAGATATCAAAATCCGCATCACTTATCAGAGCTAGTGGTGATGAGTTGCTATCTTGTGCAGCACTTAGCAAAAGTTCATCTGGGGCTTGTAAGTTCAAACCATTATCCGAAGGCGCGACCATGACGCCCAAAACAAAAGTCATTGCCATAGCAGCGCCTTGAAATGCGACGCTAAGAGGCCGCGCAGCGAGACCCGACAGCCAGTTTTGGAACGAGAATCCTGAACGCGACGCCTTCTGTAAATTCTGGCGCAGTAGCCAGCGATTTCCGTCCAGCCGTTCTTGTTCAATTAATGGCTGCGTGCCGACAGGAAACGACTCATCAAAGCGTGTTTCATCATCGACTAATTGCTTGAGCGATTCATTGACAGTTAACAGCTGTTCAAACTCGCGTTTTTGAGCATCATCCCAATCGCCGTAAAGGTAGTCTAATACCAAAAACTGCTGTTTCTCTTTTGTATCTGGAATAGTCATAAAGTAACCTTTTCTAGTGATATTCCGCTAAGCGCTCTTTTAATTTGTTCCTCGCTCTAAACAGAACCACCTTGACCGAACTTTCTGTACACGACATTATCTGGGCTGCCTCTTTCAATTTAAACCCTTGCTGATGGCACAAGACAAAAGCGATTCGTTCTGTATCGGACAACCTCTTCATTGCTTTATAAATTTCTGAGCTAAGCTCACTATCCAAGACGTTCAATTCCGGCGAACGTTTGTCAGTATACTGCTCAGCTTGTTCATATTCGGCCTGTACCGCTGCCATCTTTTGCCATGTTCGCTTTAATTTACGCCTATTGGACAAAGCAGTATTCACCACAATTTTATGAACCCAAGTGCTAAATTTGCTCTCTAACTTAAAATTCGGCAATGCCTTATAGGCCGCCATCATCGCATCTTGGTAGATATCATTAGCATCATCAGGGGTATGAGCGAATCCAGCAGCCACTGCCAGCATTTGCTGTTCTAGCAGGCGAATAAGTCTTTCAAACGCAGCAACATTGCCAGTCTGTGCAGACCTAACCAACTCATCCTCGGTTTCCTTTAACAAGGAAGCCCCCTCTTTAAAGCACAAATATAATTATCTAATTTAAACATTAGAGGCACCAATAGACAAAAAGGTTAACAAGCGTATTTAAATTAGTGCGCAAACTAGGGGAATAGCAGGTTAGGGCAATACAAGGGCAGTGATAAAGGCAGAGACCAGAGGATCTGTGGACTGCGACACACGCTAAAACTTAACCAAAGCTGCCGCGTTCTGGTTTAACCTCCGATGCCCTAGCGCGGCGCAGACGCATAGCTTAGCGCCGTTGCTGCCTGCGCTCTGGCAGTTCAGCCTGCTTTTTTTCTCTCAGTGATTCAAAATGCTTCATTGCGGCGATACCTCGCGCTTAGGCTCTTGCTTAGTGAATTGGGGCAATTTTTCTCTTTCTCCTTGCGCTTGCCCAGTCTACTCAGTAAGTACAAGCACAGAATCATCCTGAGCCAGCAAAGGCTGAGAAATGAGAGCCATAGAGGCGACAATACGTGATGCTAAGACGGCATTTTTCATGCGCCATCCCTTGTCTAATAACTGACACTTGAAGTCAGCCATAGCTCGTTTAATTCTTCTTGCTTGTTTAAACGCCTTCAAATTAAACCGGTTTACATGACATGTAGAACTCGTCGCATACTTTTAGGCCTTATCAACGCAGTCATCTATTTTGAATGGCTCATCATCTCACGCAGTGACAGAAGCTGAATTGGCAGGCTTTATTAAGTTTTTATTGGCTTTTACGGATTTTTCCCCGCAAAACTTAATATGACCATTAATCCTGCGCAGCTCATCATTGCTGCAAGGCTGCCTGATTTTCAATACCTCTAGGCTTGCCCGCAGAGGAAAAGACCTCTGCCTTGTAGAGCCAAAAAACCTTTAAGCACAGCTACGGCTGGGCCGCAAGCCAGGCGGATATCTCCTGCGCCAATCGCTGCGGCTGTTCAAATGGAAGCAAATGCCCAGCGCCTGGAATCTCTAAATAGCTATGCTGCGGTGCTAATTTTTGTAATTTGAGCATGGAAGCGGCAGTGAACGTATTAGAGTCCCCTGCGCGGATGATCAGAACAGGCAGCTTCATTTGGGCGAGTATCTTCCACACATTGTGAACCAGCAAATAGCAGCGCGCCTCCCATTCTTTACTGTAAACCAAGCGCAGGCGCCCTTCGTCATCGGTAAAGGTGCCATGATTAACATAGTCCCAAAGGCCTTCATCGCTTATTTTCTTGAACACGCTCTTAGGTCTGAAATGAGCAAAACAGCGTTCAGCATTATCCCAATTATCAACTCGGTTTAAGGTTCGGGAAACAAGTGGAACTCTATTCGCCGCATGTTTTCCAAACAGCCTTAACATAAGGTAATAACTCGAAGGAACAAGAACTGGCTCAATCAATACCAGATGACGAAAATGCTTCGGGCACTGGGCAGCCGCCATTGTAATTGCCGCCGAGCCCATGGAATGGCCGACACTGGTAACAGGCTCATCAAGCGTACCAAGAGATAGCAAAATATCATCACTGAAGCCTTGCCAAGATTTTGTAGCCTCAGGATCCAGTTCTGGTCGCCACAGCGGCTTATGCTGACTGGCAACCACTTGATGCGACGCCTGATAGAATGTCAAAAACTGCGAGTATGTGCGTGGCGCGTAGCCATTAGCGTGTGAGAAATGAAATATTGGAGCGCTTTTATCTGTTTTATCGCCAATTCGCACTAGTGACTGGCTGAATACATCTTTCAAAATAATTCCCGTTAGGTGTCTGACAATTGCAAAAAAGGTATTCTCCCACGTCATGCAGCGAAACCAAAACTGGATAGTTAAAGAGTTGTGTATTAGAAAGATATCAATTCATCTCTATATTGTGTTTACTAGTTTGAGTAATCAGTTCGATAATGTAACTTTGTGGATAGGAGGTAATTATGGGCTTTGAACTTCTATACTGGCACTGGATTGTAGCTGGCATAATGTTAATGCTGGCCGAAATTTTCATTGGTTCGTTTTTTATCTTTTGGTTTGGAGCCGCCGCGGTCGTAACCGGTCTTTTAGTTGCTCTTATCCCCTCTTTGAACGATGTCATCCAAGTCATAGCTTGGGGAGTATTATCTACTGTTCTCGCGATAGCTTGGTTCAAATATCTTAAACCCTTATCCAAAGATAGAACTAAAGCGGGCATGTCTAAAGAAGCATTGCTAGGTGAAATAGGGCAAGTCATTAATGCGCCCAGTGGCGACGGCAAAGGTACAATTCGGTTCCCTGCACCTTTGCTGGGAAACGACGAATGGCTTATCATTTCAGAAGATTCTCTGGTCATAGGCGACCGGGTGGGTGTTATCGATTTATCTGGTAACGCACTCATTGTGAAAAAGGCTTAACACTCACTTTATCTCTCATATATTTAACTCCAAAAAAGGAGAACAATCATGGAAGCAGGCTTAATTCTGGCAATCGCTGTGGTCGCTTTTTTGCTTATCACAGTAGCTCAAGGTGTTCGTCAAGTACCCCAAGGCAGCAAGTGGCTAGTGCAGCGACTAGGCAAGTATCATTCGTCGCTCCAACCGGGGCTTAATTTCATCATCCCCTATTTCGATACTGTGGCGTTCAAAGTCACCACAAAAGATATCGTTTTAGATATACCTTCTCAGGAAGTGATCACTAAAGACAATGCTGTGCTTGTCACAAATGCAGTTGCCTACATCAACATCGTGTCACCCGAAAAAGCGGTTTATGGAGTCGAGGACTATATACTGGCGATCCAAACCCTAGTTCAAACCTCTCTGCGCTCAATTTTAGGTGAAATGAATTTGGATGATGCGCTATCCTCCCGAGAGCATATTAAAGCCAAGCTCAAAGCCGCTATCTCAAATGATATTGCAGACTGGGGAATTACTTTGAAGACAGTAGAGATTCAGGATATTAACCCGTCGCCTACGCTGCAGGCTGCGATGGAAGAGCAAGCAGCGGCTGAACGTGCGCGTCGCGCCACCGTGACTCGCGCAGACGGTGATAAACAAGCGGCAATACTACAAGCTGAAGGTGCGCTCGAAGCTTCGAAAAGAGTCGCTGAAGGCCAAGTGATCTTAGCCCAGGCTAGCAAAGATTCAATTTCATTGGTCACCGAAGCGATTGGCGAAAGAGAATTGCCGGTACTTTATTTATTAGGTGAAAAATACATTAGCTCACTAACCACCCTATCAAGTTCTGACAACTCTAAATTTATTGTTCTTCCTGCTGATATTCCTGCTGCATTACAAGGTTTGCTTGGCGGCAAGCGCTAGGCAGGTTGCAGGAAAAACTGCTTAGTGATAACAAATCGTAGAAGTAAATACAGAGCAAACCCTGCGGGGCCCAGCATAAGAGTGAAGAACAAACAGGGCACAACTAACCAGTGGTTGATCCCCTGTTTTTGAGCGTCTGTCACTTCCCATGTTCCGACAAATAAATCGAACGCTAGGTAATGTATCCAGCCGGCAGTTAACAAGTAGGGATTAGAAAAAGAAATCGCCAACTCCTGTGGCGAACCAAAACCACCGCCTTGCGGCATCACATTGGCCTGAGAGATGAAAAGGCCAATGTAAACAAGACCCAACATACAAGGGATCAGAAACGATGTTATGAGTCCCGTCGTCCACTTCCATTTGGGTGCAAAAACTAACAACAACCAACCGGGTAGGATTGCGTTGCTGCACAGGACAAATATTAAATCAGCTGACATGGCATTCTCTTTTTTAGCTAGGTTAAAATTTTCTCTCTACTATTGCGGTTAGAGCGCAGGCATATGACATCTTGCAGCTGCTTAGGAACTACTAAAGCACAACTAACGAGCAACTAACGAGCAACTAAGCGCAGCACCTGAATTTCAATAACGTCCGTTGCGTAATTTTTTTGATCGGGCCGCCCTGTCTTTTCATCTGCAGCGCCTTTTCAATTTTCCTGCCATGGCTGGTGTCCAGCCAGCTTCTGCTCGATGTCTTCGCATCCAGACAACGCATCATCGAATCTTGCGCATACCGGTCACCGCTAACAAAATCGCCGGTCGAGCAAAAGCTGAACCTGCCACCTCTAAACAATCAACGATGTCTTTCCAAACTTGTTTAGAAAACTCATATCCTACCGTTTCTTCATCAACTACATTACCGGCAGTCTGATTGACAGCAAGCATCAAATCCTGACGTTCTTGTTCAGTAACAATCCCATCTTCTAAAATCATACTAAGCAGATTAACAACAGCGCTTGCCGGCCAAGTATTGCTAATGGATTCATTGCGGTAAAGCTATTGGGATAACGCCTCAACTTCCTGATCATTGAGCATGCCATCCACTGCAACTCCAGCCAAAAAACTTAGTAGCTCGTCCTGTTGACCTACCCCTTTAGCGTCGGACAATTCAGAATCTGGCATCAAACTGATTAGCTGTTTGATATTGGATTGAATCTCCAACAATTCCTGGGGGCAACCTCGCCATGACCTAAAATGTCACCGGCTGAGGATAAAATAGTAACAATCGCTTGATCATCCGCCAGCAATTTTTAAATTTCAACCAAGAGTCCAAAAATAAGAGTTCTTTCTCATAAATTCATTGATCCGCGACTATGCCAATCAATACCGCTCCAACACCGCGCCGCGCCTTTGCTTTTGCTTTTGCTTTTGCTTTTGCTTTTGCTTTTGCTTTTGCTTGCTAAAGCTGAAACCTTGGCTCAAGGGCTGGCTATCTATTTCAGTGGTGATTTTCACCGGCCTTTACCTTGCGTGCTCTGCTAAAAATTCAGCTAATATCCTAAATCTTTAACTAAGCCCTGTCGAAGAGCTTGCGGCGTTGAAACTCGGATAAAACCTCAAATACCTGAAAGACACATATCGAAAAAGCTGAGCCTAAAGCATGCGATTATCGGGATTTTGTATTTTTTATCCTTTTTACGTGGGGTACACTAGCCTCGTCAACTAACGAAGAGATAATTCAAATTAATCAAGTTACCGACCAAGTTCCCGGCCAATCTCCAGACATAGCTCCCGACATTGCTCCCGACATTGCTCCCGACATAGTTCCCGACACAGTTCCTGGGCAAGCGCCCGACAAGGAAGCTTTGTCCACCGAGGCAGACAGGTCCTTTCTCGCTAAACTGCTGGCAGGTGAATATGGTCTGGCTACTACCTACTGGGGTTTTTACTTTGTAGGTTCTGGACTATTCTTCGTATTTGGTAGCCGCGCAGTGGATGCTCAGCGGTGGTTGAGCTACATTGTGATGGTTGCCTTGTTGCTTGCTTATACGACCGTTTTGATTGTCGGCATACGTGCCGCCTATCGCGGCCCACGGCTTTGGAAAGTGATGTCTCGGACCTCTTCCATTTTCATGATCATTAACGTACTCGTTGGGATTTCCACCCTCGGGTTTATCTATTAAGGCATCTCATTGAATCAATCTGTCGAACCGTCGTATGCTCTAGTCGTCAAGAAAGACTGCCCTACCTGTGCCCTCATTGAACCGGTTATCGCCGAATTAGCGGAAAAAATAGCCGGCAAGCTGACTGTCTATGTCCAAGACGACCCCAGTTTTCCAGCAAACTCAAACCCAATTGATGACCGATCTTTAGAGTTTTCCTACAACAATGGAATTGAGATCGTACCCACTCTCATTGACCTAAGCGCTGATTCTGAGGATCGGATCTATGGCTGGGATAAGAAGCAATGGCGGGAATTTACCGGCATTTCTTCCTTAGGCGAAGGCTTGGTGGATTTCAAGCCGGGCTGCGGCTCTAAAACCCAAGACCCTGGGATGGATGAAGTCCTTGCGCTGCGTTTTGACAGCGGTCTTTTGCAGGCCCGTAAAGTTGAGCTTGCAGAATCTGAGGACATCATGGAAGCCTGCTTTGAGCGCGGCTGGACTGATGGTTTACCTGTTGTGCCGCCCACGCCAATCCGGGTAATGCGGATGCTATCGGGAAGTGATCGACCCGCAGATGAAATTATTGGCAATATGCCACCAGATTACCGGCCCTGCTCTATTGAGAAAATCGCTATCAATGCCGTCATGGCAGGTGCTAAGCCTGAGTATTTTCCCACCATCATAGCGGCGGCTGAGGCCGCGCTCTTAGACAAATTTTGTATGCATGGCCTGCTCTGTACGACTTACTTCTCATCACCAGTGCTCATTGTTAATGGCCCGGCTACTCGCCAAATCGGCATGAACTCGGGAGTCAATGCGCTAGGTCAGGGCAATCGCGCCAATGCAACTATTGGCCGATCTTTGCAGCTGTTAATACGTAATGTAGGTGGGGGTGTTCCGGGCGGTATCGATCGTGCAACAATGGGAAATCCTGGCAAATACACCTACTGTTTCGCAGAAGATGAATCAGATGCCGATTGGCCTTCTTTAGCAATGGATCGAGGATTCGATAGAGACCAGTCCGTGGTAAGTCTATTTGCAGGCGATGGCTTAACCCCTATATTAGACCAGCAATCTAGAACCGCTGAGTCACTGGCGAAAAGCATGGCTGCGAGCCTTCGCTGTGTCGCCAACATAAAATTATTCGGTATGGCTGATGCCATTCTTGTGGTCTGCCCTGAGCATCGACGTTTGCTGAAAGACAGCGGCTGGAGCAAGGCCGACTTAAAAGCTGCATTGTTCGATGAACTAATGACACCTGGCAGTGAGGTCTTGCGCGGCGCCAACGGCATGGCCGAAGGAATGCCAGCGAAGTTCAAAGATAAGTTGCTCAATAAATTCAGAGATGACGGCCTACATATTGTAAGCACTGGCGGAACTGCGGGGATGTTTTCAGCTATTATTGGTGGCTGGGTAGCATCGGGTGAACGCGGTAGCCAACTGGTCTCAAAACAGTTTTCAATAACGGGAGATGAAAATGAGTGATATGACTCTTTTAGACCCAACAGCGGAGCTGAATCCAGTGGAGCGGCAATTACTGCCTCGACTGCAATCACTTTCCGGCGCCACCGTTGGTTTACTTGATATATCTAAGCCTCGCGGCAAAGAGTTTTTGGATGAGGTTGAAAGTCAGTTGACCGAGCTTGGCGCGACAGTTAAGCGCTATAGTAAACCAACCTTTGCTCGAGTCGCACCGAAAGAACTTACCCAACGTATCAGCATTGAATGTGATGCGGTGATTGAAGGGCTGGCCGACTGAGGCTCATGTACCTCGTGCAGTTTGCATGACATCATGGATTTAGAAAGCAGAGGCCTGCCGTCAGGTTTTATCGCCTCAGCGGAGTTTGTTCAGGCCGCGCAAGCCCAAGGCAAGTCATTGGGCATACACCCGGCTAGTGTTTTTGTTGCTCATCCAATTCAGGACCGCACTGATACAGAGATGACAGAGCTGGCTAAGCAGGCCATCGACTCGATTGTAGCCTTGGTTTGTGATTCCTCGGCTCCTGAAACAAAGCAATAACATTGACAGTTTCATTTAAATTTCAAAAACATAATATGTAATAGATAGTCATTTGGAGATAAGCATGACAAAAGAAGCAGTAATCGTATCCACCGCGAGAACCCCGATAGGCAAAGCCTACCGCGGCGCATTCAACGACACCGACGCCCCTACACTAGGCGGACACGCGATTGCGGCAGCAGTTCAGCGAGCTGGCATCGATCCCGGCGAGGTTGATGATGTGGTGATGGGCTGCGCCATGCAGCAAGGTTCTTCAGGGTTTAACATTGGCCGTACCGCCGGCGTTGCCGCTGGCCTGCCAAGCTCTGTCTCTGGCATGAGTATGGATCGTCAGTGTGCCTCCGGTATGATTGCGATAGCTACCGCTGCCAAGCAGGTTATCTTCGACAATATGCCTATCGTTATTGGCGCTGGACTTGAATCAATTAGCTTGGTGCAAAATGAGCATCGCAACGGCTACCGAGGCACAGATCCAAACGTTATAGCTAAATCTGAGCATGCTTATATGTCGATGCTAGATACAGCAGAAATCGTAGCTAAGCGCTATGGCGTGTCACGCGATGCAATGGATGAGTATGCATTGCAAAGCCAGCAGCGCACAGCTGCCGCTCAGGCTGCAGGTAAATTCGCTGACGAAATTGCCCCAATGACATCCAAGATGTTATTTATGGACAAGGAAACTAAGAAGCAAAGCGTCCATGAAGTCACATTAGACAAGGACGAAGGCAACCGCCCTACAACCACCCTTGAAGGCCTAGTTGGTTTGAAACCGGTCTTCGAAGGCGGCCTAATTACAGCAGGCAATGCCAGCCAGCTATCTGATGGCGCATCAGCGTCGGTGATCATGGACAGCAAGCTTGCTGAACAAAAAGGTCTAGAGCCTCTTGGCGCCTATCGCGGCTTGGCTGTTGCTGGCACAAACCCTGATGAGATGGGTATTGGTCCTGTTTTTGCAGTGCCGAAGTTACTTGAGCGCAACGGTTTAACGATGGATGACATTGGCCTTTGGGAACTCAATGAAGCCTTCGCAGTACAGGTAATTTACTGCCGAGATACTTTAGGTATTCCAAATGAGTTACTCAACGTTAACGGCGGCGCAATTTCAATAGGGCATCCTTACGGTATGAGTGGTGCGCGAATGGTTGGACATGCATTAATAGAAGGTAAGCGCCGCGGTGCTAAATACGTTGTTTGTACAATGTGTATAGGCGGTGGTATGGGCGCTGCGGGCCTGTTTGAAGTTTACTAACTTTAAGCTTCTCTACTCATTCCTTAAGAACAGGCTGAGTCGATAAACGTGATCACAGCTGCCTCGCCGAAATCCGACGTAGGCAGCTGCTGATGACTAACCACAGTCAGTTTCTGCCGCCTTATCTGCTCTAAAATCAAGCTGCCAAACTCAACCTCAAGAGTTTTCTGAAAGTCTGCGTCTACACCCTCAAACCGGTCCAACCTACTAGTTAAGTCTGCCAAAAAACTAAAGGCGATCTTGGCTTTTTCTTCTAACGACATACGTGCGTTTTCCGAATCCAAATAAAACTGACACATAGAACTGTCCAAATTAAAACTCGATGAAAACTGTTCTCGATAAATATCCAACACATCGATAAACGCTTCCAAATCAGCACCATCAATACCTGGGTTTTTGACAAGTCGCCCGGTCGAGTTAAATGCATTTAAGGTGCTAGTTATGTACGTAAATGATTGCCGCGCAGACTCTATGCCAGCCTGGGCAGATTGAGAGTTTGCTGGCGAACTTAGAAGCAGCCCCAGCGCCGTCACCTTCACGCACAGAAAAAACCACGGAATGAGGGGTTTCGAATAAGTTAGAAAACTTGCGGGCCTAGTCAAAATCAGATGAACCTCGAGTTAGTTTCTTGTTACTTAGGCGTTTTTTATTTTTGAGCCGACGCTCTTTCGCCGAACGGGTAGGCCTTGTTGCAAGCCGTTTCTTAGGGGCGCTCGCAGCTTTTTCTGCCAGCAACTTTAGCCGCTCTACTGCATCTTGTTTGTTTTTATCCTGACTGCGAAATCGCTGGGCCTTTATCACAACGAGACCCTCTTTGGTTATACGACGATCGGACAATGCGAGTAAGCGAGCTTTAACTGCAGCGGGCAAACTAGAGCTTACGATATCAAATTTCAACTGCACCGCACTGGAGACTTTATTGACATGCTGTCCGCCAGGACCGCTGGCTCGAATAGCAGAAAATTCTAGCTCAGATTCGAGAAATTTACGCCCCATACTATTATGCCCTCACTTTCATCCATCGATAACTAGGCGGATCAACGCCTTGGCACATTATCCCCTTAAGTAGGAGATCAATCTACACGTTGCTGGCGCTATTTGTTCCATCTTAGGGCAGGATTTCTTGCGTCAGCTAGCGGTCTAGGTTACTGTCGGGCGACTCGTATTTACAGTGGATGAGCACAATAAAAATGATAAATTTGGTAAAGTTATCCATGCAATCGCCCGCACAAACCAAGTCTTTTACTTTTGCGGCACTGTTTCTTTCCAGTATTTTTTTAAGCTCGCTCAGCAGCGCTCAAGAGCCAGTTCGAATCGCATTTATGGACCCGCTCACCGGTACTTTCGCCTCAGTTGGAAACACAGGCTTAAAACAGCTGCAATTTGCGGCCGACCACTTGTTTAACGAGAAAGGCGGCATACTCGGCGGCCGCATGATAGAAATCGTGCCGTTTGACAACAAACAAAGCCCTACCGAAACCCAGATTCAATTTCGTCGTATGGTTGGCGAAGAAATTCAAATAGTTTTTCAGGGAAACAGCTCCGCTGTAGCCAACACACTTAACTCCACTATTTCCAAACACAACCGGCGTAATGCAGGCCAAGAAGTCCTGCAAATAAACTATTCGGCAGTGGACCCAATTCTCACAGAAGAGCAATGCAGCTTCTGGCATTTTAGATTCGATTCTCATGCCGTCATGAAATTGGACGTACTAACAGACTTTATTGCAATGAATGAAGACATTAAAAGTGTGTACATCATTGGTCAGGATTATTCTTTCGGTCAGGTAGTGTCTGACACAGCCATCAGAATGCTTAATGAAAAACGTCCTGACATAGAAATTGCTGGCAATGAATTTCACCCTATCGGTCAAGTCAAAGACTTCACCCCTTACGTCACAAAAATTGTATCGTCAGGAGCTGACGCTGTAATCACCGGCAACTTCGGCGCTGATATGGTTTCGCTCGCTCGCTCGATTATAGATGCCGGCCTTGATGCACCAATCTACACTTTTTATGCAGCTTATGACGGCATCACTGCAACCTTAGGCGCCGACGGTAAAAACAAAATTCGCTTGGTGCACAATGAGTCTTCAAACCCTTATTCAGCACAGGCAAGAAAAGACTACGTGCGCGCTTTTAAAACTGCCAACCCAAGCTACGATCTGACTCAAGCTCGCGTTCACAATGCATTAATGATGGTGGTCCGGGCGATGGAAGAAACCCAAAGCACAGATCCCTATGACGTCGCCACAGCGCTCGAAGACATGCGCTTTACAACATTAAACGGCGATGAGGTTTGGATGCGGGGTGACGATCATCAGCTGTTTCAAGAAATCCATGTATCTGTTCACACCGATGAAAACATTGAGTTTGATGCGGATAATTCCGGTTATGGCCTCTACAGTGAATACTCAGTTCCTGCCGAAGATACCATCATTGAATCTAGCTGCAGAATGCGCCGACCTAGGCGCTAGCACCACACCGTTTAAAAAAACAACACTGGTTAAAAGAGCTGAACTGATAAATCCATGCTAGAAGTTTTCGTATTTGCAACACTCAATGGGCTAGTAACTGGCCTCCTACTTTTCATGCTCGCCAGCGGACTAACTCTCATTTTTAGTATGATGGGGGTGTTAAACTTTGCCCACGCCAGCTTCTACATGCTTGGCGCCTATTTCGCTTATTCCATAAGCCTGAAAACGGGATTTTGGGTTGGACTCATCTTCGCACCTTTGCTTGTTGGCGTACTCGGCGCGCTGGTCGAACGTTATGGTCTGCGCCGAGTACACCGGTCAGGTCATGTTGCAGAGCTGGTGTTCACGTTCGGCTTGGCATTTCTAATCGATGAAGCGGTACAGTTTTTTTGGGGAGCGGACACTAAGAATTACCGCTCACCGGATATTCTAGATTTCCCCTTGTTCACCATGTTCGGTCAAGAATTTCCCGCCTATCGCGGATTCATGATTGGCATATCCGTGATGATATTTATCGCTCTTTATTATGTCCTGACAAAAAGCCGGGTAGGTATAATAATTCAGGCGGCCATCACCCATCCTAATACCGTCGCTAATCTCGGCCACAATGTCCCACTAATTTTTATGGGTGTGTTTGGTGTGGGCACCGCATTAGCGGGCCTGGCCGGCGTTATCGCCGGGCCTGTTTTAACGACATTTCCAGGCATGGCCTTGGTGCTCGGCAGTATTGTTTTCGTCATTGTCGTCATTGGCGGGCTCGGCTCTCTGCCCGGCGCCCTAATCGCGTCACTTCTTGTTGGACTGTTGCAGTCCTATGCCATTGCCTCTGACGTAGGCATGCCAGAACTACTAGAATTAATCGGTGTTTCGTTCGATCGCAATCATCCGCTTAATGATCTTTGGACTTTGTCACTTCCTCAAATAGCACCGATCCTTCCTTATCTACTGTTAGTGCTAGTGCTCATTTTTCGACCTGCGGGACTTTTGGGTAAAAGGGAAGAATAATGGAAACACTTAAAGCCATCGCCAAGAAAAGCCCTATTTGGATTGCCTATTTAGCAGCACTGTTAGGTCTCCCGCTGGTATTTGATTCTATCTTGGCGATTTCTATTTTCAATCAAATGGCCATAGGCATCGTCTTCGCACTCAGCTACAACATGCTATTAGGCCAAGGTGGAATGCTGTCTTTTGGTCATGCCGTGTATTTCGGATTAGGAGGCTTTCTTGCTGTACATACCCTCATCCTAATTGAATTTGAGACAGTCTATTTTTCTATCATTTTTATACCGGTGATTGGCGGCGTTATAGGCCTATTAGCAGCCATCTTTATTGGCAGTTTCTCTACTCGTAAGGCCGGCACCGTGTTCGCTATGATATCCCTTGGCATAGGTGAACTTATCGCCGCCTCATCACTTATCTTCTCTGACTTTTTTGGCGGTGAAGCGGGCATAAGCGGCGACCGAACCTATGGCCCAACGTTTTTCGGTGTGGACTTCACTCAAAACGACCAGATCTATTATGTCGCTGCAATATGGGTATTTATTGCTACGTTGTTTATGTATTTGTTTACCCAGACGCCAGCGGGCCGAATGGCCAATGCTGTTAGAGACAATCCAGAGCGAGCCCAGTTTATTGGCTATAGCTCGCGCCGCATTCGATTTATTTCATTCTGCGCCTCGGGCTTGTTCGCTGGAATCGCCGGTGGGTTGTTTGCTCTTAATTATGAATTCATCACTGAGGAAAATCTTAACGCGGCAACCTCTGGTCGCGTCTTATTGATGGCCTACATTGGCGGGCTTGGATACTTTATCGGCCCAATCATCGGCGCCGTGGTCTTAACCCTGATGAACTCTCTGCTAAGTAACTACACTGAGCTGTGGATGCTCTATCTCGGCATTATGTTTCTTCTTACTGTGATTTATCTGCCCCGCGGATTTGCTGGATTTATAATGATGCACCAGGTGGCCTGGATAAATAATCGTATAAAAAGTCTGGGCGTCCCCTATCTATTGATCGGTCTGCCGTCACTGGTACTTTTGGCAGGCATAATTGCTATGGTTGAAATGAGCGACCACGAAGGTGAGGCCTTCTATTATTTTGGTTTTAAATTAAACCCAGAGTCTTTTGTGACTTGGGCGGTTGTCTTAGTTATTTCTCTTAGCGCCTATGCGGGCGTAAGAGCGGCTTTACCTCAACTCAAACAGGCATGGGAAAGTGCCAATGCGGTCCCTGATAGCGAGGACCCTAAATCATGAGCATTCTCACTCTCAACAATATAAGTAAAAGCTTTGGCCAAACCGAAATCATTCGCGGTGTGAATTTAGCGATTGAAGATGGTGAAAAGCACGCCATTATCGGCCCTAACGGCGCCGGAAAATCAACACTCTTTCATTTGATCAGTGGCTTACATACGGTCACCGGTGGAAGCATAAAATTCAAAGATCAAGAAATTCAGAACCGGCCTGCGTTTGAAATAAACAGGCTGGGGTTAGCTCGCAGTTTTCAGGTCACCAATATTTTTCATCGCATGTCAGTGTTTGAAAATGTACGCTGTGCTCTGCTCTGGTCAAAAGGGTTTCGTTATTCTTTCTGGCACCTCTTAGGCCGGCAAGGTGAGCTCAATGATGCCTCCATGCATGTCTTGGAAGAGATTGGACTAAGTGATCGAGCGCAATATCCCGCTGGCGAACTAGCTTATGCAGCGCAGCGTG
>Ga0208414_1001715_pt1 | contig 15888 bp, 11 predicted proteins | sample AntAceMetag02UKE_FD_184770 | JGI IMG/M metagenome (GOLD analysis project Ga0208414, IMG submission 184770) | Saline lake microbial communities from Ace Lake, Antarctica - Antarctic Ace Lake Metagenome 02UKE (SPAdes) (version 2) | ecosystem: Environmental > Aquatic > Non-marine Saline and... | reverse complement strand
TGCCAGTCTATGTAGATTAAAAAGGCCAAAAGCCCAATCACAGTAAGGCCTTCTCGAAACACCACCGCTACCGCATCACTGGCCGCAGCCGCGACCTGAGTAACATCATAAGTAAGCTTTGAGACCAAACGTCCGGAATTACTTTTGTCAAAGTAGCTGGAGGGCAAACGCACCAAGGTTCGGATCAACTCACCGCGCAGACTGTGCATAATGTAATTCGCCAAATGCGCCATTGAGTATCCACCCAAAAAGCCGCCAATACCGCGCACAATAACAATTGCAACTAAGGCAAGTGGACTTAGTATTCTGAGGTCGGTGTAATTTTCAGCCTCGATAGCATCAACCGTCCAACCCAGCCAGGCATTGGCCGCCGGCGCAGTAGCTGCGAACACGATAAAGCCAAAAATACTGGCGCCAATCGCCAGACGCTGGCCGCTTACATAGCCAAGCAAACGCTTGTACAAAACCCAGCCATCGGTGTCTTCGGAGGGTATAGATTTTATTTCAGGCTCAGTCATCATTGATTAATTAACCGCCTCAGCCCCTGAGTTTTCAGCAGATCTCTGGGTGGCAATGTTTAGTCGAGTGAATCCAGATTGGCCAATGACATCCATTGCAGTAACAACAGATTGATGAGTGGCGAGGGCATCGGCCACTAAAATTATCGGAAGATTTACATTACCATTAGATTCAATTTCAAGGGCGCGCGCTAGAGTGCTGGCCTGCGCGTCCACCAACCCTTTGCCGTTTATGGTGTAGCTGCCATCAACGGAGACAATGATTTCAATTTGCTCTTGTTCACCCTCCACAGCTTCAGCATTGGCCTCGGGCAGATTAACCAATAGGCGAGTTTCGTTGCTAAAAGTGGTTGTAACCATAAAAAATATCAACAACAGAAACACCACATCTATAAGTGGTGTAATGTTGATGACCAACTCTTCTCTTACAGTGCGTCTAAATTTCATCTGCACCGCCCCAGATTAACCCGCTGACTCAAATTAAACTGTGTTAACTCGATCACTCTATTTCTACCTTGCGATCGCTGTGCAAAGCATCAACCAATTTAATCGACTCTTGCTCTAAACCAAGCACCAAAGAATCTACCTTGCGGGAAAAAAACCGGTGAAACATATAGGTAGGTATTGCCACGCTTAAACCCGCGGCAGTAGTGATAAGCGCTTCCGATATGCCGCCAGCCAACGCGTTAGCGTTGCCCGTACCCTGCAACATGATTTCACTAAATACCCGAATCATGCCGACCACGGTCCCAAGTAAACCCAGCAAGGGTGTAATCGCGGCAATGGTTCCGAGGGTGTTCAGGTAGCGCTCAAGGTCGTGAACCACCTGAGCCGCAGCCAGTTCGATGCTTTCAATCATAGCCGCGCGGCCATATTTAGATGTCGGCAAGCCCGCCGCCAATATTTGGCCTAAAGGAGACGAAAGTCGTAGCTCTCTTAGCTTGGTTGAATCTAATTGATTATTCTTGAGCCAAGTCCAAACTTGAGCTAGTACATATTTAGGCGTGATACGCGACGCACTAAGAGTCCAAAAACGCTCAATTACAATGGCAATAGCCACGATGGAACAAAGAATAATGGGCAGCATTAGCAAGCCGCCTGCCCTGATGATTTCTATCACAACTTTTCTCCAATAAATCAGCGCGTTAGATTAGCATAGTCGCACTATAACCTTGTACTGGTATCGGCACGTTTAGGGACATCGCCAGTACCTAGGCTGAGCCTGTCTAAACAAACGTGGGTCTCCAAAAGCCAAACCGCTTAGAATGCGTTTATCGCCTGTGCCCACCACTCCATCGCTTATCTCAAAACTAAGCATCCCTGTTTCTGACGTCATATAGGTACTGATCCCTAACGCGTCATATCTTTGAAGGATTTCTTGCGCAGGATGGTTAAAACGATTGCGATAGCCAACCGTAAAAACGGCCTGCTCAGGTTGTACGGTTTTCAAAAATGGATAGCTTGAAGAGGTCTTACTGCCATGATGAGGGGCGATCAGCAATGTGCTTTGCAGGTCAGCCCCATACCGGCTTAACAATTGGTATTCAGCTACTTTCTCAACATCGCCAGGAAGCAGCACCGCAGCATCTCCATATCGCACTTGCAGGACACAGGAGTTATTATTGCTAGAATCCTCAATCGGCGTGGTCTCTAGAAAGCTAAACTCGACTCCATCCCAAACCCAGTCGTCTGCCTGATGACAGTCTGCCACTTGCCGGCTTTGCACCTTCACATCGGCACTCGCTACTATTGATTTAGCGGTTATAACCGCCAACAATCCACTAAGCCCCCCTGCATGGTCAGTATCACCATGACTCACCACAACCATATCCAGCTCTGAAACGCCCATGGCTCGAAGGGCTGGAGCGATAATGGCGCGCCCAGCACTAAACCCCGAGTCACGGCCGTTGCCTGTGTCATATATCAGGTTATGCTGCTTAGTTCGCACCAGCACAGCCAAACCTTGACCAATATCCAGTACATTTACACTGAGCCCAGCCCTCGGAATTTGAGGCGCCGACCACAGTAAAGGCATCAACAACGGTACCCCAAGCCAGCGCGTCATGCCCAAAACTGGATAGAGTTGAAGCGCTAATCCAACGCCTGCGAACGCCCAAGGGATGAACCCCGTTGGCCGCGCAGTTAACTCAAGTAACGCCATTTGCCCAAAATCCCAATGTTCTATTAATTGAAGCCCCGCTACTAGGGATTCCAACAAATACTCCACTAGGCTAAACACGGGTGCGGCGAGGGTGCTTCCCAATCCAGCAAGCAGGGCAAACAGCAGGCAAAGGGGGACTACAGCAAAACCCAGTATAGGTATTGCCAGCAGATTAATTAATGGTGATAACATGGAAACGGGGAGCCCCCAAACAAGTAAAGGCAGCAGCAATGCGGCGAATACATTGAGCTGGGACGCGATTAAAATGCGCAACGTGGACGTGACGTCGGAAAGCTTGCCGCGCCAATAGGCTTGCTCTCCTATTTTCTTTCCTAGGCCCTTTCCTTCTTCATCGCTCTGTCCTTGTTCTCGTGCGCCTCGGTCAAACGATGAGTCTGGCAGCCGTGCACGCTGACTCCCATTTATCAGCAGCAATAACGCCGCAACCGCTATAAACGAAAACCAGAATCCTTGGCTAACAGGTGCCAGCGGATCCAAGCTCAGCACTGCCGCCAAAGCAAGCAGCCAACGCAGCGATACCGGAAGCTTGCGGCCAGTAAGATAGACAGCCATTAACACAGTGGACATCACCACCGCCCTTAATGTCGGCAGGGTAAAGCCGGCTAACCCGGCGTAGAACGTGGCAGCAAGCATGGCTAAAAGTGTTGCCAGCTTTTGCCTTGGCAAGAGAAAACTTAAGCTGAAAAATGGCCGCAGGCAAAGACCCGCCAGCCAATACACCACTCCCGCGACTAGGCCGACATGCAGGCCGGAGATGACAAACAAATGAGATGTTCCGGTGTTCGAAAATAATTCGGCCTGCTCACGATCTATTTCATTCGCCACGCCCAAGACTAATGCGATAACCAGCCCCCCAACCTCAGACTCACTGGTATAGGGATTCAACCGATCAAACAGATACTGGCGCAGCCTGAGCAAGCTTATGCCGGTGGCCTCTGTAACTGACAAAACTTCGCGCACATAGCCCGTAGCAACAACGCCCTTGCGCAGCAAACTAGCTTCCCTGTCAAAGCCACCTGGGTTTACAACGCCGTGGGGGCGGTTCATTCTTACCCGCATGTTTCGGCGTTGCCCGGCACGAATAATTCCGGCATCGGCCCCGTAGTCATTAAGCAGGACCTTGCCAGTAAATCCGACATCACTCTGCTCAATCTGGAAATGATACTGGATGCCAAACTCTGTAGCCCTAGGCAAGCTAATCACAGCGCCTTTGACGGTGATTTCCTCTCCTTCTAAGGCGCTTGGCAGCCAAGCATCAAGGCCGCTGCGGCCCCAATAAACATGCCAGCTAAAGCCAAGAATGAAAAACAGTAACCCGACCAGACCCACTCTCAACAGACTGTGTATCTCAGCCGGTTTCCAGAGGTAGCAGAAAAGCCGCCAAACAACGACTCCCGCAAGTCCTAACGCGGCGGCGATCTGAAACAGCGGCCATGTCAAGCGAGGCACAGCGATCACCGCTAGAATTCCGAGTGAGTAAGCAATTAGCGAGAGTTGGAGCACACAACAGTTCCGAAAAACAGGAACCTTCACCTTAGTTAAGGAATTAGGCTAACACCAAGAATCTGCCGATAATTAAGCTCGGCAAGACAAGCCTATTCGGAGCGCAGTGCTTTCGCTGGCTGGATTGCTGCTGCTTTTCTGGCCGGGTAAATCGTCGCTAGCAGGGACAATACAATGACGCCGATAACGACGAAGACAATATCCATAGGATTTAATTCAGAAGGTAGAAAGTCTATCGGATAGACATCAGCATTAAGCAGCTGCACCCCTAGCCAAGCCTCAAGACTTGCAGCAAAAGCTGACACATTAAGCGAACCAAACACCCCCAGCAGCACCCCGATCGTAATCGCAATAGAGCCAATGAACAGGCCTTGCCACATAAATATGTGACTAATCATCTTTGGACTCGCACCCATCGTGCGCAAAATAGCGATGTCGCCAGTCTTATCTCGCACAATCATAATCATGCTCACAACCAGATTAAAAGCCGCAACACCGATAAGCAGCCAAAGCATGAAGCCTATGATAGTTCTCGAAAACTGAATGTTTTGATAGATCGCGCCAAACTGGCTGGTCCAACTGGTGATTGTCACGCCGTATGGCATTTCATTATAAAGCACCAGCCGAATCTGATCGGCCGCTAAAACATCGTCACTGCGAAGCCGCAGGCCGTTGTACTGCGCTCTTATTCTGAACAGCGCCTTCAAGGCCGACAAATTGGTAATAACCAGCGCATTATCCAATTCCTGAGAGCCTACTTTAAACAACCCCACGATCGTAAAACCTTTGAATATTGGTCGTGGTGAAATTGGGTTGATGGATATAGCCGATGAGAACAGATCAATTTCATCACCAAGTCCAACCCCTAGCTGCTCGGCAAGTGGCTCACCAATAACTACCCCCCAGCGGTTGTCAATTAGAGCGTCTAAACTGCCTTGGCGAACAAAACGACCAATTGCGGAGACTTTCGATTCAGACTCCGCCTCTATTCCATTTAAAACCACGCCCCGACTACTTCTGCTCGTGGCGGCAATACCTGCTACCTCAATTACCGGTGCCACAGCAACTATGCTGCTTTGCATCGCAATGCTGGCACGGATGTCGCCCCACTGCGCGGCATCTAGGTTTTCGTCAGTATTAATCGTTAGATGGGGGACGATTCCGAGTATATTTTCGCGCATTTCTCGATCGAAGCCGTTCATCACAGAAAGCACGGTGATTAAAATGGCAATGCCTAAAGCCAAACCAAAAATCGAAATGGCCGACATGAAGGAAACTAGATGGCTGCGTTTGCCAACGCTGACATAGCGCGAGGCGATGAAGCGCGGGATGGCAATTTTCGCCTTATTGCTTAAGGAATTAGCCGACAAGCTGTCCGTCCTTAAGAATAAGTTTGCGATCCAAGGAATCGGCCAGCACCTCATCGTGAGTCACTACGACAAAACTAATGCCCAGCTGCTGGTTAAGTTCAGTCATTAAAGTCTGAATATCTAAAGCGGTGTGACGGTCTAAATTGCCGGTAGGCTCGTCTAGCAGCACGCATCTAGGCTCAGTCACCAAGGCTCTAGCGATAGCCACACGCTGACGTTCACCGCCTGACAGTTCCGCCGGTTTGTGTGCAACTCGCGAGCTTAAACCAACCCTTTCAAGCATTGCACCCGCTTTTGCCGCCGCTTGCTTGCCCTTCAAACCTCCGATAAGCAGTGGCATGCAAACATTTTCTAACGCCGTAAATTCGCGTAATAGATGGTGAAACTGATAGACAAAACCCAAGTAGGTATTTCGTAGCTGGCCGCGTTCAACCTCATCTAAAGCAGAGATATCCTGCCCAGCAACAGTCACGTAGCCGGAGCTGGCAAAATCTAGCCCGCCTAACAAATTAAGCAGTGTAGTTTTGCCCGACCCCGAGCTGCCCACTATCGCTACCTGCTCTTGGCGCTTAATCTCTAAATTTACACCACGCAGAACTTCAACAGGACTTGGACCCTCATCGTAGCGCTTACAAAGATCGACACAGGAAAGAACAGACTCAGCACTACTCATATCTAAGAACCTCGGCGGGTTGAACTTTGCTTGCCCTATAGGCAGGGTAAATTGTTGCCAAAAAGCTAATTAATAGCGCGGCGGCGCTCACGCTCGCGACCTCTTGCCAGCTAATCACTGTTTGTAAGTGAGAAATAAGGTAAATATTGGCACTTGGGAACAAAGCATTTATGCCATTTTCGATCACTAGGCTAATATCCGTGATGGAAAAAGCCAGTATAACGCCCGCTGCAGCGCCAACAAGGGTTCCTATAAGACCTGCAACCATGCCTTGGAATATAAAAATCCGAGTAATCGTCCCTTTGCTCGCGCCCATTGTGCGCAATATTGCGATATCGGCGCTTTTATCCGAAACAGCCATAACCAGCGTACTGATGATGTTAACCGCACCTATCATAACGATCATCAACAGCATGAATCCGGTGAGGTATTTTTCCATATTAAGGGCATTGAAAAGGCTTGCCTGAACCTGGTCCCAAGTTTCTAACTCGATTTCACCGTCACTATTAAAATCAGCGAGATTAAGACCGGCAAGCGCATTCGCGGCAATTGCACTTGCCGCAAAGATATCCTCAACCTTCATCCTAAGTCTTAACGTGGCGCCAGCATCATCTTCGAATAAGGATTTGGCCGCGGCCAAATTAACCACTGCAATGGTGTTATTTCCATACAGACCAAAATCAGCAAAACCGACAACCCTAAAACTAGCAGCATCATTGAATGAGCGTCTTATCAAACTTTGCAAAGCTGTAGCACTGAGATCAGCTGAATTGAAAACACCTAACTGGCTCGCCAATCTAACGCCCAAAATAATCCCATTATCAGTATTGCCAAGCTCCTTTAGCAGATTTTGATATTGCAGACTTGGGTTATTAACTACAGCAACTTCAAGTTTCGCGTCGACTCCACGAATTTGCACAAAGGCATTTGCTCCTTGGAACCGCAGGGTTGCGTCTCCCACAATATAAGGGGCAACGGCCACCATTTTTTCTGCATTTTCAAGCTCTGGCAAAATCCTTTGCCAGCTTTCTTCTATAGCCGCTCCGCCAGCAGTCACGTGCGGTACAGCCTTTAATGCCTCACCTCGCAGAGTGGAAATTGAACCATTGATAACTGACATGGCAACGATGAGAATTAGGACACCAAGACTGATGCCCAACATGGAGATTAACGACACAAACGAAAGAATTAGGCTACTTTTGCGGGCTAACGTGAAGCGCAGACCTATCCAAACTGATAATGGTAGTGCCATATTAATGCCATTTAAGTACTATTTTAGTGCCGTAAAAATAAACACCAGATGAAGGTTTTAGCAGGCTATTTCATATTCATTAATAGCGCATGAGGGGTTTAAACTAGACTCATCTAGATGAAAATGCTTTCCGGCCTAGGCCTTTTGCAGGATAAAAATAGGACCTCGGGCATTAGAATTAACCCGCGGTCATATGAGATATTACGCCTGCATTGACTCCGCATGTCTTTGCAACAAACGTTGGACAGTTTTAAAACTGATAGGCATTACCGGCGTAGATACCTCGCTAGAGATGGCCCGCAATGATTTGCCTTGCATCTTAAGATCCATGATCTTGCGAAGTACCCGCTGCTCCATAGGGTTCTCAATCAAGCGGCCATTTTCGTGAATCATGTAGCCAAAAGGACGGCTTCCTCCGAGATAACGACCTTGTTTGCGCTGATTCTGCTTGATGCCTTTAATTCGCTCTGCAGATTTACGCCGCTCTAGGGCTGCGAACACGCTGGCGGCTTTTTCAAAATTAACACTAAATTTTGAACTACTAATGTCACCATCAAGTTCAGCAATGTGAAGTTGTACTGATCTTTCTCTAAGGCGACTGATCAACGCGACAGCCTCACTTCCAGAGCTTACTATTCGCTCCAACTTACTACAAAGAATCACATCGCCAGGACGTAGCAGCGTCATTAAACGCCTACCACTGTGCCGCTTATGGAATTCCAAACTCCAATTACAGTCTTCGTCACGCAGTGTTTCAGTCATGTACCACTGTGCGGCAAGGCAATAGGTCTGAATCGCGAGCATTTCTGGCTCTAAAATTTCTTCAAGCTTAATTCCGCCATAGCTCGCCTCTAATTCAGACGTCCGGCAGTAAGAATAAATGGTCATTTTTTGTGTTCCCGGTTGTATCCCTAGCCTCAGTTTCCAGTAACCCGCTCATCCTAAAATGTTAGATACTGGTCCCTCTTTTATTGTTTTTATGCAGTCATCGCCGAAATTCAACGTGACCTGCTTTGTCCTTAGTGTCCTACGACGTAGGATAGCTGCTCAATTCTTCACTCGGTTTTCTACTGCTTGCTATCACAACCTACTTACTTAATTACTTACCTGCCTACCTCGTGACCTACGCTGCCCGTTACATATACTCGCTTGACACTCGTGTCGGTGTGTTGGCAAAGCCACGTGGGTGGCCATTTTAACCCCACGACTTTTTTTAATCAAGTCTCATCATTAACCATTACCGCAATTGGACTTGTAGTTACTACAAACTGTGGGAAAATAACGCAATTGCTTGTTTTTCTTTCTTTTTTTCACTTAAAAACAAGTTACTCAATTGAGTCTCCACAACATTGCTGCTATATTCAAGTGCTTATAGTAGCTATAACAGTTGTTTGTGCTGCTCAAGCGGGAGAAAGCTAAGCCTGTGCTTCCTTTCCTCGACACAGTGTCATGCCAAAGCTGCGCTTATATTTTAAGTTGCAAATGGTAAATAATGCTCGTGATAACTATGCCTCAGTTAATCCTCAGGCCCCGGTAGGCGGTAGTGATCCCTCTTAAGACTTATTACGACAAGCAGACGGCGAAATCACCGCTTTAAAATTGGTACAAATTTATTTTTCACTATTTTTAACGTGAATAAAATAGCAGAACAGCATTTCAGGAAACAGTATTCGTATTATTTTGCGATAAAACGCTAAACCGTCATCGTAAAATTGAAGCAAGCTAAGAATTTAGATTTTATAATTAAAACAGAGCCTTAGACGCCTTACAAAGCCTCAACGGATTGAAAAAGATCAAAAAATTGGCGGTTACCACCTCAATTTTCGTGATACTTGCTTGTTTAGTTTAAGATCGCTTGCCTGATCAGGCCACTGTCCGGATCAGAGACTTAGTAAGAAATTATTCTTAAATAAGTCCGCTCGAAAACCTCCCTGAGCTTACTGTTCTGCCCCTAACAGATAAGTGAACTCATCATGAAAAGAATGTTAATTAACGCGACTCAGGAAGAAGAACTTCGAGTCGCACTAGTCGATGGCCAGCGTCTCTACGATTTGGACATCGAAAACCGCACCCGCATCCAAAAGAAAGCCAATCTCTACAAAGGTAAAATCACCCGCGTAGAACCAAGTTTGGAAGCTGCTTTTGTTGACTTCGGCGCCGAGCGCCACGGTTTTCTTCCTCTTAAAGAAATTTCTAAGCAATACCACTCTAAAAATGCTAAATCCGGCGATCGTAGCTCCATGCGAGAAATGATCGCTGAGGGCACGGAAGTGGTGGTTCAGGTCGAGAAAGAAGAACGCGGCAACAAAGGTGCTGCACTAACCACCTATGTCAGCTTAGCGGGTCGCTATTTGGTACTAATGCCAAACAACCCAAAAGCTGGCGGCATATCCCGTCGTATTGAAGGCGATGAAAGATCTGAGCTTCGTGATGCCCTGCGTACACTGCAAATACCTGACGGCATGGGACTAATAGTGCGAACTGCTGGTGTTGGCAAAGACCCCGAAGAACTGCAGTGGGATTTAAACTACCTGCTGGCACTTTGGCAGTCGATTCAAGATGCATCAGAAGGAAAACCAGCGCCCTTTCTAATCTATCAAGAAAGTAATGTGATTATTCGCATGATCCGCGACTACCTGCGTAAAGACATCGGCGAGGTCTTGTTTGATACCGTTGAATCTTATGAAGAAGCTCTGGGTTTCATTAAGCAAGTCATGCCGCAGTATGAAAATCGAATAAAGTTATACGAAGACAAGCTGCCACTATTTAATCGCTACCAAATTGAAACTCAAATAGAGAGTGCTTTTGAGCGCGAAGTTAAGCTGCCTTCCGGCGGGTCAGTGGTTATCGACCCTACAGAAGCGCTTATATCCATCGATATTAACTCTTCACGTGCCACGCGCGGAGCCGATATTGAAGAGACGGCACTGAATACCAACTTAGAAGCCGCCGACGAAATTGCTCGCCAATTACGACTTCGAGACATGGGCGGCTTAGTTGTAATCGATTTTATCGATATGACGTCGAACCGCAATCAGCGAGAGGTTGAAAACCGCATGAAAGACGCGCTTGAGTCAGATCGAGCTCGAGTTCAAGTTGGCAGAATCTCACGCTTTGGACTCTTAGAAATGTCCCGGCAACGTTTGCGCCCTTCTCTTGGCGAAACTAGCGCCATCGTTTGCCCTCGTTGCTCGGGTCAAGGCAGCATCAGAGATGTTGAATCACTGGCGTTATCGATTCTTCGCATTGTTCAAGAAGAAGCAAACAAAGAAAAGTGTTCGCAAGTGAAGGCCAATGTACCTTTAATTGTCTCTTCTTATTTATTGAACGAAAAACGTTCAGCACTGACCGAGATTGAAGAGCAAAGCAAAACTAAGGTCATTGTCAATGCGGTTCCAGATCTTCTTACGCCTCATTATGAAATTGTTGGCATAAATCAAAATGCTGAAAGCTACGAAGTGGATGCCACCTCAGAGCCAGAGCCCTCAGTAAACATTAAGCCACCGGTTCAAGAAGCCGCGGCCGTCCAGAAACCCACGGCCAGCAGCCTGCCTCCGCAGCGTACACCACCACCGAAACCAGCTGAGAAAGGCTTTTTCAGCAAGCTGTTTTCTGCTTTTTTTGGTGACTCATCCAAACCTGCTGTCGAGGAAAAGCCAACTCAGCGCCCTCCTCAAAATAGAAACCGTACTCGTCAAAATCAGCGCGGTCAGAGCAAGGGACGCAGTCAACCGAATAAAACTGCAAATGCGCGAGGTGGGGAAAAAGACACTGACAAGCGTGAAACAAATAACCAAGATTCTGCGCGATCAGCTCAACCTAAGCAGGGGGAATCCAAAGGACGAGGCCGTGGTCAAGGTCAAGACGACCGCAATAAGCAAAATTCGCCGGCTCAGACTGCTAGCCCAACTCAAGCTAAAAGCGAGAGCGGTGATGACGAATCATCGGCACAAAGACGTCCTTCATCTAAGCGAACTCGTAACAACAATCAGCGACGTCGTGGACCAAGGCCAGAAACTGCCACAGAAAACAACGCAGTTGCCGAAACTGAAGGTACTGACCAAAACCAAGTCCAGGCGGTTGCTCAGACTAGTCCCGAGTCAGCGCCTAGCGTGGAGTCAACGCAGACTGTAGCGTCTTCAACTTCTGTAGAGTCTTCAACTTCTGTAAAGCCCTCGGCTTCAGTAGAGTCCTCAACTTCTGCAGAGCCCTCGGCTTCTATAGAGTCCTCAACTTCTGCAGAGCCCTCAACAGTAAAGGATTCATCAACAAACAAGGAAACTACTAAGCGAAGACGTCAACCTGCTAGACGTGATCGGTCTGCAGAGCCAGCAGAAAAAACCACAACTGCGAAGCCTGATGCCAGCACTGAAACACAAGGTTCCTCGGATAAAAATGAGGCGGGCGCAAGCGACGCTGCGAAAGCTAGCAAGCAGCCCGAAGCTGCCGGCAACTCTGATGGAAATAGCGTAGCGGCGGCCAAAGAAGAAGTTAATGGTAATCGAGCAGAGCCAGCAACAGAGCCTAAAGCTAAACCCGCAGCGACACGTCAACCGCGAAAAAGACAACGTCCTGCGGCAGCAAAAGCCGAGAGCAATGGCGATTCAGCCGCTGCAGAAAAACCGAAAGTGGCACCAACGCACTCTGTAAAAGCAGAGCAAGTAGCGCCGGCAACTAGCAGCCCATCACCGGAAGCGTCAAGTGCTCCGAGCGAAGCAAAACCGGCACCAGCAGCGGCAAAGCAAGATTCAACGCCCGCTCCTGCCGCGAAGTCCGCTCCGGCGCCAGTTTCAGCGCCAGCGCAAGAAAAACCTGTGCCTGCAGTAGTAGCCTCTAAAGCTGAGGTCAGCGCTGCTCCAGCAAAACCGAAGGGCAGAGCTCCAAACGATCCGCGTGAAGTTAAGAAGCGCCAAATAGCGGAGCAAAGCAACAATGAATGAGTACTATGCAGCGGCTTAGACTTTTTAGATGAGCCGCTAATTAGGACCCACAAAAAAGCCCGGATATCCGGGCTTTTTTGTGTCTGACTTTAATTAACTCTAGCTTTTCTAAGCCCCGACTTTTAACCCCTAACGATTAGGCTCTCATTTTCGCTATGGAAAAGAAAAAAGGCTAAGCAACCGGCTTTCAGCTCCTAACTTCTATCCCCTTAGGGCGCAAGTTAAAGGCCTAAGCTCGCTCTATAAAGCCGCTTCAAGTTCTGGCAACACCTTAAACAAATCGGCAACTAAACCGTAGTCAGCAACTTGAAAAATTGGTGCTTCTTCGTCTTTGTTAATTGCAACAATGACTTTAGAGTCTTTCATGCCAGCCAAATGCTGGATAGCACCGGAAATTCCCACTGCGATATAAAGGTCAGGAGCTACAATCTTGCCAGTTTGCCCAACCTGATAATCGTTAGGCACAAAGCCGGCATCTACTGCTGCGCGAGACGCACCAATACCAGCACCTAACTTGTCAGCCACTTTTTCAAGTAGAACGAAATTCTCGCCATTTTGCATGCCACGGCCACCAGATATGATAATCGATGCTGCAGTAAGCTCGGGGCGTTCCGATACTGAAAGTTCTTCGCAGACGAACTGTGTGCCGGTTTGCTCGACAGTGAAATCAGTTGCTTCTACAGTGGCGCTGCCACCCTTGGGAGCATCGTCATAAGCGGTTGTACGAACTGTGATAACCTTGACTGAGTCCGCTGATTGTACGGTAGCCAATGCGCTGCCCGCGTAAATTGGCCGGACAAAGGTGTCTGGCGATTTTACTTCAATAATATCTGAGATTTGAGCCACATCCAGCAAAGCCGCCACACGCGGTGAAATATTTTTGCCAGTGGTGGTGGCTGCCGAAAGCACATGAGTAAAACCTTGAGCAATCTCTACTATTAAAGGTGCAATAGCTTCAGCAAGCTGGTGCTCATAGCAAGCAGCATCAGCAACGATCACCTTAACCACGTCCGCTATTTCAGCAGCTTCTGCTGCTGCCGCTGCGCAGCCTGAGCCGGCAACTAAAATTGTTATATCACCACCGATGGCTTTTGCAGCTGAAACCACAACCAGGGTAGAGGCCTTTAAAGAACTGTTATCGTGTTCAGCGATTACTAGAATTGACATATTGCTACCTAAATTACTTTTGCCTCAGTTTTCAGTTTGTTGACCAGCTCTGCTACTGATTCAACGATTATGCCAGCACTTCTCTCGGCTGGCGGAGCCACGCTCAATACTGTTAACTTTGATGACGCATCCACGCCAAGATCAGCAGCCGTCATCGAATCGATTGGCTTCTTCTTAGCTTTCATAATATTCGGAAGCGACGCATAGCGAGGCTCGTTAAGACGCAAGTCAGTTGTCACAATCGCGGGCAGATCTAACAAGACAGTCTGTTCACCGCCATCTATCTCACGCGTGACCTCGATTTTGCCGTCTTTAAATTCAGCGTTACATGCAAAAGTGCCTTGAGGGTAATTGCAAAGGGCCGCTAGCATTTGACCAACCTGATTGTTATCAGTGTCAATTGACTGTTTTCCAAGGATCACAAGATCGATGCCTTCTTTATCGACAATAGCTTTAAAAATTTTGGCTACAGCAAGTGGTTCAACCTGCTCATCGGACAACACTAATATGCCTCGATCGGCGCCTAGGGCCAAGGCTGTGCGTATTTGCTCTTGAGCGGCTTGAGGGCCTACTGAAACAGCAATGATTTCATCTACCGAACCCGCCTCTTTCATTCTAATCGCTTCTTCAACAGCGATTTCGCAAAAAGGATTAATCGCCATCTTAGCGTTGTTAAGATCAACCCCTGTTCCATCAGACTTTACTCTGACTCTGACATACGCATCAACGACACGCTTAACTCCAACAAGAACCTTCATGGATTCTCCAAATTGATGAGATAAAATTGAAACTTATTTCTTGCACTAGCATTCGCCACCTAAGCTTATTCGGCGCGCTAATAGATAACTTAGCGAACGGAGAAAAACAGCATAAGACGATCTAAGCGTGGTTTAAGTAGTTTATTACGTAAACGATTAGTGGCAGCTAAAAAAAGGAAGCTATGATGCCGCTTTTGGCGGCCGAGGTCAATATTGACGCGCCCTTGTGCCCTAAACTGCTGACGAAGCCGAAGCCGATTCAGCGCTGGGCTGCGTAAACTAATCGCTGTAATTATTAAAAGCTTATGGACTTAACCGCAGCGCTAAAACAGGGCGCGGTTGGCCGAATTCATTTCTAGCGGTAAGCCGTTAGACAAGTAATGGAAATTGCCGGCCTAAACCCACCTAAATTGCCGACTAAACTGCGGTCTAAATTGCCGACTAAATTGCGGACTAAATAAGCGGCTATCGTGACTCAACTACAAGCTAGCCACGCGCCCCTTACTAACAACTCCACACAATATTAACCCAGTGCAAAGAACTGTCCGGCACTCCAAACGCCAAGCTGGATTTCAGTTTTACCATTAGCCTTGATCTCACGCTCGGTGGCCAACTCCACTAATCTGTAAAACACCGACCGACTGATCAAGCCCGTTAAGCCTGACCTCACGTGGGCTGTAGGATGGGGCTGCCCGTCTGCACTGGCTGTACTGAGTGCTACAGGGTGATCGAGATTTACCTCAAAACGCTCATCAGTACTGGTGGTGAATTCGATCAGTTGATCTGCCCCTGCTCCAGACACGTCCATTTCAGTAATTAGAAAAGGACGGTCTTCGACCTTAATGCCCACTTTTTCAACCGGAGTTACCAGAAAATAGTCGCTGTCATTTTCTAATTTTAGAATCGAGGCAAAGAGTTTAACCATCGCGGGTCGGCGAATGGGTTTGCCCTCGTGAGACCAAACCCCATCTTTGCTAATAAGCATGTCTATGTCACCGCAAAAAGGAGGATCCCATAGGTGAACAGGTGCTGGCCCCTTGCCTTTAATCTCACGAACAAAGGCAAATGGATCGACGATTGAGGCCGTGTCTTTAGGTGGAGTAGTTATAGTTTTGTCCTGCTATCAAATGCCATTATTAGAAAGTTGCTACCAAACTAGCAATCCGAGTTTGAAGCTGCGGCAGATAAACTGATTCAGGGGAGTTACTTGAGGACCACAACAAATCACTACTCGAGTGCAGTTTAATGACATCCATAACAAAGCCCAACGCTCACAAACAACTATAAGCTGCACTAGCTTCGGATCCAAGCCAATTTTTGGAGTAATTTGAGAGATTTTTTTATATCGTAGTTGTAATACCCACTCAGTCCTGACTCAAGCCCTGTCATCCCATTCAAAGATACTAGGAAATAAGAGATAGTGTGCCGCTAGCGAATCTGCCTTGGTAATGGCTTGCTGAAAAATTCAGACAACAACACGGTCTGACTTTGAGAGAAGTTTTCCGAGATGACTAACGCAGGCACA